>Ga0207668_10000454_pt1 | contig 25758 bp, 28 predicted proteins | sample KBSS43metaG_FD_184323 | JGI IMG/M metagenome (GOLD analysis project Ga0207668, IMG submission 184323) | Switchgrass rhizosphere microbial communities from Kellogg Biological Station, Michigan, USA - KBS S4-3 metaG (SPAdes) (version 2) | ecosystem: Host-associated > Plants > Roots > Rhizosphere...
AGGGAAACTGGAATACCTAATGATGTACCGCGATGACGGTTCAGCTACTTTCACCGGATTAGAGCGCGTGGTCGGCACGGTTGGCGGTCGTTCAGGTGGCTTTGTGCTCCAACACAGTGGCGCCTTCGAGCATGGCACAGCGAAAGTTACCTTGTCGGTTGTTCCCGGCTCCGCGACTGAAGGACTGCGGGGGATGAAGGGCGAGGGCGGATTTGCCGTGGGACATCAACCGCCATACACGATGACCCTTGACTACGGGTTCGAGTGACGCGCTGAGTTTCGGAATCCTGATCGTTATGCCAATGAAAAACATCTCGGCTTGAAGGGGAGCCGTCAGATAATCTGGTAGTGGTACAGTTTGCGAATCCGCGACCTTATAGGTACACAAATTCAGAACCGGGAGCAGTAGCGACCGGGCCCAAGCTTGGAAACGCAGAAGTAACGACGGAGGAGTCATGCGATTTTTTGCGATGTTACTCGTGACTGTAGCTCTCGCAGGTTGCAGCGCCACTCCAGCGACTCGTGAGAGTTCACCAGTGCCGAATGCAACGGTGAATTCACCCATAGAGTTTCTCCTCACCTCTTGCGCTACTGATTTCCAAACCCACTCACCGCACCCAGCCCGCTTTCGCGACGTGCGCACGGGGTACATCATGTCTCCCGATGGGAAAAGACAGGACATATTGTGCGGTGAGTTTTCGCCGGCGGGGGAGGGAGGCAAGGTTGAGTGGGTCCCTTTCATCACGATCAAGACATCGGGGTACGAGCAAATGCTTGGCGATTCAGCCGCGAGCTTATGCAAGCGCTCATCAGTCGTTTGGGAGAAGGAAGATTTCTCGTCTTCATTGCAGAGCCGGTTTGATTCCCTGCGATAGCGAAGGGCAATGATGAGGGATGAACGTACGCCCTTCATCCTTGAATCAACCACCTTGAAAGGAAACGAAATAATGTCAACAAACACCATCCGGCTGCACCGCGTGCTGCGGGCGACTCCGGAGAGAGTCTATCGGGCGTTCCTGGATGCCGAGGCGATGGCCAAATGGCTTCCGCCAAATGGATTCACCTGCAAGGTGCATCATCTGGATGCCAGGGTTGGCGGCACCCACAAGATGTCTTTCACGAATTTCACCACCGGGAATGGCCATTCCTTCGGCGGAGAGTATCTCGAGCTCGTGCCGGACGAACGCATCCGCTACACGGACAAATTCGACGACCCGAACCTGCCAGGGGAAATGCAAGTCACGGTGACTTTGAAGCAGGTATCCGTCGGAACCGAGTTGAACATCGTGCAAGAAGGCGTGCCCGATGTAATTCCTCCCGAGGCTTGCTATCTGGGTTGGCAGGAATCGCTGATTCTGCTGGCGAAACTTGTCGAGGCGGAAATTCCCGATTAACGATTGCGGAATCCGCAATCCGAAAGCCGTATCCCGCAATGGTAAGCTCCCATCATCGAACTTAGTGCCCTGTCGCAACGTTAAGTCTTGCAGGAGGTGACAGCGAATGTTTTGTTCATCTTGCGGCGTGTCTGTCGCACAGGGCTTGAGCTACTGCAATCAGTGTGGCGCCAAGTTAAAGGGGGAGAAGGGCGACAACTCCATCAAATCTTCAGAAGTGAGACCTGAATCCCTCGTGTGGGGCATGGTAGCGGTCCTCGTCTTTGGCTTCGTAGCGATCGTATTCCTCATGATGGCGATGAACATGGTCGGCTTTAACATCGGGATGATTCTCGCTTTCACGTTCCTGAGCTTCCTCCTAATGCTGCTGGTCGAAGGCGTGTTCATTAAAATGCTGTTGCGCGGCAAGCGTGGCGCTGAAGAAACACGCGAGACTGCTCCAGCAAACGAGCACGCGACGAAAGAGCTTTATGGAGCAGAGGGGCGAGGGCTGCCTGAGCCCAGAGCCAGCGTAACCGATCAAACGACCCGAACGCTGGAGCCCATCTACGTCGACCGAAAAGCAAAATGATTAGTCCACCCGGAATGTCTGATTAACCACTAAGACAGAAAGTCACAAAGGGTTCATTAATGCTTAGAAGGCTTAGTGCCTGGAGATTACAATGCGCCGGCAGAGTGAAGAAAGAAACGCTTTCATCGTGAACCTTATCTGTTGGGCGGCTCTGGCGGCAAATGTTTAGCCAGATGAATACAGAGCCGCTCGCGATAGCGAGCGGTTTGGAACGGCTTGCTACGGCAAGCGGCTCTGTGGCTGCTTGTTAGTTGCATCGAAGAGAGTCCCGCTGCGATTATTCGACCCTTTCAGGGTGCGGAACGGTGATTTCTTTAGTTACCCAAGGTGTTCCCCGGGCTAAGTTTTTCAACGCCTTCGGCGTAGGACCGAGCCCCAGGGTTTGCACCCATCCGCTACCGCGTATGGTACTGACCTTTGCGACCTAGTGGTGAAACATCCTCGAATGAGGATTTCGGATTTCGCGCGTCTAGCCCGACCCAAATCAAAAAGCCAGCACCGTCTGAAGCATCGGCACCCAGCCGTTCATGCCGGCCGTATACGGGGTGAAGGCCCCGCTATAAGGAGCTCGGTTAACCCGCATCAGTTCACCCATCAGCCACAGACGCTCGGTTGGCAGGAAAAACCATTTGACGCCGCCGGCGTATTCCGAAGAATTGCCAAACTGTCCGAACACCTTTGAGCCGCGGGCATACACCATCAGCTTCTTAGAACGCACAAAGTGACTTGCCGACAATTCAAACCCGTGATCGAAGGTTGAGGCGAGGGGCAACGGCCCATCGGCCTCGAAATCGTTTAGCCAGCGAAAGAAGTATTGTCCGTTGACCGCCAGCCCGTTCCACTTCACGCCGCCGTCGATGGCCCACATGCGATAGGTGGCCTTCTGCAGAGTCACACCCGGCGCGAATGCTCCGGTCGAAAACGCAAGCACGCCGTCGGAATTGTAGATGGAAGTGTTCTCGGGGTTCGTTTGATCGAGATTCGAAAAACGGTCCTCGGGAGATCTCGTAAACGCGGTGCCGATCCGAATGCGAGTTTTGCTGGAGGCGAAATAATCGTCGTACATGTTGCGCGCTTTGCCCGGTTCACCGTAGGGCCCCAGCGGTTCCCACCAGACACTGCCGGAAAAGAGAAGTTTCGTATCGATTTTGTTCGCCGAGATATTCAGTGTATTGAGACCGTTGCCGACAAACGCCAGGTAGTTCACTCCGTGACCGAGGTCTCCATTCGCCCAGACGCCCTGCGTGAAACCGGGGCGAAAGAAATTGTCCGCCATGCTCCTATCGGTGGAGGTGAAAAATGGGAACGTGTTCACCAGTGAGCGGCTGCCCGGAACGCCGGTGTAACCGCCGGTGAGGGCGAACTTCTTGTTGAATTGCCAACCAATATTACCGGCCACGACGATGGATGCGGCGCCGGCCGAAGTCCAAACAGTGAGGCTATATCGCGCCCGCTTGTCGAAGATGTAGCCGCCCAGGATGAACATCGAACGATTTACGGTGATGTCATTGCGTGTATGAACCTCGCGGACCACGCCGAGATGGTCGGTAAAAGTTTCGTTGGATGAAAGTGTATTCAGATAACGGATCTGGGTATTGTTGTTGAACTTCAGCAGGAACGGGATCTTTGCATGTTCGTCCGTTTCCCAGATAACAATCCCATCTCGGTAACGCTCTTCGTCCTTCGTCTGTCTTATGGGAGCGGATGACGACAGTCCGGAAGTATTCGCTGCATCCGCCGCCGGGACGGAAGGATCTGTTGCATTCGCCGCCGCCGCCGGGCCACGTGCTACCAGGGTCGCATTCGAAGGCGGTCCAGTTGCCGGTACATTCGCGGTGGCGTCGCCATCCAGTCGTCGCTGCAAACGGTCGACCTGTTCCAGCAGGGTCTTTTGCTGCTCCTCCATTTTGCGAAGCAGATCACGCACGGCAGCGTTCTCGGCCTTCAACGCTTTGACATCGTCCTGCAGCTCGTCCGCCCGGGGCGCTTCAGCCGCGACTTTGTTCTCCGGCTTGTTTAGTTTGCGTTCGGACGGCGCGGCCTTCGCCTGCGAGCTGTCTGGCGGAGTTGGCGGCGACTGTCCCAGGGCAGAACTCGCGAACAACGGCGCTGAGGTCAACGCCAATACGGCCAGGCGCTTCATGTACACACGGTATGGCAACATGCTAAACCTTCATCGAAACTTATCCGGAAACTTGATTGATGCTGATCGTTGTAAGTACCATTCGCTGAACGTAGTCGGGCGACCAAACAAGCCTATTCCCTCTGGAGCAATGCGAACCCTGTCAAAACTGACAGGATTCCTTAAACTGTGGACGCTATAGCGAGTGGTGTCTTAATTTGGAGTGCGGTGGGCGCGACAAAAAGGATGAGGGATGAGGAAAAAGTTTGATCCTCCTTCCTTCCACCTTCATCCTCGCTGTTCAGTGAAATAACAGTACTCCAAGGAGAGCTGGATGGAGACCCCCTTAACCCCGTTAGAGTTTGCGCGGCGCACTCGTCGACTATATCCAGAGCATTTGGCCGTAGTGGATGGCGATCTGCGACTGACCTATGTGGAATTCTTCCAGCGGTGTGACAAATGGTCTTCAGCCTTGCAGACGCTCGGTGTGCAGCAGGGCGATCGCGTCGCTTATATCGCACCCAATACTCACGCCGAGTTAGAGTCGTTCTACGCGGTTCCGCAGATTGGCGCCATCCTGGTCCCCGTCAACTACCGGCTAACCGCCGATGACTTCGCTTATCTCATTAACCACAGCGGCGCCCGGATTGTCTGCGCGCATTCCGACTACCTTGAGGCCGTTGATTCCGTCCGCCCACAATTACCAGGTGTTGAATCATTCGTCGCGCTCGAAGGAACGCGGGAAGGCTGGCTGGATTACGAGACACTGCTGGCTGAAGCGCCGGGAGATTTCACGCGACCAACCATTAACGAAACAGACATTCTGACGATCAATTACACGAGCGGCACTACCTCAAGGCCCAAAGGCGTGATGATTACCCATCGCAACGCTTACATGAACATCGTGGGCACCCTGCTGCATCACCCGATGTCGATGGCAGACCGGTATCTCTGGACGCTGCCGATGTTTCATGCCAATGGCTGGACCTTCGTGTGGACGGTCACTGCGGTGGGTGCGGCGCACATCTGTCTGCGAAAGGTCGAGCCGGGTGCTGTCTTCGAGAAGATCAGACAGGAGTCTGTCAGTATGCTTTGCGCCGCCCCCACGGTTTTGATCAGTATCGCCAATGCTCCGGAGGAACTCAGACGCGAGGCTCGCCAGGGCATACGCATCTTAACCGCGGGCGCCCCGCCGGCGGCGGCAACCATCGAGCGCGTCGAGGGCGAGTTGGGCTGGGTCATTACTCAAGCTTACGGGCTGACCGAGACATCACCGTTTATTACGATCTGCGAATCGAGACCTGAGCACGAAGGGCTTTCCTGCGGTGAGCGGTCTGTGATCAAGGCTTGTCAGGGAGTTGAGCTTTTGACGTCTGGTGAATTGCGAGTAGTTGATGAAGCAGATCGCGAAGTTCCACACGACGGCCAAACGCTCGGTGAAATTGTCGTGCGCGGGAATGTAGTGATGGCGGGCTATTACGAAGACCCGGACGCGACAGCCGAAGCGATGCGCGGCGGCTGGTTCCACACCGGCGATGCGGCAGTGGTCCATCCAGGCGGTTACGCTGAAATTCGGGACCGCTTAAAGGATGTGATTATCAGTGGCGGCGAAAACATTTCTTCAGTGGAAGTGGAAGGCGTTCTGCTGCGCCACCCGGCTGTGCGAGAAGCTGCAATTGTAGGACTGCCGCACGAGCGCTGGGGCGAGGCGCCGCACGCCTTTGTAATTTTGCAAGCCGGAGCGACGGCTACCGAAGATGAGCTGCGAGAATTCGCTCGTAGTAACCTCGCGCATTTCAAAGCCCCGCACAGCATTACATTTCTCTCTGAACTGCCGAAAACGGCCACGGGTAAGATCCAGAAATATGCCCTGCGCGGGAGACCGGCAATCTCGCGGCAATGAGCAGCGCCGCCTCGCGGAGTTTGAGAGTCTGCGAAATGAAGTCAGGACCGCAACGCGGTAGCGTCGGGTAGAAGATGCTGGCTCAGGAGATACTTGACCCACTCGCTACCGCGCTGTAGTACTGACTTCACTCCCCAGGAGTAAGCACCAATGACTAATTCAGCTCCCGAAGGTTGGCATAGCATAACCCCCCGGCTGGTGGTTGAGGATGCAGCCCTGCAGGTCGAGTTTCTCAAGCAAGCGTTTCGCGCGACCGGAGACTTCTGCCCCGAACGACCCTCCGTGATCAAGATTGGCGACTCGCTCGTAATGGTCAGCAACGTTGGCCCCCGTGAAGTGATGGCTGCTTTTCTCTACCTCTACGTTGAGGACGTCGACACGGTATATCAGCGCGCGTTGGCTGCGGGCGCGATCTCGCTCGAAGCGCCGAGCGACCTGCCCTACGGTGACCGCCGCGGCATGGTTAAAGACCCCTGCGGAAACATTTGGCAAATCGCGACGCATAAACCTTGAACCGGCTATCCCGTCCGATAGCTACACGAAGTCAGAACCGGGAGCGGTAGCGACCGGGCCCGAGTTTGAAAGCACTGAATTCTATTTGCCTTGCACAAAAAGTCCGACTGTCAGTGAGCGCAGCCGGCTTCGAGCGCCAACGGCGCGAAATGTAACAGCCTGGGCCAGCGGCCCAGGGTTCAGCCGCGAGCAATCTTCAATAGCGCTGAAGGCGCGAACTAGCAGCGTACTCCGGCAATGGCTCTATTTAGCGAATCCAACTCCGCGCTTTCAGCGCTTAGAGAACGCGCACATGCTGTAACCCAGGCCTTTGGCCTGGGCTTTCACATTTCGCGCCCTTGGCGCTAAGAGCGGCCGTAGAAGACTTTTTGTGCAAAGCCGATTCTATTGTTGGTGAATCCCGGTCGCTATCGCTCCCGGTTCTGAATTTGTGGTTCCCTCAAGCTGACCGCCGCCCCGCCAAACTAACCCCCTGCATAGTGAAGTAGCCGTGCGGAACCATTTGGCAAATCGCGAGTCATAAACCTTGAACCGGGTATCCCGTCAGACGAAAGATACACCGCGTCTGGAAAATCTTAGCCGCAACCTTTTTCCGTTTCGGTGATTCATAATCGCGCGAAGCAGCGTATTATGGCTCGGATCTGACGCATATTTACTAGTTATGTGGCTTCGCCTGCGGATAAAGAAAACGGAGGAAAAACGATGATTGGACGAATCGCCGTTTGTGTATGCAGTTTGCTCTTTGCTGCTTCTGTAGTGAGGTCACAGGATATCTCGCCGCTACCAAAGGGCATTGTAAACATTGGCGATCCGGCAAAGATCAAGGCCGTGTTGGCGCGCGAGGAGGAAAGGCGGCAGGCATACAGCAAGCTTGACCCGAAGCTTGTCAGTGACCTGCTCGCTGAGGATTACCTCACCCCAGGCCAGGAGCATACGTGCTGTTTTCATAACAAGGAGCTGGGCCTACAAGCTGTGATCGAGCACCGCGACGCAAAAGTTCCCCATCCGATCACCTCTATGACAAGCGATCAGACGGTCGTTCGGATCTACGGGAACATCGCCATCGTTACCGGAATAGAAACGATCAAGATGACCACAGCAGACACACCTCCGAAGCCGTACAAGCCCGTGAAGCTGCTCTATACCAACATCTGGCAACTGCGCCGTGGCCGCTGGATGCTGGTCGGCTCCGCCCATGAAAGGCTTCAGTGACTACAAACGGAGATTCTTCGGACCTTGAGATTGTTCTGTTTGGCGAAGGGCCACATAACAAATCGTTGGACCGGAGCCACGGAAGCGAGTTTCGCATCAAGCGTGATCCGGCTAAGCTCCTCGGCAGCGCCGTGGCCCGGTCAACTCAACCGTTATGTTGCTCCTCAGTCGATGAACAGGCTTCACATTACAGTCGGTTTAATATTGGTTTCGGTTGCGACGGTCAATTGCGCTCGTCAGGCATTGACCGGCGAACAAATCGAACAGGTCATGCTTAATGAGGTGCCGATTGGTTCCGATGTGTCCAGAGCTATCGCTTTTTTTGACAGTCGCCACATCGACCACACGGGCATTGTCCAACTCGACAACGAAAGCCGTAGCCGGCCTGACACTTTGTTTTCAAACGCCAAACTGGATCCGGTGCGTGATCGAATTCGTAGTCATGTTGGTGGCATCATGCGTGGCGTTGGCGGAGACGGTTTTCTTGCTCGTTGGGACATTATTATTCGGTTCTATCTGGACGGTAATGGCAAAGTTGTGGCGCATCAGGCCAAAAAAGTCGGAACTAGCTTTTAGCCAACAGCGCAACATAACAAATCATTGGACGCGAGCGGCGGGAGACTGTTTCGCATCAAGATTAGTCCGACGATGCTTGAATGAAATCGCGCCGCCGCGTCAACTCAACGTTAGCCGCCTGAGATTGTGATGAATTTCAAAAAGGTCATAGATCATAGTAGTCACCCACGCGTCATTTATGATGGCGGCGAAGTAGTAAATGTAAAAGTCCCGTTCATAGGATCAAATCTCGGAACCAGAGAGCTCGTAATCAATCTTGATGCGCCAGAGATGCGAGAATGGCGACATTATTACTCCGACGATGAATTGAATCAGCTCAAGGATGAACTTCGCTTCAGCTTCAAATTCTTACTTAACTGTGAAGTGGCATACAATCGAGCAATAGACCATCTCATCTATTTACAACCAGTCTATAAATACAAGTCTGAATATACGGTCTGTTTTTCTTATGATGAGGTTAGCCCGTTGCATTATGTGTTTTGGCTGATTTCCATATTGCGGAGAGAAATCGAGAGAGCCGAGTTTGATAGTAGAGTAGAAAACATACAGAGGTATTGGCTGTCGCACGGCGGCTAACAACTCATTCAACCGGAGCGGAGTCAGCTTGAATGTCATGCGCAGTACTCGGATGCTTGGTTCGGTTTCTCCCGCCCGGTTAATTCGATCGTTATGCTTCTTACAGATATGAACCAAGTACTCCATCGGTTTGTTATCGCTCATTTGCTGATTGCTCTTTGGAGTTGCGTTGCTCTCTCTCAGTCATCGAATAAGCCAATAGCCGAAGTCCCTTTTGCCTTTGATCACACAAGCGTAATCATTCAAGTGAAAGTGAATGGTAAAGGTCCTTTCAACATGGTGTTGGATACGGGCAGCGATGTGGCCACGATCGACCTGGCCACAGCGAAGGAACTGGGTTTGAATCTCAAATCTACGGCCGGGCAAGCTACCGGCGGCGGCTCTGAAAAATCGCAAGTCTTCTTGACCCAGATCCCGCAAGTCGAAATCGGCGATCTTGCTTCAAAGAATATTGTTGCTGTTGCTGTGGACCTCTCTAAAAGCAGCCAGGTACTAGGAAAAACTTTGCATGGAGTTCTGGGCTACAACGTGCTGAAAAATCGCATCGTACAGTTCGATTACCCGAAGCGCGTAATACGTTTCTATTCTTCTTCGCCCTATCCCAAAGCCGACCCAGCCTCGAATAACGACCGTCGAGTAGTTTTACCTTTCCGGCTTGGTGACGATAGCCCGATTATCGATGACGTGTATGTCAACGGTAAGAAAATCAAAGCGGTGATTGATACGGGCGGCGGCGGAACTTATTTTGCGTTGATGCCAGAGACAATTTCATCTCTTGGTCTTGAACAGGAAATGTCTCAGGCCGCGCCTGATAGTCGTGGGGTCGGGGTCAACGGCGTGATTACTTCTCGCAAAGGCAAGATCAAGACCTTGAGAGTAGGTTCAATCAACATTGATTCGCCGACCATAATTTTTTATCCGAAAGGCGTCGGCAAAGATAATCGCAAATTCGGCGGTGCTATCGGGAATGCGTTTTTACAAGATTTTGTCGTGACGTTTGATTACCTGAACAAGACAGTGGTGCTTGAACGTCCCTGAATTTCGCGCAAAGCATAACAAATCGTTGGACGCGAGCGGCGGGAGCGTGAATTCAATGATGAATGATGAATGCGGAACGATGAATTAATTCGCGCCGCCGCGTCAACTCTGCCGTTGGATTGCTTGCTTTCGGTAATGGTAAAAGCTCTGATTATCGCGACTGTCTTGTCGTTTAGCGGAGTTTCATTTCCGCAAACGCAAAAGACTCCTACACCGCAAATTTGGGGTGACCCGGACGGCTTCACTGGCTGCGATGTTGAGACAACAACGATGTTGCTTGACTTTGTAGTTGTGGCCGATCGCGAGGGTGACAAAAATCAATCAATTATTATTGTTGCTCGGCGCGGCCGCGGCGAGCGCTCGAACACCTTGATTAAACGTCGGCTCAGACAGGTGTCTGACTACTTGGCGCGAAAGGTGCCGAAAGCCAAAATCATAGCCACCCAGGGTGCGCCCTTAAACGGCCTTGGACGACTTGAATTTTATGTCGCCGGCAGGTTGCACACAGTAATTAAAATCAAACGCAATCGTGACCTCGTAACCGGTTGCCCGCCGGTTGGATAATTATTTCCGGACGACGCAATCCAACAACTCGTTGGACTGGAGCGCGGGACCACGTACTCTTTAATGCGCAAGACTTGGCGCTGGCCCAGTTGATTGCCGCGCCCGGTCAACTCAGACGTTATGTTGCTCATCTGCCCGACAACTCTCGCGAAAGGAAGTGAACCGGCTGCCGCGATTCTTCATCTACCCGAAGGAAGGCGACCGTCTTGAGTTGGAGTAAGATGAGAAACCTGGTCTGAGGGAAACAGGGGTTACTGAACTTGGTCAGCGGAAATGGAACTTTTACAAGTAACAGTTGCCATCCTCAGTCTTATGGCAGTCGGATCGCAAAACAGCGCAGCCGGTGCGGACGCAGCTTTCAAGCAGGTACTTCGATCACTACAGCAAACCGCAGCTCTGCAAGCTCCGCAATGTCAAAAAGCGCTAGATCGCCTTCTGTCTCCGGATTACGTTCAGATAGCAACTGAAGGAACGCCAATCCCACGAAAAGATCTGCTCACTCTGAAATCCACTCGATGTACTCAGCAAACGATTGCGATCGAAAACGAGCGCATCCATTTTTTCCGAGACGAGACTGGCTCCAACAAAGCCGCTGTTGTCACCTATCGGATTAATCACAATCGTGGTGAATACTACACGCAAAACCTCTACGTTTTTGTAAACCGATCACGGTGGTTGGCCATCGCCGGGCGCGAAATGCCAGTGTCGGAAAACAACGACTTATCGATCAGAATCGATGTGAATGCCAGGGAGACGACAGCCAGAGCCAGTCAGGGCGGTACAGATGTCGAACAATTAACTAAGTGGGTGGCGCTGTCTGAATGGGCCTCCGTTCTGTCGGCGCCAGGATCAGAGGAAGAGAAACAGAAGGCGCAGGCTCGGCTGCAGATGATGGCCGACGACTACATGCGAATTAACCCCAACGGAAGTTATGCGACCCGTGACCAGCTTCTTGATGCGCTTCTCGCCGGACGTGTAAACCAAGGGGTCCAAAAAATCGTTTATGAGAATGTGAGGGTTAGCGTGTTAGGGGAGATCGCTATCCTGACGTACCGCTCGAAGTATGAGGGGGGGCAGCGACCCTCATACTTCCTCTTGATGCGCGTATTCATCAAGCGGCGCGGAAAATGGGAACAGATCGCCGGGCAGGGTTTTCCAGCCGTCCCTCGATAGTGAGGGCTTAGTGTTTCCTTCAATGCGGGGCGAGGTCCCATTTCCGGCGCCACATAACAAATCGTTGGACCGGAGCCACGGGAAGCGACTTTCGCATCAACATTGGTCCGGCGCAGCTGCTCGGTAACGCCGTGGCCCGGTCAACTCAGACGTTGGGCGTCTATCCTTTTCGATGAAAAGCGCGATCTACATCTCGGTTCTATTTGCTGTGCTCTTCGTCTCATCACACACAGCAGTTGCGTGTCGCTGTGCGATGCCGACGGTTAAAGGAGCCTTCAACAACTCAAGACTCGTTTTCTCCGGGACCGTCGTCGCCATCGAATCTGACGGCGTGACGTTCAGCGTAAATCAACTTTGGAAAGGCGACACATCCGGCCAGGTCAAAGTCTATGTGCGGGATCTCAGAACCAGTTGCGATCCTGGTGTCGACGTGGGAAGAACGCTTCTCGTTTACGGTTATACCGATGGTTCGCGGTTTCCGCTGGTAGCGGCATATTGTCGCCGCACCCGCGTTTTGACTAAACCCGACGACGAAACCAAAGAGCTCGATAGGCTTCGTTCGTCTGCTCACGTGCGACACCCAACAACTCGTTGGACCGGAGCGGCGGGAGCGTGTTTCGCATCAAACCTGATGCGGCGAAGGTTGAATGAAATCGCGCCGCCCGGTCAACTCTGACGTTCGACGGCTACCCTAATAGGAGACATCGCTATGAACACGAGACGAACTGCCGCAGACGATGAAGTCGATCGCCAAACGATTCTCAGTTATGTGAGAGCTCGTCCCGGTGAACGTTGTGAAGAAGCAGAAATCGCTCGCGCAACTGGCGTGTGGAAGGGCAGCATTCGGCGACTCGTTCGCGATGCACCTGGAATCGACCAAACTAAACTCGACGCTGGCGTGGTTTGTTGGAACGCGCCGGATGTTGCGTAACCACACCGGAGCCTTTATGGACTATCAAAAGCAATGCCTCACTGAAGAACAGAGCCGCATCACTGTCGGCGACTTGACGCGACAGTTGTCTGGTTACGACAAGGACACTGAAATAACCTTTGGTTCCACTCTCGATGCTAATTTGCTCGTTTTCTATCGCGTCAAGCGGCGCGGCGACAATCTCGTTCAAATCGAATTGAACGAACTTCGGGACTAATGCCGTCGAGCAACTCGTTGGACCGGAGCGGGAAGCAACTTTCGCATCATCGTTGGTCCGGCGCAGCTGCTCGGTAACGCCGTGGCCCTGTCAACTCAACCGTTATCGCGTCGCAAATCTGAAATGTTAAGACCGCCCTGTTGCCTCGCTGCTTGAGGGTTTGGTCTTTCGCGCGAGACTTGTGACTGCGGCAGCAGGCTGGTGCGGGGCGACGCGATAACAAGTCTGGTCCGCGTCCGGTTCAATGGCCCGGTCAACTTGACGTTAGATGCCATCAACCTTCGCACGCTGATTGGAATCAAATGCCCATGCTTCTTTCACTGACATTGAGCGTGCTCGTCATGGGCTCTCTTCTCGCTAATGTCGGGCAATCAACCTCGCATGAGTGGACCTACATCACGGAAGGCGTCGGCATTTCGGGAATCTTCATAAACAAGTCGACCGCTTCGGATGTGGCCGTTGCCTTCGGAAACAAATTCACTGTTCACACGCACAACGAATATTCGCGCGAAATCCAATACACCGACCTTGGGCTGTCGTTCTACTATTGCTTGAAGGATAAACAAAAGAGAATCTTCCTAATCGAGGTTCACCACGGCACAACGCAAAAGGGCATTATGATCGGCCGAAGCACACTCCATGACGTGTATGACTTCTACGGCAAGGAAGACGACCGTGGCAGTTGTGACTCCGCATCTTGCGTGTATGAATACAAAGGTGTGCAATTCTACGTTGAACCGCTCCATCCAGTCGCAAATGATGCGGAGACGGATCCCTCGCAGATGAAGGTTGTCGAAATCGACGTGATGGCGCCTGACAAATCTTCCAATTTCTGCGACGGCATCTAACAATTCGTTGGACTGGAGCGGCGGGAGCGTGGCGGCTGAGGGCACAGGGCTAATCGCAAATAGAGAACAAATCGCGCCGCCCGATCAACTCTGACGTTCGGTTGCTTTAGATGGCCCGGTGATGAATCGGAAGAATTACAAAACGGTTTTGATTCTGGTGTCGCTTTTCTGTGGGATTCTAATTACTACCTTGACGACTGTGCTCGCATTTAATTGCCGATCGCGACAATGTTTTTGCACATTTGGTTGGCAGGGGTGTGTCGCACAAACCATATGGCATACGCCCGACAATCCAGCTCACGAAGGAAGTCTCATTGATCTATTCTCCTTCTGGCTTGGCGTGCCGTTCGGTATCCCGATCTATTCCTTATTAACCTACGTATTGCTTCTCCCTTGGCGACGCAGGGACAATAGCGTTAGGGTTCGCAATCGCTAAACGGCGCAACCGAACAAATCGTTTGACCGGAGCCACGGGCAGCGACTTTCGCATCATCATTGGTCCGGCGCAGCTGCTTGGTAACGCTGTGACCCGGTCAACTCAGACATTATGTCGCTTCTCTAAAAACCATGAAGCTCACTCTTGTATTGATGCTTTGCTTCGTATCGCTGACCAGCGGCGAATCGTTTCGACTCAAGACCTCGAATACAAACACGCAGGCCCTGATTCTCTCTGCCGGCGTGGTTGTCGATCAGGAAAGAAAGAAATTCTCCGTTTACATGGACGTGAAGAACGTTGGCGCCAAACCAATCCAAGGGTTCAAATGGGAATATGAAACCAACGACGGTGGCAATGGCGATTTCCTTCGAACCGTGACGACCGGCACAACGGTTTGCCCGAAACCGCTCCAGCCGAACAAGCACCAAAAATTCAGCTTGCTCAATGACCAAACCGTCAAACAAAACGAACTGGACGAATGGTCGCGCAGGGTGACTATTCGAAATGGCTCGGTGCGAATAACGGGGCTACAATTCACCGACGGATCGCAATGGGTCGCTCCTTCTGCTGACAATTGACCTCTATGACGCGGCGCAACATAACAAATCGTTGCACCGGAGCGGCGGGAGCGTGTTTGGCCTCAAACCTGGTGCGGCGAAGGTGGACTGAATTCGCGCCGCCCGGTCAACTCTGACGTTCGGCGCCTCAGTCTTCCAGGAGGTTTTTTTGAGCAGCATCAAGTGTCCACAATGTGGGTTCGTAACAGGGGGCGGGGCTGCTAACTGTAAACGTTGCGGGGCTGCATTCGATACTCGCCAATCATCCGCATCGTCAGGAAGCGGGCCTGCGCAACCAGCTGATCGCGTTGACACTAAGCGCGCTGTTCGCCGAGCGGGCATAAAGACAATCAAATCTGGCGCGCTTTTTACCTTGGCATATGTCATCCTCCTCATCATCGTGGTTATCGTAAATAGCGGTAGTAGTGGTTACCATATCAGCTTCAAACTTAGCGGCTTTGCCGGACTTTTGCCGGTAGCCTGGGTCCTGGCTGGAGTTTTGCAGATCGTCACGGGTGTACCTTTTGACGAACTGTCTGACAGGTGGGATAACCTGGCCGGGTGGCAGCGAGGGCTCATCGGAGTCTCGGTGTTTTTGGCAGGCCTACTACTCCTAGCCATCGTGTTGTTTGTTATGGCAGTGATTCTCGATTGGGGTTCGGGTAGATCCCTTTTCTAAAGCGGCACCGAACAACTCGATGTCTTGATTGCGACTATGACTTGGAAAATGGCGGTGGGCTTCGGGCTTTTTCTTTGTGTCGGCGGGTTCGGTCTGGCGGCTACCATCAACCAATTCACCGTGGTTGACGCGGTCAACGCAAAACTCCCGGCGAGCAAACAATTTCACCCCTTGGGTTGGTATCCCACCAAAACCCTGAGGCTCCACCAGGAATATCGCCGTCTGTATCCACGAGGCCGTCTGTTACGGAACCAAGGTATTCTGGTTGGGTCCATGTTCTCGTCCTTCTTGCTGGCGGCATTATTTCTGGGTTCAGGTTTTTTCGTAGTGGTATGGCCAGGCGCGGTCCTCGCCCTGGTTCTGTGGTTCACGTATTTCCGTAAATCACCACCTTACAGCGGCGACGCCGAACAAATCGTTGGCCGCGAGCCGCGATAGCCTGTTTCTCATGAAGCGTTCTTAGATTGGAGTTGGCGCTACCGCGCGGCCGCGTCAACTCAGACGTTAGGCATCACTACACGCCATGTGGTACGACGATCTTGGAATGATCTCCAGCGGTGGCCAAGGCGGAGGTGCGCGGGATGGGGCCTTCGCCCTGAGAGAGGTGAACCTTGCTTAAAGAGATCGTTGAAAGAGAGTCTTAACGAGCATGCTCGATTCTGTGGTCCGCTTAGCGGGTTTTGAGTCTTATGAGCGGCAATAAATGTCCACAATGTGGTTTGGTTAATTGGGTCGACGCTGAGTCATGTAAGCGATGCAAATCGCCTCTGGGCCAGACGCAGGAAACGACCGGCGCCGCGTCAACCTTAGAAGCAAATCAACAGAGTCCGGAGTTGACGGTATGCGGTGTTTGCGGGGGCGCCGATCAAGTCAGCAGGCAGCACATATCGAGAACGTATACCCCAAACTGGGTTTGGCTTTTTTTGCCCCTGGGAATTCTGCCGGCCGGCCTGCTGGGCATGGCGCTGCAGGTCAAGCATCAGTTTTTCTTACCCGTTTGTCAGAAGTGCATGCGGCGACGCGCGCTGGCGGGGCTGATTTCATGGGCTTCGATTGTAGTGTGCATCTTCATCATTATCATCGCCGTTGCGGTCGCGTTCTCAGTGAATTCGTGGTGGGGCTTCCTGGGTGTAATGGCTATTGGAGTTGCAATTGCGCTTGGCGCCGGTCAGTTCGACAAAAGAGTTAACCCTCGATATGTCGCATTTACAAAAGAGCGGGTTGAAATCGATGTGCCTGGCAAGGGCAGAGTGCTTGTTCTTGATGAGCGAAGCTGATTTCGAATGCGAGATTTCCGATTGCGGATTTGGATTCGCGTCGTTGTGTAAACCGTTCGACGCCTGGTGTCATGGATGAAACTCATCATTCTCAAAAACCTCTCAGATAAGGAGAACTAAATGGCAGTCTCTGTAACAATCTTCAACGCGAGTTCGCAAAGCATTGCGGCCATGGTAAATCAAGGTCCGCAGTTCTCGATTCCCGGAACCGGCCCCGCTCAGAACTGGCAGCCGCAGAGTTCGGCGTCCGGCGCCGGACCATCCTTCAGTCCGGGCTATCCCTCGCCGAACGTCCTCGGTACTATGGGTCAAAATACGATCATGTTTTTACTGAACGGCAGCCCAATTGGGGGAAGGCCGTTCACGTTCTCTCTGCCGAACAACCTTCCGATCGGTTCAGTGCAGATCTTCGTGTTCTTCTCGCCGCAGCAAAGCGCTACCCTCGTCGTCCTTACCGACGGCATGCTGGTCTCCCAGCAGGTGATCGGCGGGATGGAAGGACAGGCGCCGGCTGAGTAGACTCGGCAACGGATTGCGGAATGCGGATTTTGGATTGCGGGCAATCTCTTTAGGCCTTCGCCTCGCGCCGCAGTGTGCGGGATGAAAATCGCCAACGCTTCAACGAATCTAACAAAGAAGCCACAGAGCCGCTTGCGGTAGCAAGCGGTTCCAAAGCGCTCGCTTTCGCGAGCGGCTCTGTATTCGTTTAGAGTATTTGGGCGAATGAAACGATTAGCGCGTAAGGATGTAACCGGCCGGCCCGTCAGAGTAGGCGACGTCGTGCGCATTATTGGCGTTCCTGATTTGTCCGGCATGTCGGCCGAATCCCGTGCAGGATCGCTTGCGGTTTTTCAGCATTTAGTTGGGACTTACAAGCGGGTGGAAGAATTCGATGAATGGGGCCAGGCCTGGCTCAGGTTCACTATTCGAAAGGGTCCATCTGCCGGGTGGCACTCAGTTGGGATTGAACCCTATCTGTTGAGAGTTCGCCGCGGCGGAGAGTCGTAGATCGAACGAGGCGATCCAAATAACAAGGAAGCCACAGAGCCGCTTGCGGTAGCAAGCGGTTCCAAACCGCTCGCTATCGCGAGCGGCTCTGTGTTCGTCTGGCTAACATTAGTCGCGAGTTTATCCGTTTTGCTTTTTCCAGATTCGTGTAATCTGTGTTTATCCGTGATTGAATTATTCCGCGGAGTCAGTTCTTGATGGTGAACGTTCCCAACAACAACCACCGGCGTGCTTCGGCTTCGCGGCCCCGCTTGGCTGCCAGCGGAGTGGTGTAATGCCAAAACGGTAGTTGATAAACCGAGACGCCGCCGCGGGCGTTAATGTTCACAATCTTTGAAAAGTGTCCGTGCTCGGCGTAGACCAGATAGTGATGCGCTACGGCGTCATTGGCAAACATCACATGTAGATCGATGAAGCCCTGTTTCAACGGACCGTTCTCCGGATGGTGGTCATTGTGCGGCCCGGCGTAATCGCCCGGCTCGTAACACGAAACCTGCACGCCCCACTCCTCCTCAAGCTCGAAGCCGGTAACAACTTCGGCAAATTGACGAAAACTTTTCGAGCGCATCATCGGCAGTAAGCCTATGCGCTTCGCCGCCTGGTATGCGTGACCGTCCTTTCGCCGGAAAAAGGCAGTCTTGATGTGCATTGTCTTATTCAGCCGCTCTTCGTAATTCACCTTCATGCGCGTGATGGTCTCCGGCGGAATCTTTCGCTGTTCAATCGAAAGATTGGGATAAAGGTGTTCGTCCATCAGGCGGATGCAGTCATCGACCACACTCGGCTTAATTAGATTAGGGAAGTTCGCGAAATATGCGTCAGCATCTTTGAAGAGCCCAGAGCTGTTGAGCGATTTGCCTTGCAGGATTTTGATTCCCTTCGGCGAAAGAAGCTCAGCGAATTCGGTGGGAAAGCGTCGCATTAGAGTCCTTTGCGTGTATGAATCTTTCTGACTGCGGTGCGATTAGTGACGGTCGCGCGCATGAGGTCGCAAGAGAATCGACGATGTTGACAAGATCGAAGTAAGAGGACGTGCGTAACATATTATTCGGCGCTGCCGCTGTCAATCCTGTGCGGGGATAGTGCGTGTCCTAAAGTTGTGTTGCCTGCTACGGCCCCTGAGCCGGCAACACAGGATTAGGACACTACCCGGTGATAGTGCCCACAGTCCTTCCCGCAACTTAAAAAGTTATTGCCCCGCTTCGGCGCAAGTGATAAATTCCGCTCGTTATTGCCCGCATCAACTCCCAGGCTCGTCGTCAGCAGAACTCTTTGCTTGACGTTACTTAATTCGGATCCATTCAGAAAGAAAAAAATTATGGTCGCCCCCATCAGACTGCGCCGCACGGGTTTTGCCCTCGGTTTGTTTTGCGTCATTGCGTTATTGACTCTCCCGCTTTTTTCATCCAGTTCGGCGAAGATTGGCCCCCCCGCGACGGGTTTGGATGCTTCGCTCATAAACGCTGAGGGTTATTGCACCCTCTATCCAGTTTCTGCGGAAGAGCGGGTGGCGAAATCCAGCCTCATCGTCGAGGGTGAAGTGATCGCACAACACTCATTCTGGAACGCGCGGCATCAGAACATCTACACGAGCAATCTGATTTTAGTCTACAAAGTCTTCAAGGGCAGTCTCTCCCCGGTGCAGGTGGAGGTCATCACCGAAGGTGGCACGGTGGGAGATATGAAGCAGGTGACAACCCCCGCGCTGGAGTTGATGCCGCACGACATGGGCGTGTTTTTCTGCGAGCCGACCGGCATCGCGGATCCGCAAAGCAATCCAGACGCGCAACGCTACGTGGCGTACGGCAGCGTGCAGGGATTCATCCACTACGATCTTTCCCGCGCTTCGGCCGCTGAGCCTTTTAGAACTTATTCAGGAATCGAGACGGAAGTTTATGGTTCCATCACGCATTTGACGGGGACTTCGCCGCGCCAGCTTGCGGAAAACACTGCGCTGAAAGCGAGCCGGCAAAAGCAAAGTAACAACCTCGTCCCTGAGGTCGCGGCGGTGACTTTCGTCCCCACAATTATCACGGCGGGCACGGGCCAGGTCCTGACCATTAGCGGTTCCAGTTTCGGCCCAACTCAAGGCGGTGGCTTCGTCGAGTTCAGCAACTCCAATGATGGTGGGGCTACCTTCATGCGTCCCCTGGCAACCGATTATGTTTCCTGGAGCAATACGCAAATCCAGGTGAAGGTCCCGAGCACCGGAACCGGCGGTTGCGCCGGCACCGGAGTGATCAGGGTGACCGACAGCGCCGGGAATTCTGCCACCAGCGCCGCAGCGCTAACTATCACCTATGCGGAAACCAATCTGAACGCTGGCGGAACTGCCGTGCAACCCGATCATGTTAATGCCAATGGCAGCGGCGGCTACACTTTTTTCCCGGAAATTACTGAGTTCGCCGCGAACGCCGCAGCCGTCGCCGCGTTTCAACGGGCGATGAATACCTGGACGTGCGCCACGCACATCAATTGGACCCTGGGGCCGAGCACCGCGATCGACACCGCCGTGCAAGACAACATTAGTGTGGTGAGGTTTGACAATGGCGCCGAATTGCCCGTCGGTGTTGCAGGTAGCGCTACCAGCTACTACTCGGGATGTACTGCGAGTGTCTGGCAGGTAAGCGAAATTGATGTGGTTTTCGATGATGGAACTTCATGGCAGTACGGTCCCGCCGCCCCCGGCGCCGGCCAAATTGATTTTGAATCAGTTGCCTTGCATGAACTGGGTCACGGACATCAGTTGCAGCACATCATTAAGCCCGGTGGAGTTATGCATTACTTAATTACGTCTGGCTCTTCGCAAAGAGTATTGGACGCTAACAGCGACATCGCCGGTGGGCAGTTCGTTGCTAACAAGGGCTTTGTCGCCAACGCGTGCGGCAACGGGCCAATGATCTCCGCCACCGGAAGTGGCTGTTCGCCTACCGCGGCGAATTCCAGCATTTCCGGACAAATTACTGACCTGGCCGGGCAACCGGTTTCCGGCGTGGCGCTCACTTTGAACGGCACGATCAGTGCTCGCACGATAACCGACGGTAACGGACGGTACGAGTTTGGCGAAGTGGAGCCGGGAGGCTTTTTCACAGTCACACCCACGCGGGCAAACTATCTCTTTAGTCCCTCGGCCCGTTCGTTCTCGCTGTTAGGGAACCATCAGGACGCGGCCTTTACGGCGGCCGCCACGAACATGGAAGTTAGTAACCCGCTCGACACGGATATCTTTTTCGTGCGTCAGCAGTATGTCGATATCCTTGGCCGCGAGCCCGACAACGCGGGTCTCGCCTACTGGACCGGAGAGTTGGAGAAGTGTGGCACCGACGCAGCTTGCTTCAACTCGCGCCGAGTCGGCATCTCCGCCGCTTTCTTCGTTGAGGCGGAGTTCCAGCAGACTGGCTCTTTCATCTACGGACTCTACAAGGGCGCTCTGGGTCGCCGGCCCTCGTTTGGAGAATACTCTTCCGATCGCCCGTTAGTAGTTGGTGGAGCGAATCTACAGGCGGCGAAACAAGCCTTCGCGCAAAGCTTTGTGCAGCGCGCAGAGTTCCTGACGAAGTATCAGGCGAACACGTCGGCCGCGTCGTTCGTCGATACGCTGATTCATGATGTGCGGCAATCGTCGGCGGTTGATCTCAGCGCACTGCGAGCCGATTTAATCAGCAAGTATGAAACGGGTGCGAGTTTGAATCAGAGCCGCGCGATAGTGCTGACGGAAGTTACTGCGAACCCAGCGTTCCAGGCAGCGGAGTACAACGCAGCGTTTGTGTTGACGGAATACTTCGGTTACCTGTGGCGCGATCCCGATCAGGGAGGCTACGACTTCTGGCTGGACGTGCTGGACCGCCGCGAGCCGGGGAACTTCCGCGGCATGGTTTGTTCGTTCATCACGTCGACGGAATATCAGCGACGATTCAGCAGCGTCGTCACGCGCAGCAACGCCGAGTGCGGGCGATAGAGGCAGACGGCAGGGGTAATCCGCAGGGGCAGGCGGCAGGGGCAGGCGGCAGGGGCAGGCGGCAGGAAGAGAAATAGCCGCAGATTCACGCGGATGGGCGCGGATAAGAAGAGAAAAAGAGCCGGGCACGCCCATTGTCTGTGGTCCATCGTCTGACGCAGATCCGTATTATCCGCGGCTATTCTTCTTACGTCCGATGAATGTGCGTAATCCGGGGCCAGCTAACCCCTCGCATTTGAGCAACCCTCAAACCGTGCGGTATAGTGCTAACCCCAGCGCGGAGGGGTCGCATAATGGTAGTGCAGCGGTCTTGAAAACCGCCGGCCGAAAGGCTATGCAGGTTCGAGTCCTGTCCCCTCCGCCACTTCTTTCAACAACTTACCGCTACGCAGAAATCACGATCGCGAGGGCCGATCAGCCCTAACCCCTAAATTCGTTCTCGTAGTGATAGTTCAGTTTCTTTATTGACGGGAAAGCGAGCTGGTTTTCCGGTTGCCGCAATTCCTGGTTGTCTAGGTCATAATAAATGCGGCCATTCTCAAACTCTTCCTTGATTCTCTTACTCACTTTGATCTTTAAGCTGGTTGGCTCAACTGTCAGGTAGCCCAAGTCAAATAGTTTGTGAAGATCGCTGCGGAGTAAGAGGCCGTTTGAAAGCGAGTGGTCGCCGCCCCGTGAGTAGCGGTGGATATGCGCCGCTTCCAAGGCCGGAAGAGTACGTTCCCCGGTCATGGTACAACGGCGGCCATAGGCGTCGGCGACTAGAAGTCTGAAGGAGCCTTGGCCCAGACGAGGTGTAATGATTTGAGGCTTTCCGAATCTTGCGCCTAGTTCTGTTGCGGCTTCAGTAGCCGGACCAATACTCCTTATCTTGGCTTGCTGGAGACGCTCAGTAACTCCTCGCCACAACATGAGACCTGTGCCGGTTTCCATATCGTAGCTCTTGCCCATTTGAATTCCGGCCTTGAAGTCTGACGGAATTGGAATCCAATCGCGCTCTTCAAAGAAAAACGGCTCTTCGAGAAGAATGCAGCCGATCACCGGATCTTCAGTTGGACCGATGGGCTGCTTACGGTACTTGGCAATGCGAACTCGCACCTCATCGAGCGACCGGGCTCCATTCGCTTCACCGAATGTTTCCCAGGCAAGACTGACGGGGAGTCGGAGGAATTTTGTGAAGAAGCCGCCGCCTACGATGAAATTCCTGGGAGCGTGAAGCTTGAAGAGGAATGGTTCTCCCCACTGAAGGACTTTGAACCCAAGCTGAGAGGATGGTTTCCAGAAGTTGACCTCTTCCACTATCGGCTTCGACGAATGAAGTTTGAACCAGTCGTAATCAGTGATCCCGACGTAGAGCTTCACGTGTTTAGCCTCTTCAAGAGTTTGAAAGCCCGCTGTGAGTTCAGGAGAAACTAGCGCAGGATACAAAGATTCTTGCATTGCCGTAAAGGGTTGGTTGGAGGGCCGACGAAAGGAGATCTCTGAACGGCGGCGGGTGACTTGTAACCGCTTTGGTTTAGGGGCGGGTAGATCTGTTCGTTAATGACCGCATCGGGTGAACGAAAAACCGCGACCGAAACGGCGTTTGATCGAATCGATGTGAGTAAAAAACTTCGAAACCTACCCACATGTAGAGGGGACATGGGTAAAAAATTAGAGAAATCTACCCATATTGAAGTGGGTCGTTGCTTTTGGCCCTCCCGTGCCAATTCGGAGTTAGGGCAGGCGCTCTTAACCGGTCAACTCTTTCCGAAGAAAAAACATGCTGTGACCGGCGGTGATTTCTGGGAGCTCGCCGAAAACTTGATAGCCGAGGCGTTGGTAAAAAGGGAGCGCCTGGAAGCTGGCGGTTTCCAAAAAGACCTGTGGATGGCCATGCTCGAGGCCGTAGTTCTCGATCGCGGCCATTAGTTCTGTTCCCAGACCTTCGCCGCGGCGATGCTCATCAACCCAAAGCACGTCGATGTGCAGCGAGCGGCCCCAGAGCATTCCCTGCACACCACCGGCAATTCGACCCTGTTCATCGCGAAGGAAGTACGCGACGTGACGTGGACGTTCGTTACCGGTTCGCTCTCGGTTGAACGCGCGGACCTTATCGAAAAGGAACTGCGTATCTTCTGCGCTGGGTGGTTCGGAGAAAACGAGTGTTAAGTTGGTCATAGGAGAAGCAGTAAATAGTGAATAGTGAATAGGGAATAGTGAATAGTAGGAGGCGTTGCGCGAAAATCCTTTTGGGAAACACAGTGGGCCACGATCGGTTCACGCCGCAGGCGTCGAAGAATTTAGCCCAGAGTATCGCCCGGCGTAACAATGTCTCACAGCCATCACATATCCTGAAAGGATTGAACGGGCTCTGGAGGATGCGATTATCTCACTCGTTTCAGCGCGCTTAATGTGAATTTCCGACCCACTCACCCGTTTGTTGCTTTCAGGTCTGAGGCGCAAGTGCGGTAATCTTCCCCAGCGTGTTTCGGAAACTATGCTGAGCTTCGTTCCATTTACCAGCGTCTACCTTGCATTCCAGGACGTCCGCGGTTTGCTTTCCCGGCTGGGCTCGCTCTTCAACCACGAAATCCAGTTTGGAAACCTGAGGGTCTCGCTGGCGACGTTACTGCAGGGCTTTGCGGTGCTGGCAGTTGCGTTCCTGCTTTCACGCTCCATCAAGAAAATACTGCAGCGGCGGATCGCCAAACGCGCTTACATCGATCCGGGAATTCGCTACACGATTGGGCGTCTGGCGCAGTACCTGATTGTCGCGCTCGGCATACTCTTCGCGCTCCAGGCAGCATTCAATCTGAACCTGGCGGCGTTGGCAGTGGTTTTCACGGCGCTTTCTTTGGGAATCGGTTTCGGTTTGCAGTACATCGCGGCCGACATTGCCTCAGGATTCATTCTGCTTTTCGAGCGCCCGGTGCGCATCGGCGACCGCATCACCATCGGCGAGGACGAGGGCGACGTGCAGAGCATTAACCTGCGCACCACGATAGTGCTGACGAACGATCGCATTTCGATCATAGTGCCTAACTCCAGATTGATCAGCCAGCGCTTAATCAACTGGTCATACGGCGATCCGCGCGCGCGTCTTTCAATTCCGGTGGGAGTGGCTTACGGCACCGATGTGGACCTGGTGACGCGTACGTTGTTACGGTCGGCCGAGGATATCGACAACGTGCTGACCGATCCGGCGCCGAAAGTGCAGTTTCTTAAGTTCGGCGACTTCTCCATGGACTTCCGGCTCATGATTTGGACCAATCGCCCGCGCGTGCATGCGCAAATTCGCAGCGACATCAATTACCGGATCGATAAACTTTTTCGCGAAGCCAGCATCGAGATTCCCTTTCCCACGCAGGAGTTTCGCCTGCACGGCGCCTCACTGCAGATCGGCGCAGATCAATCCACGAATTCCAGTCAAGACGATCCGGGGCCAGTTTCTCAGGGTTAACTCCACGACGTTGCGCAAATTCAGCGGCGAGGTTACGCTGGCGGCGTAACTGAGTGACGACTCATTCAGTCAGATTATTTAGTGGGCAAGCACAGACAACTGGCGAGTCAGCGAAATGCAGCGAACAACTTGCCGCAGATCTACGCGAATAATCGCGGATCAGAACGGACGGAGGAACAGTAAGCTTTCTTTCCTTGCTGATCGGCGATTAGCTGGCTTTATCCGCGGCTAAATTATTCGCGGTTACGACTATCAGGTCCTGATCAAGCTCCAAATATCGATGCGTTCAGCTCGTTCCTCAAATTCAACTCGATCCGCCGTCGGCGACAAGCGCGAAGCAATCTTGCGGGCGGCCACCCGCGTGTTTGCGCGCAATGGCTATTTCAATTCCAAGGTCGCCGATATTGCCAGCGCGGCCGGCGTCGCCGATGGCACGGTCTACCTTTATTTCAAAAGCAAAGAAGAGATTCTGCATTCAATCTTCGATCGTAGTGTCGACACGGCCGTGGCCGATGCTCGAAAGCAGTTGGACAAACTCGCGGACGCGCGCGAGAAACTGCGCCGCATTGCGCTGCTGCATCTCGAGCGTTTAGGCGCGGATCGCGATTTGGCAATTGTCTTTCAAGTCGAGTTGCGCAGCTCGACCAAATTCATGGAAGAGTTTTCAGCGGCCGGGTTCGCGGAATATTTGCGCCTGATTCGTTCGACTTTCGAAGAGGGTCAGCAGGCCGGCGTCTTCCGGTCGGAACTTAACGCCAAAGTG
>Ga0207668_10000455_pt1 | contig 25733 bp, 26 predicted proteins | sample KBSS43metaG_FD_184323 | JGI IMG/M metagenome (GOLD analysis project Ga0207668, IMG submission 184323) | Switchgrass rhizosphere microbial communities from Kellogg Biological Station, Michigan, USA - KBS S4-3 metaG (SPAdes) (version 2) | ecosystem: Host-associated > Plants > Roots > Rhizosphere...
GGTTAACGTTCCTCGGCAGATCGACGCAGGGCGGCGGCTCACCGACCCTGTACGCGACGAACGCGGACACGTACGTGGTGCAGGGGTGGAGAGTGGCCGGCGAGCCCGAGAACGTCGTGGAGATTCCCGAGTTCCTGCTTGGGCATCTTCTCCCTGGAACCGGCCTGAGCGCGCCGCTGCGTGCCACTGGTAAAAATTGGCGCGGTGACGACGGAGAGTGCGGCACCTACACGCTGACCGGACGACCGGTTACCGATGCCGAAACACTCGAACAGATGAGCGTTCCCGAGCATGAGTCATGCATCGAGGTCGGGCGGCTACGGAAGGGAAGCTAGGTGCGCCTTCTTCAAGGTCCGGACTTCTGGGAGGTGTTCCGGACGTTTGAGCACTCCGCCTTTCATCTTGAAGTGGAGGACGCGTATCACACGCCCGACGAGTCGGAACCTTTCCAAAAGTTCCTGAGTGGTGAGCACGATGACTTCAGGTGGCATCGGCCATGGTTGGAGCTTGTCGGCGAGGCTGCAGCGATCGGTCGGCGGATCGAACGGGTCAGGATCGTCTCGGAGCCCCATGTGGATTACACTCGGTGGGGTTTGACCGTGGCTCCGCTGAACATCGAGGCGGGCGAGGACATCCGATGGCTTCCCCGCCGTCTAATAGGCGCTCTCGACGTAACAGCCGACGACTTCTGGCTCATCGACCGGAAGCGGGTCGTGTTTACCGTGTTCACCCCGGAGGGGACGTTCTCCGGCGGCGCCGCGACAGTTGACCCGACGATCGTCGACCGTTGCAACAAGGTGCGCGACGCGCTCTGGTCCATCGCCATTCCCCATGTCGACTACGTAAAGAGCTAAGCGGTAATCATTGGTCACAAGCGCTGTTCACCAGGCTCGCGAGGCGCTAGGCAAGCGGTTGCGCGAAGTTCGTCGTGACGCTGGGCTGACCGGCAGGAGCCTGGCCGTCCTCGCCGGTTGGCACAGCTCGAAGGTGTCGAAGATCGAATACGGCAAGCAAAGTCCGTCCGAGGATGACATCCGGGCCTGGTGCTACCTTTGCCGCGCCGAGGATCAGGCCCGTGATCTGGTCGTAGCGGTCCGGGGCATTGAGGCTATGTATGTCGAGTGGCGAAGACGTCTGCAAACCGGCACGAAGGCGAGGCAGGACAAGTCGATATCGATCGAAGGGGAATCTGAGCTGATTCGCTGGTATGAGCCGATCCTCATTCCAGGCTTGCTGCACACGGCGGAATATGCGACCGCAGTGCTGAAACGAGTGGCAGCGTTCTACGAAATCCCCGACGATGTCGACGCCGGTGTGTCAAGTCGGATGGAACGCCAACAAGTGTTGTACAAACCGGGACACCGCTTTCACTTCGTGATGGGTCAGCAGGCGTTGAAGACACGTGTTGGCGACCGCGATGTCATGGCTGGACAGCTCGACCGACTGCTGTCCGTCATGTCGATGAGCCGGCTACGGTTGGGCATCATTCCGTCGGGCGCACCTTACCTCGTGCCTTCCAATCAGTTCATCGTCTTTGACGACCGCTTGGTCCACGTCGAAACGGTGTCGGCGGAAATTTCAGTGACGCAGCCCCGAGAGATTGATCTCTACGCGCGCTCATTCGCGGCCTTGGCCAAATTGGCGCTGTATGGCGCAAGCGCCCGAAAAATAATCATGGATGAACTGGGGGAATTCCAACGCGCTGACACCTGAACCTGGCCCGGCCAGCAGGGCAACCGCCACCCGCAGAGCTACCTCCGGGAGGGCGCGGGCCGGCACGATGCCAAAGGAGCACCGTCCATGTTGGAATCGGTGCTCCGGTGGCCGGTGTATTCGCGGGAGCGGTCTAATACGCTCCCGCCTTTACCTCGCGCACCACCCCCGCGGGCGACTCGCCACGGCCGCAGGCTGGGCAGACCGGGCGGCGGCGCAGGTGATAGGCGAGGGTCGCGGCGCCCAGCGCGAGGCTCCACAGCGGCCAGGTCGCGATCGGCAGGGTGGCCAGGCTCCCGTCGCCGGCGAGGCCGGTGAGCCGGTCGAGGTCGGTCGCGAAACCCACGCTCGCCGACATCACAAAGATCGCGACCAGGGTGGCCGGGACGGTGGCCAGCCGGATCGGCACCCGCTTGCCGGCCAGCCCGATCATCCAGCGCGGGAACACCTCGCCCCACCGCTGGACGAGCCCCAGCGTGAGGATCGACCCGGCCAGCGCGAAGCCGCCCAGCCCGGCGGCCGCCCAGACCAGCCCGGTGTCGCGCGCCTCGGCCAGGAACGACGACGAGACGCCGAGCGGGATGCCGACCGCCCAGGCCAGCCGGATCACCGCGTAGAACAGCGGTACGGCCGCCGCGACGTAGGTCGCCCAGCGTCCCCACCGGGCCGCCGCCCGCGGCGCCGTCCAGCCGCGGTCCCGGTCGCCGCGGCCGCAGCCCTCGCACGCCCCGGCCGTGCGGAACTGCCAGCGCAGCGCGGCCCGGGCCAGCAGCAGGCCGCCCAGCACGGCGAACGCCTGGTTGGCCAGCGTCCAGGTGAACACCTCCGAGTAGTCCACCGGCGGGTAGCCGAACGGGAACCCGATGATCAGGATCGGGAGGTAGCCGGCCACCGTGAGCAGCCGCACGTCCGGCACGACCACCAGCAGGCCGGCGACGACCAGCCACAGGTAGCCGAGCAGGGCGGCGCGGACCGGGCGGCGCGGCCGGTCCCAGCCGCTCATGATCACCAGAGCTACCGCGGCGAGCAGCAGGGTCGCCGCGAAGACCGGGGCGCCGACCGCCGGGTCGAGGCCGCGCAGCGGGCTTCCGGTCCGGCCCGGGTCGCCCGGCCCGAACGGGAAGCCCCGGCCGATGGCGGTCCAGATCAACGCGAGCGTGCCGTAGCAGGCGGCCCATCCGGCCGCGATTTTCGTCATGCCTTGACGCTCGCGCAGCCGCGAGGCCGGCGGATCCCTCCCGCGAGCCGGGCGGCTCCCTCCTCAGGGGGAGATGAATCCCGACCGGTACGCCGCCACGACCGCCTGCGTGCGGTCGCGCACGCCGAGCTTGGCCAGCACGGCGCCGACGTGCGTCTTGACCGTCTCCACGCCGAGGAACAGGCGCCCGGCGATCTCGGCGTTGGACAGCCCCTCGGCCATCAGGGTGAGCACCTCGGCCTCCCGCTCGGTGAGCCGCACCCCGGGCAGCCGCCGCTCCGGCCGGCCGTACGCGGCGGCGAGCCGCCGGACCGCCTGCGGGAACAGCAACGATTCGCCGGCGGCCACCACCCGTACGGCCTCGACGATCTGCGCCGGGCGGGACCGCTTGAGCAGGAACCCGCCCGCGCCGGCGCGCAACGCCTCGTACACGTATTCGTCGTTCTCGAAGGTGGTGACCACCAGCACCTTCGGCGGGTCGGCGAGGCGTTCCAGCAGCAGCCGGGTGGCCTGGATGCCGTCGACGCGCGGCATGCGTACGTCCATCAGCACGACGTCCGGCCGCAGCTTGACCGCCGCCGCCACCACCTCGGCGCCGTCGGTGGCCTCCCCGACGACCGTGAGGTCCGGCTCGGCGTCGATGATCGCCCGCAGCCCGGCCCGGATCAGCGCGTCGTCGTCGACCAGCAGCACCGCCAGCTCAGCCATCCGCCGCCCTCCGCTCCTCGACCGGCCTCTCCGCGACGGGCCTCTCCTCGACCGGCCTCTCCGCGACCGGCAGGCGGGCGACCACCCGCCACTCGTCCGTCGCCGGCCCGGCCGTCAGCTCGCCGCCGAGCAGCCGCACCCGTTCCCGCATGCCCTCGATACCGCGCCCGCCGCGCGGCCGCCCGGCCGTCGTCCGCAGCGGGTTGACCACCTCGACGACCAGGTCGTCCGGGGTGGTGATCCGCAACCGGGCCCGGCCGCCGCCGTGCTTGGCGGCGTTGGTGAGGCTCTCCTGCACGATCCGGTACGCCTCCCGGGACACCGCCGCCGGCAGCTCGCCGACCGTGACCTCGGCGTCCACCTCGCCGGTCAGCAACCGGTCGAGGTCGGCGAGCGTGGGCTGGGTGCCGGTCTCGGCCTCGGACTCGCGGAGCACCGCGAGGACCGTGTCCAGCTCGTCCAGGGCGGTGCGGCCCAGCTCCTCGATCGTGCCGAGGGCGCGCCGGGCGAACTCCGGGTCGCGGTCGAAGACCGACTTGGCGGCGGCCGCCTGCAAGGTGGCCGCGGTCAGCGCGTGGCCGACCGAATCGTGCAGCTCGCGGGCCAGCCGGTTGCGTTCGGCCAGCCGCCGCTCGCGGGCCTCCAGCACGGCGATCCGCTCGGCGGGTGCCGGGCCGAGCAGCACCGGCGCCATGCTCGCGGCGAGCGCGCCCAGGCCGGCCGTCGCATAGATCGTGCCGACCAGCAGCCCGATCCCGGCCGGCGTCCACCACCACAGCGAGGACGCGCCGGCCAGGCCGGCCAGCGCACCCCGGGTGAGGCCGAGCCGCTCGGTGAAGGCGAGCAGGGCCAGCGGCACCGCGACGAGGACGGCCGTGCCGATCAGCGCGCCGAAGAGCAGGTGCAGGCCGAACCAGAGGGCGGTGCGCAGCCGGGTCTCCACGGCGGGCGGCCGGCCGCGGTCGTGGTCGGGCAGGTCGGCGCCGAGCAGCGCCCGAGCCGCGGTGATCTCCAGTTCGCGGGTGCCGGCCAGGAACGGTGGGACCGCGGCGATGAGCAGGGCCACGAAGGCGGTCGCGAGCACGCCCGCGCGGTTGTCGCCGCCCTCCGCGTACGCCCGGGCGAGCAGGGCCGCGACCAGCCCGTACGGCAGCAGGACGACCCCGCCGAGGAGCAGGAAGACACCGCGCCGGTAGGTCGTGGCGCTGGTCAGCGGGCGCAGCACCCTCGTCAGCCCGCACCGTCCGGGTAGCCCACGCCCTCCCGCTCCGGATAGCCGACGTCGATCGCGGAGACGTCGTCGAGCGCGGCCGCGATCTCGGCCGGCAGGGTCAGCTCCTCGCTCTGCAGCGCGCCCTGCAACTGCCCGGCCGTGCGGGCACCCAGGATCGGCGCGGCCACCCCGGGCCGGTCCCGGATCCAGGCGATCGCCACCTCCACCGGGGAGACGCCCAGCCCGGCGGCCGCGGTCGCCACCGCCTGCACGATGCTCGAACTGCGCGGCTCCAGGTAGGTCTGCACGAAGGCGGCCAGATGCTCGGTGGCGGCGCGCGAGTCGAGCGGCCGGCCGTCGCGGTATTTCCCGGTCAGCACCCCGCGGCCCAGCGGCGACCAGGCCAGCACCCCGAAGCCGAGCGCCGCCGCGGCCGGCAGCAGCTCCCGCTCGATGCCGCGTTCCAGCAGCGAATACTCCATCTGGGCGGCCACCACCGGGGCCCGGCCGGGATAGGCCGCCTGCCAGGTGGCGGCCCGCGCGGTCTGCCAGGCGGCGAAGTTGGACACCCCGACGTAGCGCACCCGGCCGCTGGTCACCGCGTGATCCAGCGCCGCGAGGGTCTCCTCGAGCGGGGTCTGCGGGTCGTGGCCGTGCACCTGCCAGAGGTCGACGTAGTCGGTGCCGAGCCGGCGCAGCGACGCGTCGAGGGTGCGCAGCAGGTTGCCGCGGGAGCCGTCGCGGCGCCGGTAGCCGTGCGGGGTGAGGCCCGCCTTGGTGGCGATGATCACCTCGTCGCGCGGCACCAGGTGGTCGAGCAGCGAGCCGATCACCGACTCGGCGTCGCCGTCGCCGTACACGTCCGCGGTGTCCAGCAGGGTGCCGCCGGCCTCCAGGAACAATTTCAGCTGGGCGGCCGCGTCGTCGGGGTCGGTGTCCCGTCCCCAGGTCATGGTGCCGAGGGCGAGCCGGGAGACCGCCAACCCGCTTCGGCCGAGCGGTCGCTGTTGCATGAGTGAACCTTATTCAGAGTGGGACCTGAGCGAAATGCTGGAGCGCAGGTCAACCCGGTCGGCTACCGGACGGATGGGTCAGTAGGCTGCCACGAGGATCACCACATTCGGGAGGAACACGTGCGGCTCGGACTCAGCCTCGGCTATCAGGCGGCGTGGACCACGCCGGGCGACCACCTGGCGATGGCCCAGGAGGCCGATCGTCTCGGCTACGCGGTCGTCTGGTCCGCGGAGGCGTACGGCTCGGACACGGTGAGCATGCTGGCCTGGATCGCCGGGCAGACGCAGCAGATCGACCTCGGTGCCGCGGTGATGCAGATCCCGGCCCGCACCCCGGCGATGACCGCGATGACCGCCGCCACCATCGACGCGCTCTCCGGCGGCCGGTTCCGGCTCGGCCTCGGCGTCTCCGGCCCGCAGGTCTCCGAGGGCTGGCACGGCGTGCGGTTCGGCAAGCCGCTCGGCCGGACCAGGGAGTATGTGGAGATCGTCAAGATGGCGATCGCCCGGCAGCCGGTCTCCTACGCCGGCGAGCACTACACGCTGCCGCTGCCCGACGGGCCGGGCAAGCCGCTCAAGCTGGGCTTCCACCCGCCGCGCTCGGCCGTGCCGATCTACCTGGCCGCGGTCGGGCCGAAAAACCTGGAGCTGGCCGGCGAGATCGCCGACGGCTGGCTGGCGATCTTCTTCGCGCCGGACGCCGCGGGGGAGTACCTGCAGCACATCGAGCGCGGCCGGGCCAAGACCGGGCAGGGGCTGACCGGCTTCGACGTCGCGCCCAGCGTGCCGGTCGTGCTCGGCGACAACGTGGCCTGGTGCGCCGACGTGATCCGGCCCTACGCGGCGCTCTACGTCGGCGGCATGGGCAGCCGGCAGCAAAACTTCTACAACCAGTTGGCCGTACGCATGGGGTACGCCGACGAGGCCGCAAAGGTGCAGGACCTCTACCTCAGCGGCAAGAAGGCCGAGGCGGCCGAGGCGATCCCGCAGGAGTTCATCGAGCGGACCTCGATCATCGGGACCAGGGCGCACGTCAAGGAACGTCTCCGGCAGTACGCGGCGGCCGGCGTCGGCACGCTCTCGATCAGCCCGTACGTCGGCGACCTGAAGAGCGGCATCGACACCCTGCGGATCATCGCCGAGGCGTACGAGGAATCGGGCGTGGCCGAGTAGTGGCCACCGTCCTGCTGCTGCGACACGGCCGTACGACCGCCAACGCCACCGGCGAACTGGCCGGCCGGCGGCCCGTGGAGCTCGACGACACCGGCCGGCGCCAGGCCGAGCGGGCCGGCGAGCGGCTGCGCGCGCTGCCGCTCGCCGCGGTCGTCACCAGCCCGCTGGTCCGCTGCCGGGCCACCGTCGAGCTGGCCCTGCCCGGGGTGCCGGTGGAGGTCGACGAGGGACTCACCGAGTGCGGCTACGGCGACTGGGAGGGCCGCCGGCTCCAGGATCTGGCCAAGGAGGATCTCTGGCCGGTGGTGCAGCACCACCCGAGCGCCGCGGTCTTCCCGAACGGTGAGGCGATGGCCGCCATGTCCGCCCGCGCGGTGGCGACGATCCGGCGCTGGGACGAGCGGGTGACCGCGTCGCACGGGCCGGGAGCGCTCTGGCTGGCGTGCAGCCACGGCGACGTGATCAAGGCGATCGTGGCCGACGCCATGGGGCTGCACCTCGACCAGTTCCAGCGGATCGTCGCCGACCCGGCCTCGGTCAGCATCATCCGGTACACGCCCGGACGGCCCTTCCTCGTCCGGCTCAACGACACGAGCGACCTGGCCGCGCTGGTCCCGCCGCCCGCCGCGGAGTCGGACGCGGCGGTCGGCGGCGGCGCCGGCGGCGGCGTCTGACCGCGGTCCGTGACGGTCGCGTCACCGCAGGCCGACATCGTTGCGCCCACGGCGAACCCACGACGGTGGGATGAGCGCATACCAGACAGGATCGCTAGGGTTGTCCCCATGACCCACCAGGTGCATTCCTTCGAGCCGCCCGAGCGGTTCGTCGCCGGGACGGTGGGCGAGCCGGGCGACCGGACCTTCTTCCTCCAGGCCCGCGGCGGCGGGCGGGTGATCAGCGTCGCGCTCGAGAAGGTTCAGGTGTCGCTGCTCGCCGAGAAGCTCGAGGAGTTGCTCGTCGAGGCCAACAAGCGGTTCGGCGTGACCCTGCCCGAGGCGGCCCTCGGCGGCGGTAACGACAACGAGCCGCTGGACACGCCGGTCGACGAGGAGTTCCGGGTCGGCACCCTCGGGCTCGCCTTCGACGTCGACACGGGCACCGTGGTGATCGAGGCGATCGAGGCCGGCGAGGCCGAGGTCGAGATCGAGCTCGGTGCGGACGCCCCGGAGTCCGACGACGACGAGGACGACGAGGACGAGGAGCCGGACGACGACCTCGACCGGCTGCGGGTGCGGCTCACCCCCGAGGCGACCCGGGCGTTCATCGACCGGGCCCGCCGGGTGGTCGCCGCCGGGCGGCCGCCCTGCCCGCTGTGCGGCCAGCCACTCGACCCGGCCGGCCACCTCTGCCCCCGGCACAACGGCTATCACCGGTGACGACCGAGTTCGCGGCCGCGCTCGCCGAGAGTGACGCTCTCGACCTGCTGGCGCGCGGGCGGATCGACATCGAGGGGCGTCTCGTGGACGCGTCGAACACGACGCTGCGCGCCGAGATCACCCTGGACGGGCTGACCCGGCGCTGCGTCTACAAGCCGGTACGCGGCGAGCGGCCGCTGTGGGACTTCCCGGACGGCACGCTCGCCGGCCGCGAGGTCTCGGCGTATCTGGTGTCCAAGGCGACCGGGTGGGACCTGGTGCCGCCGACCATCCTGCGGGACGGGCCGCTCGGGCCCGGCGCGCTGCAGCTGTGGATCGAGGAACCGGCCACCGCCGAGTCGCTGATCGGGTTCGTCCCGGCGTACGACGTGCCGGCCGGCTGGCTTCCGGTGGCCAACGCCCGCGACGACGACGGCGACGCGTACGCGCTGGCCCACGCCGACGATCAACGCCTGGCCCGGCTCGCCATCTTCGACGCGGTGATCAACAACGCCGACCGCAAGGGCGGGCACGTGCTCTACCCGGCGACCGGCTCGATCCACGGGGTCGACCACGGGGTCAGCTTCCACGTGGAGAACAAGCTGCGCACGGTGCTGTGGGGGTGGACCGGCAAGGCCCTGATCGCCGAGGCCGACGAGGTGTTGTCGGCGCTGCACGAACGGCTCGACGGCGATCTGGGCGCCGAGCTGGAGGAACACCTGACGATCTCCGAGGTGCAACACATCCGGCTGCGGGTGCGGCGGCTGCGGCGGGCCGGCCGTTTCCCCAGACCGCCCCAGGACTGGCCCGCCATCCCGTGGCCGCCCATCTGAGCTTTAGCTCACGCCGGGAGTTTTCTGTCGGTGGGGCTGGATAGGCTCCTGACCATGGACGCTTGGACCGGGCACGACGTGCCGACCCTGCCGGGTGAGCCGGCACCGCCGCGCCTGTTCGACTCGGCCCGCCGGCAGGTGCAGCCGACCGCTGCCGGGTCCAGCGCCTCGATGTATGTCTGCGGCATCACGCCCTACGACGCGACCCACCTCGGCCACGCCGCCACGATGATCACGTTCGATCTGATCAACCGGGCCTGGCGGGATGCCGGCCGCGACGTGCGCTACGTGCAGAACGTGACCGACATCGACGACCCGCTGCTCGAGCGCGCCGCCCGCGACGGGGAGGACTGGGTGGTCCTCGCCATGCGCGAGACCGCCCTGTTCCGCGAGGACATGGAGGCGTTGCGGATCATTCCGCCGGCGCATTATGTCGGCGCCGTCGAGTCGATCCCGGCGATCGCCGCCCACGTCCGCGAGCTGATCGCGTCCGGCGCCGCCTACCAGCTCGCCGACGGCACCGGCGACGTCTATTTCACGATCGAGGCGGCGCCCCGCTTCGGCTACGAGTCAAATCTGCCCCGCGCCGAGATGATCGCCCTCTCCGCCGAGCGCGGCGGCGACCCCGAGCGCCCCGGCAAGCGCGACCCGCTCGACCCGCTGCTGTGGCGCGGCGCCCGCGACGGCGAGCCGGCCTGGGACGGCGGCGACCTCGGCCCCGGCCGCCCCGGCTGGCACATCGAGTGCGCGACGATCGCGCTCGGCCTGCTCGGCGACACGATCGACGTGCAGGGCGGCGGCAACGACCTGCTCTATCCCCACCACGAGTGCTCCGCGGCCCACGCCGAGACGCTGACCGGCGCGGCCCCGTTCGCCACCCACTACGTGCACGCCGGCATGATCGGCCTGGACGGCGAAAAGATGTCGAAGTCCAAGGGCAACCTGGTCTTCGTGTCCCGCCTGCGCGCCGACGGCGTCGACCCGATGGCGGTCCGGCTCGGCCTGCTGTCGGGCCACTACCGCGCCGACCGCGAGTGGACCGACGAGGTGCTCAAGACCGGCGAGGACCGGCTGGCCCGCTGGCGGGCGGCGGCCGCCGCACCCGCGGGCCCGTCGGGTGCGGGCCTGCTGGCCGCGGTCCGCGAGAGCCTCGCCAACGACCTCGACACCCCCGCCGCCCTGGCGGTCGTCGACGCGTGGGCCGAGGCGGCCCTGTCCGGGGCCGGCGACGACGAGACGGCGCCGGCCTTGCTGGCCCGTACGGTGGATGCCCTGCTCGGCATCCGGCTATGAGCCGCTTCGGCAGCGCGGTACCGGTCTCCGTCAGGTGACTGCGGCGATCCCGCAGTCACCTTAAGGGGCGATTTGCGGTTTCGCAGACGTTTGCCGAATAAGATGCTCATTCGTCGTACTTATCGGTAATTCGCTGATTTCGGATGATCGAAGGACCAGACTTGCTGAGGTCCTTATTTCGTCCGAAGGGAATCATCATGCGTCGTCCGGTTGTCTACCTCGCTGGCCTTCTCCTGGCCACCGGCGCGAGCCTCGCTCTGGCGGGACCCGCTTCCGCCGCCGGCTCGTACGACAGCCCGAAGTCGGCCGTCGGCGGCGACCACTGGGATTGGGTCTCCGACAGCTACAACAACAACGGCAACTACTACTGCAAGAGCGGCAACCACAGCGGCGGCGGCCTGCTCGGCATCGACCTCTCCGACATCGACCTGTTCGACTTCAGCTGCTGACGTCGGCTCGGCCGGCCGGGACTCCCCGGTCCTGAGTCGAGGATTTGCCGATGAAGGAGGACCCGAGGAGCCCACGTGGCACCTCGGGTCTTGTCGTTCCACAGGCGGGCGCGGCTAAATCGGTGGCCCGTCGGGCAAGCCCGTGCCAGCATCGACCCGAATCGTTCGTAAAGGAGAAAACCATGCGCGCTGCTTCCACGCTCCGGACCCTTGACCGTCCTACCGTGGAGTCGCGCGTTGGCATTTCTCAATCTCGGAGTCGTCGCACACGTTGACGCCGGCAAGACCAGCCTGACCGAGCGCCTGCTGTTCGAGGCGGGCGTCCTGACCGAGCCGGGCAGCGTCGATGCCGGCACCACCCAGACCGACACGATGGAGCTGGAGCGCCGGCGCGGCATCACGATCCGCGCGGCGGTGACCTCCTTCGCGATCGGCGACCTGACGGTCAACCTGCTCGACACCCCCGGCCATCCCGACTTCATCACCGAGGTCGAGCGGTCCCTGCGGGTGCTCGACGCGGCGGTGCTCGTGGTGTCCGGCGTCGAGGGCGTCCAGCCGCAGACCGTGGTGATCTGGCGGGCCCTGCGCCGGATCGGGGTGCCCACCGTGGTGTTCGTCAACAAGGTCGACCGGGCCGGCGCCGACGTGGCCCGGGTCGTCGCGCAGGTGCGGCACCGGCTCACCCCGCACCTGGTCGGCCTCACCGCGGTCAGCGGCGAGGGGCGGCGTGACGCGCACGTCGAGGCCCTGCCTCTCGACGCCGGCCCGATCGTCGAGGCGGTCGCCGAGGTGGACGACCGGATCCTCGCCTCGTGGCTGGCCGGCGAGCCGGTGCGCCGCGGCGCCGTTCGCCGGGCCCTCCGGCAAGGGGTACGCCGGGACGTGCTCACGCCGGTCATGTGCGGCTCGGCGCTGACCGGCGCCGGGGTGCCGCAGCTGCGCCAGGCGCTGGCCGACCTGCTGCCGCGGGCCCGCGGAACGAGCGGACCATCCGGTGGGACTGCCGCGAGCGGACCATCCGGCGGGAGTGCCGCGAGCGGACCATCCGGCGGGAGTGCCGCGAGCGGGCCGGCCGCCGGGAGCGTCTTCGCGGTCGACCGGGACGCCGGCGGCCGGCGCGCGTGGGTGCGGCTGTGGTCGGGCGAGGTCCGGGTGCGCGACCGGGTCGCGTTCGCCGGACGGGAGCCCGAGCGGATCACCCAGGTCCAGGTCAGCGAGCACGGCGGCGTACACGTGCGCCGGGCGGCCGGCGCCGGGCAGATCGTCGCGCTGCGCGGCACGTCGGCGCGGATCGGCGACACCGTCGGCGCGCCGCCCGACCGGCGTACGCACCGGTTCCCGCCCGCGGCTCTGCAGGCGCTCGTCGAGCCGGTGGACCCGGCGCAGCGCACCGCGTTGTTCGCCGGCCTGGCCGAACTCGCCGACGAGGATCCGCTCATCGACCTTCGCCTCGACGAGCACGCGGGCGAGGCGGTGATCAGCCTGCACGGCGAGGTGCAGAAGGAGGTCCTCGGGGCACTGCTGGCGGACCGGTACGGGGTCGAGGCCCGCTTCTGCGGCACCACCGTCGCCTGCATCGAGCGAGTCATCGGCACCGGCGCGGCCCACGAGCGGGTCAAGGAACGGGACAATCCCTACCTCGCCGGGATCGGGCTGCGCATCGACGCCGCACCGGTGGGACACGGCGTCGAGTTCTCCGCCGGCATCGAGCCCGGCCGGCTGCCACCGGCCTTCGTCGCCGCGACCGAGGAAGGGGTACGCGCGGCGCTGCGCCAGGGCCTGGCCCAGTGGCCGGTTACCGACTGCGTGGTGACCATGACGTACTCGCAGTACTGGCCGCGGCAGAGCCGGCCGCACCAGAAGTTCGACAAGGCGATCTCCAGCGTCGCGGCGGACTTCCGCAACCTCGCCCCGGTCGTGGTGGCCGCGGCCCTGCGCCGCGCCGGCACCCGGGTCTGCCAGCCGGTCAACCGGTTCGAGCTGGAGTTGCCGCGGCCCGCGCACGGCGCGATCACCGCGCTGCTCGGCCGCCTGGGCGCGCTGGTCCTCGACACCGAGACCACCGGTGGGTATGTCCGGCTGGCCGGGCACCTGCCGGCCGCGCGGACACCCGGGCTGACCGCCGTGCTGCCCGACCTGACCGCGGGGGAGGGCGTCCTGGTGACCCGGTTCGACCACCACGCTCCGGTGACCGGCGAGCGGCCGCCGACCCAGCGGCGCCGCGGCCCCGACCCCGCCGACCGCGAGGCCTGGTTCCGCGCGGTACCGCGGTGACCGCCGACCGCGTCCGCGACGATCGGCGACCCCATGTCCGCGCCGGCGCCGTCAAGCGGGCCGGCCACGGGGTCTGTCCGCGCCGGTGTCGTCAAGCGGGCCCGGCCGCGGGGGTCTGTGGGCGCCGGTGTCGTCAAGCGGGCCCGGCCGCGGGGGTCTGTGGGCGCCGGTGTCGTCAAGCGGGCCGGCCACGGGGTCTGATCGTCAGGTGAGGGCCAGGCCGGGGCCCGGCTCGGGGGTCGGGGTGGGTGCCGGGATGCGGTATTCCTCGGTCAGCGTGGTCATCGGGCCGGGCCAGGTCGCCTGGGCCACCTCGATGGGCTTGCGGGTTTCGTCGAAGGCCACGTGCAGCAGGTGCAGGACCGGGGTGTCCGGCCGGATCTGGAGGATCTCGGCCTCCTCCCGGCTGGGCTGGCGGGCGCTGATCGTGTCGGTCGCGGAGGCGTACCGCTTGTTCAGCACCTCCTCCGCCTCCTGGTAGAGCGGTCGGCCGAAGGCCTCGGCCCGTTCGAGGCTGGTGCCGCTCGCGTCGGTGATCCGGAACCAGGAGGCGCCGACCTCGACGGTCGCGTCGTCGGTGCGCACGATGTGCCGGCGCACGAGCATCTCGGTGCCGTCGCGCACGCCGAAGGCGTCGGCCACCTCGGGCGGCGCGGGTTCCCGGCCCACCGCGACCAGCTGCTGGCGGTACCGGGCGGCCAGGTCGGCGTGATAGCCGCGGTGGGCGCCGTAGCGGCCGCGGGACAGGCGGTTGAGGCGGCGGCGGGTGCCGCGGACGTACGTACCGGAACCGGGTTTGGTGATCAGGATGCCCTCGACCCGGAGCTGGTCGACGGTCCGCTGCACCGTCTGTTTCGCCACGCCGAACATTTCCGCCATGGCCGGGATGGACGGCAGCCGCTCGCCGGGTTGCCAATCGCCGCGGCGGATCCGCTCGCGCAGCTGGGCGGCGATCTGCCGGTGCGGGAACTCGGCGGCGCCGGGGTTGATCGTCATGTCCGACCTCCTTGACCCTAGGTTCCTAGGATGCCTGACGACGGGTGTGCGGTCGCCCCGCCACGCCGAGCGCGGAGGGCCCAAATGCAACGCAGGTGAATACTTAAAAGTTCGCGACGGATTCCGTACCCTGGGTCACCCCAATGTCACGGAGGTATCGCGATGAGTGACCAGCAGCGCCCGCAGGCCGGCTGGACCAAGGGCCGGCGGTACGCCGACTCCACCGGCGTCGAGGTGCAGCAGACGGCCGAGGGAGTGCTCGTCCGCAGCAGCCGCGACCCCGAGGAAGTGCTGCGATTTACCCCGGACGAGTGGACGCTCTTTCTCGGTGGGGTCAAGCGCGGCGAGTTCGACTGACCCGGTGGCCGGTGGCCCCGCCGGTCACCCGACCGGGGCCGGCGGGCCGGCCGGTCACCAGGAACCGGCGGTGGGGCCGGCGGAGCCGCCGCGCCGCCGGAGGTATTTCTCGAACTCGCTCGCGATCTCGTCGCCGGTCAGCGGCTGGATGCCCTCGTCACCGACCCGCTCCTCCAACTCCCGCACATATTCGCCGAGCTCCGCGTCCTGCTCGGCGGCGGCCCGCACCCGTTTCTCCCATTCGTCGGCCTCCTCGGCGAGGTCGGCCATCGGCACCGGCAGGTCGAGCACGTCCTCGAGCCGGCTGACCAGGGCGAGCGTCGCCTTGGGGCAGGGCGGGTTGTTGGCGTAGTGCGGCACGTGCACCCAGAACGACAACGCCTCCAGGTCGGCGCGGCCGGCCGCCTCGTGCAGCACGCCGACGATGCCGGTCGGGCCGTCGTAGCGGGTCGGAACCACCTTGTACTTGTCGGCGGCGCCGCGGTCGGTGGCCGAGCCGCTGATCGGCAGCGGGCGGGTGTAGGGCACGTCGGCGAGCAGCGCGCCGAGCAGCACGATCCGGTTGACCTCGAGGCTGTGGCACAGCTCGAGGACCTGTTCGCAGAAGGTGCGCCAGCGCATGCTCGGCTCGATGCCGCGGATCAGCACCACGTCGCGGTCGGTGCCGGGCGGGCTGGCCACGGCGAACCGGGTGGTCGGCCACTCGATCTTGCGGGCCTCGCCCTCGGCCATGGTGATGGTCGGCCGGCTGACCTGGAAGTCGTAGAACTCCTCCGGATCGATCGTGGTGATCTGCCTGGCCTGCCACACCTGCTCGAGGTGTTCCACGGCCGCGGTGGACGCGTCCGCAGCATCGTTCCAGCCCTCGAAGGCGGCGATGGCCACGGGGGAGCGGAGCAGCGGGAGGCCGTCGAACTCAGTCATAGGAGACAGCGTACGTGCGGGCGCTCGACGGCACTCGTCGGCCGCGCCGCCGTGCGGGGGTCGGTCAGGTACGTACCGCGTACACGCGGGGGGCCAGCACCGCCGCGCAGCGCAAGTTGCGGTATTTGCCCTGATAGTCCAGGCCGTAGCCGACGATGAGACCGGAACCGACGTCGAAGCCGACATAGGTGGGCGTTTCCGCGAAGCGGGCCGTCTCGGGCTTGCGCAGCAGCGCGCACACCGCGATCGAGGCCGGCGAACGTTGCGCGAGGTTGGCGATCAGCCAGCTCATCGTGAGGCCGGTGTCGATCACGCCGTCCACGATGATCACGTCGCGGCCGGCGATGTCCACGTCGAGGTCCTTGAGCAGGCGGACCGACCCGGAGGCGCGGTTGCGGGTGGCGTACGACTTGATCGCCATCCAGCCGACCTCGACCTGCCCGGGGTACGCGCGGGCGAGGTCGACCGTGAAGGTCGCGGCCCCGCCGAGCACGCCGACCAGCACGGGCTCCCGTCCGGCGTAACCGGCATGCAGTTCCGCGGCGAGCGCGGCCACCCGGGCGAGGATCTGCTCCTCGGTGAGAATCACCGCTTCGAGGTCGCCGGCCACGTGCTCCGCGTCCACGCCGCGCCTCCTGTCTCCGGTTCACCCGATCTTGTCAGGCTCAGAGCACCCGGTCCATCAGAGTGACGTCGGTCAGGGCGGTGAAGCCGTTCTTGGCGTACAGCTCGACGGCCCGGACGTTGGCGGTCTCGGTCTGCAGCGTCAGGCGGTGCGCGCCGGCCTCCCGGGCGTCCTCGGCGGCCTGGCCGAGCAGGGCGCGGGCGACGCCCTGGCGGCGGGCGTCGGGGTGGACGTAGAGGTCGCGGACCAGCCAGACGGTACGCAGGGTGAGCGCGGCCGGTGCCACGGCGACCGAGCACAGGCCCCGCGCGTCGCCGGCCAGATAGATCCGCATCCGCTCGGCGCCGAGCTGGTCGCGGATCCAGCCGTCGACCGCGTCCGGTGCCGGGTTGGCGCCGTAGTGCTGCCGGTACTGGTCGAACAGCGCCACCGCCTGGTCGAACAGCGGGTGCGCCGGGGAGGTCAGCAGCGTCACCGTCATGGAACCCATAATCGCCTCTATAACCGGATAAAGCAGGCATAATGGCACTGTGGCGCACATCGATCAGGTGCTCGGACCGGACGACGACACGGTGACGTTCTTCCAGCCCCGGGCGATGGTCTTCGTGACGACGCTGTGGGTCGTCGCCGCGGTCTGGGACGCCGCCATGGCCCTGTTCGTGCTGCTGCTCGTCCTGCTCGGCACGCCACCCACCGCCGGGCAGACCATCACGTACGTCGAGGTCGCGCTGATCGTGCCGATGGTCGTCGCCGCGTCGGTCCTGCTCGTGTTCTGGCGCCGGCTCGGCTGGCTGCACAGCTCGATGCACGGGCTCGACTTCGCCGCCACCGGCCGCCGCCCGGTGCACCTGCCGTGGGCCGGCGTCGGCACGGTCGCGCTGCGCGGCCGCGGCCCGTTCACCGAGTTGGTGGTGACCCCGGTCGCCGAGGACTTCGCGGTGCCCGGCGACGGCCCGGGCCGGTCACCCCGCACGCGCCGGCGCGGCGGCACGACGGCGTACCTGGTGGACGTCGGCCTGATGTCGCCGGGCCCGCAGGTCCTGCTCGCCGAACTGCACCGCCGCCTGCCGACAAAGGTGTGACCGAGCCACCGGCCCCGTAGCGTGCGATCCATGACTGTCAACGGCAAGACCGCGTTGGTGACGGGCGGGTCCCGCGGCATCGGCAGGGCCATCGTGGAGCGGCTCGCGGCGGACGGGGCCCGGGTGGTCTTCACCTATCGCAGCAGCAAGGCGGCCGCCGACGAGCTGGTCGCCCGGCATCCCGGGACGGTGGCGGTGCGCGCCGACCAGGCCGACCCGGACAGCCTGCCGGCGATGTTCGCGCCGGTCCGCGACGGCCTGGACATCCTGGTCAACAACGCCGGGACGGTCTCCCGTACGCCGATCGCCGAGCTCACCGCCGAGGAGATCAGCCGGGTGTTCACGGTGAACACGACCTTTCCGCTGCTGGCGGTGCGCGAGGCGATCCCGCTGCTGCGCGACGGCGGCCGGATCATCAACATCTCCACCCTGAACACCGCGCTGCCCGGCCCCGGGCTGGCCCTCTACTGTGCCAGCAAGGCGGCGCTGGAGCAGATCACCGCGGTCGCCGCCCGGGAGCTCGGGCCGCGCGGCATCACCGTCCACACGGTCTCGCCCGGGGCCACCGACACCGACCTGCTGCGCGCCGAGAACCCGCCCGAGGCCCTCGAACGGTCCGCCGCCATGACGGCACTGCAGCGGCTCGGCCGGCCCGAGGACATCGCGGCGGTGGTCGCCTTCCTGGCCGGGCCGGACGGGGCGTGGCTGACCGGGCAGAACCTGCGGGCCACGGGTGGGCTGCTGATCTGAGCAATGCGGACTTGCCGGCCGCCGGCCCGGCGGCCGGGAACGGCCGGGAGTGGCTACGGCCTGTCCGTGTGCCGCGGCCGGCCCCCGATTGCGGTTGGGGGCGCGTCAATTCCGTACCATATCGGGGTTTCCGAAGGCGGCCGGAACGCCGGGGGAGTAGAGGACGCTCACCGGGGCGCCACCCGGCGGCAGACCGGCGGCGGCGAGCAGGGTGTCGTCCAGGTCGATCAGCTCGGCCCGCTGCAGTGGCCAGCTCGGATGCTCGTTGGGCAGGTGCAGGGTGCGGCCCCAGCCGCGGGTGTGCAGGCCCCATCGGGCGGTCAGGAAATGTTCGAGGGGCGTCGGGTCGGGGATCGGCCGGCCCGCGCGGATGCGAAGCCGGCTGCGGACCGTCCGGCCCGGTCGGCGCCGCGCGGTGTAGGTGAGCACGTCGCCGTCGCGAGTGAGACGCATGCGGGACCACATGTACGGCAGGCGCAGTGCCGCCCGCCCGAGCAGCACCGGCACGAGACGTTCGGCGTCGAGGGAGAGGAAGACCACACCGCGCCGGCCGGCGCCGTCCACACTGTAGAGGCGGACGTTGGTCTCGCAGAAGGTGCCCAGGTAGGGCACGCGCGGACCGCCCAGCAGGGCGGTGTCCGCCATCCGGAACGCGATCAGCCCGACATACGTCACCCCGTCCAGCACGTCCGGGACCGTGCCGGCCGGCAGCCTCCGGCCGATCACGTCCGGGTCGGCCGGCCAGTGCAGGAAGGCCAGGTCGGCCCAGCGCTGGGTCATCGTGGGCCGGCGCACCGGCCGGACCGTCTCGGGGGTGATGTCCTCGGGTCGCACGGGGCCGAAGTTACCGGGGTTACCGCGGTGTGTGTCACTCTGCGCCCCGGCGGGCACCCGCACCGGGAACAATGGAGACCGACCCGATCGACTTCCGGGAGGCTCACCCTGAACGCACGACGACCGGCCGCGGTGCTCTTCGACATGGACGGCACCCTGGTCGACAGCGAAAAGGTGTGGGAGATCGCGCTGCACGAGCTCGCCGCCCGGGCCGGCGGGACGCTGTCCCCGGCCGCCCGGCACGCGATGATCGGCAGCAGCATGGCGAGCAGCATGCAGATCCTGCGCGACGACCTGGGCCAGCCCGACCGGCCCGAGGAGCCGGACGTGGAGTGGCTGACCCACCGGGTCTTCGAACTGTTCGGCAACGGCCTGGTGTGGCGGCCGGGCGCGCTGGAGCTGCTGCGCGCGGTGAAACTCTCCGGCCTGCCCACCGCGCTGGTCACCTCGACCGGCCGCAAGCTCGTCGAGGTCGCCCTCGACACGCTGGGCCGGGAGAACTTCGACGTGGTGGTCTGCGGCGACGAGGTGGTCATGCCCAAGCCCGACCCGGAGCCGTACCGGACGGCCGCCACCCTGCTCGGCGTGCCGATCGAGGACTGCGTGGCGATCGAGGACTCGCCGACCGGGGTGTCCAGTGCGCTGGCCTCCGGCGCGGTGGTGCTGGCGGTGCCGGCCGAGCTGGAGCTGCCGTCGACCGACGGGGTCCACCTGCGCCACTCGCTGGTGGGGGTGGACCCCGCCTACCTGGCCAACCTGCTGATCACTCGTGAGCTATTGCAGCCAAAACGTTGAGCCGGGCCGCCTTGATCGACGGCAGCACCGCGGCGAGCACCCCGACCAGCGCGGCCAGCACCAGGTAGAGGCCCATCTGGCTCCACGGCAGCACCAGGTCCTTGATGCCCTCGCCGTTCAGGGCGCGCACCACCGCCGCGCCCAGCCCGGCGCCGACCACCACGCCGAGCAGCGCCCCGAACACCGAGATCACCACGGCCTCCACGGTCACCATCCGCATGGTCTGCGCCCGGCCCAGCCCGACCGCGCGGAGCAGGCCGAGTTCGCGGGTACGTTCCAGCACGGACAGGGCCAGCGTGTTGACCACGCCGAGCACCGCGATGAGGATCGCCAGCGCGAGCAGCACCTGCACCATCGTGATGACCGTGTCGAAGTCCTCGGCCTGTTGGGCGATGAACGCGCTGCGGTCCGTGGCGGCCACCTCCGGGCTGTCCGCGACCAGGGCCTTGAGCTGCGGCAGCACCTGGGCGACGGGCACCCCGTCACCCAGCCGGACAAACCCGAGGATGGGCTGGGGGAGGCCGAAGTCCTTGGTGGCCGCGGCGGGCAGCAGGTAGCTGCCGGGTAGCGCGTCCTGGTCGTAGGTGGCGGCGATCGTCAACCGGCGTGCCTCGCCCCGGGTCAGCTGGACGTCGAGCGTGGTGCCGACCTGCCAGCGGTGCTCGGCCAGCTCCTGGGTGCTGACCGCGATCTGGTCGGGTTTCAGCGCCGGCAGGGCCGGGGCGCCGTACGCGTCGGTGAGCCGGGACAGGTCGTCGGTGGCGTTCACGTAGCTGCGCTTGCCGTTGATCAATGCCTGGTCGTTCCAGACGCCGGCCGCCTGCCGCACGCCCGGCACCTTCCGGGCCTGGGCCAGCACCGCCGGGTCGAAGGTCGGCGGCCGCGGCCCGTTCTGCTCGCCGCCGATCACGACCTGCGCCTTGATGGTGTCCTCGGCCTGCGCGCTCAGGCTGGTCTTGGCCGAGTCCATCACCACGGTGACGCCGGTGACCAGCGCGATGCCGACCATCAGAGCGGCCGCGGTGATCGCCGTACGGCGCGGGTTGCGGCCCGAGTTGAGCCGGCCCAGCCGGCCCGGCAGCGACCAGGAGAACAACCGGCCCAGCGCGGCCACCACCGGCTTGGAGATCAGCGGGGTCAGCAGGGCGATGCCGACAAAGCTCACCAACACGCCGGCGAGGATCAGCCAGAGCGACTCGGAGCCGTACAGGCCGACGCCCAGCACGGTCGCGCCGGCCGCGCCGATCACCGCGCCGGTCACGCTGACCTTGGTCAGCGGCCGGTCCGGGGTGGCGACGTCCTGCATCGCGGCGACCGGCGCGATGCGGGCCGCGCGCAGCGCCGGCAGCACCGCGGCGACCACGGTCACCACCACGCCGACGATCAGCGAACTGAGCACCGCGGACAGCGGCACCCCGACCGAGGCCAGCACGAACCCGTCGCCGCTCATCTGCACGAACAGCCAACCGAGCAGTGCGCCCACGCCGACGCCGGCGGCCAGGCCCAGGACCGCGGCGAGCAGCCCGATCACCACCGCTTCGAGCATCACCGAGCCGATCATCTGGCGGCGGCTGGCACCGAGCGCACGCATCAGCGCCAGCTCCCGGGTGCGCTGGGCCACGATGATCGAGAAGGTGTTCAGGATCAGGAAGACCCCGACGAACAGGGCCACCCCGGCGAACCCGAGCAGGATCTGGTTGAAGAAGCCGAGCGCCTCCTTGAGCTGGGCCGAGCTGTCGGCGGCGAGCTGCTCGCCGGTCTTGACCTCGTAGCCGCCGCCCAGCTTCGCGGCGATCCGGTCGCGGACCGCCTCCGGGGTCTCGCCCGCCGCGGTGCGCACGGTGATCTGGGTGTAACCGTCCTTCTGGCCGAGCATCAGCCGCTGCGCGGCCGGGGTGGTGAAGGCGACCTCCTGCAGGCCGCCGATGCTGTCCCGGTCGCCGCTGTAACCCCAGACGCCGACCAGCGTGAAAGTCTTCTTCGGCTCCAGGGTGAGCACCCCGACCCGGTCGCCGACGTGCAGGCCGGCCGCTTTCGCGACGGCGGCGTTCACCGCGATCTCGTCGTCGCGGGCCGGGCCGCGGCCCGCACGCACCTGCAGCAGCTCGCTCTCGCCGGTCCAGTTGCGGCCCATCCGCGGCGGACCGTAGCTGGTCAGCACCTTGCCGTCCGAGCCGATCACCCGGGCGCCGTCCGCCTCGACCACGCCGACCGCGCTGCGCACCCCCGGCACGGTCTGCACCGCGGTGACGGCGGACGCCGGCATCGGGGCGGCGACCTGCTCGCCCTCCATCTCCGACACGGCGATCTTCGGCTTGGCCGACACCGCCACGTCGGTCTGCGAGAACCCCTCGGAGAACAACGCGTCGAACGAGCGCCCGAGCGTGTCGGTCACCACGAAGGCGCCGGCCACGAACATCACGCCGAGCACCACGGCCAGGCCGGAGAGCACCAGCCGGAGCTTGCGGCCGAGCAGGCTCTTCAGCGTCGCGCGCAGCATCAGACCAGCACCTCCCGCGCGCTCATCGACTCCAGCACCGTCTCCGGCGTCGGGTCGTCGAGCTCGGCGACGATCTCGCCGTCGGCCAGGAAGATCACCCGGTCGGTGTAGCTGGCGGCCACCGGGTCGTGCGTCACCATGACGATGGTCTGCCCGTGCTCACGCACGCTGGACCGCAGGAACGAGAGCACCTCGGCGCCGGACTTGGAGTCGAGGTTGCCGGTCGGCTCGTCCGCGAAGATGACGTCGGGCCGGCTCATCAGCGCCCGGGCGCAGGCGACCCGCTGCTGCTGGCCGCCGGAGAGCTGGCTGGGCCGGTGCGACAACCGGTCACCCAGGCCGACCGTGCCGATCACGGTCTCCCACCACTGCGGGTCGGGCTTGCGGCCGGCGATGTCCATCGGCAGCCGGATGTTCTCCGCGGCGGTCAGCGTCGGCAGCAGGTTGAACTGCTGGAAGATGAACCCGACCCGGTCCCGGCGCAGCCGGGTCAGCGCCTTGTCGCGCAGCCCGGTCACCTCGGTGCCGCCGATGTGCACGGTGCCCCGGGTGACCGTGTCCAGCCCGGCGAGGCAGTGCATGAGCGTCGACTTGCCGCTGCCGGACGGTCCCATGATCGCGGTGAACCGGCCGCGTCCGAAGCTCGCGCTCACCCCGCGCAGGGCGACGACGCGCGCCTCCGCGTCGCCGTACACCTTCCACACGCCGTCGGCGCGTGCCGCGGCCGGCTCCGGCGGATTGGTCCCGATCATTCTGCTGCCCCCTCAGGCTGGTCGTCCTCCGGGCGGCTCGCCCCCGTTTCGCTCGGCCGGGCCGCCGGTCATTTGTGGTCCGGCCGGGTGTCAGGGCCCGGCCGGCGGACTCAGTTTCCCGGCCGCGCGGGGCCGAAGCGTCCGTCCGCAGAGGGAGCCCGACGCGGAGATTCGGGTACGGGGTGCACCCGAGAACGCCTCAGGGACGACCCTGAGATGTCACGGTGACGCTTGCATGACGTCGAGGTTGACGTCATAGTGGTGTCATGGACCTGTCGCGCTACCTCGAAACGCTCCGCGCCGACCTCGCCGCGGCCGCGGCCCCCGGCGGCCCGGAGACCACCCGGGCGGCCGAGCTGCTCGGGCACTCGCTCGAGGCCTCGGCCCGGCTGGCGCTGCTGGAGGCGCTGTCCGACGCGGCCGCCGAGATCACCACCCGGCTGCCGGACGCCAGCGTCGAGGTCCGGCTCCGCGGCCGCGAGGCCGACCTCGTGGTCACCCAGACCGTGCCGGCGCCGCCGGCCGTGGCGCCCACCCCGGCGCCGCCGCCCGACGGCGGCGACCTCACCCGGCTCACCCTGCGCATGCCCGAGTCGCTGAAGACCCACGTCGAACAGACCGCGGCGGCCGAGGGCATCTCGGTCAACGCGTGGCTCGTGCGGGCGGTCACCGCGGCGGTGCACAACCCCCTCGGCACGGCCGGCGCGGGCGGCGCCGCGCCGCCGCCCGCCCGCTCCGGCAAGCGGATCACCGGCTACTTCCAGGCCTGACCCACCCCTTTTGGAGGATAAAATGTACGAGTTCGACCGATCTACCCCCGTCGCCGTGGCCGTCCGGGCGCTGAGCGGCGTCGTCGAGATCACCGCGGAGGAACGCCTCACCGTCGAGGTGGAGGTGACGCCGCTCGACGGCAGCGCCGCAGCCCGCGACGCCGCCGACGAGACCCGGGTCACGCTCGACGGCGACGCCTTGCTCATCCAGGTGCCCGGCGCCGACAGCTGGTCGTGGCGCCGCACCCCGAAGCTGCGCATCACCGCCAAGGTCCCGGCCGGCAGCACCCTGACCGGCAAGACGGCCGCGGCCGACGTACGCGCCGCCGGCGTCTACGGCTCGGTGCGGTTCGACGCCGCCTCCGCCGACCTGGACTTCGGCGAGATCACCGGGGACGCCACACTGGAATGCCAGAGCGGCGACGTGACGGTGGCCCGGGTCGGCGGCGACCTGACCGCCAAGACGGCGTCGGGCCGGCTCCGGATCGGTGACGTCATCGGTGACGTCAACCTGACCACGGCGAGCGGCGACGTCCAGCTGCGCAGCGGCGGCGGCTCGCTGTGGGCCGCGGCGGCCAGCGGCGACATCGAGATCGGCCGGCTGAGCCGGGGCCGGGCACAGGTCCGTACGGCCTCCGGTGACGTCCGCGTCGGCCTGGCGGCCGGCACCGGCGTCTGGATGGACCTGCACACCGCCTCCGGCAAGACGATCAGCGACCTGACCCCGCACGGCCCCGCCGCCGCGGAGGCCGCCGAGACCCCGCTCGAACTCCGCATCCGCACGGCCAGCGGCGACATCCACGTCCACCGCACCGCCGCCGCCGGCGACGCGAGGGCGGCCTGATGCCGGCCCGCCGGACAGCCACGGCGGGCACGGCACGCGAGGCGGCCGCCGCCCTGCCGGCCCGGCGACGCCGCGTGCGGCCCGCGCCGGACCACCGGGGCCGCCGTGCCTGGGTGCGGGACGGCCAACGGCGGACGCGGGCACTGGGCGCCTCCGTCGCCGGACGGCTCGGGAGCCGGCGCCGACCTCCCGCTGATCAGGCGCGATCGGTGGCCCGGCGGAAGCCCACCGCCCGCCGCCCGCCGGCCGCCGGGCGCGGGCCGCCGGCCACCGGGCGCCGGGCGCCCGGCCACCGGGCGCCGGGCGCCCGGCCGCCGGGCGCCGGGTGTCAGGCGCCGGGCTTGACCAGCCCCGTTTCGTAGGCGAGGACCACCGCCTGGGTGCGGTCGCGCAGCCGTAGCTTGGTCAGCACGTGGCCGACATGCGTCTTGATCGTCGTTTCGCTCACCTGTAGCGCCGCGGCGATCTCGGCGTTCGAGTGGCCGCGGGCGACGTGCACGAGCACCTCCCGTTCCCGGTCGGTGAGCGCGTCGAGCTTCGACGAGGTCGTTGTCTCGGGCGCGGGCAGCGCCTCGGCCACCCGGGCGAGGATGCGCGCGAGCACCGCCGGGGCGATGACCGCCCCGCCGGCCGCGACCGCCCGCACAGCCGCGACCAGTTCGTCGGCGGGCGCGTCCTTGCACAGGAAACCCGCCGCCCCGGCCGTGATCGCGCCCAGCACGTGCTCGTCCCCGTCGTGCGCGGTGAGGATCAGCACCCGCACCGGCAGCCCCGCCGCCGCGATCGCCCGAGTGACCCCGAGCCCGTCGATCCGGGGCAGCACCAGATCGGTGATCACCACGTCGGGCAGCAGCCGCCGGGCGAGGTCGACCGCCTCACCACCGTCCCCGGTCTCCCCGGCCACCACGATCTCCGCGGCCCCACCGGGCACCGGTCCACCCACCCCGCCCTCGGCGGCGGAGGCCGCACCAAGCACCGCCCGGAGCCCGGACCGCTGCATCGGCGCGGCATCGGCCAGCAGCACCCGTAGCGGCCGCACCCGCCCGGCCCTGCCCGCATCCGGAGCCGCCGCCATCGAACTCACGCGCGCCGCTGCTTCCGCCGCCCCGCCACCACCGGCGGCTGCCGTCCGGCCGTTCCCGCCGCCAGTGGCTGCCGTCCGGCCGTTCCAGCCGCCAGCGGCCGCCGCGCAGCCGTTCCCGCCGGCCGCACCCGCCGCCCGGCCGTTCCCGCCGGCCGCACCCGCCGCCCGGCCGTTCCCGCCGGCCGCACCCGCCGCCCG
>Ga0207668_10000458_pt1 | contig 25648 bp, 29 predicted proteins | sample KBSS43metaG_FD_184323 | JGI IMG/M metagenome (GOLD analysis project Ga0207668, IMG submission 184323) | Switchgrass rhizosphere microbial communities from Kellogg Biological Station, Michigan, USA - KBS S4-3 metaG (SPAdes) (version 2) | ecosystem: Host-associated > Plants > Roots > Rhizosphere...
GACGCCGAGGCCGCGGCCGGGCGGCCCACCGCGATCGAGACCAAGCTGGCGGCCGACGGGATCAGCGAGGTGCTGGACACGTGGCTGCCGGCCGGCCGGCGGAAAGGCCCGACCGACCTGCACGGGGTCGTCCACCTGGTGGCCGGGGACGCCGGTCACGAGTGGTTCGTCCGGCTGCGCGGTGCCGGCGTGGCGCTGCTCGACACCAGCACGATCCTGGACACCGACGACCATCACGCCCGGGCCCAGGCCACCGGCTCGGCAAGCGACCTGCTGCTCGCCCTGATGGGCCGGCAACGTACGGATCGCCTGGTCGTGACGGGTGACCCTCGACTCGTCAACGCCCTGCACGCGGGCTGAGCCGGTTAAATTCGTCTTATCGAGGAATCGCCGGGGAACTTTGCACCCCTATGATTAACCGGTTAAGTTCGGGTTTTCTCAGCACCGCAGGAAGTGGGAACGCATGACGGCAACCGTCACGTCCTCGTCGGCGCAGCCGGCGCTCGCCGCGATCACCTTCCCCGACGGCTTCATCTGGGGGGCGGCCACCGCGTCGTACCAGATCGAGGGCGCCGCACGGGAAGACGGTCGCGGCCCGTCCATCTGGGACACCTTCAGCCGCACGCCGGGCAAGGTCTTCGCCGGGCACACCGGCGACGTCGCGTGCGACCACTACCACCGCTACGTCGACGACGTGGCGATGATGGCCGGTCTGGGCCTGGCGTCGTACCGGTTCTCGATCGCCTGGCCGCGGATCCAGCCCGACGGCACCGGCCCGGTCAACATCCGGGGGCTGGACTTCTACGACCGGCTCACCGACCAGCTGCTCGGCCAGGGCATCGACCCGGTGGTCACGCTCTACCACTGGGATCTGCCGCAGGCGCTGGAGGACCGGGGCGGCTGGACGGCCCGAGGCACGGCGGAGGCCTTCGCCGAGTACGCCCAGATCGTGCACGCCCGGCTCGGCGACCGGGTGAACACCTGGACCACGCTGAACGAGCCGTGGTGCTCGGCCTACCTCGGCTACGGCAGCGGCGTGCACGCGCCCGGCCGACGAGACCCGGCCGCCGCCTTCGCCGCGGTGCACCACCTGCTGCTCGGCCACGGCCTCGCCGCCCGGGCACTACGCTCGGCCGGGGCCAGGAACATCAGCATCACGCTGAACCCGACCGCGGCGTTCCCGGTCGACCCGGCCAATCCGGCCGACCGGGAGGCGGTCCGGATCATCGACGGCCTGTCCAACCGGATGTTCCTCGACCCGCTGCTGCGCGGGCACTACCCGGCCGACATGCTGCGGCACATGGCCCGGTTCACCGATCTGTCCTACATCGCGGACGGCGACCTGGAGACCATGCACGCCCCGATCGACGTGCTGGGCATCAACTTCTACCAGCCGACGTACGTGTCGGCGCAGCCCGGCACGCCCGGCTCGCCCGATCAGCCGGGCAGCGAGGGCATCGCGTACCGCGCGCCGGACGGCCCGGTCACCGACATGAACTGGCTGGTCGAGCCGGCCGGCCTGACCCGGCTGCTCAAGCGGATCAACGCCGACTACCCCGGCATCCCCATGATGATCACCGAGAACGGCGCCGCCTACCCGGAGGGCCCGTCCGCCGACGGCCAGGTGCACGACTCCCGCCGCATCGAATACCTCGACGGCCACCTGCGCGCCTGCCATGATGCCTTGGCGGCCGGCGTCGACCTGCGGGGGTTCTTCGTCTGGTCGCTGATGGACAACTTCGAGTGGGCCGAGGGGTACGCGAAGCGCTTCGGGATCGTGCACGTCGACTACGCGACGCAAGCGCGGGTGCTGAAGGACAGCGCGAAGTGGTACCGGGAGGTGATCCGGCGCAACGGCATCGCCGAGCCGGGCGAGATCTAGGAGCGACGTGATGGTGACGCGGGAGCGGCCGACCCTGGAGGCGGTGGCGCGGCGCGCCGGGGTCTCCCGGGCGACCGTCTCCCGCGTCGTCAACGGATCCACCTCGGTGGCCGCCTCGATCCGCGAGGCGGTCAAGCAGGCCGTCGAGGAACTCGGCTACGTGCCCAACCAGGCGGCCCGCAGCCTGGTCACCCAGCGCACCGAGTCGATCGCGCTGATCCTGCCCGAGGCGACCAGCCGGGTCTTCTCCGACGACCTGTTCTTCCCGGCGATCATCCGCGGCGTCAGTGCCGAGTTGGAGGCGGCCGACAAGCAGCTGGTGCTCATGATGACGGGCTCCACGAAAAGCCACGGCCGGGTCGAGCGGTACGCGGTGGCCGGCCACGTGGACGGGGTCATGTTCGCCTCGATGCACGGCGCCGACCCGCTGCCCGGCACGCTGGCGGCGCTCGGCATCCCGGTGGTATGCAGCGGCCGCCCGATCAGCACAGCCCCGGCGGGGCCCGGGCCCATAGCGTCCGAAGGACCAGGCATCGGCATGAGCACAGCCTCCGCGGGGCCCGGACCAGGCATCGGTGCGAGCAGAGCCGCGGTGCCCTACGTGGACGTCGACCACTTCGGCGGAGTGGCGGTCGCGGTGCGTCACCTGGTCACGGCCGGTCGGCGGCGGATCGCCACGATCGCCGGTCCGCCGGACATGGTGGCCGGGATCGACCGGCTGGCCGGCTACCGGGCCACGCTGGCCGAGGCCGGGCTGGCCGAGCGGGTGTCGGTCGGCGACTTCACCCGGGAGTCCGGCATCGTCGCGATGCGCGCCCTGCTGGCCGAGGATCCGGCGCTGGACGCGGTTTTCGCAGCGTCCGACATGATGGCGCACGGGGCGCTGCTCGCCCTGCGGGAAGCCGGCCGCCGGGTCCCGCAGGACGTGGCGGTGATCGGATTCGACGACTTCGAGATCAGCCGCTACAGCGAGCCGCCGCTCACCACGGTCCGCCAGCCCATCGTCGACATGGGCCGCACGATGGCCCGCCAGCTGCTCGGCCGGATCAACGGCCAGGCCGAACTCCCCGACGCCGTGATCCTGCCCACCGAGCTGGTGATCCGCGAGTCCGCCTGACCAACCAGCGCACCCGCAGCCCCACCTCCCCACACAACACAGCCACCAGCCAGCCGTGTGAACAGCAGACTCGCCCGCAACCACACCGCCCCACACCACACCGCCACCAACCAGCCGTGTGAACAGCGGGCGCGCCCGCAGGCACACCACCCCACAAACGAGCCCGATGTGGGAAGAACCGGCGCACCCGCAGGCATACCGCCCACACCACACCGCCACCAACCAGGTGTGTGAACAACCGGCGCCCGGGGGCGCCCCGGCGGCGCGGCACAGCGTGGGGAGTCTGGCTGGAATTGTCAGCGGGGCGCGGGCGGCTGGTCAGTCTCCGGGTAGTTCCCGCGGTTGGTCCTCGGGGTCTGGGAGTTCGGCGGTGGACACCGCGATCGGCTGGCCCAGCACCTGGCGGGCGAGCAGGGCCGCCCCGGCGACCGCGGCGGGCATCAGCAGGATCGCGCCGAGCGGGATGAGGAAGCAGCAGAAGACGGCGGCCCCGAAGCCGAGCGCCGTCGGCCGGTGCGCGGCCAGCGCCGCGCGCCGGCCCGCCAGCCGCTGCCCGCGGCGCTGGAACGGCACGCCGGTGAGCTCGACCGCGAGCAGCCAGCCGCCGACCGCCCCGCCGAGCACCGGGATCACCGTCTGCCCGATCACCGGCAGGAAGCCGAGCGCGAACAGCGGGATGCCGACCAGCACCGAGAGGGCGATCAGCCGTACCGAATCGACCAGGCTGCGACCCAGCGACCGCCAGAAACCCACCTCGACCTCGTTCGGCACGCCGCCGAACCGGTCCTCCACCAGCTCGGAGATCCGCTCGTAGAACGGGTCGCCGATCAACAGGGTGACCGCGGTGAAGGTGAGGATGCCGAGCAGCACTGCCACGCCGAGCAGGCCGACACCGGCCAGCACGCGGATCAGGCTACGCAGCGCCTCGGCCCAGTCGTCGGCGAACCAGGTGACCGCGCGGGCGAGATCGGGCAGGTAGCTGATCAGGAAGAACAGCGCGGTCGCGTAGAGGATGCCGCTGACCAGCGCCGGCACCAGACCGATGATGAGCAGCCGGGGACTGCGCAGGACCAGCCCGAGGCCGCGGCCGAGCAGGCTGGCCCCGGACAGGAACTGCCGGGCGAGACTCAGCGGCTTACCGGCGTCCAACTCCACGGTTCGGCAGCCTAGGCCCTGACCGCACCCGCCGTCTCCCCGCCCCGCTTCGCGATCAGGGCTGGGTGGAGGGGTCCACGCTCGGGTCCAGGGAGGGCGGCGTGGACGGATCGGCGGTGCTGGTGGCCTCTTCGGTGGGGGTGGGCACGGGCGGCAGGGTCAGCGGCGGCAGCAGGGATGCCGCCGACGACGAGGGGGACGGTGCCGGCGAGGTCGGGGCCGGTGGTCCGCTCGGCGCCGGCGTCGGCGACGTGGAGACGGCCGGTGACGTGGGCGGGCGGAAGGGACGCGACGGGTAGCGCACCGCGGACAGCGGCTCGGCGGTGACCGTTCGCTCCGGGGCAGCGCCGATCCCGCCGGCGCCGCCGGGTGGGCCGGCGAGGGTCGGCCGGCGGGCCGGGGTGGCGAGTGTCCAGCCGATGGTCACGGCGATCGGGAGGCCGAACGCCACTAGTCCGAAAAAAACTGATTTGGGGGATAGCCGCACGAAGGGACAACCGGTCGGCGGGCGGCCGAGGTTACGGCCCCGGCGAGTCGATCAATGCGGGGTGCGCCCGCCGGGCGGTTCGGCGTTGAGGAAACCGGAGATGCGCTCGCGCAGCTCGGCCCGGTTGTTCCAGAGCACCGCCGGCCGGTCGTAGACGTGCAACTCGGCACCGGGCAACAGCTCGGCCAGGCGCTCCGCCCAGCTCACCGGATGCACGTCGTCGCCCAGGCAGCCGAGCACCAGCGCGCGCCCGCGGAACGCCCGCAACGCCCGCTCGTCGAGAACCGCCGGCTCTTTCCACAGCGTGGCCAGCTCCGCGGCCAAGCCGTCGCGTTGCAACTGCTCGACCCGCTGGCGCAGGTACGCCCAGCCGGCCGGGGTGTTGCGCACCGGCGCCGGCAACTCGGGCTCCACCGCCGCGGCGATCGCCGCCGCCTCGCCCGACTCGGTCGCGGCCAGCAGCCGCTCCAACCGGGCCTCGGCCGCGGCCGGCCGGGTGCCGTCGAGCGGCGCGGGCAGGTAGCAGACCACCCGCTCGAACCGCTCCGGCGTGTCGCTGAGCAGCCGGCACAGGGCGGCGGCGCCCATGCTGACGCCCACCGCCCGGGTGGCCGCCGAGAGATCGGCGACGGCACGCAGGTCGAGCGCGAGGTCGCCGAAGGTCCACGGGCCCGACGGGGCCGCCGAGCGCCCATGCCCCCGGAAGTGGAAGAAGACCCGGCGGCCGGCGACCGCGCTCGCCAGCGGCCGGGTGCCGGCGATGTCGCCGGCCAGCCCGTGCGCGAAGACCGTCACCGGCGCACCGACCCCGGTGATGAGCTGCTCCAGGCGTACGCCCGACGGGGTTTCGAGAATCTCGGTGGGCGGGCCGGGCAGCGTGGGACGGCCAGATCGCGGGCCCGTCCGATCCGGCCGTTGAAGGCGGGGACCGCCGTCCGGCGGGGGCGGCCCGAACCGCCTCACCAGAAGCCTTTGCCGTCCGACAGATCCTTGAGGCCGGGACGGACGTCGAGCAGATAGATCATCGCGGCCGCGATGCCGATCAGGCTGAAAATGCCGGTCGGCCCGCTGAGCAGCAGAGTCAGCACGATGCAGACGGCGAGGATCGCCGCCCATGCACCCTTCGGCAGGGTGCCGATGGCCTGGAACCCGTCGCCCCGCTGGGTCAGACAGTGGATCAATGCGACAGCCTGCACGACCAACGAAAAGATCATCAGCAGCAGGTTGATGTAGTACTCGACGTCATAGAAGAAAAGCGGCGCGGAATAGGCCATGACGAGAAGTCTATTCCGCGGGCCCCAGACGATGCCGGGGCCCGCGGATCATGTCTTACTCGCCCGGCTTCGCGACCGGCTTGGTGGCCCGCTTGCGCGGCTTCGGGGCCGGCTTCGCGGCCTCGACGGCCTTGGGCTCCTCGGTGGTCTCCAGGTCGGCGTTGACCACGTCGGCGGTGGCCACCACGCCGGTGCCGACGACCCGCTCACCGCGGGCGACGAGAGCGGTGTACGCCGTGACGGCGCGCTCCTGCGCCAGCTGGGCGATGGAGGTGGCGACGCTGGCCGCGTTGCCACGCAGGGCGTCGAAGTCGGTGGTGGACGCCTTCTCGCGCAGCTGGGCGGCCTTGACGCCGGCCTGCTCGTTGTAGGTGCGCAGCGACGCGGCGGCACGCTCGCTCAGCTCGGTGACCACGGCGGGCAGCTTGCGCAGCTGCTCGACCGCGAGGTCGCCGGCGCCGGCCGCGGCGTACAGCGGGGCGGGGAAACGGGTCTTGGTCTGCTCGGTCATTTTGTCTCCTCGGTTTGCGGGGTGGTCGAAGGCGGAGGCGTCTCGTCCTCCGCGGCCGGGGACGGCCGGTTGCGGGCGTTCTCGTTGCGGAACGTCTCGTAGATCTGCGACAGCGACTGCTTCTGCGCGATCGTCAGCTCGGGATCGGCCGCGATCGCGGCCAGCACTCCCTGCTGACCCTCGCTGTCCAGCAGACCCGCCCGCAGATACATCGCGGGCGTCGACACCCGCAGTGCACTGGCGATCTGCTGCAAGACCTCGGCGCTCGGCTTGCGCAGGCCACGCTCGATCTGGCTCAGATACGGATTGCTCACGCCCGCCTTGTCGGCGAGCTGACGCAACGAGATCTTGGCGGTCTGCCGCAGGTCACGGATGAAGGTCCCGATGTCCTGGGGCAAATCCTTGGGCGCGGCCATACATCGAAGTTAGCGCGCCGTGCTAGCTCTTGCAAGCGTATCGCTAACTTTAGCTAGCGTGAGCCGAGTCACCGAACCGCGCGCACCCGGCCGACCGGCTCGCCGCCGCCCAGCACCAGCTCCTCCAGCGGCGGCAACGCCACGCCGAGCCGATCCAGCTCGTCCAGCAGCACCGGGGTCCGCGCCCGCTCGGCGCCATCCTCGATCTTGACGGCGACCGCTCCCCGGCCCGGCACGGCGGCCGCGATCACGCCCTCCGCCCCCACCTTGGCGAGCAGACCCGGCACCGTACGCATCAGCGCCGTGTCGTTGGCGCCCGTGCCGGCCACCAGCTCGGGATGTGCCCGCATCTCGTCGGCCACCCGCCGCTCGAAACTGCCCGGCGCGGCGTCGACCAACCGGGCGTACGCCCCGGCCAGCGCCATCAACGAGAAGGCGAACACCGGCGCACCGCAGCCATCCACCCCGACCGCGGCAATCGGCTCGCCGGCCAGGTCGGTCACCGCCTCGGCGAGCGCCACCTGCAGCGGGTGCTTGGGATCCAGGTACGAGTCCAGCGGCCAGCCGTTCACCACGCAGGTGGCGAGCATGCCGGCGTGCTTGCCGGAGCAGTTCATCAGGATCGGCTCCGGCCCGCCCTGGCGGCGCAGCCAGTCGTCGCGCGCGTCCTCGGTGTGCGGCAGCGCGGCCGGGCAGCGCAGCGCGGCGGCGGTCAGGCCGGCCGCGTCGAGCATCTCCCGCACCCGTCGCACGTGCACCGGCTCGCCGAAGTGGCTCCCGCTGATCAAGGCCAGGTCGGACTCGTCGCGCGGGACCAGGCCGGCCCGCAGCATGCCGACGGCCTGCAGCGGCTTGTTCGCCGAACGCGGGAAGATCGGGCTGGTCACATCCCCACGGCTCGGCCCGCCGAGCACCGCGACCGAGCCGTGGTGCACGCTCTCCACGAAACCCGAGCGCACCACCTCAGCGACGATCATCTTGAGCCTTCACTCCGCTGTCGAGGTGGTTGGACGAGGGCACGCCCAGCAGCTCACGGGTTTCGCCGGTGGTCAGCGGCGGCCGCTGGGCCAGTTGGGCGAAGCCGGCCGCGCGCGCGACCAGCTGCATGTTCGACTCGACGGGGCGGCCCTTGGCGTACGTGACGGTGTCCTCCATGCCGACCCGCAGGTGCCCGCCGGCCGAGAGCGACGCCAGCATGACCGGGATGGTGCTGCGGCCGATGCCGGTGGCGGAAAAGGTGGTGCCCGCCGGCAGGTCTCGGATCGCCTGCTCGCAGGCGACCAGCGCGGCGGTCGTACCCGGCATCCCGCCCGGCACCCCCATCACGAGGTCGAGGTGCACGTGTCCGCCGAACGGCAGGCCGTACTTGCCGAGCAGCCGCTGCAGCGTGGTGAGCTGACCCAGGTCGAAGATCTCATACTCCGGCACGATGCCCCGGTCCTGCATCCGGGCGTGCAGGTCGACGACGAACTCCCAGCGGTTGAGGAAGACGTCGTCGCCGAAGTTGACCGTGCCCATCGTGCAGGAGGCCATGTCGGGACCGGCGTCCAGCACTGCCAGCCGGTCGGACTCGGGATCGGTGACCGCGCCGCCGGAGGAGAGCTGGACGATCAGGTCGGTGGCCGAGCGTAGCGCCGCCACGGTGGCGCGCAGGCGCCCCTGATCGAGGGTCGGCTTGGCGTCGTCGTCACGGATGTGCACGTGGATGATCGAGGCGCCGAGCGCCTCGCACTCCTTGGCGGTCGACACCAGCTCGTCCAGCGTGACGGGCAGCGCCGGTACGGCCGCCTTACTGCTTTCCGCGCCGGTCGGAGCAACGGTGATCACGGTCCCGGTCATGTGTGCATCCTGCCACGCGGGCCGGGTCAGGCAGCATCGACGGCCGCGACCGACTCGCCGACCCGCAACTCGGCGTCGTCCGCCACGTTGCGCTTGAGCACGGCCAAGGCGATCAGGCCCAGCTCGTGATGGCGGACCGCGGTGCCGACGAAGCCCACCTGGCGGTCGCCCAGCGTCACCGGGGTGCCCTGGGCCGGCGGCTGGTCGCTGGCGATGCCGTCCAGATGCAGCAGGACCAGGCGGCGCGGCGGGCGGCCCAGGTGATGCACCCGGGCAACCGTCTCCTGGCCGCGGTAGCAGCCCTTGTCCAGGTGGACGGCCGGGGCGGTGAACTCGGCCTCGGCCGGGATGGTGCGGTGGTCGGTCTCCCAGCCCAGGCGCGGGAGGTGGTGCTCGACGCGGATCGCCTCGTACGCCCACAGGCCGGCCCGCGGCACGCCCAGCCTCTCGATCACCGTGGTCCGGCGGTCGCGCGGGATGAGCAGGTCGACCCCGAGCGGGACCCGCCGGGCCAGGCCGCCCTCGAACTCGCGTACGGCGTACGTGCTCGTCGGCTGCGGAGGCACGGACCCGGCGGCGAACTTCGGACCCGGCACCGCGCCGACCCTCGGCTCCGCAAGATCGGGGAACAGATCGGCCGCGCCGGGGCCGACCAGCGACAGCACCGCGATCTCGGCCGACGCGTCGCGCGGCTCCACCTTGGTGAAGAAGCGCATCATCTCAAGGTATTTGAGCAGGCCCTGCCCCGCCCGGGGCTCGGTGTCCAGCCAGGCGGTGGTGCCGTCCTCGGTGACGTACGCATGCTGCTCGACGTGGCCGTGCGGGGAGAGCACCAGGAGTTCGGTGGCCTGCCCGGCCGACAAATCTGACAAATGCTGAGTTGTCAGGGTGTGCAGCCAGCTCGCCCGCTCCTCCCCGGGCACCGCGACCACATCCCGGTTCGAGCGGTCGACCACGCCCACCGCGGTGGCCAGGGTGCGCTGCTCGCGCATCGGATCGCCGTAGTGGGCCGGCACCCCGGCATCGGCCGACGACGGGTCGAGATCCTCGACCATCACCACGGTCATCTCACAGCTCCTTGCAGTCGCCGCACACCCCGAAGAGCGAGACGTGGCCGACGTCGACCCGGAAGGCCCGCTCCGCGAGCAGCCGGTCGGTCACCGGTTGCATCACCGTCGGGTCTACCTCACTGATCGAGCCGCATCCACGGCAGACGAGGTGAACGTGCTGATCCTCACCCGCCGCGTGATAGGTCGGCGAACCGTGCGACAGGTGGGTGTGATTGACCAGACCGAGCTCTTCCAGCAATTCGAGAGTGCGGTAGACGGTGGTGATGTTGACGCCGGCCACCCGCTCGCGCACCGCGGTGTGCACCTGTTCGGGCGTGGCGTGGCCGAGTTCGTGCACCGCTTCGAGGATGAGCTGGCGCTGCGGGGTGAGCCGCAGGCCGCGCTCCCGGAGCATGGCTGCTAGCGAGGTGGCGGACACGTAACGAAGGTTACGCTCCGCCGTCTCGTCCGGTCAGCCGCCGATGCGCAGCAGGCGCGCCGACATGTGCGGCCGCAGCCCGCTGTCGTCGACACCCTGCTCGAACGCGTAGAGCAGGGCGCCCTCGACGATGCCGAAGAGCCGGTGGCCGGCCGTCACGTGCAGACCGGACGGGGTGTACGCGATCGCGTCGGCCTCGATCTCCAGCCGGGTCGTCCCGACCACCTTGCCGAGGTAGAGCTCCGCGATCCCGTCCGGGTTGATCATCACGGCTTCCATCTCGTCGGTGGCCCGGCCGTCGGAGAGCACCGGCCGCCAGAACCCCGACTCGGTGATCCACTCACCGGCCGGCTTGGACTCCTCGTCCAGCAACCAGGACCGCGCCTCGAACCGCAGGAACGGCCGGCCGTCGTGGCTGATCCGGACCTCCTGGGCGAAGTTGTAATCGGCCGGTTCCGGGAAGCCGCCCTGCCCGCGCCCCCGCCACAACCCGACGAACGGCAGCAGCCCGAGCAACGCCGGGTGCAGATCCGGCCCGGTACGCAGGTCGTGGGTGTCCTCGTAGGGGTATGGCTCGACCGGCGGCGCGTTCAGCCACGGCGGAGGGCCGAGTGGATTGTCCGTCTCGCCGCTCACCAACGCCCCCTCGACACCCGAATGGCCAGATAGCCGAAACCGCCCGCCAGCGCGCCGAGGCCGGCCACCAGCAGACTCACGAACCCGATCTCCGTAACCATGACCGGACCATCTTATGCTGGCCGCTATGGCACGTTTGCTGGTCGTCAAGGCAACCGCCGGGGCCGACGCCCCGGAGCGCTGCTCGCAGGCATTCACCGTGGCGAGCACGGCCGCCGCGTCGGGCGTGGACGTGTCGTTCTGGCTGACCGGGGAGTCGACGTGGTTCGCGCTGCCCGGCCGGGCGGCGAAGTTCGACCTGCCGCACGCCGCCCCGCTGCCCGATCTGCTCGACCTGCTGTTGGCGAACGGTCAGGTGACCGCGTGCACGCAGTGCGCCGCGCGGCGCGGCATCGGCCCCGACGACGTGTTGCCGGGCATCCGGATCGCCGGCGCCGCCGTCTTCGTCGAGGAGATCATGTCCGAGGGCGCCCAGGCGGTTGTCTACTGACGGCTCAGCAGGCGGTGCTGACGCTCACCCGCAGCCGCGCACCGTCGGGCTCGATCACCACGGAGTCGTTTCCGGTGCGATAGGCCCGCACCTCGGAGTCGGCCCGCACGACACCAGCGTCCATCCGGCGCAGGCTCCCGGCGAGGTCGCTGGGCGCCGCGACGCCGTCGACCACATAGGTCGCCGCCACGCCCCCGGCCGGGCAGGCAACCGCCCGCACCGCCGGCGGCGCATCGCCGGACGAGGCAGCCAGCGCGGTCAGCACCGCTTCCAGCAGCGCCGGCGCCGGCCGGGCGGACGGATCGCCCCGGTCGGGATCGCCGGACCCGGTCGGCCGGCACCCGGTCGACAGCCGGATGGTGACGGCCGGCGCGCCGGCATCGGACTCCGCGTCGATCCCGATGAAGTTGCCGGCGTCGGCATGCAGCGAAAATCTCGTCCCCGCTCGGCCGACCGCGACATCCGCCTGATACTTCGGCGGCAGCCCGGCCGCGATGGCGTCCAGCGCGGCCCGCGCCTCGCCGGTCCGCACATAGACGGTGACCTCCCGCTCCGCGATCAGCCCGTCGCGCACCGGCGTGACCCGGCAGTCGCGGGAAAACGTGAGCTCACCGAGCACGACGGCCCGCCCCGGCCCGCCGGCCGCCGCGAACACGACCCCGGCCGCGCGCTGCAACTCGGGCACCGCCTGCCCGATGTCCCGCTGCTCCGGCACCGTGGCCGGCTCGTGCCCGACCGACCAGACGGCCAGCCCGCCGATCACCAGAATCCACGCGACGACGAGCCCGATCAGCCACCGTCGCCGCTTGGCAGGCGCGGGCGTACGCGGCGGCGGAGAACGGTGTCCGGGCCCTGTCACGGCAGCCATGGTGACATGCCGTCGTCAGAGGGCAAGCGCCACCCGGAGAGCCATATCGACGCTCGTCGGCGCAAAGGCCCGCCTGGTCAGCGTGACCTGGGCGACGCCGAGCGTGCTTCCATCCGGATCAGGCCTCGGCCAGGCGCTGGAGGGCGCCGAGCGCCACGTCCGGCCGAGTCGTGTACCAGAACGGGGGCAATGACTTGCGGAGGAAGGCGCCGTAGCCGCGGGCCGTCTCGAGGCGGGAGTCGAGGACCGCGACCACGCCCTTGTCGCCGGTCGAGCGGATCAGCCGGCCGACGCCCTGGGCCAGCCGGATCGCGGCGATCGGCACGCTCACCGAGGCGAAGCCGGAGCCGCCGGCCGCGTCGACCGCCGCCGACCGGGCCGCGGCCAGCGGCTCGTCGGGGCGGGGGAACGGCAGCCGGTCGATCACCACGAGCTGGCAGGCGTCGCCCGGCACGTCCACCCCCTGCCAGAGCGACATCACGCCGAACAGGCAGCTCGCCCGGTCCTCCCGGAACTTGCGGACCAGCACCGGCAGCGACTCCTCGCCCTGCAGCAGGATCGGCAGGTCGGTCTTGGCGCGCAGCAGCTCGGCCGCCTGGGTGGCGGCCCGCCGGGACGAGAACAACCCCAGCGTGCGGCCGCCGAGCGCCTCGACCAGCCGCACCAGCTCGGCGCCGGCCTGGTCGGGCAGGCCGGACGCCTGCGGGCGGGGCAGGTGCGCCGCCACATAGAGGATGCCCTGTTTCGGATAGTCGAAGGGGGAACCGACGTCGAGCGACGTCCACCCGTCGCCGGCGGCCGGCGGGGTGTCGGCGGTGAGCGCGCCCGGCGCCGCGGCCTGGGCCACCGCGGCGCGGGCGGACGGCACGGCGGGCGCGGCGACCGGCAGGCCGAGCGAGCGCGCCACGGTGTCGAACCGGCCGCCCAGGGTCAGGGTCGCCGAGGTGGCCACCACCGTGCGATCGGAGTAGAGGCCCTGGGCGAGCGTGCCGGCCACCGAGAGCGGCGCCACCACGAGCGCACGACGGCCGCTGCCCAGGTCGGATTTCTCCACCCAGGCCACGTCGAAGTCGGACTCCTCGAGCAGCCGCTGCGCCGTGTCGTTGAGGTCGCCGAGCGCGGCCTTGGCCTGCTGTTTGCGAACCGGATCGGGATCGTCGGCCTTGATGTCGCCGATCGCCGTGAGCCCGGCCCGGCTCGCCGCTTCGAGCAGGGTGACCGCCTGGCGCAGATGCGGCGGCAGGCCACCGGTCAGCCGGCCGGCCGGGACGTCGGCCAGGCCGACGGTCAGCGCGTCGGCCGCCTCGGCCAGCGACTCGGCGGCGGCCGGCGGGATCAGCGTGCGGGCGCGGCGGCCGCACCGCTCGACCGCGTCGGGGGTGAGCTCGGCCTGGGCGGCCGAGGAGACCCGGTCGGCCAGCTCGTGGGCCTCGTCGATGACCAGCAGCTTGTGCGGCGGCACGATGTGCCGGTCGGCCAGCATGTCGACGGCGAGCAGGCTGTGGTTGGTGACCACGATGTCGGCCTCGCGGGCCCGGGCGCGGGACGCCTCGGCGAAGCACTCCGCCCCATACGGACAGCGGGTGGCGCCGACGCAGTCGCGGGCCGGCATGGACACCTGGCGCCAAGCCGTGTCGTCGACGCCGGGGTCGAGCTCGTCACGGTCGCCGGTCTCCGTCTTTTCGGACCAGTCGCGCAGCCGCTGGATCTGCTTGCCGAGCTTGCCAGCCTCGCCCAGCCACTGGGTGGCGCGCGGCGGCGCGTCGTCGAACAGCGTGTCGGTCGGCTCCTGCTCGTCGGCGTGTTCCATCTTGGCCAGGCAGAGGTAGTGGTGGCGGCCCTTGAGCACGGCGAACGTGGGCCGCCGCCCGAGCACCGGCTCGACCGCCTCGGCGAGCCGCGGCAGGTCGTGCTCGACCAGTTGGTTCTGCAGGGCGAGGGTGGCCGTGGAGACCACCACCGGACCGTCGACGAGCAGGGCGGGCGTGAGATAGGCCAGGCTCTTGCCGGTGCCGGTGCCGGCCTGGACGAGCAGATGCTCGCGATCTCGCACGGCCTTGTCGATGGCGGCCACCATGGCCTGCTGGCCGGGGCGGGAGGCGCCTCCGGGAACCGCCCCGACGGCGGCTGCCAGGAGTTGATCTGCGGTCGCCTTCTTCTTGGTTGCTGCGGGCACGCAGAGACGGTACCCGCCACCACCGACAGAAGTTGCGCACCGCTAGGGTCATCGCATGCCGAACGAGATGGTCCGGGTCGTGTACACCAAGTACGACGGCTCGGCCCACCGGGACTATCCGGCCCGTCGTTTCGACACCGACGACCTGGGCGTCTGGGTCGGCGTGACCAGGGGAACACCGTCGGTCTACCACGGCCGCCCGTCCGTCGAGCAGATCCCGTTCGTCCTGCTGATCCCGCATCACGCGTGGTGGACCGGGATGTTCAACCCGCCGCCGCGGACCAGCGAGGTTTATTGCGACATCACCACGCCGGCGCGGTGGGAGGGCGACACCGTCCACATCATCGACCTCGACCTGGATGTGGTGCGGCGCCGCGAGTCCGGGCTGGTGGAGTTGCGCGACGAGGACGAGTTCGACGAACACCGCACCCAGTTCGGCTACCCCGACGACCTGGTGGCCGAGGCGCACGCGGCGGCGAGCCGCCTGCTGGTCGCGCTCGGTGACGGCAGCGAGCCTTTCGCGGGGAGTTACCGGAAGTATCTGCAGGAGGTCGCCCAGTAACCGCCACCGCGCGGTAAAAGGCGGAATCTGCCCGGTCACAGCGACTACATGTGCCACAGTAGTAACGGCACATATAGTACGAATCGGACGGTGGCACGGTGAACGACGGGGCAACGATCGCGGGGGGCCTGGCGGGACTCGCGGGCGCGGCCGGAGCGGTGTCGGTCGGGACCATCCTGCGCGGCCGCCCAGGTCCGTACCGGCCGGCCGGCCACGCGCTCGCCCGGGAGACCGACGCCGACCCGTTGCCCGCCGTGCTGCGTCGCGGGCTCGGCGGCCTGACCGTGCCGGTGGCGCCCGGGCCGCACGGCGAGTTGTTCCTCGGTCCCGGCGCCCCGCAACCCGGCCGTACGCTGCGCCGCCTTGTTCTCTCCCCGCTCTTCGCCCGCGCCCGCAGCCGCGGCGGCCGGCTCACCCGCGACCAGCAGGTGCCATTTCGCCTGGTGGTGGAGTTCGCCGGGACGAGCCGCGACACGGAGACGTTGCTGCGCGCCTACCGGATGCTCGACCAGCAACTGCGCGACCACGCCGCGCTGCTGAGCCACTGCGACAACGGGCGCCTCGTGCCGGGCGCGGTCACCGTGTCGGTGACCGGCATAGTCGACGTCCGCGAGCTGCTGGCGGCGCAGCCCCTGCGGTACGCCTTCGCGGACGGCACCTTCGACGACATCGGCTCGCACGCCGCACCGCCCACCCTGGTCCCGATGATCAGCGAACCGTGGAGCCGGCGATTCGGCTGGGACGGCCGCGAGCCGATCTCCGCCGAGGAACGTCACCTGCTGCATGCGATGGTGCGGTCGGCGCATGAGGACGGCCGGACCGTACGCATCGCGGGCCTGCCGACCGGGTCCCGCCGGCACCGCGCGGCGATCTGGGCCGAATTGGGCGCGGCCGGCGTCGATGTCATCGCCGACCGGGACCAGCGCGGCCTGACCCGTCACCTGCGGCGACACCCGGTCGGCCGGTGGGTGCCGCGCGAGCCGCTGCCGACCCGCGCGGTGCGCCGTGGCTCGCCCCGGCCGACCGCACCCCGGCCGGAACGGCATCACGAACCCGTTTGACAGGCTTCAACGGGTTTGACTGGGCGAACGCTGGGTGAACCAAGAGCGACCGCTAGCATTCCTGGAGATCCATCCCCGCCTGCCGAACGAGGTTCCCCGTGAAGTTCTCCTTCCGCCCCGTCGAGGGTGCCTTCTACGACCTCTTCATGCAGGCCGCACGCAATCTGGTCAAGGGCACCGAGCTGCTCAACGAGCTGGCCCTGCCCGGGGTGGACGTGCAGTCGGTCAGCGAGCGGCTGACCGATGTGGAACACGACAGCGACCAGATCACCCACGATCTCTACAAAAAAATCAATTCCACCTTTATCACCCCGTTCGACCGGGCCGACATCTACTCGCTCGGCTCCCAGCTCGACGACGTGATGGACCACCTGGAGGCGGTCGGCAACCTCCTCTACCTGTACGGGCTGACCGAGCTCCCGTCGCTGCCCCGGGAGATGCACGAACTGGTCAACGTGCTCGACCAGCAGGCCAAGCTGACCGCCGAGGCGATGCCCAACCTGCGCACGATGAAGGGCCTCGAGGAGTACTGGATCGAGATCAACCGGCTGGAGAACGACGGCGACCGGGCGTACCGGATGCTCCTGGTCCGGCTCTTCTCCGGCGAGTACGACGCGCTGACCGTCCTGAAGATGAAGGAGGTGGCCGACGAACTGGAGGCCGCCTGCGACGCCTTCGAACACGTGGCCAACACCGTCGAAACCATCGCGGTCAAGGAGTCCTAGGCCTTGTCCCCGGAACTGGCCGCCGTCCTCGCGGTGATCCTCGCGGCGATGGTCTTCGACTACACCAATGGCTTTCACGATGCCGCGAACGCGATCGCGACCAGCGTCAGCACCCGGGCGCTGACCCCACGGGCGGCGCTGGCCATGGCCGCCGTGGGCAACTTCATCGGCACGCATCTCGGTGGAGAGGTCGCCAAGACCGTCGGCGACGGACTGGTCAAGCTCCCGGTGGGCATCCCCAGCCTCGGGGTGGTCTTCGCCGGTGTCCTCGGCGCCATCGCCTGGAACCTGCTCACCTGGTATTTCGGCCTGCCGTCCAGTTCCTCACACGCGCTCTTCGGCGGCCTCGTCGGTGCCACGCTCTTCGCCAGCGGCGGCACGGTCCAGTGGGACACCATCATCGACAAAGTGCTGATCCCGATGGTGCTCTCGCCGCTGGTCGGGCTCGTCCTCGGCTTCGTGGTGATGGTCGCCCTCATGTGGGCCTTCCGGCGCGGACACCCGGGCAAGCTGAACCGCGGCTTCCGGACGGCGCAGACCCTCTCCGCGGCGGCGATGTCCGTCGGGCACGGCATGCAGGACGCGGCGAAGACCATGGGCATCATCGTGCTGGCGCTCTTCACCGGCGGCTTCCAGGACAGCCCGACGCAGATCCCGGAGTGGGTGTACTGGACCTCGGCGGCGGTGCTGGCGGCCGGCACCTACGCCGGCGGGTGGCGAATCATCCGTACGCTCGGCCGGAAGATCATCGACCTCGGCCCGGCCGAGGGCTTCGCGGCCGAGACCGTGGCCAGCTCGGTGCTGTTCTTCAACGCCCAGGTGCTGCACGCGCCCATCTCCACCACCCACACGATCACCTCGGCGATCATGGGCGTGGGCGCCACCAAGCGGCTGAGCGCGGTGCGCTGGAACGTCGCCGGCAACATCGTGATCGCCTGGGTGACCACCTTCCCGGCCGCCGCCCTCATCGCCAGCGTCGCCTATTTCGCCGTCCGCCCCCTCTTCAGCTGAGCGGGCCGGACGACGCCGATCCGGCCCGAGGCTGCGGGAAAAAGACTCAGTAGACGACGCCGATCTCGTCGCGGATCGTGTCGAGCAGGGTCATGATCTCCAGCGTGGTCGCGTGTGTCATGAGTGGACTCTCCGGCTCGCCGGCCAGCAGGCAGCGCTGCACCTCGGCCGCCTCGAACTGGTAGCCACTGCCCTCGAACGGGAAGTCGAACGTCTCCGCGGCCCGGCCCGGCCGGCTCAGCGTGAACTGCCGCGGCGCATAGAACTCCCCCGGCAGGTCGATCCGGCCGTCGGTGCCGGTGATCGACGCGGTGTTCCGGCTGGCCCCGTTGATGCTGCAGGTCAGCGCCGCCACCGCACCCTGCTGGTAGCCGAGCAGCACGCCCGTGTTCTCGTCCACCCGCTCCGGGGTCAGGTGCGCCCAGGCCTGCACGGTGGCCGGCGCCCCCATGATCAGATGAACCAGGTGGATCGGGTAGACGCCCAGGTCGAGCAGGGCACCGCCGCCCAGCCGCGGGTCGCGCAGCCGGTGCTCGGCAGCGAACGGGCCCTGCAGCCCGAAGTCCGCGTGGATCGCGCTGACCCAGCCGATCGCACCCTCCTCGACCAGCTCGGCGATCTTGCGGATGGCCGGGTTGACCCGCATCCACATGGCCTCCATCAGGAACACGCCGCTGCTGTGCGCGGCCTGCACCAGGCGGGCCGCGGACACCAGGTCCAGGGTGATCGGCTTTTCCACGAGGACGGCCTTGCCGGCCTGGATGCAGGTCATGGCCGCGTCGAAGTGGAACGCGTGCGGCGTCGCGACGTAGACGACATCGACGTCGGCGTCGGCAGCGAGTTCGGCGTACGACCCGTACGCGCGGTCGAAGCCGAACCGCTCCGCGAACGCCGTGGCCTTGGCCGCCGAACGGGAGCCCACGGCGGCGAGCTCGGCGCCGTCGACCAGGGCCAGGTCGGCGGCGAACTTCTCGGCGATTCCACCAGGGCCGAGAATGCCCCAGCGCACCTTTTGGTCGGTCATGATCGTACGTTATCCCCCGCGCCCGTTCCGGTGGCAGGATCGACAGGTGACCGACTCGATGACGTTTTCGCTGCCGCCCGCATTAGTGCGAAAAGCGCGCGATTTCCGCGGGACTCCGGCGCCCGTGCGTGCCGCCGCCACCGTCGTACTCCTGCGCCCGGCGGCGGAGAGCTTCGAGGCGTACGTGTTGAAGCGCGCCACCACGATGGCCTTCGGCGGGATGTACGCGTTTCCGGGCGGCGGCGTCGACGAGTCCGACCGGCCCGAGACGATCCGCGACGACTGGGCCGAGCGGCTGGGCGTCCCCGCCGAACAGGCCCGGGCGGTGGTCGGCGCGGCCGCACGCGAGCTGTTCGAGGAGGCCGGCGTGCTGCTGGCCGGCCCGGTCGGCCGGCCCGACCGTACGGTCGGGGATGTCGGCACCGACGACTGGGAGGCGGACCGGGCGGCGGTCGCGGCCCGCGAGCTCACCATGACCGACCTGCTCGCCCGGCGCGGTCTGCGGTTGCGCGACGACCTGTTGCTGCCCTGGGCGCGCTGGATCACCCCGGAGTTCGAGCCCAAGCGTTTCGACACCTGGTTCTTCGTCGCGCTGCTGCCCGCCGGTCAGACGGCACGCGACGTGTCCGGCGAGGCCGACCGCACCAGATGGATAAGCCCGGCGGCCGCCGACGGCCTGACCATGCTCCCGCCGACGCGCTCGACACTGAGCTCGTTCCGCCCGTACCGGGAAATGGTGGAAGTGGTCGCCGCCTCGGCCCGCCGCGATGCCGCAACCCCGGTCCTGCCGCGCGTGGAATTGACCGAGGACGGCGGTGCCGTGCTGCACATCGGCTGAGCCGGGCACCGCCGTCGTCCGCGGAAGCCTCAGCCGAAGCGGCCGGTGATGTAGTCCTCGGTCTTCTTCTGAGCCGGGTTGCTGAAGATCTTCTGGGTGTCGTCGTACTCGATCAGGCGGCCGGGGTCGCCGGTCTTGTCGATCGAGAAGAAGCCGGTCTTGTCGCTCACCCGGGCGGCCTGCTGCATGTTGTGCGTGACGATGATGATCGTGAAGCGGTCCTTCAGCTTGAACATCAGGTCCTCGATCGCCAGCGTGGAGATCGGGTCGAGCGCCGAGCAGGGCTCGTCCATGAGCACGACCTGCGGTTCGACCGCGATGGTGCGGGCGATGCAGAGGCGCTGCTGCTGACCGCCGGACAGGCCGGCGCCCGGCCGGCCGAGCCGGTCCTTGACCTCTTCCCAGAGGTTCGCCGACCGCAGCGACTGCTCCGCCGCGTCGTCCAGCAGCGACTTCTTCTTGACGCCGTTGAGCTTCAGGCCGGCGATCACGTTCTCGTAGATGGACATCGTCGGGAACGGGTTCGGGCGCTGGAAGACCATGCCGATCATGCGGCGGACCGCGGTGACGTCCACGTCCGGGTCGTAGATGTTCTGGTCGTCGATGGTGAGCCGGCCCTCGATGCGGGTGCCGGGCAGGACCTCGTGCATGCGGTTGATGGACCGCAGGAACGTGGACTTGCCGCAGCCCGACGGGCCGATCAGGGCAGTGATCGACTTCGGCTCGACGGTCATCGAGACGTTGTCGATCGCCTTGAACGAGCCGTAGTAGGAGGAGACGTTGCTCGCCTCGATGCGCTTGGCCATGGTGGACACCTCTTATCGGGACAGACTGTTGCGGCGGGCGAGCAGCTTGGCGGCGATGGTGAGCACCAGCACGATCGTGACCAGGGTGAGCGCGGCGGTCCAGGCTCGTGCCGGCGCGTACTTCGACGCGTCGCCGGCCTGCTGATAGACGAAGAGCGCCAGGGACGACTGGTTGCCGGCGAACGGGTCGAAGTTGATCGCCGCGGCGCCACCCGCGACCAGCAGGACCGGCGCCGTCTCGCCGGCCGCCCGGGCGACGGAGAGCATGATGCCGGTGACGATGCCGGGCAGGGCGGTCGGCAGGACGATGCGCAGGATCGTCTTCCACTGCGGAACCCCGAGGGCGTACGCACCCTCACGCAGCGGACCGGGCACCAGCCGGAGCATCTCCTCGGTGGACCGGACGATCGTCGGCAACATCAGCACGGTGAGTGCCAGCGAGGCGGCGAAACCGGAGAAGCGCGGCTGCCCGTCGTTGAACCAGGGGCTGACGATCAGCACCCAGAACGCGAGCACGAACAGGCCGGCGACGATCGACGGGATGCCGGTCATGACGTCGACGAAGAAACGTACGGTCAGGGCGAACCGGCCGCGGCCGTACTCCACCAGGTAGATCGCGCCGAGCACACCGAGCGGGACGGCCATCAGGGTGGCGATGCCGACCTGCTCCAGCGTGCCGACAATGGCGTGGTAGGCGCCGCCGTTCGGGTCGCGGGCACCGATGTTGTTCATCGAGGTGCCGAAGAAGTCGCCGTCCAGGCGACCCACGCCCTCGGAGAGCAGCGTCCACACCACCGAGGCGAGCGGCAGCACCGCCAGCACGCAGGCCGAGTAGATCAGCGCCTGCCACATCCGGTTGCGCGCGGCCCGGCGGCCCTCGATCCGGCTCGCGGTGACGTTCATCCCCACCAGGTAGAGGACGACGGCCACGACGACGACCAGCACCCAGTTGCCGACCCCGGTGCCGAGCACCACCGCGGCCGACACGACGAGCGCCGCCAGCGCGACGCCGACGTTGACCGCCGGCGGAAGCCGCCTGGTGCGAATGTTGTCCGGCGTCATCACAACGCCCGGCAGCTCACGATCAAGAATGCTCATGCTGTGCTCCCTGGGCATGCTCTCCTGGCCCTCGCCTGCGAGGCCGTCGATCGGCTGCGGCTGGGTGCCGCTCGGTGCAGTCGCTCATGCCGTACTGTCCCGGAACTCGCGCCGACGGTAGATGATCGCTCGGGCGGCCATGTTGACCACCAGCGTGATGGCGAAGAGCAGCAGGCCGGAGGCGATGAGAGCGCCGCGGCCGGTCTCGTTCGCCTCGCCGAACGAGTTGGCGATGTTGGCGGCGATCGAGTTGCCGCCGGTCTCGATGAGGTTGAAGGAGATGTTGAAGGTGATGCCCAGGGTCATCGCCAGCGCGATCGTCTCGCCGAGCGCCCGGCCGAGGCCGAGCATCACCGCGGCGATCACGCCCGGCTTGCCGTAGGGCAGGACCGCGGTGCGGATCATCTCCCACTTGGTGGCGCCGAGGGCGAGCGCGGCCTCCTCGTTCATGCCGGGGGTCTGCTGGAAGACCTCCCGCGACAGCGAGGTGACGATGGGCAGCACCATGATGGCCAGGACCACGCCGCCCAGCAGGATCGACTGACCGAACGGGCCGTCGCCGCCGAAGAGCGGGATCCAGCTGAAGTACTTGTTGAGCCAGACCGAGAAGTCCCGGACCGGCTCCTGCAGGAGATCCCGGCCCCAGAGACCGAAGACGACACTGGGTACGGCGGCGAGCAGGTCGATGACGAAACTCAGCGGAGTGGCCAGCCGCTTCGGCGCGTAGTGCGACAGGAACAGCGCGATCGCCAGCGCGATCGGCACGGCCACGAGCAGCGCGATGACCGACGTGAGCAAGGTGCCGAAGGCCAGCGCCGCGACGCCGAACCGCGGCGGGGTCTCGTTCGGGAACCATTCCGTGGCGGTCAGGAAGTTGACCGTGTCGTCGCTCAGCGCCGGCGCGGCCTTGGAGATCAGGAAGACCGCGATAGCCACGATGATGACCAGCACCATCGCGCCCGCGGCCACCGAGAGTCCGCGGAAGCCGCTCTCCATCGAGAAGCGCGACTTCCTGGGCAGGGCGCCACCCCCGCCGCCGAATGGGGGTTCTTCGTAGCTGCTCGGCGAAACGCCGGTGCCGGCGGGCCGGGCGTGACGTGCTGTCACACCCGACCCGCCGGCGTTGGCGTTCGCGGAGCGGGAGGGGTAGTCACCCATCTGCTCGCTCGCTGTCGTATCGGAGGGATTGGCGAACCAGGTGGATCAGGAGATCGCGGCGACCGCGGTCTCGACCTTGGAGCGGACGGCGTCCGGCAGCGCCGCGTAACCAAGGTCGGCGAGTGCCGCCTGGCCGCCGGTGCTCGACGTGTACTTCAGGAAGGCCTGGATCTCCTTGGCCTTGGCGCTGCCCTTGTCGCAGGTGATCTCGTAGGTCACCAGGACGATCGGGTAGGCACCCGCCTCCTTGGTGGCGTAGTCGATGCTCATCTTGAGGTCGTTGCCGGTGCCCTTGATCTCGGCACCCGCGATGGTCTTGCCGGCGCTCTCGCCGGTCAGCTCGGTGTACTCACCGGCGCCGTTCTTGATCTTCGCCTTCTTCAGGCCGTTGTTGTCGGCGAACGACATCTCGACGTAGCCGATGGTGCCCTTCGTGCCCTTGACCTTGGCGGAGACGCCGTCCGAGCCCTTGGCGCCGGTGCCGCCGGGTGCCTTCCACGCCTTGGCGTTGCTGAAGGTCCAGTCGGCCTCGGCGGTCTTGCTCAGGTATTTGGTGAAGTTGTCGGTGGTGCCCGACTCGTCCGAGCGGTGGACGGTCTCGATCGCGGCGTCCGGCAGCTTGGCGCCGGAGTTCTGGCCGGCGATCGCCGGGTCGTTCCACTTGGTGATCTTGCCAGCGAAAATCTTCGCGATCGTCGAGGCGTCGAGCTGGAGCGCGTCCACGCCGTCGACGTTGAAGACCACCGCGATCGGGCCGACCACCATCGGCAGGTTGACCGCCTTGCCGCCCGCGCACTTGGCGTCGGCCTTCGGCTGGTCCTCCTCCTTGAGCGCCGAGTCGGAACCGGCGAAGTCGGCGGTGCCGGCGATGAAGGCCTGGATGCCGGCACCGGAACCGGTGGGCTGGTAGTCGACCTTCGCGCCCGAACACTGCGCCTGGTACGTCTTGATCCACTCATCCATGGCGTTCTTCTGCGCCGTGGATCCCTGCGCGGTGAGACTGCCACTCACGCAGTTGCCGGCCGCGGCGGAGGCACCGCTTCCACCTGCCGGCGTGTTGTTGTCCGAGCCGCACGCGGCGAGCGCGAGCGTCGCAGTCAAAGCAATGCCGGCCAGGTAACCGGACCGCTGGAGCTTCACAATTTTCCCTTCGGGGTGGTGTGCGAGCCGGCGTGACGCCGGCACACCCCGAAAGCTAGGAGCGCCAGGTAGCCGGTTTCCCGGCCGGAAATGAACGAGCGGTGAACAGGTCGGCGCCGCCCGGTGGCCTTCTGCTGAGGCCAAGTTGTCCGTTACGTGAACTGCGATCCGAGAGACCGAAATGTCGTATAAATGCGCCCGGCGGTTACCACCCCGAGATGCCGCCTTGTCCATCCCGTGACGCGTAGGCCTCACTCACCGGATGCCTCCAACCGACGAACCGCCGGTGAAGATCCACCGGAAGCGGCTCGCCGGACACACTGAAATCGCACACCGCCTCGCCCAGCAGCGCGGCCAGATAGATGATCAGCGCGGTGGGATGGTTGCCGAACTCGCACGCCATCCGTGCGCGTGCCACCGCACAGGGCCATGGGTCTCGGCAGGACAGGCAGTCCCACGAAGGACGAGCCGGGAGGTGAGTACTCACCGTTTCGAGACAGACTGCATCCACCTCGAAACCCGGGACGCCTACGGGACCGAGGTTGAGCTTCCGCACCTGGCGGCGTGGGCGGCCGGCGAACCCGACGACCTGGCGTGGCTCGACGACTGGTGCGCGGTGCTGCGCGACCACGTGCGGGCCGGCCGCTCGGTGCGACGCGCGCGCGTGGTGTCGGAACCGCTGAGCGACTACCAGCGTTGGTCCTGGAGCATCGCCCGGCCGATGGTCGAGGCTGGCGAAGACATCCGCTGGGTGCCCCGCCGCCTGGTCTCGTCGATCGCGTTTCCCGGCAACGACTTCTATCTCTTCGACGACCGCCTCGTCGTCTTTCTTCTCTACTCCGGCTCCGGGCTGTCGACCGATCGCCTCACCTCCACCGACTCCGCGGACATCCGGCTCTGCCGATCCGCGTTCGACGCCGTCTGGAAGCACTCGATTCCGCACGATGACTATCGACCCGGCTGACGCTGCACGTCAGGCCCAGGAAGCGCTCGGGGCCCGCCTCCGCGAGTTGCGCCGGGAGGCGGGCCTCACGGCTCGTGTTCTCGCCTCAGCGATGGGGCACCACTTCACTCGCGTCAGCAAGATCGAACATGGTGTGCAGCGACCGACCGAGCGCGACATCCGCGAGTGGTGCCGCCTCTGCTCGGCGGGGGATCAATCCGCCGACCTGCTCGCATCCCTGCGCAGCGTCGAGTCGGCCTATCTCGAGTTTCGGCGGCAGGCTCGAGCCGGAATGAAGAGAGTGCTCGGAGCACACACTGCCGACCGGTACGAGCGGACCAGCCTGTTCCGGATCTATGAGCACAACGTCATCCCGGGCCTCTTCCAGACGGCAGACTACGCGGCGTCGATGCTGCGATTCTGGATCGACTTCTTGCAGACACCCAACAACATCGACGACGCCGTCGCGGTGCGGCTGGAGCGGCAACGCGTCCTGTATCGCAAGGGCAAGCGCTTCGCGGTGGTGCTCGAAGAACAGGCCCTGCGCACCTGGTTCGGCGACGCCACCACCCAAGCAGGTCAACTCGACCGGCTGCTCGCGGCGATGTCCCTGCCGAACGTCTCTGTCGGCGTCGTGCCGCTCATGGCGCAACGCGGCGGTGTTCCATCCGCCGGCTTCTGGATCTTCGACGACTCGTTGGTCGCTTTGGAGACGCCGACGGCGAGTATCGAGGTGACCCGGCCCAGGGAGATCGACCTGTATGCGCGGCTGTTCGACCGGCTTCAGGCCATGTCGGTACACGGCGGTGCGGCGCGCGAGCTCGTGCTCCGGGTCGTCCGCGAGCTGACCACCGCAGAGCCGGAAACACCTGACTGATCGCAGTGATCAGCCGAGCGCCGGCGAGTGCGACTCCGGCTGCGCTTCGACCAAGAGGTGTGCGGA
>Ga0207668_10000459_pt1 | contig 25616 bp, 26 predicted proteins | sample KBSS43metaG_FD_184323 | JGI IMG/M metagenome (GOLD analysis project Ga0207668, IMG submission 184323) | Switchgrass rhizosphere microbial communities from Kellogg Biological Station, Michigan, USA - KBS S4-3 metaG (SPAdes) (version 2) | ecosystem: Host-associated > Plants > Roots > Rhizosphere...
CGCACGCGATGGGACCATCGATGACGGCGCGCAGGCAATGCTGGATCGGCTGGGGCATGGCACGGCGGTCACCGCAGCGATTCAGGAGCGCGCGCCCGATGCCGGCATCCTAACGGTGTGCGTTTTTCGCGAAGCCCTGCGTGCCTCTGCAGCCGCGCTCATTGCCGCGATCGACTGGTGCATCGATGCCGGCGCCGATATCGTCAACCTCAGTCTCGGCTCGATGAACGCAGCGCACAAGGACGCCTTTGCTCAGGTCGCCGAGCGGGCGACCGATGCTGGCGTCACCCTTGTCGCGGCGCGCATGGCGGGCGAATCTCCATGCTGGCCCGGCGCGTTATCCACGGTGCTGGGCGTAGAACTGGATTGGGCGTGTCCACGCGGAACCTATGGCGTGACATGGGATGCCGGCACGCCCACCTTTGTCGCCGCGGGCTATCCAAGGCCAATCGACGGCATTCCCCCTCAGGGCAATCTTTACGGCGTCAGCTTTGCGGTGGCGCAAATGAGTGGCTTTGCAGCACTGGCTACAGAACGGCTGCGCCAGTCCGACCCTAAAGCCTGCCGTGCCGCCGACATGATCCGTTTTCTTGCCGCAGGCGATAATCCCGCACGCCCGACCTGATCATTTCAGACCCGTTTTTGCGGGACGGTCCGGCGGCCAGCAAGCCGTACAGCGTCGCAGGCATGTGAGGCTCGGCATGGCGTCGGCAGGTCTCAGCCCGGGCTCGGGATGCAGTCCGGCCAATATCTCCTTGGACACCCCTTCGGGCGCAGCGCGGCTGTGACACATCAGGAAGTTGCGCCGGTATCTTTCCCGCGTCAGGCCCGCATGATCCTCTTGGGCGTTGACGGGATGGGACAGGCAGGCAGCAAGCAAAGCGGCCGCCAGTGCGATTGAGCGCAAACCCGGAACGTGACGAATAAGGATGGCCACGTCCCGCGCGGCGCACGAGCGGAACCTGACCATGCCTTCACCCTATCGCATCAGAACTTCTGACCGAACCGCATGCCGAAGAACTGCGGCTTGATCGTGAAAATGCGCGACGAGCCCGAGCAGAAAGTGATCGAACAGAATGTGTTCGTCGTCAACTGGCCACGCTTGTCGAACGCGTTTTGAAGGAAGAAGGTAAGGCTCCAGCCATCCTTCTTGATACCGCCGGAGAAATCGAAGCTTACAAACCCCTTCGTGCTGCAAGATATGCCGGCATCGGTGCTCTCGCTAGCGACTTCGGGACAGACCAGCAGATTATTGTCCGAGACGTTCAGATCCTGGGTCGCGCCGGTCTGATAAAGCGCCGCTCCCTGAAGGAATGCGCTGTAATCGCCAATATCAGTGTCGAAGCGGACAGAGGAGGTTCCCTTGAACTTGGGCTGACGCGGCAGGCGTGTGCCGTTTGCCGCAGCGACCTGCGGGGTTCCGGTGTTGGTGCCGCCCACATTTTCACCCAGCGTACAGGTGGGCAACTGACTGATCGAACTGGTGGTCAGGTCGACGGCGAAGTTACAGAAATTCCCCTTGAGCTTGCCATCATTATAGGCGCCTGAGGTCGAGAAGGTAAATTTGCCGAGCTTGAGATCAGCATCATACTCCACACCTTTGACTTCAGCCTTGCCGGCATTGCCGGTCATGCCCGCGCCCTGAGCGCCCGCAACCACGACGCTATATTGGATGTTGTTCCATTTCTCGAAATAGACAGCCGCGTTAAAGCGGAAAATGCCGCTCCATGTTGTCTTTACGCCCAGTTCGTAGTTGGTGAGCGTTTCGGACTGGAATGCCGGTACATCGACAGGACCGAAATTACGAATACGCAGCGGCCGATTGAAACCGCCAGGCCGGAAACCTGTCGAATAGTTGGCATAGATCATCTTATCTGGCAGGACCTGCCAGTTGAGCGCGACCTTATGTGTTTCGCCATCCTCCCGGTAGCGGCCGGTCTGATCGGCCGCGCGAAAGTTCGTGTTCAAGCATTGCAACCGCTTTCCGGGCAGAGGCGTTGGGCAGCCCATTTCCCCTGTCGGAACATAAAAAGATGTAACGGTATTCGCGGCAGATCCCGACACACCCGCAAAACCCTTGACTGCATAATCCGTCCAAAAATATCGGATACCGCCCGTGATCTTGAGCGTAGGCGTGATGTTGTAATGGCCTTCTGCGAAGATCGCCTCGTCGTGATACAGCGAGTTCTGCTCATTGATGTAGAAGCCGTCCTGCTTCACCGCCGGCGTTCCCAACGCCATCGTGCCCAGGGGATTGCCGTCCGGATTGATCACAGTCGACGTGTCGAATGCCCCGCCATCTATGGCGTACATGGCTGGCACGCCGATCAGACCGCCAGGGACGTCGCCGCCGCCGGTCTGGGTGTAGCCTGTGATCTGATCCAGGCCACGAATGGCGTAATAGGTGTTCGACTGATTAGCCTGCCGCTGATAAAATCCGCCGACAGTGACATCGAAGGGCCAATCCTTCGGCGTGCTCAGACGCAGTTCCTGCGTGAACTTGTTCCGGTGCCAGTCGGCGTGATAATATTGAGTCGGGTTGATGAGCTGACACTGCTGCGCCGCGCCAGTCCCTGTGCAGTTGTCGAAGAACTGCAGATAGCTTTCATATCCCGGACCGAAGCCGTCATAGGTGACGGTGTAATAGGTGTAATCGTTCAGCGTCTTGGTCCTGCGCTTGAAGAACCCCGTCGCGGATACGATGTCCCAATCCCCGATATGACCGTGGATCGAAAGCGCTGCTTGATACCATCTGTCGTCGTTGCGGGTCTTGTCATAGTCGTGGACCTGCAGATCGCCGACCCGCGGATCGAAGCCGAAATAGCCCTTTGCTACTTGCCTCTGCCCGGTAATTTGGGGCGTGATCGTCCAGTCGTCGAAGGGCTCCCACAGCACCTGGACGCGCCCGCCAAATTCCCTGATCGTGTTATAGTCATTCTTGGCGATCGTGGCGTTGCTCAGGCTATAGGAGGTGTCGGGGTTCTCGTCGCCCAGCGTGTAGACTGCGGGACGGCCATCGTTGAACGTCCCGTTATTGGGCGTATTGTCGATATAGCCGCCGTCTTTCCGGTAATAGCCCATGATGCGGATGGCCGCATTGTCGCTAATCGGGGCGTTGACATAGGATTCGAACTGTCCTCCGAAATCACCCTTGCCATATTTATTGCCCTCAACATCATAGCCGATCTCCGTCACGCCGAGCTTGGGCTTGTTGGTGATGAGGCGGATGGTGCCGGCCAGCGATCCTGCGCCATACAGCGTGCCCTGCGGACCCGACAGCGCCTCCACGCGCTCCAGATCATATGCGTGAATGTCGGGCACCTCGGTGCCGGTGATCGGAATGTCGTCCAGATAATAGCCGACCGACGCATAGGCGCCGCCGGCGGGAACGATGCCGCGGAAAAAGGCGGTGTTACGGCCTGGCCCAATGCCCTCGAACGATACCGACGGGAGCAGCGTCGCAAAGTCCGACAAGCCTTTCACCTGACGTTGCCCCAGCTTGTCGGCGCTCAGCGCCTGCATGGAGATCGGCACCTTCTGGATGCTTTCGGAACTCCGCTGCGCCGTCACCACGATTTCGTCGAGGCCGTCATCGGCGGCTTGCGGCGATGCCGATTCGGCAGTCTGCGCAAAAGCCGCTGCGGACAAGAATAATGGTGTCAGAAACGTCGTCGCGCAAAGAGCGCGCAGTCCGCGCGCGCCGATAGATATAGCCATAGCGTAAGCCCCCTGTTGCCGTTCCGCCTACAGCCCTCTCCTGTGTCTTGCCCGACATCCGGGTCTCTTTTGCATTTCCTTCCTTCGTCCGACCCGCGATAGTCTGGCGGCGTCGGACACACGTCTCTTGCTCCCGAAACACATGCTTCTGGATTCACGGCACCTTTCCGGCGCCGCTTGTTCTAAGAAATTTTTGACAGACATTCGCAAACGCAGCAATCTGAACGAACGTCCTAATTTAGGATACTGACACCCAAAATAGGCATGTCAAGCGGGCTTCATTACCTTTTTTTCTGTCTCCTCCGACAGGAGGGCTCGACCGCGCAGGGCGCCCGAACTAGTCTCGTTGTGCAAATGCACATTTGGGAAGCCGATGGGACAAGGCACTGCAGCACCGTCATGAACACATTCGAGGCAGCTCTCGCTAACGCCGCGCGCTTGCTGCTGGACAGCCCGGAACTGGCGCTCGCTAGGATCGATGAGATATTGTTGGCGCAGCCCGGTCATCCCCATGCCCAGTTGATCAAGGGTCAGGCCTTGCGTCGGCTTGGCAAGCCCAAGGTCGCATTGCCCGTCCTTTCCGCCCTTGCCCGTAGCCGGCCGCGTGTGCCTGCCGTGCTGTGGGAGTTGGCCCAGGCGGCGAGCGACGCCGGTGAAGCCCGCAAAGCCATCGCCGCGCTCGAAAATCTGACACGGCTGCAACCGGATATAGCCAGCGGCTGGTTCCTGCTGGCCGGGGAATTACGCAAGGACAAGCGCAAGGAAGACGCCTGGTACGCCGATCTGTCCGGCGTGCATGCGTCTTCACGCGATCCCGAACTGCTCAAGGCGGCGATGGCGATGAACGAGGGCGATCTCGACGCCAGTGAAGCGATCCTGACGGCGCGACTCCAGCGCATGCCGGGCGATCCTCCCGCCGGCCGCCTGCTGGGGGAGATAAGCTGGCGACGCGGCGACATGACCGAAGCGCTAAACGCGGTCGAGTGGGTGGTCGATATCACGCCCGGCTTCGATCTCGCCCGCGATTTCCTGATACGTCTGCTGATGCAGAGCAACCGCCTGTCAGAGGCGCTGGACCATGCCCGGATCTTATGTGCGTCTCCGCTCAAGCACCCCGGCTATGATCTGATCAGAGCCTCCGTCCTTGTGCGTCTGGGCGATCAGGACGGGGCGAGGGAGATTTACGAAGGGCTACTCGCCCAGCGCCCGGATCAGCCACAGGTCTGGCAGAATCTCGGGCATGTTTTGAAGACGCTCGGCAGGCAGGGCGACGCCGTCCACGCCTATCGCCAAGCGGTCACGCATCAGGCAACGATGGGCGAAGCCTGGTGGAGCCTTGCCAATCTCAAGACCGTCCGTCTTGACGAAGCCGATATCGAGTCCATGGAGCAGGCGCTTACGTCTCTCAAGCTCCACGAAGCCGAGCGGAAGGAGGATATATTCCACCTCCATTTCTCTCTGGGCAAGGCGTTCGAGGATGCGAAAGACTATGCCGCCTCGTTCGGCCACTATGATCAGGGCAACCGTCTGCGCCGGACGATGGTGCACCATGACGCTGACGAGTTTTCCGCCGAAATAGCGGCGACGGCGGCGACCTTTACCGGACCGTTCCTGGCGTCGATGGGCACAGGCGGCTGCGCCGCGCCGGACCCGATCTTCATTGTGGGCCTGCCGCGCTCCGGCTCGACGCTGGTGGAACAGATCCTCGCCAGCCACAGCCGGGTCGAGGGTACAATGGAACTGCCTGACATGATGATGATCGCCAGCAGGCTGCAGTCAAGGGTGGACGAGGGCGAGTTTCCCGATTTCAGCGTCATGGCGGCCTCGCTGACCGCTACGGACCGCCTTCGTCTGGGCGAGGAATATATCGAACGAACGCAAGTCCATCGACAGACGGACAAACCGCACTTCATCGACAAGATGCCGAACAACTGGCAGCATGTCGGGCTCATCAGGCTGATCCTCCCGAACGCAAAGATCATCGACGCGCGGCGCCACCCGCTGTCCTGCTGCTTCTCGGGCTGGAAGCAGCATTTCGCGCGCGGCCAGACTTTCTCCTACGACCTGACGGATATCGGCCGCTACTACTGCGATTACATAGGTCTTATGGCTGCCTATGATGATGCGATGCCCGGCGTCGTGCATCGCATCATATATGAAAGCATGGTATCGGATACCGAGGGGGAGATCCGGCGCCTGCTTGCATATCTTGACTTGTCATTTGAACAGGCGTGCCTGGAATTCTACAATAATGATCGCGCGGTGCGCACCGCCAGTTCAGAGCAAGTACGCCGGCCGATATTCAAGGAAGGCGTAGAACACTGGAAGAATTTCGAGGCCTGGCTCAGTCCGTTGGTCGACGCGCTGGGCCCGGTGCTTCAGTCCTATCCGCGCGGTTCGTCACAACGGGTCATTGGGTCCAGATGATTCCATCACCTATTTTTGAGACTGGCCAGATATGCGACGAGCGCCGCCCGCTCGGCGGGATTGGCGACGGAAATCGCCATGCGCGTGCCGGGAACCAGTTTGCTTGGCGCTGCTAGAAACGTATCAAGGTTTGCCTTGTCCCATTTCAGGCCAGAGGCTTTGAGAGCAGGAGAATAGAGAAAGTCCGTGCTCGCCGCTTTGCGACCGACCAGGCCGGACAGATTGGGGCCCAGCCCTGCTTTCTGGCCCGATGTCGTGACATGACACATCTGACAGCGTTGCCGGAATATTGTGCCGCCATCGGCCTGTTGTGCATGAGCGGCTGGCGCGGCGGACATGCCGACCAATACTGCCAGATGCAAAAATGGCCTGCGAAGAAGTGAGATCAAAACAAGTCCCCTTATACGTGCTGTCCCGGCCCCACCGCGACCGTGATTCTGTCCGCAGCCATCATGGCGACCTGCAGAAAGCACGCAAGAGACGTTGTGCAGATGCGAAATGACCCCGGCTTCCGCTGCCGGGGTCATTGGCGTTGAGCGGCTTTTGTGGCTGGCCGTACCGCGCGGTGCGCAGGCTTCAGGATGAAAGCTGCTCTTGTCGCTGAGCTTCCGCAGTCTGGATCATCTGACCGCGGCCTTCTTCGATAACGCCTGCATAGCAAGAACGATAGGCATCGGTTTCAGGCAGAACCGTGCCGGTCGCCCATGCGCACGCTACGAGGGCAGCCTGCTTGATGCGGTTGTCGGCCCCCTGTCGGCCATCTGCCGTTGCGAGATTTAAATCCTTGAAGGAAATCGTGATTCTGCGCATTTCCTGGCCAGTGGCGGCATTGACCAGCACATCGTCGCCAGTCGTTGCCGCCGACGCGATCGATGGCAGGCCAAGGGTTAGCGCCACGGCCAGCCCGGCATATGTCTTTCTCAGCATAACATCTCCTATCGAAAGTTTTTTCTGCCTACAGTTCTGATGGCCGCAGGTCACCTTGGCATCTAGGATGTCGCACCCCGAATAGGAAGGCAAACATCAGCAAATCCGCAGAATTATTCATGGTAGATGAGTCCTGCCTTCCGCTATCGAGAAAATCTCGCGGTCCCGCTTCCAACGGAGCGTCCCTATCATCTCAGGGACGCTTCTTGCTCTCACCCCGCCGCAGCAATGACCGGCGCGAATTTCCCTGCCGTCAGGCTGGCCCCACCGACCAGCCCGCCATCGACATCGGGGATCGCCAGCAATTCCGCGGCATTCTCGCCATTCATCGATCCGCCATAGAGGATGCGCATCCCGTCGGCCTCGCCGCCGATCTTCGACGCCAGCGCGGCGCGCAACGCAACATGCATGGCCTCCACCGCCTCCATGGTCGGAATGCGGCCCGTGCCGATCGCCCAGATCGGCTCATAGGCGATGGCCAGCCATTCCGCTGCCGCGCCGTCGGGCAGTGATGCCAGCAACTGCGCCGACACGACATTCTCCGCGTTGCCGGCATCCCGTACGTCTAGGCTCTCGCCCACGCACAGAATGACCTTCAGCCCTTCGGCCTTGGCCGCCAAGGCCTTGGCGGCGATATCCGCGTCACTCTCGCCCTGGTCCATGCGCCGTTCGCTATGGCCGACAATGGCCCAGCCCGCGCCGGCTTCCTTCAGCATCGCGGCGGAAACGCAGCCCGTGTGCGCGCCGCTGACCTTCTGGTGACAATCCTGCCCCCCGATGAAAGCGGCGCCCGACACGGCGCTTGCCGCCTCGATGAGCGTGGCGGGCACGCACAGCCCCACCTCGACCGCTGGATGCTGCCCGGCGATCTCGCCAATGGCCGCGATTTCGGGCAGTTGGGCGCGCAGCCCGTTCATTTTCCAGTTGCCGACTACCAGCTTGCGCCTGCCCATATGCCCTATTCTCCTGCACGAGTGGGGTGAAAGATGTGACGGGCGATAGCGCCTCAAATCCGCATGTCCAGTAACCGCTTGATGCTTCCCCCCAAGCGTCCTAGTGGGTGACCCGTAACGATACAGGCAATTCCGGACCCCCGATGCTCAGCTTTTTCCGCCGTTTTCTTGGTTCAAAGGTCGGCGCGTATATCGCCCTCGGCTTCCTGGCGATCATCGGCATCGCCTTCGCCATGGGCGATATCACCGGCCATACCCAGGGCGGCGGCATAACGAGTTTGTTCGGCGGCGCGGGCGGAAACGCGGCGAAAGTCGGTAGCTCCACGCTCAGTGCGGCGGATCTGCAGAGCAGGTCGCAGCGCGTGTTCGAGCAGCAGCGCCGGGCCGAACCCACCACGCAGATCGCGTCCTTCCTGGCGCAGGGTGGCGTGGATCAGGTCTATGACCAGTTGGTCGCCGGTCTTGCCATTAACGCCTTCGGACAGAATGAAGGCATGAGCGTCAGCAAGCGGATGGTTGATGGTCAGATCGCTGCGATCCCCGCCTTTCAGGACGCGTCCGGCAATTTTAGCCAGGATATTTTCCGCCGCGCGTTGGCCGGTCAGAATGTCAGCGAGAAGCTGCTGCGCGACGATATTTCACAGGAGATGATGGGCAAGCAGGTCGTGGGTCCCGCGACGCTTGGCGTCCGCCTGCCCGACAGCATGGTCCTGCCCTATGCCTCGCTCCTGCTGGAGGCCCGGGCGGGCCGCATCGCCGCCATTCCGGCGGAGGCTTTCGCGCCCACCGCTGCGCCGACAGACGCGCAACTTGGCGCCTTCTACAAGAGCAATGCCGTCCGTTACACGATCCCGGAGCGCCGCGCCCTGCGCTACGCGGTAATCGACCTGTCCCGCTTCTCCGCCGCTGCGCAGCCGAGCGACGCTGAGGTCACCGCTTACTACAACCAGAACAAGACGGCCTATGCCGCGACCGAGACTCGCAGCTTCGACCAGTTGATCCTTCCCACAGAGGCCGCCGCCAAGGCAATCGCCGCCGACGTGAAGGGCGGCAAGACTCTCGCCGCCGCCGCACAGGCTGCTGGCCTTTCGGTCTCCACTCTCCTGGGGCAGACACAGGCTCAACTTGCCGCCGCCTCTTCGACGCAGACCGCCGCGCAGGGCTTTGCAGCAGCGCAGGGCGACCTGATCGGCCCGGCGCGCGCCGCACTCGGCTGGAGCCTGCTGCGCGTCACCGCCATCGATCGCAAGCCCGCTCAGACCCTTGACCAGGTCCGCGCAAAGATCGTCGAGACGCTACGCGGGCAGAAGGAGCACGCGCTGCTGTCGGACTTCACCGGCAAGATCGAGGATCAGGTCGGCAATGGCGCGACCTTTGACGAGGTGGCGAAGGACAACGGCCTCGCCATAGAGACTACGCCGCTGCTCGTCTCGACCGGCCAGAATGTCGAGGATCAGGCGTACAAGGCGGGTCCGGACATCATGCCCTTGCTCAAGCCCGGCTTCGACATGGCGGCCGATGACGACGCGCAGATCGTGCCGATCACGCAGGACAAGCGCTACGCCCTGCTGAAGGTCGGCAATATCGCCGCCGCGGCCCCGCCGCCGCTCGCCAAGGTCCGCGATCTGGTCGTGGCGCAGTACAAGCTCGCTCAGGGCGCCATCAAGGCAAAGGCCGTCGCCGAACAGATCCGCGCGAAGGTCGCCAAGGGCGGCAAGCTGGAGGAGGCCATGGCCGCCGCCGGTGTGCCCCTGCCCCCGGTGCAGAAGGCGGCCGGACGCCGCGCCGACCTGATGCGCGGCGACAAGGCCCCGCCGCCCCCGCTCGCGCTGATGTTCAATATGGCGAAGGGTACGATCAAGGCCCTGCCCATCGGCCAGGATCGCGGCTATTTCCTCGTCCAGCTCGACGAGGTACAGCAGGGCGATGCGGCCAAGCAGCCGGAACTGGTCGAGCAGGTGCGCAGCCAGCTCGCCGGCGTCATCGGCAACGAATATGCCGCCCAGTTCGAGAAGGCGATCGAGAAGGACTTGAAGGCCGTGCGCAATATGGCTGTCGTCACCAGCGTGAAGCAGGACCTGCGCCGCGCCAATGGCGCCGAGCAGTAAGCCGCCGCCCCGCATGCGCGATACGGACCGTCAGGCGATAGACCGCGCCCGCGACGCGCTGGCTTCCGGCAAGTCCGCCTTCGTCTGGCGGCGGCAGATCGCCGACACCGACACACCCATCTCCGCGGCCCTCAAACTGATAGAACCCGACCGGGGCGACTTCCTGCTCGAATCGGTCGAGGGCGGCGCGGTGCGCGGGCGTTACAGCCTGATCGGCCTCGCCCCCGACCTCGTCTTCCGCGCCGTGGGCAACAAAGCGGAGATCAACCGGCGCTGGGCGACCGACCGCGACGCCTTCGCCCCCCTTGCCGGCGGCGCGCTTGCCGAATTGCGCACCCTCGTCGCGCAATGCCGGGCGGAGCTCGACCCCGAGCTTCCTCCCGCCCTTTCCTGCCTCGTCGGCCATGCCGGCTATGAGACGGTCGGCCTTGTCGAGAAACTCCCCCGCCCGGCGGAAAACCCCATCGGTGTGCCCGACATGCTGTTCGTCCGCCCGACCGTCATCCTGGTGTTCGACCGCCTCGCCGACATCCTCTTCCTCGTCGCGCCGGTGTGGGCCGACGCAGCGCTCGAGCCCGACAAGGCGATCGCCGCCGCCCTCGACCGCATAGACGCCGCCGCCGCGCGCCTTGCCGGGCCGATCCCCGCCGACGCGCCGTCCGCCGATCCCGAAGACATCGTCGTCACCCCGATCCTGCCGGAAGGCCGCTATGGCGAGATGGTCGCCCGCGCGAAGGACTATATCGTCGCCGGCGACATCTTTCAGGTCGTCCTCGCCCAGCGCTTCACCAGCCCCTTCACCCTGCCGCCGATCGCGCTCTACCGCGCGCTCCGCCGCATTAACCCGTCCCCGTTCCTCTATTATCTCGACATGCCGGGCTTCGCGCTCATCGGCTCCAGCCCCGAGATCCTGGTCCGCATGCGCGACGGGGAAGTCACGATCCGCCCCATCGCCGGCACTCGCCCGCGCGGCAAGACGGCTCTCGAGGATGCCGCGAACCGCGAGAGCCTGCTCGCCGATCCCAAGGAGCGCGCCGAGCATCTGATGCTGCTCGATCTTGGCCGCAACGATGTCGGCCGCGTCGCCGCCCCCGGCACGGTAAAGGTCACGGAGAGCTACACGGTCGAATTCTACAGCCACGTCATGCACATCGTCTCCAACGTCGTCGGCGGCCTCGCGCCGGGCAAGGACGCGCTGGACGCCCTGTTCGCCGGGTTCCCCGCCGGCACCGTCTCTGGCGCGCCCAAGGTCCGCGCCTGCGAGATCATCGCCGAGCTGGAGAGCGAGACGCGCGGCGCCTATGCCGGCGCGGTCGGCTATTTCGGGCCGGACGGCAATATGGACAGCTGCATCGTCCTGCGCACCGCCGTGCTGAAGGATGGCGTCATGCATGTGCAGGCAGGCGCAGGCATCGTTGCAGACAGCGATCCGGTCTATGAGCAGCGAGAGTGCGAGGCGAAATCCGGCGCGCTTCTGGCGGCGGCGCGCGAGGCGGTCAGGATCGCGCGGGAAGCCAGGTTCGGGCAATAAGGCCGGGGCCGTGACGCGATTATCGCCTGTCTTTGCAATTCGGCTGAAAATGGTCTACAGCCGCGCTGCTCACGTCGGTTTTCGACGGATATGGGGCCGCAAAGCGCCTCCCTTTGTCCATTCTAACCATACAGTAGCTGCTACGCTGCGCTCTTGCGGTGTCGCATAATCCATTGGGCAAAGGACTCCCAACATGATAACCGGAACAGTCAAATTCTTCAACGCCGACAAGGGCTATGGCTTCATTGCCCCGGAATCCGGCGGCGACGACGCGTTCGTCCACATCACGGCCGTTGAGCGCGCTGGTATGCGCACGCTCGACAAGGACCAGCGCGTTTCCTACGAGCTGGAGCAGGACAAGCGCGGCAAGATGTCCGCCGTCAATCTGCAGTCGGCCTGACACTAAAAAGGCGCAGGCCGGCCCAGCGGGGTCGGCCTGCGCTTCCATCTCTCTAACGACACACAGGAATTTCACGACCCTATGGTAGCCTACAAGCAACCCGGATTTGCCGAACGCACGGCATTGGCGCAGAGCGCCAAGCAGAAGATGCTCGAAAAAATGCGGGCCAAACCACCCATCGACCCGGCTGTCGTAGCCGAGCGGCAGGCCCGCGCCGCCGCGAAGGAAGCCGCTGCGGCAGAAGCCCGCGCCGCCCGCGAAGAAGCCCGCGCACTCGCCAAGGCAGAAAAGCAGAGACAGGCAGAAGAGGCCGCTGCCGCTGAAGAAGCCGCCAGGGTCGCCGCCGCCAAGCCGCTCCTGAACGCCGCGGAGCTCAAGGCCCAGCGCGACGCACGCTACGCCGCCCGCAAAGCCCGCAAGAACTGATAGCGGGCGCGAGAGCGTCCATAATTATATGAAGAACCTTCCATAAGCCTCTCATATCGTGAGAAGTTTATGGTAGGAATTTATTCCTCGCCCATGCGCTCCAGCCACGTGCGCATGTTGGCGGCCAGCACCTGTGCGCGCTCGAACGGGTCGGGATAGCGCTTCTCCCAGGCGATCGACCGCACCTCGTTGCTGAGCGGAATGCCGGCCGGCAAGGCGCGGAAATAGGCGTCGAGGGGCAATGTCCCCTCGCCAATGTCCAGACGATGATGCCGCGCCTCTTCCAACAGGGATTCCGGCGTCATGACGGCCGGCGGGTTCCCCGCGTCGCATATCTGCGCGAAGGGCATGAGCGCCGCCGGAATGCGCGCCAGATCGGCAGGCAGCCCACCGCCCCGGGCGAGATGGATCGGATCGGGCAGTATGCCCGCCCGCCCCTCGGCGCGCGACACGGCGGCAAGGGCAGCATCCACATCGGGCACAGCCGTGAACGCGCCAAACTCCAGCACGGACTGGACTCCAACGGCAGCAGATAAAGCCGCCAGTACCGCCAGCAGGTCGGCGTTCCTGTCCGGATCCTGCGACATCGCCACGACGATCAGGCAGGGCATGCCGATCTCCGCCGCAATCTCGATGATCCGCCGGTCCCGATCATCAATCAAATCACCCAGCCGGATGACCTCCGCCTCCAGCGGCGCGACACCGGTCTGCGCAAAGGCGGCGCGCACGTCCCGCGTTATTGCAGGCGTCCACATATCCAGGTCGATATATACACCCGCCATATCGAACCCCGCACCAGCCGCCGCCCGCACGACGTTACCAGGCGAAAGCTCGCGCACCACCTGTGCCTCCAGCCCGATCCTGTTCATGCCGGCGATCCTCTCAAACCCGGAAGGGATCACCTTTATGTCCGCAACCAGCCGATAAATAAAGCGAATGCCTTATTTTTATAATCGCGTGGTGTGGTCTTACAGGGCTACGACGGTTGGACCGCCCAGTTTCTCCGCCTGCCTGACGAATTTGCGATCGAAGGTCAGGAATGTTTCGCAATGGCCAGATCGAGCAAGGTGCAGAGCGTCGGCGAAATCCATTCCGCCTTCCATCCATTCCAATGCCGCCGCGATTTGGGACGGCTCTTCCAAAGTCATGTTCGGCAGGCCGGCCAACCCGCGAAAGGCGCCCGCGATTTGGGCAGGCGCAAAATGATATCCCGCGCGCAAAACCCACTCGGCCTCCAGCAGTACTGTAACGCCCAGGAAAATGCTGCCGCCTTCCACCGCCTGCCGCGCAGCCTGCGCCTGGCCGGCATCATCCGCCGTCAGCAGCCGAACAACGACGTTGGTATCAATCCCGTGCACGTCGCTTTGCTTCTTGATCGATCACAGTGTTCATGTCCTCAATTGACAGAGCAGGCCCGGTAGGCGGCAGCGAACCAAAGACAGCATCCATCGTCGTTGGCGCGTAAATCGGCACGGATTTCAGAAGGACGCCATCAGGCGTATCTTCGACAATCAGCTTAGTGCCAGCCCCCCAATTCCGTTGCTCGCGGATCAGCTTGGGCAAGATCACCTGCCCCTTGGTCGAAATAACGGTCGTGACGATGCGCTCGTGCGCTCCCATGGTGAATGCTCCAGTAAGATTTAGGTAAGATATCCTGTTTAGCTTATGCGCGCAAGTCGAGCGAAAGCGCAAACGCTAGCGACTGCTATTAAGAGTGGATGTGTTCCTGCGAACGCAGGAACCCAGGGTGAAGGAGGATCCGAGAGCCCTGGGCTCCTACTTCCGCAGGAGTACGCTTATGGCGTAACAACGCTCGCTCGCGGTGATCGCCGGCCTCCAAAGAAAGACCACCCAGACCAAAACAAAAACCGGCGACCCTTTCGGACCGCCGGTTCTTCCACCCCCGGAGTAATCTACCCCGTCAGCCGTATCAGGCGACGCGGGATTCCAGTTCGATATCCTCATCGGGATCGCGCAGCACATAGCCGCGCCCCCAAACGGTCTCGATGTAATTTTCGCCGCCGCAGGCCAGGGCCAACTTCTTGCGCAGCTTGCAGATGAAGACGTCGATGATCTTGAGTTCGGGCTCATCCATGCCGCCATACAGGTGGTTCAGGAACATTTCCTTGGTCAGCGTCGTGCCCTTGCGGAGCGAAAGCAGCTCCAGCATCGCATATTCCTTACCGGTCAGGTGGACGCGATTGCCGTCAACCTCGACCGTCTTGGCGTCCAGATTGACCGCCAGTTTGCCGGTGCGGATGACCGACTGTGAATGACCCTTGGAACGGCGCACAACAGCATGGATGCGGGCGACCAGTTCTTCGCGATGGAAAGGCTTGGTGACATAATCGTCTGCGCCGAAGCCGAAGGAGCGGACCTTGCTGTCCATTTCCGCTACGCCGGACAGGATCAGAACCGGCGTCTGCACCTTGGAAGCGCGGAGCTTCTTGAGCACATCGTAACCGTGCATATCCGGCAAGTTCAGGTCCAGACAGATGATGTCGTAATCGTAGAGTTTACCCAGATCGAGGCCTTCCTCGCCCAGATCCGTCGTGTAGACATTGAAGCCTTCTGTCGTCAGCATCAGCTCAATGGCCTTTGCCGTTGTCGGCTCGTCTTCAATCAGCAGCACGCGCATTATGCAGCCCCTTGCTTAACAGTGCGTTGACCCAACAACGCCCCAATACCCCCATTGCGTTCCCTACCGGGAGCCGCATCGGCCCTATTCCATTAACCAAACCATCAATGAACGCAAAAGGTTAATTTTTACCTAAGTGGCCTGAGTCCACGAGTCGCGCGCTGCCGAATCGCTTTTCATCACCTTAACGTCAGCTGAAAAAACGTTTCAGGAGTCGCCATAACGCCCGCAAAACTGCACCATCCGGGCAAATGCGCGCCATCTGCGGTCTTGAAAGATTAACGGCGGTGGGCGACAAACCTTAACCTCATGAAAGCGTGGGAAAATGCGATGAACCGCATATCTTTACCAACGATCCTGACGATTTTCCTGGCTGGATGCTCCCCGGAACGGCAACCGACTCCGAACGCGCAGGACGATATCACGTCAAACGCGACCGTAACGACCGCCCCCGCCTTCGACCCCGATCGCCTCTCTGCCGACCAGCGCCTCAGCACGGCATTTTCCACCGCCTTTCCAAAGATGGATATTGTCGTGAAGGACCAGAAATATCATGTCTCCGCGGCTGATCTACGAAAAGTAGGCGATCAATGGGTCCTTGTTTCGACCGCGACCGGGGACGACTGCCACGGCTGCGGCGGGCTTCTGGGCATCACCTATCTGAAACCGGCGGAGGCAGGCTTTGCCGTGTCCGGGTCATGGCCGGACCTGATACCGGGCGGCTCTTTCGGTCAGCCGCCATCCTGGAAATTGCGGGACGACCTAATGGGCGCTCCGGTGATCGTAGCCAGCGGCGGCGGCACGTTTCAGGGCTACACCTGCGAAACGTCGACCCTTGTGGCGCTGACGCCGTCCAGCCCGACGATCATCGCCGACGGCATTCCCACCGCCTATTCCAATGATGGCACGATGGAGGCCGAGGAAAGCGGAAAAGCGGAGTCGGTGGAGAGTATGATCGTCCCTGACAAAAAGGATGAGAGCTTCAAGGTGACCTTCACCGGCACGTCACCCGGCGTTGTGCGCTATGTCCGCACGGGCCAGATGTTCGCGCCTGCTCCCGGCGGGTATCAGCCGCCGAGCTGCTGACATTCCGCGCCGATCCGCGTCGCCAGAAAATCCAGCAAAGCCTCCACGCGCGCCGGCCGCAGGCGCGAGGGCGGCGTCACCAGATGCAGGCCGATGGGCGGCGGCGCCCACTCCTGCAATATCGCTTCCAGCTTGCCGCTGGCTATATCCTCGCCGATGATGAAGTCGGGCAGCATGGCGACGCCCAGCCCCGCGTACAGCGCCGACTGCATCGCCTCGCCGCTGTTCGCCAAAAAGCGTGGCCGCAACTGCACCGATACGGCCTGCCCGCCCGGCCCACTGAATCGCCAGACCTCCGGCGTCTTGGCGTTGCTGTAGAGCAACCCGTCATGGTTGCCGAGATCCGACGGATGGATTGGCCGTCCCCTTTCGTCCAGATACGCGGGTAAGGCGACGATGTAGAGCCGGACATCGCCAAGCCGCCGCGCGCGCAGCGAACTGTCCGGCATGGCGGCCACCCGCAACGTGGCGTCCAGCCCCATCTCCACAATGTCGATATGCGCGTCGGAAAGGTGCAGGTCGACCGTCACCTGGGGATGCGCCTTCATGAATTCCGCGACGATCGGCGCGACGCGCTTCAGCCCGAACGTCATGGGCGCGGCCAACTTCACGACCCCGGCCAGTTCCGTGATCTCGTCGCGCGCAGCCTCCTCCGCCGCCAGCCCTTCGCCCACGATCCGCGCGGCATGGTCCGCCAGACGCCGGCCGCTCTCGGTCAGCGCCAGGCGGCGGCTGGTGCGGCTGAACAGGCTGGTGTCCAGATGCTGCTCCAGCCGGCCCACAGCCTTGGAAACAGTCGCTTTCGACACCGACAGCGCCTTGGCGGCGTCGGTGAAGGATCGATGCTCGACCACGGCGGCGAACATCGCCCAGGCTTCGAAGTCCGGTAATCGCATAGGGAAACAATCCGTTTCAACATTGCCTGTTTCGGAAACGATCCTGACGCCTATCTAGGAGGAAATCAAGCGGCGCAGAGCATTCATGCACACACTTCGCCGCTAACATCGAACAAGGATTTTAGCTCATGATTGAGAAACGCGCCTTCGCCACTCTCGGCCATGCCGACCATGGCTGGCTCAACGCCCGGCATCATTTTTCCTTTGCCGACTATCACGATCCCGCCCGCATGGGCTGGGGTGCGATCCGGGTCTGGAACGATGACGAGATCGCCGCCCGCAACGGCTTCCCGCCCCATCCGCACAGCGACATGGAGATCATCACCTATGTCCGCACCGGTGCGATTACGCACAAGGACAGCATGGGTAACACCGGCCGCACCGCCGCCGGCGACGTCCAGGTGATGAGCGCCGGCACCGGGGTCCGTCATGCCGAATATAATCTGGAGGATGAAACCACCACCCTCTTCCAGATATGGATCATCCCCCGCGAACGGGGCGGCGCGCCGAGTTGGGGAGCCAAGCCTTTTCCCAAAGACGATCGTTCCGGCAAACTCGCGGTCCTGGCCAGCGGCTATGACAATGACAATGAGGCTCTGCGCATCCGCGCCGACGCCCGGCTGCTCGGCGGCACGCTCAAGGCCGGGGAGAGCATCACCCATGACAGCGCCGAGGGCCGCCATCTCTATCTCGTCCCCGCCACCGGCAAGGTCGAGATCGACGGCGAGGTCTTCGACGCCCGCGACGGCGCCGCCATTCTGGGCGGGAAGCCTATCACCATCACGGCGATCGAGGACAGCGAGATCGTCCTGGTCGACAGTCAATAACATCTTCAACGAATAGGCCCGACAGGCCTAGCCGCCCGCGCGCCCTCCCCCTCCCTTGCGCGGGCGGCACCCTTTTTCACAGCAGGAGACATTCCATGGCAAAAGTTCTGGTCCTCTATTATTCCTCCTATGGTCACATCGAAACGATGGCGAACGCCGTCGCTGAGGGCGCACGCTCGGCAGGCGCGACCGTCGATGTGAAGCGCATCCCCGAAACCGTTCCCGAGGAGATCGCCAAGGGCGCACACTTCAAGCTCGATCAGAGCGCGCCCATCGCCACCGTCGCCGAACTGGCCGATTATGACGCGATCATCGTCGGTACCGGCACACGTTTCGGGCGCATGTCCAGCCAGATGGCGGCCTTCCTCGACCAGGCTGGCGGCCTGTGGGCCAAGGGCGCATTGAACGGCAAGATCGGCGGCGCGTTCACCTCGACCGCCAGCCAGCATGGCGGGCAGGAGACGACCCTGTTCTCGATCATCACCAACCTGCTGCACTTCGGCATGGTGATCGTCGGTCTCGACTACGGCCATGCAGGCCAGATGGGTCATGAAGAAGTGGTTGGCGGCGCGCCCTACGGGGCAACGACGATCGCCGGCGGTGACGGCAGCCGTCAGCCAAGCGAAGCCGAACTGGAAGGCGCCCGCTATCAGGGTCGCCGCGTCGCCGAAGTCGCGACCAAGGTGCATGGCTGATTATAACGGGAGGGGCCGGCCCGCCGGCCCCTTTTTATTTAGGCTGACCCAGAAATACCGCGCGCGTCGGCCGGGTGAGATTCAACAGATAATAGGCGACAAGCGGAATTGCCGTCGCCAGCACCAGAATGATCGGGCGCGGCAGGTAAGAGAGATAATGGATCACCGGCACATGGATATACATGATCACCAGTGATGCTTTCCCCAACGCCGAAAACGGCTTGAGGACGGTTGCCCAGAGATCGCTGGCCCGAAAAATCAGGAGCGATGTCGCGATCGCGCCCCCCATCGACAGAAGCGGCCACCCATAATCGCCGGCTTTCATATTGAGCGTCGGAAAGAAGAACAATCCGGCCATCGATAGCGGCGCAAGCACCCACATCATCCATTTGCGCCATCCCAGAACATTCAGCGCCGCCCCTGCCCAGAGCAGAAACAGCGCCATGGGCACGGTCAGAAGGCCAAGGGGTGACACATCCGTCGCCCGGCCAATCACATAAGCCACGACCAGCGTTATCGGCGCAATTATCCCCCATGCATATGCGAGCGGATCGGGGAAACGCGCCGCCAGCGCATTGAACAGGATTCGCGCCACGATCAGGCATGGCAGGAACCAGAATACCGTGAACGGCCCGCGCAGCTTCGATCCGCCAAAGGCCAGCCGTCCGATATCGTCAGGCCAGGTATGGAAAATGCCACGCCCGCCCCGGCTTCCCTCGATCAGCGTATCGACGATCACGAGCAGTGCGAGGAAAGCGCAATAGGACAGGCCCTGCCAGACGATCTGGCTGCGGGCAAAGGCCACGACCGGCTTGGGTCGAAACAGATAGCCCGAAAGCAGGAAAAAGAGCGGCATGTGAAAGCTGTAGGTCAGCGTATGCGGAAGACCTCGGCTCCACACATGGCCGATGACCACTGCCACGATGCCAATGCCCCGGGCCACATCGACCCATTCGAACCTTTGTGCGGCCGCAGCCCTTTCCCCGCCCATGGCAAGTGCCTATAGCAACCGCGACCCGCGTCAATTGTCCCCATGGCCGGGCCAATGACGATTTGCTCCATCTATCGGAACCTGACTTGACCCTGCTTACCGACCGCGTGTTGTTCATAGACGGAGAGGCGATCATCATCGACAAGCCTGCGGGACTGCCGGTCGATCCTCCGCGCGACGGCGCGATGAGCCTGGAAAATCATCTGGCTTCACTGACGTTCGGGTTCCAGCGCTGGCCGCTTGCGGTCCATCGGCTTGACCGGGACACCAGCGGATGCCTGCTCCTCGCGCGCAATCCGAAGGCACACAAACGCTTCACCGCCGCCTTTGAAGCGGGAACCGTCGAAAAGCGCTATTTGGCGGTCATCGATGGCGTCCCAAAAGGCGACATGGGCACTATCGACCTGCCGCTCAAGAAAATCAGCAGCGCGGAAGAAGGCTGGCGGATGGTCCCCGACAAAAAGGGGAAATCAGCAACCACGCATTGGACATTGATCGGCACGCATCAAGATCGCGCGCTCATCGCGTTCCGGCCGGAGACCGGCCGCACCCATCAGATACGGGTTCATGCATTGCACGGTCTCGGCGCCGCCATCATTGGCGATCCAGTCTATGGCAGACCGGGTGAACCCATGCTCCTTCATAGCCGTTTCCTGTCCATTCCGCGTGGCGCAAAACCCCCGGTGCAAGCCACAGCGCCTCTGCCCGACCGTTTCGTGGACGCGGGCTTTCCAGCGACACTGATCGACGATGCCGGTCTTTGACGTTCCCGAAGAGGCGCTGGAAGAGAAGTTCATCACCGCCGGCGGTCCGGGCGGGCAGAATGTCAATAAAGTGGCGACGGCCGTTCAACTGCGGGTGGACATCTACCAGCTGGGCCTGCCCCCTTTTGCTTTTCGCAAGCTGAAGGAGCTTGCCGGGTCGCGCATGACTGCCGCCGGGGTACTGGTCATCCAGGCACAGCAGTTCCGCACGCAGGAGGCCAACCGGAAGGATGCCCGCGACCGCCTCGATGCCTTGCTGGTGAAGGCCCATGAGCGGGATGCACGCCGCATAGCGACCAAACCCGGCAAAGCGGCCAAAGCCCGTCGTGTAGACGAGAAGAAGGCCCGGAGCGGTGTTAAGCAGGGTCGCGGCAAGGTTCGCCTCGATTGAGTGACCCACGCGCATAATTTCTTTGGGATAAGACAGAACGGGCGATAGCCCTTGATCCTATCCCTCTGGCTGTGCACTTGAAAGGCATGGCGCGCGGCACCCCCCGGTTCAATCCCCTGATCCTGCAGCCGAGCGACATTTATACGGGATCGGACAGCCCGTCCTGGCCGTCACTGCTTTATGCATTGATCGCGACGGTCATCGTGGGAGGAATACTCGTTCTGGCAGAATGGGAAAACATTCCCATGACCGCCAAACGCGACGCAGGTGCTGTCAGAGCCTGTCAGCAGCATGTCCGATTCAAGCTGCCGCCTGAACCAGGACTTGAAATAGTGAGCTATGCCGTTCAGCCGTCTGGGGACAGCCCCGGCCCGCGCTCGGTATTCCTAGCGTACAGAGCGGATCGAGCGAGAGGTCCCGACGGGAAACTTCGCCAGGGGATGCAGCAATGCGCGTTCGAGACGGAGGCTGACGGCAATTTCCTCCCGTTTAAGAACCTTTCTCGCGCTGTGTTTAGGTCAGAAGGCGAAACGCAGGTGTGGAAGGAGAGATTCCTGCGCGGCGAAAATGTCGCAGATTTGGAACCGGGCCGGCCCGAATGCTGTCTGCCTATGCCAGAGGGAAACGCCGGAAATGGCAATATCATAACAGTCCAGTGAACCTAGTCTGGGGGTGACGAGAGCCGTCGCCCTCACTACATCGAACGGATGTTTAGCTTTCACCACGACGCCTCGGCATCAAAACCAGTCCTCTATGACGATCTGGTCAAGGCGGCTGTCGCTGTTACCGAGGGCGAGAGCGACGCGATCGCCAATATGGCCAATCTGTCCGCGCTCATCTGGCAATATCTGCCTGACCTCAACTGGGTCGGCTTTTACCGTTTGATCGGTGACGAACTCGTTCTCGGTCCATTTCAGGGAAAGTCGGCCTGCATCCGGATCGCCATGGGCAAGGGCGTGTGCGGCACGGCGGCATCAACGCGCCAAACCCAGTGCGTGGAGGATGTCCATGCCTTCCCTGGTCATATCGCCTGCGACGCCGATTCCCGGTCGGAAATCGTGGTGCCGATCGTTCACGAAGGCAATCTGATCGGCGTCCTCGATCTCGACAGTCCTGAACCAGCCCGTTTTGACGAACAGGACGTGACAGGGCTTGAAACGCTGATCCGCCGGATATCTGGCCGCCTCATCTGACAACCTTTCGGCTCGGACCCATTGCCCCTCCTGCTGTTTTGTTTTGGGACAGTGTTGCCACGCCCCATTGGAAGCCAAGGAACCCGGATGCTAAACAACCGGTTAACAGTGTGGGGCAGCTTGCCCCACACATTGTGCGACCGGGGAACGGACTATGCGTGGCATATTGATCATCGGCATCTGCGCCAGCCTTTCCAATTTTACTCTGCCAGCAATCGCCGCTGCCGAACCCGTGGCGCGACCTGCGCCGCCCCGGACAGCGCCGTTGCCACCACGGGTCGTTCATCGCTGGGGTCCAAGAATCAATGGGCAATGGCGCGCAGGTCATGACGCCCCCGGTGGCTGGTCTGCCTATCTCCGTCCCGCCCGAGGATACGCCCTGCCGCAATATTGGATACAGCCCGGCTTTTACATCGCAAACTATGGCGCCTACGGACTTCCGGCCCCCGGCGATGGCTATGGCTGGTCGCGTTATTATGACGATGCCGTTCTGACCGACCAATATGGCAGAGTGTATGACAGTCGTGGCGATATCGATTGGTCGCGCTATGAGGGCGGTTATGATCCGGAACCGCATCTCAGTCGTTCCGTCGCCTCGGCTACGCCCCACGTCCATCCCGCCCCACCGGAAGGTCCAACGTCGGGATCGAGGCCGCCCGCCCCTTATGATGACAGCGTGATATCATCAAACGAATATCCAGGACCGGCGGAATATCATGGGGAGTGGCGAGGGACTTGGCGAGGAGATGACGGCCGGGTCTACAGCGGGACGTATGAGGGCACCTACAACGGCACCGCCGCTGGAAGCCAGCCTCCACCGCATGGCGGCCCGCATTGGATGAGCGGATCAGGATATGGTTATCCTCCCAGCGCGACCGTCTATTATGCGGCACCCGGAACCACGATTGTAATCCAGCCCGGTACTACGGTTACGACCACCACTGAAGAGGAAGAAGTCGTTCCTGTGCGCCGTCGCACTTGGACTCATCGCAGCAAGACTGTTCGCTGCGGATGTTAAGAATATAGGCTAATGACATAAAAACTGGCTTGGTGGTTTAATCGCTGAGGCCCGGATCAAGACCTATTTCCGGAAAATGCCGCTTGCTTCGACAGGCGGTAATGCGCCGGCGGCGGAAACGTCGCGGATCGCCTCGACCTGCTCGTCCGGATCGAAGCGCGTCCATCCGCCCCGGCCCAGTCGCTCCAACGGTCGGTAGCGAATCTTATACTGCATCCGCTTTGATCCCTCGACCCAATAGCCCAGATAAACATAGGCAAGACCGGCGTCACGCGCCCGCAGGATATGATCCATGATGATGAAATTGCCCATGCCCGGGCGGGTTTCCAAATCGGGATCGAAGAAGCTGTAGATCATCGAGAGGCCATCGGCCTGACGATCCGTAAGACATGCGCCGACGAGGCGACCCGGACGCCCACCGGTCCCCTGCTCCCGATATTCGATGACATGGCTGTCGACCGGCGTCTGCTCGACCATGTCGGCATAGTCCATATCGTCCATCTCGGTCATGCCGCCGCCCGGATGACGCGCGCGCAGATAGCGCTGAAGCAGCGCATATTGCTCTTCCGTCGACCAGGGCTTGCAGGCGGTCACGACCAGATCCCTGTTGCGGCGGATCAGCTTGCGCTGGGTCGCATTAGGGCGAAATTCGTTGGCGACGACGCGCACGGACACACAGGCCGAGCAATCCGCACAGCTCGGGCGGTACGCGACGTTCTGGCTCCGGCGAAAACCAATGCGGCCAAGGGCATCATTCAGTTCGCCGGCGTGATCCCCGGAAAGTTCCGTAAACACCTTCCGCTCGCTCCTGCCTGGAAGATACGGACAAGGGCTTGGATTGGTTACGAAAAATCGCGGGAAACGAAAAGGGGCGCTCATCGGCCTACCCCTTCTAAACTGGCTCGAACATCTGTCACTGCCCGACTATGCCCCCCGCCCCCGGTGATGAAAAGCCCATTTACTAATAAAGCCTGCAAGAAGCTGCTCAGCCCATAAGGGCTAATCCCTTAACATCATCTCATCACCCCGCCCGTCAACGCCCCGACTCCGTCAAATTACAAAAAAGGTCGCCACATGGCGGCGTCACGCATTCGTATAGCGTCGATACCAAGAGACGAACTCCGGCACGCCCTCTTCGATCGTGGTCTTTGGTTGAAAACCCAGATCGGCGGAGATCGCGCTGATGTCCGCATAGGTGGCATGGACATCACCCGGCTGCATCGGCAGCAAATCGATCACAGCTTTTTTGCCGCAGGCCTCCTCCACCACCGCGATGAGACGCATCAACTCCTCGGGCTTATGGTTGCCGATATTGTATATGCGATGGGGAGACCGGCTGCCCCCGGCCTTCTCCGCGCCATCATCCGGTGGCGGACTATCATGAGCAGAAATCACCCCGGCAACGATATCATCGATATAGGTGAAGTCCCGCTGCATCTTGCCATGGTTGAAAACGGGAATGGGATCGCCGGCCAAAATCTTCTTCGTGAAGATCCACATCGCCATGTCCGGTCGTCCCCACGGACCATAGACGGTGAAGAAGCGCAGCCCGGTCTGCGGTGTGCGATACAGATGCGCGTAGGTTTCGCTCATCAACTCGTCCGCCTTCTTGGTGGCGGCGTAGAGCGACACGGGGTGATCCGCGCGATCCTCCACACGAAACGGCAGGCTGTCATTGCCGCCATAGACCGATGAGGACGACGCATAGACCAGATGCCGGACCTGCCGGTGTCGGGCTAGCTCCAATATGTTCACATGGCCGACAAGGTTCGACTGCACATAGGCATGGGGATTTTCCAGGGAGTACCGCACGCCGGCCTGCGCGCCCAGATGGATGATGCTTTCAACCAGATGCCCGTCAAGCACCGCCGCCAGCGCAGCATTGTCGGCAAAGTCGCAAGCCGTGAATGAGAACAGTCCACCGTGTTTCGCCTGCAACTGAGCGATACGATCCTGCTTGAGCCGGACCGTATAATAATCGTTCATATTGTCGATGCCTATGACGGCGCGACCGGCAGCCATGAGGGCGTCGGCGACATGCATACCGATAAAGCCCGCGACGCCCGTGACGAGGATTGTCATTGATGCTCCAAATCCATTAACCTTTTTACGCCAGACTGTGCCAAATCTGTTCAATCGAGCCTTTGGTCGCTCATAAAGTCTTTAAAAATATTGCATAAGCGAAGAACCCCATGCATGGTAGCGCGAATTGGGGTCGCTTCCTGCAAGGCAGCGAGGATTTATATGCTATTAAGCGCCCGGAACCAGAATGCTATGGTCGACGCCGGGACACTATCTGGCACCGTGGGCAGTGATGCCTTCGGTGATCACAGTGTTCCAGCCAGTGACCACAGCAGGAGCCGGAACAAGTTTCAGATGCGGCTCATGCTGCGGTTCGCGCTGCTCGCCAGCGAGATCGTGGCAATCATCGCGACGTTCGGCATTGCGGCCTATATCCGTCACGGCGTTGACGGGTTGGACCAGTGGTTGACCCTGATGTTTGTCACGCTGCCCGTATATCTGGGAACGGCCCTCAACAGCAAAGCCTATGATCTTGACGCGATTCGGGATTTCCGGACCAGCGCCAAGCGCTCCGTGATGGCGTTCCTGTTCACGATCGGCACCGTG
>Ga0207668_10000460_pt1 | contig 25607 bp, 22 predicted proteins | sample KBSS43metaG_FD_184323 | JGI IMG/M metagenome (GOLD analysis project Ga0207668, IMG submission 184323) | Switchgrass rhizosphere microbial communities from Kellogg Biological Station, Michigan, USA - KBS S4-3 metaG (SPAdes) (version 2) | ecosystem: Host-associated > Plants > Roots > Rhizosphere...
GTTTCCATCCTGCGGATTGCTTCAGTCTCTATGACGGTAGATTTGCTCAGGTATAACAATCAACATAGCAAAACTTATCAGTCGTAAATCGGAGAACTGTACTCGATACGTTGATAAATGTATTGTTACTATGAATAGAAAACCGAGTTGAATGATCAGAGATGCTTGCGTGTTCGATTCTGACCGCTTTCTCTTTGGTTGCCAATTCGCAGCGATCCTGCTTTCGCGGCGGCGGGATTTCAGTCGCTCACGGGGTCGAACGCCGCGTCGACCGGCCGCGCGGTCTTGAACGCGCCCGCGGTCTGGAAGTCCTTCAGCACGGTGCGCTGCGCGTCGATCACCTTCGCATCCAGCGGCACCGACAGCCGCGAATTCTTGGTCGCGTAGTCGAGCGCGACATCCTCCGGCAGGCCGGTCTCCCGGGCGAGGACCGCGGCGAAATCCTTCGGATGGTCGTGCGCCCAGTGCAACGCACGGGCCTCGCGGGCGAGGAAATCGGCGAGGATCAGGCGATGCGCGGCCAGAGTGCGTTCGTTGGCGACGTCGAAGCTGTGGACTTCGAGGAGGCCGGGCGCGTCGACGAGCACGCGGGCGCCCTGCTTGAGCGCGGTCGAGGTATAGGGTGTCCAGGCCGACCAGGCGTCGATCGCGCCGGAGCTGAACGCTGCCTTGGCGTCGCCCGGCGACAGGAAGACGAGCGCGACGTAATCGGGCGGCAGATGCGCGGCGATGAGCGCGCGGATGACGAGGTAATGACCGATCGACCCGCGCGTCGCCGCGACCTTCCGGCCCTTCAGGTCGGCGAGCGTGCGGACCGGCGAGCCGGCGGGCACGAGGATCGAGAGTGCCGCCGCCGGATAGGTGCCGACCGTCTGCGCGGCGATCGCCTTGATCGGGCTGCCGCCCTGATAGGCAAACATGAACGGCGCGTCGCCGGCCAGGCCAAGGTCGACCGCGCCACTGCCGATCGCCTCGAGCAGCGGCTGGGCGGCGGGAAATTCAGACCACTCCACCCGATAGGTCGCGCCGTCCAGCGCGCCGCTCGCCACCATCATCGCCTTGGTGCTACCCTTCTGGCTGCCGACATGGAGGGTGATGGCACCTCCCGCCTTAGGGTCAGATGGGCCGCAACCTGCGAGAATGAGGAGCGCGGCGAGCGCAGCGGCGAGCCGAGTCATTCCGCCACCACCGCCCGTGGGGTCGACGGAAAGGCGACGACGTCGGCATAGGAGCCGGCGGGCGCCTCGACGCCGAGATGGCCGAGCAGTGCCGCGCGCAGGGTGCGAACGGTGGCGCTGCGCTGGCCGCGCGGGGCCGCGATCCGTTCCTCGGCGATGATCCGGCCCCGGTCGAGTACGAGGATCCGGTCGGCAAGCGCGATCGCCTCGTCGATGTCGTGGGTGACGAGGAGCACTGCGGGATGATGCGCGTGCCAGAGGCTGAGGACGAGCTCGTGCATCTTCAGCCGGGTCAGCGCGTCCAGCGCGGCGAAGGGCTCGTCGAGCAGCAGCAGCGCCGGCTCGCGCACCAGCGCGCGGGCGAGCGCGGCGCGCTGCGCCTCGCCGCCGGACAGCGTCAGCGGCCAGGCGTTGACCCGGTGCGAAAGCCCGACCTCGCCGAGCGCCGCCTCGGCCTTGGCGCGGAGATCGCCGCCCTTGAGGCCGAGCACGACGTTCTTCCAGACCCGCTTCCACGGCAGCAGCCGGGCGTCCTGGAACACCACCGCACGCGACGAGGGCACGCGTACCTCCTGGCCGGCGACCGCGTCGAGCCCGGCCAGGGTCCGCAACAGGGTGGTCTTGCCGCTGCCGGAGCGGCCGAGCAGGGCGACGAACTCGCCCTGGGCGATATCGAGGTCGAGCGCATCGAGGATCGTGTTGTCACCGAACCGGCGGGTGAACGCGCGCAGGCGGACGACCGGCGGGCGCTCGTCGCGCGGGGAGAGCGGGCGCACGGCCATGGTCACGCCTCCACCAGGCTGGGCCGCCAGGCGAGCGCGTGATGCTCGATGCGGCGGACGAGGAGGTCGGCGGCGAGGCCGAGCAGCGCGTAGACCATCAGGCAGACGACGATGATGTCGGTGCGCATGTAATCGCGCGCATTGTTGACGAGATAGCCGAGGCCGGCGGTGGCGTTGATCTGCTCGGCGATGACCAGCATTACGATCGAGATCGTCAGCGAATAGCGCAGCCCGGTGAGGAGTGATGGCAAGGCGCCTGGCAGGATGACATTGGCGATCAGCGCGCCGCGGCCGAGGCCGAAGCTGCGGGCCGCGTCGATCAGCCGCACGTCGACGCCGCGAATGCCCTGGTAGAGGTTGAGATACACCGGGAACACGGTCGCGAAGGCGATCAGCGCAATCTTAGGCGTCTCGCCGATGCCGAACCAGACGATGAACAGCGGCGCGAGCGCCACCACCGGGATGGTGCGCTTGATCTGCATCACAGGGTCGACGAGCACCTCGCCCTGCCGCGACAGCCCGGCGACGAAGGCCAGGGCCACGCCCAGCGACACGCCGATCGCGAGGCCGAGCCCGACGCGGACGAACGACACCGCCAGATTGGCCGGCAATTCGCCGGAGCGGACCATGTCGAGCAGGGTCGACAGCACCGCCGACGGCGCCGCCAAGGTGTGTTCGGGAATGAGGCCGGTGCGCGATCCCAGCTCCCACAAGCCAAGGAGCAGCAGCGGCGACAGCCATCGTGAACGCCGAAGGGGGCGTAAGATCCAGTCCATGCAGTTCAGGCTGAAGGTATTTTCTATTCACTCAATAGAGAATTTATCAGGGCGGTATGAGTGATCCTCAAGGCGGGGTGCAAAGCACTGCCATCGCACCGTTTTCGACTGCCTTCAGAAAGGCTTTGCGGCGGCAAAGCTTTGATTTCCGCGCCGGTTTGCGCGTCGCGGTCGCCGCTATGAGCAGCGCAAATCGCTCGCCATGACAATCTCGTTGGTCGCCCCCGACCGGCGCACCTAGCGTCTGGGCCTCGAACGACGGTCAGGAGGACAGGATGAGCGACGGCAAGGACGACACGCTGGCGGCATCGTTCGCAGCGCTGGAAGAGGAGCGCGAGCGGAGCTGGCCGCCGGAAAGGCTCGCCGACAATCGCGCGCAGCGCCGCGCGCTGGTCGCGGCCTTCGACCCGACCCGCATCGCCCAGCCCGGGGATCGGCTCGACCCCTATGCTCTGCTGGACGACGATGGCGGCGCGGTGACGCTCGACGAGCTGACGCGGGACGGGCCGGCGGTGCTGATCTTCTTCCGCTTCGCCGGCTGCCCGGCCTGCAACATCGCGCTGCCCTATTACGACCGGCAGCTCCGCCCGGCGCTTGCCGCGGCGGGGATCGCGCTCGCGGCGGTGAGCCCGCAGGTGCCGGGCCGGGTTGGCGAGATCGGCAGGCGGCACGGCCTCGGCTTCCCGGTGCTGTCGGATCCGGACAACGGCCTCGCCCGCCGGCTCGGCATCAGCTTCCTGCCCGCGACGATCCCGGCCGGCCCGCCGCCGGCCGGCTGGATCGGCGAGCTGACCGGGACCGGAAGCTGGGAATTGCCGCAGCCGACCGTGCTGGTGATCGACCGCGGCCGGGTCGTCCGTTCGATCGCGGTCAGCCCGGATTGGCTGGATCGCCCGGAGGCGGAGGACATTCTCGCGGCCCTGCACGAGGACGCGGTCAGGCGCGCTGCCTGACGCGACGGCTCCGATCGCGGGATCGGCCGGGAAAAAGCGGGGGGCGGATGCCGCGCGGCGCCCGCCCACGTCCTGTTCTCACGGATCGGCGTAGAGTGGCACGCGCAGGGTCAAGGCCAATGCGGCCGGCGCGGTGTTCCATGCGTGCGCGGTCCGCTGATCCGCAACACGGTTCGTCTTGCCCGGCGGTCGTCGCGTGCGCGGTGTAGCCGGGCTGATCCTCAAGCTGAAATAACCGTCGCTCCGGACATTGTTGCAAATGCGTCGCAATACACTTAGGTGCATCCCCGCCAAGGGGGAATTATGATTCGTAAAACTGCCTATGCGCTTGCGCTCGTCACTGCCGCCGCACCGTTTTCAGTCGCGTTCGCCGCTGAAGCGGATGGCGATGCCGCGCATACTGACGATATCATCGTCACCGCGCGCGCGCAGAAGCTCTATCGGGTGGAGGAGACTGCCAGTGGCAAGCTGCCTACCGAGCCGCTTGCTTCATCACAGTCGATCACGGTTATCACCAAAGAGTTGATCGAAGACCAGGGCGCGCGCGACGCGCAGGATCTCTACCGCAATATCTCGGGCGTTAGCTTCTTCTCCTACGCTGGCGTGACCGCGCGCGGCTTTCGGCAGCAGGAGAATTTCTACGATGGGCTGCGCGGCGATCCCTATATCGGCTTCTCGGTGCCGCAACTGTTCAATATCGAGCGGGTCGAATTCCTCAAAGGGCCTGCCGGCATGCTCTATGGTCAGACCGCGCCGGGCGGCCTGTTCAATTACGTGACCAAGACCCCCTCCACGACCTTCGCGGGCAATGTCGGCGTGGTCGCCGGCAATTTCGATCGCTATGGCGGTCAGGCTGAGGCGACCGGACCGGTCAACGACGTGCTGTCGGTGCGCGGCGGCGCGTTCTACGAGGCCCGCGATCTCCCGCGCTACTTTGCCAAGAACAAGTCGCTTATCCTCGACGGCGGCGCGACGCTGGACTTCGACGTGGCCAAGCTGACACTCCAGGCGCTGCATGTCGAGCAAGACCTGCCCGGCAACCGCCTGCGTGGCGTCCCGGTAGATAATGTCGGCAATTTCGTCACCAGCCCGCGGTGGAACCATAATGAGCCATCGGACTTCCTCAGCCTGCGCTCGACCAGCTTCCAGGCAAAGGGCGAGGTCAATCCGACTAACACCGTCAGAATCGACGCTATCGTCCGCCGTATCGACGCGACCGAGCGGCAGAAGTATCATGAGCCGAACGTCATTTTCACGCCGGCGAACGGCAACGTGCCCAACGATATCGTTGCACGCCAGTACCGGGACCAAATTCGAATCAACGACATTTGGTCGTTCGCCACCAATGCGACCTGGTCAGCCGAGCTTTCGGATGGGATCACCAACCGCCTGCTCGTCGGCTATGATTACAGCAAGGCAAAGCTGACCTTCGACAACCGTTCGCTCAACGGCACGACGACGACACCGGCCAATTCCGATCGACCTTGTCCCCTGTCGCTGTCGAACCCGGTCTATGGGCGTTGCGATCCCGCGAACTATGCCTTGTCCCCCTATGCGCGGACGATCACCGACACCATCCGCACGGGATATTATGCGCTGAACGAACTGACGCTCGGACGCCTGATCGCGATCGTCGGCATCCGCCATGACAGCTTCGATGACGTGAACCGTGATGCAGCCGGGGCTACCACTACCCGCTTCAAGGGGAGCGACGAGACCTATCGTGCCGGCCTGGTCTGGCGCGTGAAAGACGACCTGTCACTGTTTGGGCAATTTTCGACCAGCTTCGAGCCCCAGAGCGCCGCGGCGCAGGACGTGCGCGCAGGCGGCCCCTTCGCACCCACGACCGGGCGTAGCTTCGAAGCTGGCGTGAAGACAGCGTTGCTCGGCGGCCGCATCCAGTCATCGTTATCCGTCTACCAGATCGTGCGGAAGAACCTGCTTCAATCCACAGGTGACGACCCCGAGGGTGACGGCGTGACCAACAACGTCCAGTTCGGCGAAGTCCGCTCGCGCGGTGTCGATCTGGATCTTGCTGTCGATGTGACGCCGGACTGGGTGGTCACGGCGAACTACGCCTATAACGACACGGTCATCACCAAGGACAATGGCCGCACACCGATCATCAACGCGGTTGGTCGCCGGTTCGTCAACGCACCCAAGCACAAGCTGGGATTCTGGACGCGCTACCAATTCCCCAAGCCCGGCCTCGCCTTCGCCGTGGGCGGCGACTACGTGTCCGAGCGGTTCGGCTTCGACGGACAGGTGGTGAAGCCCTATTTCGTGTTCGACGGCTCGGTCACCTGGACTCGCGGCCCGTGGGAATTGCGCGCGCGCGTCGATAACATTTTCGACAAGACCTACGCCGCCTCGGGCTTCAGCCGCAGTAGCGGACACTTCCCCGGTGAGCCGCGCACGGCGTTCCTCGAGATGAAATACAACTTCTGACCATGGCCACCGCCATCGTCCTCAAGACGCGCGAGAAGAAGCGTAAGGCAAGCCGGGTCTGGTGGCATGTCCATCAATGGGTCGGGCTGAAGCTCGCCATTCTGATGAGCTTCATCTGCCTCACCGGCACGTTGGCGGTGATCTCGCAGGAGATGGACTGGTTGATGCTGCCCTCGCTGCGGGTCGCGCCGTCGAGCGTGGCGGCAGGCGAACCGGAGTGGAGCCGAATGGTGGCGAGCGCCACGGCCTATCCCGGCGTCGAGCGCGTCCAGTTCATGAACGAGCCCACAGCAAGCGCTTTTGCCGCCAAGGCGATGGTGGTGTGGCAGGACAAGTCGATAGGATATTTGCACCTCCACCCAACCACTGGCGTCGTTCAGGGCGAAGGGCATTGGGTGAACGCGGCGCGCATCCTGCGCAACATGCACCGGCACCTCAACCTGCCGGGCAATATCGGCATCCCACTCGTGACCTCCTTGAGTTTCCTGCTGCTGGTCACGCTGGGCACGTCCTTCGTCGTCTACAAGAAGTGGTGGCGCGGCTTCTGGAAGGCGCCCCGCGGTCGCGATGCGCGGACCTGGTGGGGCGACTTCCATCGGCTGGCCGGCGTCTGGACCTTATGGTTCGTCGCGCTGATCGCGCTGACCGGCCTTTGGTACTTCGTCGAGCAGATGGGCGGCCGCGCCGATGTGCCGCGGGCGGATGGAATTGCCGATTTCCCGGTCGCACCCGTCGACGTCGGCAGCCACTTCGCCGCCGCGCTTGCAGCCGCCCGCAAGGCTGATCCAGATTTGCGCATTCAGGGCGTTCGCTTCCCTGTCGAAAGATCGGGCGCCTATGTCTTCGAAGGCGAAAAAGCTGCGGTTCTGGTCCGTCCGCGCGCCAATACCGTCTGGGTTGAGGCAGCGACTGGCAAGGTGTTGGCCAGGTTCGACGGAACCGACCTTAACGTGCATCAGCGGATCAGTGAAATGGCCGATCCGCTCCACTTCGGAAATTTCGGCGGCTATTGGACCAAGGCGATCTGGGTGCTGTTCGGCGGTCTGCTGACCGCACTATCCGTTTCGGGCATGGCGATCTATGCATTGCGCATCGGACGCGAGATCAAGCAGGCGACACCATTCGGAATTGGTTGGCGGCGGGTCTGGCTTGGCATGGGATACTGGCGCTGGCTGGCTTCCGCGGCCGTGATAATCGGTTTCGCCCTGCTCCCGACACTATTTTGTGAAACAGCGTAATAATTTATCGACTGCATCGGCGTGTGAGAAACGCTGCCAGCGTGGCACGTAATCGACTGTTCGCCGTAAACACCTGTTTGTCGGTATTCAGATTTCCATCATGCAATAATGTCTGGGGATGCGCAGATCGGCACCGGTGATGTCGGCAATCAGTTGATTGGAAAACAGGTCGGCCATTTGCCATTCAAGCGGCGTTCCCGCCGTAGATGCGTGTCACCGCAAGCGGCCTATGACAAGTCAAGTCTGGTCATCACTCTTTTGAAGGGTTTCCGACCTTGGCGACTCCCTCCGTCAGCAACTGGACCGCGCGCGACATGACGCTATCTCTCTCTTCGGACGGAAGGTCCAACGCGACCGCCTGGAGCATCTGGGCGATCCGACCGATGTCGTCCACGGACAGGTCATCGCGAACGATGCCAGCCTTCCGCGCGCGCTCAAGAGGCAGGGCCATGAGCTGTCGCGCCCGGATTTCGAACTCTTGCCATTCCTGCTTCAACGACGGATCGCCTTCCAGGCTTCGTAGCCCTGAGACATGCAAAGCCGACAGAAGCCCGACGCGGATCAGGAAAAAGCGGAACGCGGCGCGATCATCGCTGATGAGGTCGACCTGCGCGATCAACTCGTCCAGCCGCCGCCTTACGACCTCCAGTACCAGCATCGAGCGATCCCGGAAGTTGCGATAGAGCGTGCCACGCCCGATTCCGGCGCTTTCCGCGACAGTTTCCAGCGGAACGTCATAGCCCTGTTGCTCGAACATGTCGGCGGCCACGGCAACCAGCTTGGCTCGTCGTTCCTGCGCGTCTTTCCTCATGCTTGACGGGCCTCCCCTTTCGTATAGTAATCGGACATCGATGTCCGGTTAGGCGTTTTCGCGTCGCCACGGAAGAATGGCTGCGGTCAGGACTTCTGGAGAGGAATGTCCGTCAGGTCCAGACGATCCGTGGCCACCCCCCGAGGAGCTTTTTCCCGTGCCCACCTTTTTGACGAACCTGCGCTGCTGCGGCAGCGCGCCGGTGCTCCTGCTGGCGTCCTGCGGGCACCAGGAAGAACAGGCTCCTTCCGCTCCTCCGGTCGACGTGGTGGCGGTCACGACGGGCGAGGTTCCAAACATCGTCGAACTACCAGGCCGGATCGAGGCGGTGCGGACGGCCGAAGTGCGCGCCCGGGTCGATGGGATTGTGGAGCGCCGTCTCTATCAGGAGGGGTCCGATGTGCCCGCTGGAGCGCCGCTGTTTCGGATCGACCAGCGCGACAAGCAGGCGCAGCTGGCCCAGGCGCAGGCCGCGCTCAATCGGGCGATGGCCGCGCGCGCCAATGCCCGTTCGTCGTCGCCCGCTACGAGCCCCTGGTGAGCCGCAAGGCCGTCAGCGCGCAGGAATATGACGCGGCGCTTTCGGATGCGCGGCAAGCCGATGCTGGCGTCATAGATGCGCGCGCCGCCTTGGACCGGGCGCGCCTGGAACTGGGATACACCACCGTGCGCGCGCCGATCGCCGGCCGGGTCGGCAAGGCGCAGGTGACGGAAGGCCCGCACGCGGCCCAGGTCCTTGGGCACGTAGTCGATCGCGCCTTCGGGTCGACCAGCACATCGGCGATGTTCTGGACGTCGCGGACCTCGTTTGAGCCGCGGCGGACCTCTAGCAGCGGATTGTAATGGGCCGAGGCGACGTCGGTGGGGTTGAACAGGACGCAGTACGAGCATCCGGCGGCCAGCGTCCGATTCTCGCCCTTGATGTCGTTCACAACGGTCGAGCCGGTCAACGACAGGAGCGTGGGGACGACGGCCGCCGACGCCCCTACCTGAGCGGGTCGGTGCGAAAGCCATGATGTGCTCGGCCATCATGGCGGAGATAGCGGTGGCTGAACACCCTAGGACGACCCCGGCATCGCGATGGAGCCCGGCCCGATCTATCTCGGGCCGGTTCGCCCCGCGCGCCGAGCCATAAGTGGTATAGGTGTCGTAATGGTACCACCATTCGGACAGTGCCCAAGGCCGGTAGCCTGGGACGCCGTCGATCAGGAGCCATGGCGGACCCAGTTGCGGCTGAGGCGAGCATAGCTGCTGCTCATCGGGTCGCCGCCCACACGCCTGCGATGACGACGAGGATCTGGCCAATGATCAGATCGGGGTCATGTCGATGCCCCGCCTGCCGACTCCGTTCGGGATGGGCGGTCCAGTATCGACTGGACGTGAGACAGGTGGGACGGTGCTGTCGGGAGAAGATCGGCTCTGACGGGTCGATGCGGACGTAGCGTCATGGCAAAGGAGCCGAGAATTGTACGTCTGTCATTATCAACTTGATGCGCCGCCTGATGGTCCGTTCGTCAGCCGCGCTTCGATCGCCCTCATAAGTGGGCGAGGCGTGGTGAGCAGATGTTCCGCTTCGAAGGCGGTCATCCAGCCGATGGTGCGCTGTCCGCCGAAGCCGGTCAGGCGGGGGCGGGTTATGCCGTCATAGGCGTAGCATTCGGGCATCACGGTCAGGCCAAGGCTCGCGCTCACCATCTGGAGGACCCGTTCATCATTGGTCGAGCGCAACGCGAAATGCGGCCGCACCCCGCGCTCGGTGAAGAAGCGGCTCGTTTCGGACAGGGCCTCGCAATGGCGCCGGACGATCATGGTCTCCCCGGCGAGTTCCTCCGGCGCGATCTCGGCCTTCCCTGCCAGCGGATGCCGGGCCGACAGCGCCAGCGCGTAGCGTTCGGTCATGATCGCGCGCTCGGCGAACCGGTTCGCGCCGCGCTCGACCAGGGTCAGCGCCACATCGATCCGGCCCTTGGCGAGATGGCCGACCAGTTCGCGCTCGCTGCCGAACAGCAGTTCGAAGCGGTCGCCGCCGCCCGGGCCGGCCTCCGCCACAGAGGCGGCGACGACCGCGCCGGGTATGCTGGCGAGCACGCCCATGCGGAACGAGGGCAGGTCGTTCGACAGACCCATTGATTGCAGCGCGGTGTTGAACTCTCGCTCGATACGGCGGGCATGGGCGAGGAAGCGGGTGCCTGCGGGGGTAAGTTCGACGCGCTGGTTCGAACGCACGAACAGCGCGTGCCCCACCATCCGCTCCAGCTTGGCGATGCCGACCGACAAGGTCGGCTGGGCCACGTTGCAGGCCTGCGCCGCGCGCGAGAAATTCCCCTGGTCGACAACGGCGAGGAAGTAGCGAAGCAGGTAGCGGTCGAGCATAGTGGCCCTGGACGGTTCGGCCGGTGTATAGATACTAATAATGATGTTGTTTAGGCAACTTCAATTATGATCATGCGAACGATCGCGCTAGGCCGCCGGCCGACGGGAGAAGCGATGTGAGCGAATTCGACTTCGGGCTGGGCGAGAACGCCGACATGATCCGCGAGAGCACGGCGCGATTCGCGGCCGACCGGATCGTGCCGCTGGCCGCCGAGATCGATGCCAAGGACTGGTTCCCGCGCGCGCTCTGGCCCGAAATGGGCGCGCTCGGCCTGCACGGCATCACCGTGCCGGAAGAGGATGGCGGGCTCGGTCTCGGCTATCTGGAGCATGTCGTCGCCCAGGAGGAGGTGGCCCGCGCCTCGGCCTCGATCGGGCTCAGCTACGGCGCGCACTCCAACCTCTGCGTCAACCAGATCCGTCGCTGGGGCTCGCCCGAGCAGAAGGCGAAGTACCTGCCGAGGCTGATCTCCGGCGAGCATGTCGGCAGCCTTGCCATGTCGGAGGCGGGCGCCGGCTCCGACGTCGTTTCGATGAAGCTGAAGGCCGAGAAGAAGGGCGACCGCTACGTCCTGAACGGCACCAAGTTCTGGATCACCAACGCGCCCTATGCCGACACGCTGGTCGTCTACGCGAAGACCGGTGAGGGCTCGAAGGGCATCACCACCTTTCTGGTCGAGAAGGACTTCAAAGGCTTCTCGATCGGGCAGAAGATCGACAAGGTCGGCATGCGCGGCTCGCCGACCGCCGAGCTGGTGTTCGAGGATTGCGAAGTGCCGGAGGAGAACGTCATGGGGCCGCTGAACGGCGGCGCCGGCGTGCTGATGTCGGGGCTCGACTACGAGCGGACGGTGCTTTCGGGCATCCAGCTCGGCATCATGCAGGCCTGCCTCGACGTGGTTCTGCCCTATGTCCGTGAGCGCAGGCAGTTCGGCAAGCCGATCGGCGCCTTCCAGTTGATGCAGGCCAAGATCGCGGACATGTACGTCGCGCTCAATTCGGCGCGGGCCTACGTCTATGCCGTCGCCAGGGCCTGCGATGCGGGCAGGACGACGCGTTTCGATGCGGCAGGCGCGATCCTGCTGGCGTCGGAGAACGCGATGAAGACCGCGCTGGAGGCGGTGCAGGCGCTGGGTGGCGCCGGCTATACCAGGGACTGGCCGGTCGAACGCTTCATGCGCGACGCCAAGCTGCTCGACATCGGTGCCGGCACCAACGAGATCCGCCGCATGCTGATCGGCCGGGAACTGATCGGATCATGAGCGCGCCGGTCCTCGACACGAAGCTGGCGATGGGCAGCGAAGGCTTCCGCGCCAATGCCGAGCACAACCGCGCGCTGGCCGAGGCGTTGCGCGCGAAGGTCGCGGCGACGGCCGCGGGCGGACCGGAGCGCGCGCGGGCCAGGCACGTGTCGCGCGGCAAGCTGCTGCCGCGCGAGCGGGTCGAGCGGCTGCTCGATCCCGGCAGCCCCTTCCTGGAGATCGGGCAGCTGGCCGCCAACGGCCTCTACGACGACGAGGTGCCGGGCGCGGGGCTGATCTCCGGGATCGGCCGGGTGGCCGGGCGGCAGGTGATGATCGGCTGCAACGACGCCACCGTGAAGGGCGGCACCTACTTCCCGATGACGGTGAAGAAGCATCTCCGCGCGCAGGAGATTGCGCTGGAGAACCGGCTGCCCTGTATCTACCTGGTCGACAGCGGCGGCGCCAACCTGCCGAACCAGGCCGAGGTCTTCCCCGACCGCGAGCATTTCGGCCGGATCTTCTACAATCAGGCGCAGATGTCGGCGCGCGGCATCCCGCAGATCGCCTGCGTGATGGGCAGCTGCACCGCAGGCGGTGCCTATGTGCCGGCGATGTCCGACGAGACGGTGATCGTGCGCAACCAGGGCACGATCTTCCTTGCCGGGCCGCCGCTGGTGCAGGCGGCGACCGGCGAGGTGATCTCGGCCGAGGATCTCGGCGGCGGCGACCTGCATGGGCGCAAGTCCGGCGTGGTCGACCATGTCGCCGACAATGACGAGCATGCGCTGTCGATCGTGCGCGACATCGTATCGACCCTGCAGCCGGACCGGACGCCCGACCTCAACCTGCGCGAGGCCGTGCCGCCGAAATTCGACCCGCAGGAACTCTACGGCATCGTGCCGCAGGACGTGCGCGCGCCCTATGACGTGCGCGAGGTGATCGCCCGGATCGTCGACGGATCGGAGTTCCACGAGTTCAAGGCGCTGTACGGCACCACGCTGGTCTGCGGCTTCGCCCATATCTGGGGGATGCCGGTGGCGATCCTCGCCAATAATGGCGTGCTGTTCTCGGAAAGCGCGCTGAAGGGCGCGCATTTCATCGAGATCGCCTGCCAGCGGCGCGTGCCGATCCTGTTCCTCCAGAACATCTCCGGCTTCATGGTCGGCGGCAAGTACGAGGCGGAAGGCATCGCCAAGAACGGCGCCAAGCTGGTGACCGCCGTCGCCACCGCCAGCGTGCCGAAGATCACCGTGCTGATCGGCGGCAGCTTCGGCGCCGGCAATTACGGCATGTGCGGGCGGGCCTATCAGCCGCGCTTCCTGTTCACCTGGCCCAATGCCCGTATCTCTGTGATGGGCGGCGAGCAGGCGGCGAGCGTGCTCGCCAGCGTCCACCGCGACGCCGCGACGTGGACGCCCGCGCAGGCCGAGGCGTTCAAGGCGCCGATCCGCCAGAAATACGAGGACGAGGGCAACCCCTATTATGCCACCGCGCGGCTGTGGGACGACGGCATCGTCGACCCGGCACAGACCCGCGACGTGCTGGGTCTCGCCTTCGCCGCGACGCTCAACGCGCCCGTGCCCCAGGGACCGCGCTTCGGCGTGTTCAGGATGTGATACGGGAGCGGTCAGCGATCCTCCCCGAGCGTCGCTTGGGGAAGGGGACCATCCGGCGCCGCCGGATGGTGGAGGGGCAGCCGCGCCCGCGCCATAGCCACGATGCCGCCGATGATGCGATCCGTGTCGTGGAGCACATCCGCTGCGGAAATCCGAAGTGTCTGAATTTCGGCCGCGGCGAATCAGGCATCTCGCGCTTCGTCGCGACAGGGGCGGTTGCCCCACTCGTGCGCTTCGCCGTCCACCACGACGGCCAGCCGCGCGTCGCCGCAGTAGAAGTCACAGACATAGGGGCCGCTCGGATGCTGACGCCGGAACTTGAGGCTGCCGGGGCGGAGGCGCAACGCGCACCAGAGCAGAACTTCCGAGAGCGACATCGCCTGCCGCAACAAGCGCGCCTGACGGGTCGCCCCAGCACTTCCCTTTGGTGCGATGTTCTTGAGCGTCGGTGCATTCCCCTCCGCCATGCTTCGCATGGTCCCCCTGCCCGAGACATGCTCGGGGAGGATTTGGAGAGCGGCCATGCTTAACTCGCTCCTCATCGCCAATCGCGGCGAGATCGCCTGCCGGATCATCCGTACAGCGCGGAGGCTCGGCATCCGCACCGTCGCGGTCTATTCGGATGCGGATGCCGGTGCGCTGCATGTCCGCTGGGCGGATGAAGCAGTGCATATCGGTCCGGCGCCTGCGCGCGAATCCTATTTGCTGGGCCACCGCATCATCGCCGCCGCCAAGGCGACCGGCGTCGATGCGATCCATCCCGGCTACGGCTTCCTCTCGGAGAATGCCGGCTTCGCTCAGGCGGTGATCGATGCCGGCCTGATCTGGGTCGGGCCGAACCCGTCGTCGATCACCGCGATGGGCCTGAAGGATGCCGCCAAGAAGCTGATGCAGGATGCCGGCGTCCCTACCACGCCCGGCTATCTGGGCGATGACCAGTCTCCGGCGCGGCTGAAGGCGGAGGCGGATGCGATCGGCTATCCGGTGCTGATCAAGGCGGTGGCCGGCGGTGGCGGCAAGGGGATGCGCAAGGTCGATGCCGCCGCGGATTTCGCCGACGCGCTGCTGAGCTGCCAGCGCGAGGCGGCTTCCTCCTTCGGCAACGACCAGGTCCTGCTGGAAAAATGGGTCACCAACCCGCGCCATATCGAGGTGCAGGTGTTCGGCGACAGCCATGGCAACGTCGTCCATCTGTTCGAGCGCGACTGTTCGTTGCAGCGCCGCCACCAGAAGGTGATCGAGGAGGCGCCGGCGCCTGGCATGGATGCCACCACGCGCGCGGCGGTGTGCCGGGCGGCGGTCAGCGCGGCGAAAGCAGTCGACTATGTCGGCGCGGGCACCATCGAGTTCATCGCCGACGGATCGGAGGGCCTGCGCGCCGACCGGATCTGGTTCATGGAGATGAACACCCGGCTCCAGGTCGAGCATCCCGTGACGGAGGAGATCACCGGACAGGACCTCGTCGAATGGCAGCTCCGCGTCGCGAGCGGCGAGCCGTTGCCGTGCACCCAAGATGCGCTCTCCATCAACGGCTGGGCGATGGAGGCGCGGCTCTATGCCGAGGATCCCGCCAAGGGTTTCCTGCCGTCGATCGGCCGGCTCGACCGCTTCGACATCGGCCCCTCCTACCGCACCGATACCGGTGTCGAGCAGGGGGCGGAAATCTCGCCCTTCTACGATCCGATGATCGCCAAGCTGATCGCCTGGGGACCGGATCGCGACGCGGCGCGGCTGCGGCTTGCCGCCACCCTGGAAGAGACCAGCATCTGGCCGCTCAAGACCAATGCCGGCTTCCTGGTCAAGGCGCTGCACCACCCGGCCTTCGCCGCGGCGCAGGTGGATACCGGGCTGATCGCGCGTGAGGGCGATGCGCTGCTGCCCGATCCGGTGCCGTCCGCCGCCGCGCTCGCCGCCGGGGCCGCCAGGCTCGCGAGGCCGGGGCCGCTTGCCGGCTTCCGGCTCAACGCCGCGCCGCGATCCGAGGGGCGCTTTCTCCTCGACGGTGGCGAAGTTATGGTAGCCCTGTCGCCGTCGGAGAGGACCGAAGCCGCGGCGAGCACGCTGATCGCCGAGCGCGGGCAGGTCTGGCGGCTGCTGCCCTGGCGCGCCGGCGGGGGCGGGGGCGCCGATGCCGCCGACGGCGCGATCCTTTCGCCGATGCCGGGCCGGATCATTGCCGTGGCGGTCGCGGCCGGCGAAGCGGTGACCAAGGGCCAGAAGCTGCTGACCGTCGAGGCGATGAAGATGGAGCACAGCCTGGTCGCCCCCTTCGACGGCACCGTCGCCGAACTCAACGCAGCCGAAGGCGGGCAGGTGAGCGAGGGCATGCTCCTCGCCCGGATCGAGAAGGAGGCTGCCTGATGGCCGGCAAGTTCTTCGATCAATGGATGGTCGGCGAGAGGCTCGTCCACGAGATCCGGCGCACCGTCACCGAGACCGACAATCTGCTGTTCTCGACGATGACCCACAACCCGCAGCCGCTCCATCTCGACCGGCAGGCGGCGGAGGCGAGCGAGTTCGGACAGATCCTCGTCAACGGCACCTTCACCTTCGCGCTGATGATCGGCCTTTCGGTCGGCGACACCACGCTCGGCACGCTCATCGCCAATCTCGGCTACGACAAGCTGGTCATGCCGAAGCCGGTGTTCATCGGCGATACCATGCGCGCCGAAAGCGAGGTCACCGCGCTCAAGCCCAGCCGGTCGCGTCCCGGCGCCGGCATCGTCACCTTCACCCACCGCCTGATCAACCAGCGCGACGACATCGTCTGCGAATGTCTGCGCATGGCCTTGATCCGCGGGAGCGGGCAGGAGGCCGCGGCGTGAGCTGGCGCTCGCTGTTGTTCGTGCCGGCCGACCGGCCCGAGCGCTTCGCCAAGGCGGCGGCGAGCGGCGCCGATGCGCTGATCCTCGACCTGGAAGATTCGGTCGCGCCCGAGCGCAAGGCAGCCGGTCGCGCCGCGATCGCCGAATGGCTGGCCGGTGATCGCGGCGGCGCCACCACCTTCGTCCGGGTCAATCCGCTCGACGGCGATCTCACCGAGGCGGATCTGGCCGCAGTGGTGCCGGGGCGCCCGGACGGGCTGGTCCTGCCCAAGGCCGAGGGTTCGCTCAGCGTCGATGCACTCGCCAGCTTGATCGACCGGGCGGTCCCGATCCTGCCGATCGCCACCGAGACGCCGGCGGCCATCTTCGAGATCGGCTCGTACCGCCGAGTCGCCTCGCAGCTCGCCGGGCTGACCTGGGGCGCGGAGGACCTGCCCGCCGCGATCGGCGCCACCACCGCGCGCGAGCCGGACGGCAGCTACACCGCGCCGTATGAAATGGTCCGCGCACTCACCCTGTTCGGCGCCCATGCCGCACGGGTGCCGGCGATCGAGACCGTGTTTCCGCGCATCGACTCGCCAGAGGCGTTGGCCGCCTATGTCGCCCGCGCGCGGCGCGACGGCTTCACCGGCATGATGGCGATCCACCCCGCGCAGATTGCGATCATCAACCGGGGCTTCTCACCGACCGAACAGGAACTGGCGCATGCCCGCGCAATCGTTGCCGCCTTCGCCGCCAATCCCGGCGTCGGCGCACTCAAGCTCGAGGGCAGGATGATCGACCGCCCGCACCTCGTGCAGGCACAACGCCTCTTGGCGATAGGGAGCTGAGATGAGCGAGGAACAAGCGGTGCTGCGCATTGAGCGCGAGGGCGCGGTCGTCGTCCTGACCCTGAACCGGCCGCGTGCCGGCAATGCCCTCGACCTCGTCCTGTCGCGCGCGCTGATGAACGCGGCGATCGCCTGTGACCAGGACGCGACCGTTCGCGCGGTGCTGCTGCGGTCGGAGGGCAAGCTGTTCTGCGCGGGCGGCGACCTCGGCGCCTTCGCCGGCGCCGGCGACAAGGTGCCCGACCTGATCTCCGAAGAGACCGCCTATCTCCACGCCGCGGTCGCCCGGCTGGCGCGGATGGACAAGCCGCTGGTGACGGCGGTGCAGGGCTTCGCCGCCGGCGCCGGCTTCAGCCTCGCCGTGCTCGGCGACATCGTGCTCGCCGGCAAGGCGGCGCAGTTCACGCTCGCCTATACCGCGATCGGCCTGACCCCGGATGGCGGGGCGAGCTGGCTGCTGCCGCGGCTGGTCGGGCTGCGCAAGGCGCAGCAGCTGATCCTGACCAACGCCCGCCTGTCCGCCGACGAGGCGCTGGCGATCGGGCTGGTGACCGAGGTCGCGGCCGACGACGCGCTGGACGGCGTCGCGCGGGGCTGGGCGCAGCGCCTCGCCGACGGACCGACCAGGGCTTTCGCGCGGAGCCGCGCGCTGCTGCTGTCGAGCTTCGGCGAGACGCTCGAAACCCATCTGGAGCTGGAGTCGCGCGGCATCGTCGCCTCGGCCGGCGGGGTCGACGGCAAGGAGGGCATCGCTGCCTTCCTCGCCAAGCGCGACGCGGCGTTCTGCGGCCTGTCCTGACGCGACGCAGACGAATTGGGAACGGGGGACGACATGGGCGATATCGCTAACATCAATATTGAGGACGGCATCGCGAGCGTTATTTTCGACGCGCCGCCGGTCAACGCACTGAGCCATGCCGTACGCCGGGCGATCGTCGACAATATCGAGGCGCTCTCGGCCCGTTCCGACGTGACAGCGATCGTGCTGCGCTGCGCCGGCCGCACCTTCTTCGCCGGTGCCGACATCTCGGAGTTCGGCCGGCCGTTCGAGGCACCCGACCCCAACGACGTCATCGCCGCGCTGGAAGATTGCCCCAAACCGGTCGTCGCCGCGATCCACGGCACCGCCCTCGGCGGCGGGCTGGAGGTCGCGCTCGGCGCGCATTACCGCATCGCGCTCGGCAGCGCGCGGCTCGGCTTTCCCGAAATATCGCTCGGCCTGCTCCCTGGTGCGGGTGGTAGCCAGCGCGCGCCGCGGGCGATCGATGCTGGCGAGGCCCTCGCGCTGATCACGAGCGGCAAGCCGATCCATGCGAGCCGCGCGCTCGAACTCGGCCTGATCGACCGCCTCGTCGAGCAGGATCTCGACCGCGAGGCGCGCGCTTTCGCCCGCGAGCTGGTCGAGAAGGGCGCGCCGCTCCGCCGGCTGCGTGACGCAGCCGTCCGGACCGGCGACGCCGCGGCCCTCGAAGCGGGCCTGCAGGCGGCACGCACGGCGTCGTCCGCGGCGCTGGCGGGCTGCGCCGAGGCGCTCGATCTCGCGCTTGCCGTGCCCTTCGCAGAGGGCCTTGCCGGCGAGCGGGCGATCTTCGACCGTCTGAGCGCCGGCACCGAATCACAGGCGCTCCGCTACGCCTTCTTTGCCGAGCGCGCGGCGGGCAAGGTGATCGGGCTCGATCCGGGCGTCACGCCGGCGCCGGTCGCTCGGGTGGGCGTTATCGGCGCGGGCACGATGGGCGGCGGCATCGCCATGAACTTCCTCAACGTCGGGATCCCGGTAATCCTGGTCGAGGTGCGGCAGGAGGCGCTCGACCGGGGTGTCGCCACCATCCGCCGCAATTACGAGGCGACCGCCAAGAAGGGCCGCCTGACGATGGCGGCGGTCGAGGAGCGGATGGCGCTGATCGCGCCAACCCTCGATTTCAACGCGCTCGCCGAGGCCGACCTGGTGATCGAGGCGGCGTTCGAGAGCATGGAGGTCAAGAAGGACATCTTCACCCGTCTCGACGCCATTGCCAAGCCGGGTGCGATCCTCGCCACCAACACCTCGTTCCTCGACGTCGACGCGATCGCCGCGACCACCACGCGGCCGCAGGACGTGCTCGGCCTGCACTTCTTCTCGCCGGCCAATGTCATGAAGCTGCTGGAAGTCGTGCGCGGCGCGAAGACTTCCGATGCCGCGCTCGCCACGGCGATGGCGCTCGCCAAACAGCTCGGCAAGAGCGCGGTGGTCTCGCGCGTCTGCCACGGCTTCATAGCCAACCGGATCATGGACGTGCGCCGCGTGGCGGCGGAGCGCATCCTCCTCCAAGGCACCGACATCGCGGCGATCGACGGCGCGCTCACCGATTACCGCTTCCCGATGGGTCAGTTCCAGATGTTCGACCTCGTTGGCCTGGATGTGCTGGGACGCGATTCCGACGCGCGCACCCTGATGGGCGATTTCGTGGCCGCCGGCCGGCTCGGCCAGAAGAGCGGCGGGGGCTATTACGACTATGACGAGAAGCGCCGCCCCGCCCGCTCGGAAGCCGCCGATGCGATCATCCGCGGCTTCGCGGCCCATGCCGGGATCGAAGCCGCCGCGCTCGATCCGGCCGACATCCTAGCGGGCCTGCTCTACCCGGTGGTGAACGAGGGCGCGCGACTGATCGAGGAGGGCATCGTCCAGCGGGCGTCCGACATCGACGTCGCGGTGATCGCCGGCTATGGCTGGCCGGCCGCGACCGGCGGCCCGATGTTCTGGGCGGACACCGTCGGCCTGCCGCAGATCGTGGCCGCCCTCGACGGCGTCCCCCCGGCCAGCGGAGACCAACATTTCCGACCATGTCAACTCTTGCGCGACTGCGCCGCGAGCGGGCAGGCCCTTCATTCGATTTCGAGCTGAGTTCGCCGTGGAGGGCTGATGACCAGGATGACGCGGGCTCCGAATCTTGCCGGTGCCCAGTCCGCGTCTAACTGGGGTCGGCGAAGCGAACGTCGTCACGGGCGGTGCAGCGGGATCGGCCTAGCCACTGCATATCGCATAGCGGATGAGGCCGACAGTTCGAGGTTCCCGACCCCAACGACGCCATCACAGCGCTGGAGAATTGCCCCAAGCCGGTCGTCGCCGCGGTTCTGGCGGAGGCGACGCAGCGGCGGCGGTATTATATCAGACGGAATGTGGCGTTAGGACAGCGCGGCCAATGATCGTGCCACTACGGAGGCGGTGGAGGACCTCTTCCGCCGCGTCGAGCGGGAAGGTGGTGGTTTTCGCAGCGACCTTTCCGGCGCGGGCGAGCGCGATCACCGCCTCCAGATCGTGCCTGCTGCCGGCCAGCGGGACGAAGACCTCAACCTGCGGCGGCAGCGCGCCGCCCAGCCGAACCTCCACGGCGCCATCGGCGATGCCGACCAGCGCCAGCTTGCCGCCGGTCGCGACCACGCCGCAGGCAAGGTCGACCGTCTCGCGGCTTCCGACCATGTCGATCGCCACCTCCGCGCCGATGCCCTCGCAGAGCGCGGCGATCCGCGCTTTCGCGTCTGCGCCGGCTTCGACCGTTTCCCAGGCGCCGAGCTGACGCGCATAGCTGAGCCGCGCCGCGTCAGTGTCGACGGCGATCACCCGGGCGGGAGTGATCGCGCGGATGATCTGCACCGCGACGTGACCGAGGCCGCCGATCCCGATCACCACGCAGCGCGATCCTTCGACCAGACGGTCGCGGACATTGGCGACGACGTTGTAGGAAGTCATGCCGGCATCGGTAAGCGGCGCGGCTGCGACCGGGTCCAGATCGCCGATCGCGACCAGCCCGGATGCTGGCGCCACGACATAGTTCGCCATCCCGCCGTCGCGTCCGGCGCCCAGCGAGGAGGGAAAGCGCGTGCGGCAAAGATTGGCTCGGCCATCAAGGCAATTGGGACAGCGCTCGCAGGAGACGAGAGGAAAGACCGCGACAGCGTCGCCGACCGCCCAGCCCGACACCGCGGGACCTAGCGCCTCTACCCAGCCGACGATCTCATGCCCTAAAGTGTGCGGCAGCGGGTAGCCGAAGCGGTCCGCAGCCTCCACCGCATGCACGTCGGAGCCGCACATGCCCGCGGCGGCGACCTTGATCAGAACCTCGCCGGAGCCTGGTCGCGGCGTGTCGACCTCCACCAAGCGCACGTCCTGCGTACCGAACAGCCGGAATGCCTGCATCATCTTCTCCTCATGCCGCGCACCCGGCGATGGCGTTCTGCGGCGCGCTCTCCAACTCGGATCGACGCTCGATGTGAACGGCGCCCAGCATGACGCGCCGTGCTTGGTCGGGCTTGGACCGAGCCTGAACTTCGGCGGCGCCCGCCTGCGGGAGCTGCCTCAGGCTGCCTGGCTCCTCCAGAGGTCTGCAAGCGTGCGCCTTTCCCATTCATCGTCGGCAAGGGTCGTGCGCTGCGCGATCAGCGCGAACGCATCGCTCGTGCCGTCGAGGCGGAGCGGCGGTTTCCCGGCCTCGATTGCGTCCGCGATGCGGACGGCTACGCTCTCGGCGCTCCACGGCACCTTGCGGCTCGCCGCGATCCGCCCCTTCACCCGTGCCGCCAGATCGGCATAATCGGGCGAGATGACCTCCTGACGATTGTCGCCGAACTTCGTCTCGATGGCGCCCAGCGACACGATGCAGACGTCGATCCCGAACGGCGCGAGCTCGATCCGCAGCGCTTCCGAATAGGCTTCCAGTGCGGCCTTGGTCGCGGCGTAATGGCCGAGGAGGGCAGTCGAGCGGCGGGCGGCCGCCGACGAGATCTGGTAGATCGCACCGGCTTTGCGCGCCCGCATCGCCGGCAGGAAGCCGCGGAGCACCCGGAGCGCGCCGAACACGTTGGTGTCGAAGATCCGCTGGACGTCGGTGGCGCTCGGCGACTCAACGGCGCCCCAGACCGTGACGCCGGCATTGTTGATGAGGATGTCGATCGCGCCCGCCGCCCCCACGGCATCGGCCACCGACTGATCGCTCATCACGTCGAGCGCGAGATGCTGCGCCACGTCCAGGTCGGCGATCGTCGCGCGGCGCCGGGCGGTTGCCACCACCGCATGCCCGCGCCGGGCCAGCTCCGCCGCCATCGCCCGGCCGAGACCGCTTGAACACCCGGTGATCAAAATGCGCTTTCCCATCACACCTCCTGCCTTCTGTCGTTCACGGTGCGACAGAGGTTTAGTCTCTATTGAGCTATATCATAGGAGGATTCCAGCTTTCTCTGCGGAGTGCTCGTCTATCCTGAGATGTGCTGGAAAGGCTCGCGCCGAGGGCGCGTTCGGGCAAGGCGGAAACGCAATCGCCCATTGAGTTATAGGATTGGAGGCGATACTGAGTGAGATCATTCAAGGTGCGCGCGTGGGTAGGTCCCTCAGGATCGGTGCAGGCGGACGACACAGATAGTCGCGGCAAGCGCGGCATGAACGGGAGAGGGGATGATGAAGGGGAGATGGGCAATCCTTTTGGCCGTGTCGGGGTCCAGCCTGCCGATCACAGCGAGCGCGCAATCGAGCGGCGCCGCTGCACAGCCCACCGATCCCGGTCAGGGCGGTGAGATCGTCGTGACCGCCCGCCGCCGCGAGGAAAAGCTGCAGGACGTTCCGGTCGCCGTAACGGTGCTGGGCGGTGCCGAGCTGCAGAAACAAAATCTGCAGAGCATGAGCGAGTTCCAGCGCTCGGTGCCGAGCCTGACGATCACGCCGTCCAGCTCACGCGGCAGCAGCGCCAATATCATGATCCGTGGCCAGCGTCAGACCGACAACACGATCTTCGCGGATCCCTCGGTCCAGACCTATGTCAACGAATTCAATGTCTCGCGTACCAGCGGGCTCGACACAACGATGTTCGACCTCGAATCCGTCCAGGTGCTAAAAGGGCCGCAAGGCACCCTGTTCGGCCGCAATTCGACCGGGGGCGCGCTGCTCGTCACGACGCGCAAGCCCGGCGACGCATTCGGGGGCTACCTCCGCTCCTATGTCGAAACGCCGATCGGCGTGGGTGTCGAAGGCGGCGTCGACGTGCCGCTGACAGAGGGTGTCGCCCTGCGGTTGGCGGGTAATTACCAGTGGCGGCGGGGCTATACCCGTGTCGTCAACACCCGGCAGCATCTCGACGATCGCGATCGTTGGGCGGGCCGCGTCACGCTCGACCTGAAGCCGGTCGACGGCCTGCGCTCGACTTTCGTGTTCGAGGCGTTCGAGTCGAACGAGAACGGCCTTGGTACCTATGGTTTTGATTACGTCCCCGGCGGGGCGGGCAGCGCTGGCGTCCGCGGCGCGGTGATTGCGTTCGGCTATGCCGCCGCCTTCGCGCAGGGGCAGGCGCTCGGGTACCATGAGACGACCTCCAGCGTGCTCGGCGTCTCCGAGTACAAGACCCGCAGCGTGAGCAACACGACCACCTACGACATCGGTTCGGGGATCACCCTCAAGAACGTTGCCGGTTACCGCTATGTTCATGGGCACGACATCGCCGATCAGGACGGCACCTACGCCGATGTGATCGTCAACGACGGGGTCAACAGCGCCAAGGAGTATACCGAGGAGCTCCAGGTGCAGGGCTCCTCCTTCGACGACAGCCTGGAATGGGTGGCCGGCGCATATTACTTCCACGAGACCGGTCTCGACACGGTCAAGGCCTATACCTTCAAGGTGCCGCTGACCGGTTCCTACAACAACAACAATTTCACAGGGAAAAACGAGAGCGTATCGGGCTTCGTCCATTTCTCCTACACTCTGCCATTCGAGCATCGCACCCGCATCTACGGCGGCGCGCGTTACACGCATGACAGCAGATACGTGCATTTCCGGACCCGTGCGGTGTCCGCGACCGGGCAGGTCACCTGCGCGGTGGCCGGCGCGCCTGCGGACAAGTGCGATCTCCCCTCCAAGGTGAGCTTCAACGAGCCGACCTGGGAGATCGGCGTGGACCACGAATTCGCACCGGGGATGCTCGGCTACGTGACGGTGAGCACCGGCTACCGCGCCGGCGGGTTCAATGGCCGTGCGACGGTGCCGGCGACCCAAGTCCCGTTCGATCCTGAAACCGTGACGAATTACGAGATCGGTTCGAAGAACGCGATCACCATCGGCGGCGCGCGCACCACGCTCAATCTTGCCGGCTATTATTCCAACTATAAGAATATCCAGCGGACGATCATCATCAACACGGCGCCCGCCGGCGCGACCCCGGTCGTCGCGACGAACATCGTCAATGCGGCGACGGCGCGCATCTGGGGCTTCGAGGCAGAATTCAACGTCCAGATCAATCGCGACGTCGATGTCTTCTCGCATTACAGCTACACCAACGCGCGCTACAAGAGGTTCCTCACGTTCAGCCCGACGACCGGCCAGATCGTCGACGTGTCGTTCAACCGCTTCCTCGGTGTTCCCACCAACCAGTTCGGAGCGGGGATCAATGCGACTCTCCTGCGCGAGAGCTTCGGCGAACTGAGCGTGCGGACCGACATTTCCTTCAACGACAAGTTCGAACTGAACGACCTCAACGTGCCGCGCGGCACGAGCGATGCGGCGACGATCGTGAATGCCGCGATCAACTGGGATCGGCTGTTCGGCACGAAGATGTCCGGTTCGCTCTATGCCAAGAACCTGCTGGGGGAGAAGTATATCGCCAGCGGGCTGATGCTGACCACCGCACTGGACGTCAGCGTCGCTCAGAAGGGCTATCCCCGTGTCGTCGGTTTCCAGCTGCGGGTGCCGTTCGGGGCGGAGAACTGATCGAATGTGCCCGGCGCCTCGTGCCCGGCATGGAAATTCCCCGTCGAGAGGGTTAGATTGTTTTTATAGGGCGCATGGGCGCCGTAGATATCGAAAGGCTGAGTGATGCAGGGCATGGGCGACGCTTGTCCGTTCGAGTTCAACTTCGATCCGGCGACATTCAAGGTCGGCGATACAGTGAGCTATCGCCTGACCGGGCGCTTCGCCGACTTCCCGTTCGTCGGCACGCTCGTCGAAGTTCATGACGACTATGTCCTGGTTTCTGCAGATCCGACCGATCCCGGCAGCCGGATGCGCGGCACGCGCGAGAGCCGGCCGCTTGTGCAGGAGGAAGATGCGCTCTGACGGCCTGGGTCGGCGCCCGGCTCGGGGTAGCGGCGCAATCGGGTGGAAACGAAGCAGTGTCTGGTCGCCGAAGGGGGCGCCGAGCGGCCCGATCATGTGCGGTTGAGTGGTAGGCGTCGGTGTATCTTGCCCGTGCCGGCTTGAGGCGGTCGACGGACGGATCGCCCGCTTGTCGATTACTCGGACATGCGCTGGTTCGCGGCAGCAGGACTGAGTGCGTCCGTCCGGCTTCGGAAGAGGGGAGAATTCGTGACCTTTCGCGACATCGAGGTCGAGCAGTGCGATCATGTCCTGATCCTCCGCATTGCCCGTGCCGAGGTCATGAACGCGCTCTCGCCCGCGACCAGCGCGGAATGCGCGCAGGTGCTCGACCGGTTCCAGGCGGATGCCGCCGCGCGCGTCGCAGTCATCACCGGTACCGGCGACCGCGCCTTCTGCGCGGGCAGCGACCTGCGGCCG
>Ga0207668_10000461_pt1 | contig 25596 bp, 21 predicted proteins | sample KBSS43metaG_FD_184323 | JGI IMG/M metagenome (GOLD analysis project Ga0207668, IMG submission 184323) | Switchgrass rhizosphere microbial communities from Kellogg Biological Station, Michigan, USA - KBS S4-3 metaG (SPAdes) (version 2) | ecosystem: Host-associated > Plants > Roots > Rhizosphere...
AAAGGGCTAGACCCGGATAAGCTATAAAGCCTTGTTCTACACTCAGAACCATGACCGACGATAAATTCGACCCCCTCCTCGCCCAGGAATATTTCCGCCTGCAGGAAGCGGTGGAGGCGTTTGACAGCCGGGCGCTGACGATCAAGGCGTGGAGCGTCACCTTCAGCGCGGCCGGGCTCGGCCTCGCCTATCAGCAGGAGACGCCGGTGCTGCTGCTGATCGCGGCGGGGAGCGCGCTCGCCTTCTGGCTGGTCGAGGCGATGTGGAAGGTCAGCCAGCAAAGCTATTACCAGCGCATCCGCGCGATCGAGGCGCATTTCCGCGGGGACAAGGCGACCGTGCCGCTGCAGATCGCGGCGAGCTGGCACCGCTCGTTCATCGCCCGCGGCCGCTACCGCGATGCGCTGCGGCTGATGGCCTGGCCCCACGTCGCCATGCCGCACGTGCTGGTCGCGATCGCCGGGGTGGCGCTGTGGCTGCTGGCGCGGCCGGCTAGCTAGTTCTCGTCCCCCATCCGCAGCGCCGCAATAAACGCCTCCTGCGGAATGCTGACGTTGCCGTACTCGCGCATCCGCGCCTTGCCCTTCTTCTGCTTCTCGAGGAGCTTGCGCTTGCGGGTGGCGTCGCCGCCGTAGCATTTCGCCGTCACGTCCTTGCGCATCGCGCTGATCGTCTCGCGGGCGATGACCTTGCCGCCGATCGCGGCCTGGATCGGGATCTTGAACAGGTGGCGCGGGATCAGCTCCTTCAACCGCTCGCACATGCCGCGGCCGCGCGCTTCGGCGGTGCCGCGGTGGGTGATCATGGAGAGCGCGTCGACCGGCTCCTCGTTGACCAGGATGCTCATCTTGACGAGGTCGCCCTCGCGGTGGCCGAGCTGCTCATAATCGAAGCTGGCATAGCCGCGGCTGATCGACTTCAGCCGGTCGTAGAAGTCGAACACGACCTCGTTCAACGGCAGCTCATAGGTCAGCTGCGCGCGCTGGTGGGCGCCGGTGCCGACGTAGGTCAGGCCCTGCTGGATGCCGCGGCGGTCCTGGCACAGCTTGAGGATCGCGCCGAGATATTCGTCGGGGGTGTAGATGGTCGCGCGGATCCACGGCTCGTCGATGCTTTCGATGCGGTTGGGGTCGGGCATGTCGGCCGGGTTGTGGAGCTCGATGGTCTGCGCCGGCTCGTTCTTCGAGTGGGTGAGGTGCATCTTGTAGACGACGCTGGGCGCGGTGGTGATGAGGTCGAGGTCATATTCGCGGGTCAGCCGCTCCTGGATGATCTCGAGGTGGAGGAGGCCGAGGAAGCCGCAGCGGAAGCCGAAGCCCAAGGCCGCGCTGCTCTCGGTCTCGAAGCTGAACGAGGCGTCGTTGAGGCGCAGCTTGTAGAGCGAATCGCGGAGCTTCTCGAAGTCCGCGGCGTCGACCGGAAAGAGGCCGCAGAACACCACCGGCTGGACTTCCTTGAACCCGGGCAGGGGCGCCGCCGTCGGGCGCTTGGCGTCGGTGATGGTGTCGCCGACGCGGGTCTCGGCGACTTCCTTGATCTGCGCGGTGATGAACCCGATCTCACCCGGGCCGAGCTCCTGCAGCTGCTCGATCTTGGGCCGGAAGCAGCCGACGCGGTCGACCAGGTGGGTCGTCCCCGCCTGCATGAAGCGGATCTGCTGGCCCTTCTTCAGGCTGCCGTCGATCACCCGCACCAGGATGACGACGCCGAGGTAGGGGTCGTACCAGCTGTCGACCAGCATCGCCTTGGTCGGCGCCGCCGCATCGCCCGTGGGCGGCGGGATCTTGTCAACGATCGCGTCGAGCACTTCGGTAATGCCGATGCCGGTCTTCGCGCTCGCCAGCACCGCGCCGCTGGCGTCGAGCCCGATGATCTCCTCAATCTCCTGCCGCACCCCTTCCGGGTCCGCCGCCGGCAGGTCGATCTTGTTGATCACCGGCACGATCTCATGGTCGTGCTCGATCGACTGATAGACGTTGGCCAGCGTCTGCGCCTCGACCCCCTGGGCCGCGTCGACCACCAGCAGCGCGCCTTCGCACGCGGCGAGGCTGCGCGACACTTCATAGGCGAAGTCGACGTGCCCCGGCGTGTCCATCAGGTTGAGCTCATAACCTTTCCAGTTGAGCCGCACCGTCTGCGCCTTGATGGTGATCCCGCGCTCGCGCTCGATGTCCATATTGTCGAGCACCTGGGCGTTGCCGACCATCTCCCGGTCGGACAGCCCGCCGGTCGCCTGGATCAGCCGGTCGGCGAGCGTCGACTTGCCGTGGTCGATATGCGCGATGATCGAGAAATTGCGGATGCGGTCGATGCTGGTGGTCATGGAGCTTTTTCTGGAGGATTTCGCCGCGCGCTAGCAGCGCAAGGCGCTCTGCGCCACCGGCGACGGAGTCAGCGCCTGGGCCGCCGCTCGCTCGCTCGGGCACATCGCCTCATAAGCCTCGTCGCTGTTCAGCCCGAAGCTGCGCTGGTTCGGTGCATCGTCAACCATCAAATCTCCTTCGCGCCTTCGCGCCTTCGCGTGAAATGACCATCAACCCTCATCCCCCCAATCCACCCCCTCCCGCCCCAGCGCCGCCAGATGCGCATCCAGCGCCGCGCGCAGCTCGGCCTTCTTGTCGGGGCCGTGCACCATGTCGCCCATCCAGCCATTCTCGGCGGCGAGCAGCATGTCCGGGCGGCGCATGTTGGGCGTGCGCCACGGTTCATCGGCCTGCGGCTCGAGCCGCGCCGCGCGCTCCCAGTCGATCGGCAATTGGGTCAAGATCTCGAACGCCGCGCGCTTGCCCGGGCTGTCGCAAATTTCCGCCAAATACAGCCGCCGCGAATTGCGCAGCTTGGCGCTGATGTGGTCGCGGACGGCGTCATGGTCGGGGGCGGGCGCCGGCGGGAACGGGTCGGGATCGTCCGGAACCGGCGCCTCATACTTCCGCCGATGGTCGACCGCCGGCGCCCGCAGCGCCGCCGCCGGTCCCTCGGGCAGGCTCGCCTCGCGCCGCTCGCGGTAAAGCGCGATCGCCGCATGCCACGCCCCGCGAAAGCTCGCCGCCGCCGGGTTGTGGTAGACCTTCATCAACCCCGTATGGTCCTTGCCCATATGCTTGCACGCGCCGCCGGGCGACCCGCCATCGGCCAGCCGCGCTACCAGCTCCTGCTGCCGCTCGGGCGTCCAGCCCCCCTCCACCGCCCGCTTGCGCGGTACCGGCTCAAACTCCAGCAGCCCCGCAATGTCGGGATCGGCGGCCAGCTCGGCAAAGCTCGGGATGCGCTCGGGGTCGTTGTCGTTCGACTCGTTCATCGACGAGCGTGAACCAAATGAAATCCAAATAGGAAAGTGTTTCTCGCGCCAGCCCGTCACCCCCGCGCACGCTGCGAGGGCCAGCCGTACCGGAACTCACCTCGTCACCCCCGCGCAGGCGGGGGTCCCGCTGCCTTCACACGATCGTGTCCCACAAATCATCCCAGTCCGGGTTGGCGGACTCAATCAACGCGATCTTCCAGCGGCGCATCCACTTCTTGATTGCTTTCTCGCGCGCGATCGCTTCCTCGATCGTCGGCGCCTGTTCGGCATAGGCCAGGCGCGTCAGGCCGTGGCGTCGGCAAAACTGCGAGCCGCGGCCTTCTTTGTGCGCCCAGATCCGCGCCGCGATGTCGCTGGTCACGCCCGTGTAGAGCGTCCCGCGATACCGGTCGGTCATGATGTAGACCCAGCCGCCTCTGATCATTCATGCCTCTCACCCCGGCGATGCGGGGCTGTGCGTGAGACTCGGCTGTGCGGCAGGGTAGCGGGATTCCCGCCTGCGCGGGAATGACGAAATTGGCTTTCGTCTCGACCTACCTCGTCACCCTCGCGAAAGCGGGGGCCCCGCTGCCTTCGTGCCTTCGTGCCTTCGTGTGAAACCCGACCCTCCCCTCCCAATCCGAAACGCCCTCGGAACAACCCCGCCCCGCCCGGCGTAGAACCGTCTCAGGTCAGGCAGATAAGCAGTCGACTCTTTGCTTTTTTAGCGGAATCATGGGGTTATGGCGGTAAAGGGGGGCAATCGGGAAACCAGCGGTACCGTCTCGCGCCTGCCGCGGGCGCGGGCACCGCACAGCCATGACGCGCTGGTCACCGCGCTCGGCGGGACGCTCGATTTCCCCAACATGCTGGCGATTGCCGACATCCTGCCGGTGATGGTCGGCTACGTCGATCGCGACCTCGTCTACCGCTTCGTCAACAAGCCGCTGGCCGACTGGCTCGGGCTCGACCGCAAGGATTTGCTGGGCAAGTCGCTGCGAGCGGTGATCGGGGAGGAGGCCTTCGCCCAGCGCGAGCCGCTCTATGCCGCCGCGCTCGCCGGCGAGCGGACCTTCTACGCCTCCGAATTCGACCATCCGGCACGCGGGGCGGTCGTCGTGCAGAGCGATTACGTGCCGTGGCGCGACGTCTCGGGCGAGGTGCGCGGGATCATCATCCTGTTCGAGGATGTGAGCGAGCAACGGGCGATCGAGCGCGCGCTGCGCGAGAGCGAGGCGCGGTTCCGGCGCATCTCCGACAGTGCTCCCGCCCTGATGTGGGTGACCCGGCTCGACCGCGTCCGCGATTTCGTCAACCAGGCCTATATCGACTTCGTCGGCGGCACCGACGAGGAGGTGCGGACGCTCGACTGGCGCCAGCGCATCCATCCCGAGGACGTCGACCGGATCGTCGCCGAGAGCATTGCCGGCGAGGCGTCGCAGCAGCGCTTCGTGCTCGAGGGCCGCTATCTCCGCCATGACGGGGAGTGGCGCTGGCTGCGCAGCGTGTCGCAGCCGCGGCTCGGCGCGGACGGGGAGGTGGCCGGGTTCATCGGCGTCGCCACCGACATCACCTTGGCCAAGGAGGCGGAGCTCGAGCTTAGGCGCCAGGTCGCCGAGCAGACGCTCGAGCTGGCGGCGTCCGAAGCGCAGTTCCGCGCGGTGTTCGAGGCGGCGCTCGAAGTGATGGTCCTGCTCGAACCCGACGGTACCGTGCTGGCGCTCAACAACCGGCGCGAATTCTGGCGCCATCCGAACCCGTCCGACGCCGTCGGCAAGAAGCTCTGGGATGCGCCGACCATGAAGGCCTATCCGCAGCAGATCCCGGTGATGAAGGCGGGGATCGCCGCGGCCGCGCGGGGCGAGGTGTTCACGACCGAGGTCAAGCTCGAGCGCGACGCGACGCCGACCGCTTATCTCGACGTCTCGGTGCAGCCGGTGCGGGGCGGCGACGGGGGCATCCTCTATTTGCTGTTCGAAGCGCGCGACATCACCGAATTGAAGGCCGCGCAGGAGCAGCTCCGCCAGTCGCAGAAGATGGAGGCGTTGGGCCAGCTCACCGGCGGCATCGCGCACGACTTCAACAATCTACTGACGGTCGTCGTCGGCGGCCTCGACATCATCGCCAAGCGCGCCGACGACCCCAAACTCAAGCGCTATGCCGACAACGCGTTGGCCGCGGCCGAGCGCGGCGCGCGCCTGACCGGCCAGTTGCTGGCGTTCAGCCGGGTCCAGCGGCTCGAAGTCCGGCCGACCCATGTCGCGCCGCTGATCGAGAACATGCGCCCGCTGCTCCGCAACGTCCTCGGTCCCGGGATCAGCAAGAAGTTCGACCTCGACGAGGAAATGCTGCCGGTGATGGCCGACCCGACCCAGCTCGAGGTCGCGGTGCTCAACCTCGCAATCAATGCCCGCGACGCCATGCCCGACGGCGGCATGCTCACCATCGCCAGCCGCCGGGTCGCGGTCAGCGGCGACCCCGAGCTTGAGGACGGCGATTATATCGAGTTGACGATTGGCGACACCGGCATGGGCATGGCCGAGGATGTCGCGGCCCGGGCGTTCGAGCCGTTCTTCACCACGAAAGAGGTCGGCAAGGGCACCGGCCTCGGCCTGTCCATGGTCTACGGCATGGCGCGCCAGTCGGGCGGCACCGCGCGGCTCGACAGCGTGCCTGGCGAAGGCACCTGCGTCCGGTTGTTGTTCCGCGCGGCGGAATCGCCGGCGCTCGCCGATGCCGCACCCGGCGAAGCCGAGGCCGCACCCGGCCAGCATCGCGCCGCGTCGATCCTGGTGATCGACGACGACCCCGACGTCCGCGCCTTCATCGTCGCGACGCTAGAGGAGCAGGGGTACCGCGTGCGCGAGGCGGCCGACGGCGCCCACGGGCTCAAGGAAGCGGCGCGCGAGAAACCCGATCTCGTCATCCTCGACTTCATCATGCCGGGGCTGTCCGGCGCGGAAGTCGCCAACCGCCTGCTCGCCAAACGCCGCGACCAGCAGATCCTGTTCGTCTCCGGCTATAGCGAAACCGAGGCCGTCCGCCGGGTCGCGCCCAATGCGCCGTTGCTGGCGAAGCCGTTCCGCGCCGACGTGCTCGACAAGGCGGTGCGCGGCGCGCTGACGCCGCACGGCTGAGCGGACGCTCACTGGCAAAAGAATTGATCGGCGCGGCGCAGCCGACGTCGGGGAAGTCGGCCGCGGCCTAAAACAGCCAGTCGGGATGTTGCGGCTGGATGTGCCAGTCGGTGGAGACGCCGACGGCGACGGGGTTGCTGGCGAAGTTGCCGTTGGCGTCGGCGAACCAGGTGCCGACGGTGCCGTTGTCGTGGCGCCACAGGATGTCGTCGCGGCCGTCGCCGTTAAAGTCGCCGGTGGTGGCGACGTGCCAGGCGAGCGGGATCACTACGACATTGCCGTTGGGCGTGAAGCTGCCGGTGCCGGTGCCGAGCCAGTCGCCGACCTCGCCGGCATCGCTCCGCCACAAGATGTCGTCGATGCCGTCGCCGTTGAAGTCGCCGGTGCCGACCACGTGCCACGACAAAGGCGAGGCGGCGAGCGCCGAACTGGGCGTGAAGTTGCCGCTGGCCGTGCCAAGCCACGTGCCGATGGTGCCGCTGTCGTGGCGCCACAGGATGTCGTCGATATGGTCGCCGTTGAAATCGCCGGTGCCGACGATCTTCCAGTCGGCCGATACCCCGACCACGGTCGGGTTGGGGGCAAAGCTCCCGCCCGACTGGGCCAGCCAGTCGCCGACCTCGCCGGCGTCGCTCCGCCACAAGATGTCGTCCTTGCCGTCGCCGTTGAAGTCGCCGGTGCCGACCACGTGCCACGCCAGGGGTGAGGCGGCGAGCGCGGCATTGGCCGCGAAATTGCCGTTGGCATCGCCCAGCCAGTCGCCGATCGTGCCGCTGTCGTGGCGCCACAGGATGTCGTCCTTGCCGTCGCCGTTGAAGTCGCCGGTGCCGACGATGTGCCAGTCGGCCGAGACCCCGGTGAGCACCGGGTTGCCGGTGAAGTTGCCGTTGGCGTCCGCCAGCCAGTCGCCGAACTGGCCATTGTCATGACGCCACAGGATGTCGCTCCGGTGGTCGCCATTGAAGTCATTGTCAGCGTCGTGGGACGGCTGCATCGAGGGGGCGACCGGCGCCGCGGGGATCACCGACGCAGCGATCGCTGCCGCGCCGAACATGAATTGCGCCGCCGAGATGTTCGCCAGCGACTGGTTCTGGAGAACCAGTTTGTTATTGGCATCGAAGGTGACGACGACGTCGGCGCCGACCTGCTGGATGCTCGACCACGTCGCATAGCCACGAACGTCGATCATGTCCCCGGCGGCGGCATTAAAATCGGTGATGGTGTCAACGCCGAACCCGGTCTCGAAGCGGAAATGATCCGCCCCGGCGCCTCCGGTTAGCGTGTCAGTGCCGGCGCCGCCCGACAGTGTGTCGTCGCCGGTTCCGCCATCGATAACCTGGGCCCCAGCGCCGGCCAGCAACGTGTCGTTGCCTCCCTTGCCGGTAAGCGTACCGGTCAGCTGGCCCGCTCGGCCGTCGAACAGGTCGTTAGCGTTGGTCAGGGTGACATTGCCGTTGATCGAGCCGGTGCTGATCAGTGTCACCGGCATTGCCGGGACATTCGCTAGATCGATGTCCCCAATAATCTGGCCACTGTTGTAGATCGCCAGCGAGCCGGCCGCGAATGGTGACTCTGCGACCGGGTCCTTGATCGCATAGTCGCCCTTGATCGTGCCGCTGTTCCAGATTTGGTTGTCCCCGGTCCAGTGGACGCTGATCGCGATACTGTCCTTGTTGGCCGTTTCGTCGGTGACGACGATCGATCCCGAATTGACGATGAAGGAGTGGGGGGAATAACTCGCTCGCCAGTCGATGCCGGTGCTTGCCGCGCCACCGTGAATCGTCATCGTTCCCGAGTTGAACAGGCGATCGATCGTCAGCGAGCTGCCGTACCATTCGCCGATGCCCTCGGCATGGCCGCTGGCAGTCACGGTGACGGATCCGGCATTGACGAAATTGTGCGGGCCGAAGACGCTGGCCGGGAGGTCGGTGAATGCGATCGCGTCGCCGCCGGCGGCGACCACGCTGATCGTGCCGTAATTGTAGGTCTGCGTGATCCCGAAAACGCCGATCGCGTCGCCAGCGAGGTTGTGGACCAGGAACGAGCCGGTTGGCCGGTTGACGAACGTGTTCTCGTCGCTTCCGAAAAGATAGATCTTGGTGAGGCCGACGATCAGCGGCTGGCCGGAATCGGTGAAGGTGAAGGTGCCGGCATTGAAGAAGTCAGGGCCCATGCCGGCCGCATTGATCGATGAGAGCAGGATCCCCTGCCCGGGCAGATCGAGATTGCGATAGTGGAGGTCCGCGGGGTCGGTGAGCGTAATCGTCACGCCGACCGGGATGACAAAATCCCGGTCGTCGATGACGATCGCCCGGTCGATGACCGGCGGCGCGTCACCCAGCGGCTGGGCCGACTGGGTGAGCCCGGCCTGGACCTTGGCCACCGTCGTGTTGAGGAGCAGGATCTGGTCGGTTGCCGACAGGGTCACCCGGACATCCGCCCCGAGCTGGGTAATCGTCGGGGCGCCGGCATAACCGTAAATGGCGAGATGGTCGCCGGTGGCGAAGTCGCGGATGGTGTCCGACCCGTCGCCGATGCTGAACAGGAACGTGTCGTTGCCCGACCCGCCGGTGATGTCGTCCGACCCGGCCTCGCCGCGGATGGTGTCCGCCCCGCCGCGGCCGTCGATGATGTCGTTGCCCGCGCCGCCAAGCAGCGTTTCGGCGAGGCTGCCCCCGCGGATGGTGTCGTTGAAGCGCGAGCCGACGACGCCTTCGAACTGGCTGATGGCGTCGACATCGATGCCGTCCGACGCCGTCCCGGCGGCAAGATCGACGCTTACGGCCGACAGGGACTCGTCGTAACCGACGAAATCGTTGATCCCGCCCTGGCCGAATAGCGTATCCGCACCAAGCCCGCCTTCGATGAAGTCGTCGCCGAGCCCACCGAAGATCGTGTCATTGCCTTCGTCGCCGAAGAGGTTGTCGGCGTTGTCGCCGCCGGTGATCGTGTCGTCGCCGGTGCCGCCTTCGACCGTGCCGAAGTTATGGCCCGGCGCACCATCATACCGATCGTTGCCGGCGCCGAGGAACACGCTGCCGTTGATCGTCCCGGTGTTGTCGACACTATCGTCGCCGAAGCTGAGGATGACGTCGCCGTTGAGCGTTCCGCTGTTGTGCAGGATGTCCTTGCCAAGCAGGCCGGTGGTGTGATCGTTTTCAACGAAGAAGGCGATGTCCGCACTGATCGTGCCGCTGTTGTAATATTCGTACACTCCGCCCGGTGGCGCGATGCTCTCGGAGATGTAGATGCCGATGCTGGCAAAGGGCGACGATGGATCCGTCGTGACCGTGATTGAACCGGCGTTGGTTAGCCCGGAGGTGCGCAGGTCGCTGAAATAGAGGCCGACGGCGAAATCGTCGCCGTGAACGGTGATCGATCCGGTATTCGAAAACCCATGCAGGTCCGCGTTCTTAAGGCCGTAGGCATCGTAGGCACTGGTGACCGAGAAGGTGCCGCTGTTGAAAAAAGAAGCTTCGACTACGCCGTACGCGACGCCCATAGACGACGTGACCACGAACTGGCCGGCATTCTGAACGTTGCCAACGCCAATCGTGCCGTAAGCGAACGGAAATTCGGATGCCACGATCCCGGATGGATCAAGGTAGTTTTGGTGAACGACGAAGCTGCCGTCGCTCGCATTGATGAACGTCGATCCGGAGGGGGCAGGGCCGCCCCAGATGCCAGTGGCCGCTCCACCAGCGATGTCCCGGGTCAGCGTGACGCTGCCGTGATTCGTCACCGTGCCGCCGGTGCCGAAATTAAACATGTACGCGGCGGAGTAACTCTCTGCCGGCGTGACATTGAGGAAGTTGACGACGGCGTTGTTGGTGAAGTTGCCCGAAAGCTGGATGACGCGGTTCGGCGTGGCGTGCGGGTCCCAGAGTCCGCCGAAGTTGGCTGACGTGAATTGCGACAAGTCGGTGTTGAGGAAACGGACCGCGGGCGCCGGCGTGAACTGCGTTGTGACGTAGCCCTCCGGCCAGAAGAATAGCTGAACTTCCGAACCGACTTGTTTGAGTTCGACCAAACCCATCGCGAAGGGGTTCAGTCCGGAAAAACTCGTGTTGTATGCGATTAACGAGGGCAGTGATCCGAGCAGGTCGTAGATGTCGCCCGAATCGCCGGTTTGGAAATCGTTGATGACCAGCGGGCCATCCGGACCGCCTGCGCCAATGACGGTGTCGCGACCGGTGCCGAGTGTGACCGACCCGAACGGGTATCTGTCAAATTTCAGGATGTCGTTGCCGGCGCCCAGATCGATCGAATAGCCAGTTCGTCCAGCGTTATTCCGGATTTCGACGAAGTCATTGCCGTCGCCGGCGGACAGCGTCCCGAGGGTCGGGGCAACAGAATCGTGTCCGATGCTGACCAGGATGTTGTCGTTGCCGAGACCGCCGGTGATGGTGTCGATGCCCAACCAATCGAAAATCCGGTCGTCGCCGTCACCACCGTCGAGCGTGTCGACACCCGCGCCGCCGTCGAGATTGTCGGCCCCGGCATCGCCGTGAAGAATGTCGTTGCCGTTGCCGCCGCGGAGGAGGTCGAGGCCAAGCCCGCCATTCAGCGAGTCATTGCCGTCGTGACCCCAGAGACTGTCATTGCCGTCGAGGCCATTGAGCGTGTCGTTCCCGCCGTTGCCGTACAGCACGTCGAGCCCTGTCGTCCCGTTGAGGGCGTCGTCGCCGCTTCCGCCGGATTGCGTGGGGAAGTATGGCTCGTAGCCAAGGTTGAAGGCGGTGAAGCTGGTCGTCGTGGTGTTGGCGAAGGTCATCACCGTCGACCACAGCTCGATTGGTTCCCCGCCGAGCAGCTTGGTCGAGAGCTGAAGCTGGACGTCGGCGCCGACCTGGACCAGCCGGGCGAGCCCCTCATAGAACGGATTGAAGTCGGCGGAGCCGTCAAAGACTCGCTGCTCGACGAACGTGGCCCAATCCAGCCGATCGCCGCCAACGCCGGTCTGAAAGTCGGTGACGGTCAGATTCCAGTTGCCGCTCGACGCCGAATTCCAGTTGAGTTCGATGACGTCCGAACCGGCACCGAGCGTGACCGACGCCGTTCCGCCCAGCCCCAGGTCGGGCAGGCCTTCAATGAGGAGGTGGTCGTCGTTGTCGCCTAGATCGACGTTGACGTGGCCGTTGGGACCCCAACTCAGCTCGACGGTGTCGCGGCCGGTGCCGGCCTGGATCGCGACCGTTTCGAGGTTCGAATTTGGGAGGAACTGGTCGTAGCGGCTGAGGATAATGGTGTCGTCGCCCGCGCCGCCGATCAGCGTATCGCTGCCGCCCTTCGTTTCTTCGATTATGTCATTGCCGTCGCCGCCATTGATGATGTCGGCGCCGATCGATCCGTAGAGGTGGTCGTTCCCGGCCGTTCCCTGCGCCACCGTATAGGATGATGCCGAACCATCAGGCGCGTAGCCGCCGAAGTTGAAGGCAGTCAGGCTGCTCGCATTGACGTTGAGCAGTCGGGCTACCTGCGTCTCGTACGTCTGTGGGCCCGCGCCGTCATAATCGATCACGACAAGCGTATCGGCACCGTCCTGCTGGAGCTTCAAATAGCCGCCGGCGAACGGGTTCGTTATCGTGTCCCACGTCCCGCCAACCACTGCCCAATTCAAATCCAGGACATCGCCCGAGTTGCCCGCGGCGAAATCGGTGATCGTGAGCGCTGGGGCGATCCGGTCGAAGACGACGCGGTCCTGGCCAGAGCCAAGCGTCAGATTCACCGCATCGAGGAATCCGGGGACTTCGAAGCGATCGTTTCCGGCGCCAAGGTCCACCGTAAGCGTGCCGCCGACGTGGTCGGGCCGATCATTGTCGAAATGCACGAAATCGTTGCCGTCGCCGGCGATGATCGTGACGTTGCCAAGGTTGCCGACGCGGATCGTTTCGATCGTGTCGTTGCCGGCGCCAGCGTCGATCGTGTCGGTGCCCGACGGATCCGAGATGATATCGTCGCCATCGCCGCCCTGGATCAGGTCGTTGCCGGCGCCGCCATCCAGCGTGTCATTCTCGGTGCCGCCAATCAGCGTGTCGTTGCCCGAACCGCCGAACAAGATGTCCGCGCCGGCGCCGCCGGTGATGGTATCGTTGCCGATGTTTCCCGTCAGCCGGTCGTCGCCGTTGAGGCCGTTAAGATCGGATCCGCCGACGCTGGCGCTGAGCCATTCCGAGCCATTGGTGCCGTTGACCGTCGTATGGACGGGAGCGCCGCCGGCTGGGTCGTAGCCAGCGAAATTGTAAGCGGTGAGGCTGGCGGCATTGACGTTGGTGAGCCTGAACAGGTCGCGATCGTACAGATCGCCGCTTCCCCCCGCCGTGCCGAAAAAGTCGAGCCGAACGATGACGTCGGCACCGTCCTGCACGAGGACCAGATGGCCGTCGGCGAAGGGATTCATCGCATATGGGTTGAACTTTAGCGCTTCCCTGATTGCCTCGCCGAGGTCGAGAACATCACCGCCATTGCCGGGCGTGAAGTCGGTGATGACAAAGGGCGCCTGGTCAATGCCGTTGCGGAGCGCCTCACCGGCGCCCGCGTCGAGCACGATCCGGTCGGGACCTGCTCCGGTCGTGATCGTCGTCGCAGCGCCGAAGCCGACGATATCAAATGTCAGTAAGTCGGCGCCCGTGCCGAGATTGATCGCGAGGGTCTGACTTCCGTAATTGTAAACCTGAACGACGTCGTTGCCATCGCCGGCGTCGACCAGGTTCGTTCGGGTGAGATTGGCATAGTCGTAGACGGTCCCCGGCCAATCGGCGATCCGCAAGTCGATGAAGTCATTCCCGCTGCCGCCGAGGATGTTGTTGCTGCCGCCGAGATCGGTAATCGTATCGTCGCCCGCGCCGGCATCGATAGTGTCGTCGCCCCACGCGTCGGTGATGACGTCGTTGCCGACTGTGCCGTTCAGGACGTCGTCGCCCTGCGTTCCGGTAATCGTCGGCATTGCCCCACCCCATTATCCGCACATCAACGCAAGGACCCGAGCAATTTCCCAGCGCGCGGGGAGGCTAGCCGGTAAATCCCTGAAGGCAATCGAATTTGAATGGCTCGACTGCGCCACAACGGCACACCTCCGGAAAATTACGGAATGCGGCGCTCGCCGCGCTCTCGCACAACGTCCCCAGCTTTACGTCGGGCCGGTGGCGCGGGGAGCTTCCGGCACGCGGGGGAGGAGGTTCGTGCTCGGCCCGGGCCTCCTCCTTTTCGTTGCCACGCCGATCCGTAGCATTGCGTATGGAGGGGAACCGCATGACGGCTCATCGAGGTCGGATGAATGCCTGGAAAAGCATCCGGCTGGAACTCGACCGAACGCACGACTTTCCGACCGGCTCGGTCGGGCGGGCGTTCCTGCTGCGCGTGCCGCTCGATGATGAGGGCCGCATTGACGAGGCCGCTTTCGCCAACAGTCCCCATCGCGCGACGATCCGCCGGCACTGGTCCAGCGAGCCAGACGAGTCCGGCCACCTCGAGCGGCTGGAAGACGGCTGGGTGATGCGCTCCAACGGCAAGGCCGACCGGATGTTGAAGCTGGACGGCGAGGGGCTTCGCCTCGGAGAGCGGATCGTTCTTGTCGATACGACTGGTGCTGCGTTGCCGTTCCGGATTGCCAGTATTCGCTAAGCGGCGGAGTAGCTGGAAATCTCCGTCCCCCGCCGTAAAGTCGCGCGCATGGACCGGAACCGCGTCATTCCCGCCATGATCGAGGCCACCGGGACCGAAGCGCACCTGCGCTCGATCCTCGCCACCGTCCCCGATGCGATGATCCTGATCGACGAGATTGGCACGATCCTGTCGTTCAGCGCCGCGGCGGAGAAGATGTTCGGCTATGCCGAACGCGAAATCGTCGGCGAGAATGTCTCGATGCTAATGCCGTCGCCCGACCGCGAGCGGCACGACGGCTACCTCCGCAACTACCGCAAGACCGGCGTGCGTAAGATCATCGGCATCGGCCGGGTGACGACCGCCCGCCACCGCGACGGCAACACCTTCCCGATCGAACTGTCGATCGGCGAGGCCCGGATCGACGGCCAGCGGATCTTCACCGGCTTCATTCACGACGTGACTCAACGCCAGCAAACCGAACTCCGGTTGCAGGACCTCCAGTCCGAATTGGCCCACGTCGGGCGGGTCAGCGAAATGGGAACGCTCGCCTCGTCGCTGGCGCACGAGCTCAACCAGCCGCTCACCGCGATCGCCAATTATTGCGAAGGGGCGGCCGGCTTGCTCGCCGGGTCTCCCGACCAGGAGGCGCTGGAGATGGCGCGCGAGGCCTTGCAGGAAACTGCCGTGCAAGCCATCCGCGCCGGCGAAATCGTGCGCCGCATGCGCGATTTCCTGAGGCACGGCGAAACCGAACATCGGGTCGAAAGCCTGGCGCGGATCATGTCCGAGGCAAATGCGCTCGCGCTCGTCGGAGCCGGTGAGCATGGCGTCGACGTCCAGGTCAATCTCGATCCCGCGGGCGATCTGGTGTTCGTCGACCGCGTCCAGATCCAGCAGGTCCTGCTCAACCTCATCCGCAATGCGATCGAAGCGATGATCGATTGCCCGGTGAAGAACCTGACCATTGCCAGCCACGTCGAGGGCGACATGGTCTCGGTCAGTATCGAAGACACCGGCTCGGGGGTCAGCGACACGCTCGCGCCCCAGCTGTTCCAGCCGTTCATCACGTCCAAGCAGAAGGGCATGGGCGTCGGCCTGTCGATCTGCCGCACCATCGTCGAAGCCCATGGCGGCCGCATCTGGTTTGAGCCCGCCGCTGGCGGCGGCACCACATTCCGGTTTACGTTGCCGACAGCCGAGGTGGACGAATGAGCAGCTCCGATCCGCGTCTTGTCCATATTGTCGACGACGATGCCGCCGTCCGCCGCTCGGTCGGCTTCATGCTGAAGACGTCGGGTCACCAGGTGGAGCTTTACGAGTCCGGCGCGGACTTGTTGCGGCGGGCCGGCGATCTGACCGACGGCTGCATCCTGCTCGACATCCGCATGCCGGGCATGGACGGGCTCGAAGTGCAGCAGGAATTGCAGGCGAAGGGCGTCAGCCTGCCGGTGATCATCATGACCGGGCACGGCGACGTCACGCTGGCGGTTAAGGCGATGAAGGCCGGCGCGGTCGATTTCATCGAAAAGCCGTTCGAAAAGGACGCGCTGCTGGATTCGTTGAACGAGGCTTACCGGCGCCTGTCGCGCAAGGAAGCGACCGACGACCGGATGCGCGACGCCGCGGTGCGCCTGCAGGCCCTCACCCCGCGCGAGCGCGACGTGCTCGACGGCCTTTCCCAGGGGCTGCCCAACAAGACCATCGCCTACGATCTTGGAATCAGCCCGCGGACGGTCGAAATCCACCGCGCGAACCTGATGACCAAACTCGACGTGCGCAGCCTGTCGGAGGCGCTGCGCATCGCCTTCGCGGCCAAGGGGGAGTGAGGACCCTCAGCCGAAGGTGAAGGAGAAAGCCTCCACGCCGGGGTCGATGAACTCGATCGTGAAGGTGCGATCGCGGATCGGGCCTTTCTGCCGCACCAGCTGATAGAGCCGCTGTTCCTTGACGACGCCGGAACCGTTGGCCGCGATGTCGACGCCCGCGTCGGCGCCCGGCGCCTGGCCATCGATCGTCACGCGATAGCGCACCGGCTTCCCGCCCCTCGCCGGGCCCAGCACCAGGTGCAGGTCGCGGGCATGGAAGCGGAAGTTGATCTTCGTGCCCGACGCGGTGGCGACCGCGCTCTGGCGGCCATCGGCCCATGGGCCCTCGAGCGTCCAGTCGTTGAGCGACAGCGGCGCGGCGGCATAGCTCTTCACCTGGTCGCGCGCGAACCCGCCCGGCGATACGAAATTCGCGCCGCGGCTGTAGCCGATGTAGGTCTCGCCGGACTGGACGTCGGCCATCGCCGCCGCGGCCTCGGCGCCGGTGCCGTCCGCTTTGGCCATAGCCATGTCCTTCGGCGCGTGACCCGCCTCGGCCAGCAGCTGGCGAATCACCCGCTCTGACCCGGCATAATCGCCTTCGCCGAAGTGATGGTAGCGGACCCGCCCTTGCGCATCGACGAAGTAGTGGGCGGGCCAATAATGGTTCTCGAGCGCGCCCCACAATTTGTACTGGTTGTCGAGTGCGACCGGATAGCGGACACCGAGATCCTGAATCGCCTTGGCGACATTGGCCGGCTCGCGCTCGAACGCGAACTCGGGCGCATGGACGCCGATGATGACCAGCCCGTCCTTGCGATACTTCTCGTCCCACGCCTTGATGTACGGCAGCGAGCGCAAGCAGTTGATGCAGCTGTAGGTCCAGAAGTCGATCACCACGACCTTGCCCTTGAGCTGCTCGCGGGTCAGCGGCTTGCTGTTGAACCACGGGCCGAGGCCATCGAGCGCCGGCAACTGGCCCTCGACCGGGAGGATAAGGTCGCCCATGGCGTTGGTCCTGGTGTTGGACTCGCCGGCCTGACCGCCGAGGCCAAGGCGCTGGGCCAGGCCGGATTCGAGGCTCGCCGTCTGCGCGCTGGATATTTTCGACAGGACGCGGGTGTCGAGCCCGAGCGCAATCGCGGCGACGCCGGCGAGCACGAGCACGCCGAGCACCTGGCGAATGCGCTCGCTGGTGCCGAGCCCGCGCTTCATCCGCGCGAACAACTTGCCGCCGACCAGCAGTGCCAGCGCGAGCGAAGTTGCCGCGCCAAGCGCATAGGCCAGCAGCAGGAACGTCGTATTGAGGCTCGCCCCCTGGAGCGCGGCGGCAGTGAAGATGATGCCGAGGATCGGCCCGGCGCATGGCGCCCACAGCAAGCCGGTGGCGATGCCGAGCACGCCCGACGACCAGACGCTGTCTTGCTGCCCCTGACGCTCTGTCATGCGCGAGCCCAGCGCCACCAGGGGTCGGGTCAGTCGATCGGAGATGCGCGGAAAGACGAGGGCAATCCCGAACAAGGCGAGCAGGATCAGCGCGGCCCAGCGGCCGATCGCGTTGGCCTTGACGGCCCAGCCCCCGCCGACTGCAGCCAGCGTCGCGACGATGGCGAAGGTCGCCGCCATGCCGACGAGCATCGGCAGGGTCGAGCGCAGGAAGCTGCGGTCGGCGCGCGCGAAGACGAACGGCAGCACCGGCAGGATGCACGGGCTGAGGATGGTCAGGATGCCGCCGAAATAGGCGAGGAGGATGAACAACATTGCAGCGTCTCTCCGCTGGGTGGAACCGGCCGCGTCCAGATGCCCCCGACGCAGCGACAGATACGGCGCAACTGGCGGCGCGGATGCATGGCGGCTGCATCCGGTTCGTCATCCGCCCCGTATCTTCCTTCGCGGCAGTCTGAAAGCCGCGATACGTGAGGGAGCTAAACCATGAAATTGTTCAACCTGAGCGCGACTCTGGGACTGGCGCTGATGGCGACTGCGGGGACGGCCAATCCAATGGTCGGCGGCGCGGCCATGTATTCGACCCGGAACATTGTCCAGAACGCCGTCAACTCGAAGGATCACACGACGTTGGTCGCGGCGGTCAAGGCCGGCGGCCTGGTCGACACCTTGTCCGGCGCTGGCCCGTTTACGGTGTTCGCGCCGACCAACGCGGCCTTCGCCAAGCTTCCGGCGGGCACGGTCGAAACGCTCGTCAAGCCGGAGAATAAGGCGACGCTCGACAAGATCCTGACCTACCACGTCGTTCCCGGCCGGATCACCGCGCAGCAGATCGCGGCGATGGCCGCAGCGCACCACGGCACGGCGACGCTGAAGACCGTCGAGGGCGGCAGCCTCCGGTTCATGAAGGCCGGCAAGGGTTGGGTCGTGGTCGACGCCAAGGGCGACCGCTCGCGGATCACGATCGCCAACGTGATGCAGTCGAACGGCGTCATCCACGTCGTCGACAAGGTGCTCATGCCGTGACCGAGATGGCGGCGGACGGCATTGCTCACGCGCACGCGGGCTTTTGCTTTCCGCCGCCCCGGGCTTCGGGCATCATGGTGACGATGGATCGAATGATTGGAGCGCAGGCGATTGACCCGCGGCGGCTGGAACTGGTCAGTCTGCTCGAAGGCGTGACGGCCGCGAACCCCGCCGCGCTAAGGGCCCTGTACGAGCGCACGTCGGCCAAGCTGTACGGCATTTGCCTGCGCGTGCTGGGTGACGAAGCGGAGGCGCAGGACACGTTGCAGGATGTCTACGTCACCGTGTGGCGCAACGCCGGCCGGTTCGATGCGACGAAGGCGAGCCCGATCACCTGGCTCGCGGTGCTCGCGCGCAACCGGGCGATCGACCGCTTGCGCACCCGCCGCGCGCCGGCCGAGGACCTGGATCAAGCGGCCGAGGTCGTGGACGACAGTCCGTCCGCGCTCGACGTGATCGAGCGGGAGGAGGACGCGACCCGCCTTGCCCATTGCCTCGATGAACTGGAGCAGCGGGCGCGAACGATGATCCGCGCGGCCTTTTTCGACGGTGCGACCTATGCCGAGCTGGCCGAGCGCGAAGCCGTACCGCTGGGTACGATGAAGAGCTGGATCCGGCGTGGCCTGGCGCGCCTGCGTGGGTGTCTCGAGCAATGACCGACAAACGCGAACCCGACGACCGCGCGACGCTGGCCGCCGAACAGGCGCTTCGTCTGCTGAGCGGCGAGGACCATGCGGCGGCCGCGAACGATCCGAATTTCGCGGACGACGTCGCGCGCTGGCGCGGGCGGCTGGCGCCGCTTGCCGCCGAGGTCGATTCCGTCGCGCCGCCGGCGAGCGTGTGGGCGCGGATCGAGGCGGCGATCATTCCGCCGCAATCGAACGTCGTGATCCTCAGGAAACGGCTCAACGTTTGGCGCGGAATCGCCGGAGGGGCGACCGCATTGGCGGCGACGCTGGCGGGGGTCTTGCTGCTTCAGCCGCGGGCCGCGGCACCGCCGGCAATCGTCCAGCCGGCCGGAACGCCCATGGTCGCGATGCTCGGCGACGAGCAGAAACAGATGAAGGTCATGGCCAGCTGGGATCCGGCCGGGCGCCAGCTGGTGCTGGTCGTCGCCGGCGACATGCCCGCAGACCCGGCGCATGCCCATGAGCTGTGGGTCATCCCGGCGGGCGGCAAGCCGCGTTCCCTGGGGACGATGGGCGGCGCCAAGCAGTCGCACATGCGGCTGGCCGATGCGTTGGCGACGCTGATGGAAAATGGCGCGACCGTCGCCATATCGGTCGAGCCGCCCGGCGGTTCGCCGACCGGTCTGCCGACCGGCCCAGTGATCGCTTCCGGTGCGCTGACCAAAGCCTAGCGGCCGTGCATCCGAATGCGGGTCCGGCGCGTAACTGGTGCAGGACGAATTTTGAGGATGTGGGTAATGAACAAGCCGATGGATCGCCGCGCATTGCTGGGGCTCGGAGCCCTGGCGGGACCGGCCTTGCTCCTGTTCGGCCGGACCAGCGGCGCGAACGCCATGGCCTTCGCCATCAACCGCTCGCCGGACCAATGGCGCCGCCAGCTTGGGCCGCAGCGCTATCACATCCTGCGCGAGGCCGGGACGGAGACGCCGTTCACGAGTCCGTTGCTCAACGAGCATCGCCGGGGGACGTTCGTCTGCGCCGGCTGCTCGCTGCCCTTGTTCAGCTCGGCGACGAAGTTCGAGAGCGGGACTGGCTGGCCGAGCTTCTGGAAAGCACTGCCGGGCGCGGTCGCCACGCACACCGATCGCAGCCTGCTGATGGAGCGTACGGAAGTGCTGTGCCACCGCTGCGGCGGCCACCTTGGGCACCTGTTCGATGACGGTCCGAAGCCGACCGGCCTGCGCTATTGCATGAACGGGCTGGCGTTGGGTTTCCACCCCGCCTGACTCAGCCGACGATGCGGAGCTTTCCGCGCTTGCCCGGCGCCTGGTAGCAAACGACGCCGAGCTCGGCCTGGAGCCGCTCGAGCTCCTGCTGCTTGGCCTCGCGCTGGGCCTCGGCGTACCGCCGCTCGATCTCGGCCTCCTCGGCGGTCTGGTCGCGCAGGTATGCGATGGTGATGCGGTGCCCGAACACCTCGTCGCCGCGCAGCTTCAACTCCGCCTGGCAATCGTCCGGCAGCGAATCGCGAAGTTCGATCAGCTGGCCAATCAGGTCGTCGAGCGACTTGTGGTCGCTGATGTCGACGAACTCCTTCACGCGTCTACTCATTCGTGACCCTCCCCGGCCTCGGGGGCGTTATCTACCTTTGGCGCGAATCCGCGCGCAATGTCGTTGAACGGTTTATCCCCAGCGAAATTGCATGGCGGTGAATCGCGTTGACAGCGAAGGGTCAGGAAAATGGCTTCGGAAGCACTTGTCGAACTCACCGCTGGACCGTTGCGGCTTCAGCTAAGCCCTTCGATTGGCGGGAGTATTTCCGCCTTCGAATGGCTCGGGGAAAGCGAGCCGCGGCCGATATTGCGCAAATGCCACGGTCGCCTTGAAAAGGTACTCGATGCGGCGAGCTTCCCGCTCGTCCCCTACGTCAACCGGATCCGCGACGGTCGTTTTACCTTCCGCGGGCGCGAGATCCGGCTGGCGCCGAACATGGCCGGCGACCCGAGCCCGCTGCACGGCCAGGGCTGGCTCGGCGAATGGGACGTCGAGCAAGCGGATGCCGCCACGGCCGTGCTCCGCTTCGACCATCCACGCGCCGAATGGCCCTGGGACTATACCGCGCAACAGGAATTCACGCTCGACCCGGGTGGGCTGTCGCTGGGCCTGACCTGCACCAACACCAGTGCGGAGCCGATGCCCTGCGGGCTCGGCCAGCACCCTTATTTCCCCTGCGGCCCCGCGACGCGCATCGACACCCGCGTCACGCACGCCTGGACGATCGACGCGGATGTTCTGCCGGTTGATCAGGTCATCGCCGACGGCCGCTATGACCTCCGCGAACGGCTGGTGTGCGGGCAGGGCCTCGACAATGGGTTCGGCGGCTGGGACGGCGAGGCGCTGCTGAGCGACCCCGACTGGCCCTACGACGTCCGCCTGTCGTCGCTCGAGGCGCGCTTCTTTCAGCTCTATTCACCGCCGGAGGGCGGGATCTGCGTCGCCGAGCCGGTGACCCACGCCAACGCCGCGCTCAACGCGCCGGAGGCCGAGTGGGACGAACTCGGCCTGCGCGTGCTGGCGGCCGGCGAGACGATGCGGCTCGACCTGCGTCTCGAGGTCATCCCGAAATAGCGCCGGCTTCAGGTTGAAGCTTCGGAGAACCACTTATATAGCCCCGCTCCTGCCGCATCCGGAGACGTGGGTGAGTGGCTGAAACCAGCGGTTTGCTAAACCGCCGTACGGGGGATTCCCGTACCGAGGGTTCGAATCCCTCCGTCTCCGCCAGTACTAATTGATTTAATTAGATATTACGTAACCCTGGAGTGGTGGTGAGGCGGTACTTCCGCGAGAACCCACCGTTGTCAGAGACAGAGGGACGGGAGCGACAGTCTCCCGGCTACGCAAGCACGGCGAACGCACAACTAGCCGAAACCGACCGCACGCGATGCGTCTGGCGCATGGATGCCATAACAGCTTCCGATTTCTGCCGGCGCTCGCTTAACGGCAAATAGGCATGGCAACAGGGAGACCATGCCATGATCCGTACCGTTCCAGTCGCGCAGACCCTTCGTCGCGCTTTCTGCATTTCCGTGATGCTCGCCGCCGCGGGCCCGGCCTTCGCCGCTTCGTCGCCGACGACGGCTGCTGAACATGCGGCCGGTGTGCTTCGAGCGCCGAGCAGCCATTCGGTCGACGACACCGTCGCGCGTATCAAGGCTGCGGTTGAAGCCAAGGGCATCCGTTACTTCACCGCGATCGACCAGCAGCAGCTCGGCGCCTCCGCCAACCTGCCGATCCGCAAGTCGACCCTGGTGCTGTTCGGCAATCCGCCACTCGGCGTGCAGTTCATCCAGGCCAACCCCTATGCCGGACTCGATTGGCCGGTTCGCATGCTCGTGCGTGAAACCGCCGACGGGACGACGGAAATCGCCTACACCGACTTCGCCTTCATCGCCCAGCGCTACGGCATCTCCGGCAAGGATGCGCAGCTGAAGATGGCGAGCGAAGTGGCCGCGACCGTCGCCAGCGAAGCGGGTAATTGAGCCGCGATGACGAGCCTCGCACTGCTCGCTTTGGCCTTCGGGTGTGCCGCGCTGATGGGCTTCGCCGTCCAGCGCGGCGCAACCTGCATGGTCGCGGCGGTCGACGAGATCGTCACCAAAAGGTCGGCCAACCGGCTGATCGCCATGCTTGAAGCCGCGGCGATCGTTGCCGCCGGCATTATCGTCGCGCGGCTGGCCGGCCATCTGAAGATGGATCCCGCCACCTTTCAGCTTACGACCTGGACGCTCGTTGGCGGTGCGGTGATGGGGCTCGGCGCATTCGTCGCCCGCGCCTGCGTGTTCGGCGCGGTCGCCCGGTTCGGCTCCGGCGAGTGGGCCTATACATTGGTCCCGGTCGGCTTCTTCCTCGGCTGTCTCGCCGCCCAGCCGGTGCTGAAGGTCATCGCCCCGGTGGCGTCGCCCCCGTATTCGCTGCTGCTCGACCGCACCGCGCTCGTCGCGGCGCCACTCGGAGCGCTCGTCCTGTGGCGGCTGTGGCGGACGTTGCAGGCCGCGCGCCGAAAGCGTTTCTCCGACTACGTCTGGTCGCCGCACGTCGCGACCGGCGTGATCGGCGTGACCTTCGTGATCATGTTCCTGACCGTCGGCGCCTGGGCTTACACGCAGGTCCTCGCCGAAGCGTCGCGCGGGATGGCACATATGCTGCCGGCACGGCTGCTCCTGCTCGCCGGGCTGTTCTCCGGCGCGGTCCTTGGCGGCTGGACTGCTGGCAAGCTGCGCCTGGTCAGGCCGGACGCGACGTCGATGGCGCGCGCACTGGCCGGCGGCGTTTTGCTCGGCTTCGGCGGCATGCTTGTACCCGGCAACAACGATGGGCTGATCCTGGTCGGCCTTCCGCTGCTCCAGCCCTACGCCTGGGCGGCGCTCACTACGATGGTCATTGCCATCTGGCTCGCGTTCAAGATCGAACGCCGCGCAACAGCCGTGGCGGCCAAGACCAAGCTGGCGTAAAGGGACCGGCGGGGGTTGGGTTAACGCACATGGAAATGCAGCAAGTCCGCTATTTCCTCGCCGTCGCGCGGACGCTCAATTTCACGCGCGCGGCGGAGGAGTGCAATGTCACCCAACCGGCCCTGACCCGCGCCATCAAGCAGCTTGAAGATGAGCTTGGCGGAGAGCTGATCCGCCGCGAGGGCCGTAACAGCCACCTGACCGATCTCGGCAATCGCATGCAGCCACTGCTGCAGCAGTGCTACGACAGCGCGATTTCGGCCAAGTCACTGGCAACGAAACTGAAAAAGGGCGAAGTCGCATCGCTGGCGATCGCCGTTTCCTGGACCCTCGACATCGACCTGCTGCTCGGCCCGCTGCGCGAGTTGGTGAAGAGCTTCCCCGGGCTGCAGTTGCGGCTGCGGCGCGGCGACGCCGCCGCGATCGCGGCGATGCTCAAGAACGGCGATGTCGAGCTGGCCGTCGGCGGAGCGCTCGAGGAGTGGGACCGGCTCGACTCATGGCCGATGTTCACCGAGTCGTTCGGCGTGCTGGTCGGCGCGAGCCACAAGCTCGCTGAAGGCGACATGCCCGAACTTGACGTTGCGCTGGTCCGCGAGGAGCGCCTGCTCAGCTTCACGCTGTTCGGGGAAGACGACCTGGCGGCGCAGATGCGCAGCGAATGGGGGCTCGGCGATGACCGGATCCTCGAAGTGCATTGCTCGCGTGACCTCGAGCGGCTGGTCGCGGAAGGGTTCGGCGTCGCCATCCTGCCGGCCAATGCCATCCGCAATCGCAATGTGCGGCATCTGTCTTGCGCCGGCATCGCCACCGAACGCACCGTGGCGGTCTACAGCGTCGCCGGCCGCCAGCGGTCGAAGGAGGCGAACGCGCTGCTCAACTTGCTCCGCGCCACCGACTGGGATTCGCGCCTGTCAGAGGATGCGCTGCACGCAGCGTAAAAGTTCGTCCATTTCCATGCGCTGGCGGTAATCGGGATCGATGTGACGGGCGGCGATGGTCCCGTCGGGCTTAACGACGAACACCGACGGGATGGGCAGGATCCAGCTGTGCGTCCCGTTGTACAGCGGAACGTCGCAACCCGAGGCGGCAATGACGTGCGAAAAAGTCTGGTCGATCCAGATCGCGAGGTTCAGCGATAGGGCATAGGCCGCACCGACGTCCGTCAGGAATGAGAAATGTGCACCGCACTCTTCTTGCAGCAACCGCGAATAATGCTGTGTCTCGGGTAAGACCGCTACGATCCGCGCTGGGCGGACGCGATCTTCGATCTCTGCAAGCGCGCGGACGTTGAGCTGGCAATACGGACACCAATGCCCGCGCACGAAAGCGACGACGAGCGGGCCATCATCGAGCAACTGTTTAAGCGATGTGAGGTGCCCTTCCTGATCGGGCAGGACAAAAGCGGGCATCGTTTCGCCAACCGCGGGCGCGTTCGCGCCGGCTCGCGCCTGTTCAAGGCGGTCGACGAAAGCTTGGGCGATATCGGTGAACTCAGGGAACTGCTGCGCGACCACGCTGGCGATGATCGACAGTCGATCGCTAAGCGGCGCGTCGCTGGTGCGCGCTTGCTCGAACGCGCTGGCGATTTCCGGTGGCCATGGAAAGGTCACGGCGTTCCCCCCGCCATCGTGTCAATCCGCGCGAACCGATGCGACGCAGCGCAACAATTCGTCAATATCCATCCGCTGGCGGTAATCGGGGTCGATGTGCCGCCCGGCGATCGTCCCGTCCTGGCGCACCACGAACACCGAGGGGATCGGCAGCACCCAGTCGGTCCCACCCTGGTAAACGGGAATGTCCCACCCGGCCTCTGCGATCATGCCGGCCAGCTTCGCGTCGATCCACACCGCGAGACTCAGCGACATGGTATAGGCCGCATCCATGTCGGTCAGGACCGGAAAGCGTGCGCCAGTCTGCTCGCGCAGCATCCGCGTGTAGCGCTGCGTCTCAGTCGAAATGGCGACAATCCGGGCCGGGCGCAGCTCCTCCTCGATTTCGGCCAGCGCGATCATGCTCAGGCGACAGAAGGGGCACCAGTGACCGCGGTGAAAGGCAATGACCGCCGGCCCGTCGGCGAGGATTTCGTCAAGGCTGACGAGTCGGCCCTCATGATCGGGCAGGACGAACTCCGGCATTGGTTGGCTGATCTGCGGC
>Ga0207668_10000470_pt1 | contig 25320 bp, 24 predicted proteins | sample KBSS43metaG_FD_184323 | JGI IMG/M metagenome (GOLD analysis project Ga0207668, IMG submission 184323) | Switchgrass rhizosphere microbial communities from Kellogg Biological Station, Michigan, USA - KBS S4-3 metaG (SPAdes) (version 2) | ecosystem: Host-associated > Plants > Roots > Rhizosphere...
CGCCGTAGGGCTGGTTCGGGTCTCCTCCGGAAGGCCAGGTCACCCCAGGAAGATACAGGATTCGGGGTGTTCGGGCGGGCTTGCTCAGCCGAGCAATCGCAGCGTTGCGTCGACCGCGAGGGCGGGCACGTCGAGCGTCTTCGATCCGAGGTCGTGGCGGGCCCCGGTGATCTCCACGAATTCGGTGGGCCCGCCGACGAGCGCGATGGCCGCGCGCAGTTCGTCGGGGGTGCCGAACGGATCGGACGTGCCGTGCGTGAAGACCGTCGGCGCGGTGATGGCCGGAAGGTGCTCGGTGCGGGCCCGTTCGGGCTTGCCCGGCGGATGCAGGGGATAGGAGAACAGCGTCAGCGCGTCGACTGCCAGCCCCTCGGCCACGGCCATCGACGTCATCCGGCCGCCGTAGGAATGGCCGCCCGCGACGACCGGTCCGACACCGAGCCCACGCGCCAGCTCCACGGCTTCGACGATGCCCGCCTGGTCGGCCTTGGCCGACCCCGACGGCGGCCCCTTGGGGCGGCGGCGCCGGTACGGCAGGTCGTAGCGCACCGCGAGCCAGCCGCGGCGGGCCCATTCGTCGCACAGCTTGATCAGCATCGGGGAGTTCCGGTTGCCGCCCGCGCCGTGAGTCAGCACGACGACGCCCTTGGGCGTGCCATCGGGTTCGTGCGCGGTGCCCGCGATGGCGTCAAGATTCACGAGTGCTCAACCTGAACAACGCCGAAACGGGGCCATGCCCGTGGCCCAACGGGTATGCGGCGCGCAGGCATTCGGTGACCCACTGCTTGCCGAACGCCACCGCGTCGGGTACCGAGAAGCCGTGGGCCAACGCGCATGCCGTGGCGGCGGCCAGCGTGTCGCCCGCGCCGTGATCGTGGCCGGTGTCGATGCGTTCGGCGCCGAACTCGTGGAACTCGTCGCCGTCGAACAGTACGTCGGGACTGTGTGGGGAGGAGCGCAGGTGACCGCCCTTGACCAGCGCCCACTTTGGCCCCAATGCGTGCAGTGCCTTCGCGGCATCGCGTTGCGAAGCTGCGTCGACGACGTCGATTCCGGTGATCAGCCGCACCTCGTCGAGGTTTGGCGTGACGAGGGTGGCGAGCGGGAACAGTTCGGCGCGAAGGGCATTGAGTGCGGACGGGTGCAACAGCGGATCACCGTGCATCGAGGCGCACACCGGGTCGACGACGAGCGGGGCTGCGATGTCGAGCGCGCGCCACGTCTCGGCGACGGCGGTGATGATCTCCGACGAGGCAAGCATTCCGGTCTTGGCGGCCTGGATGCCGATGTCGTCGACGACGGCCTCGAGCTGTCCGGTGATGACGTCGAGCGGGATCTCGTGAAAACCCTTGACCCCGACCGAGTTCTGCACGGTCACCGCCGCGACGGTCACGCAGCCGTGCACGCCGAGCAGTGCGAACGTGCGCAGGTCGGCCTGGATGCCCGCGCCGCCACCGGAATCGGAGCCGGCGATCGTCATGACCCGTAGCGGAGTCTGCCCCGGCGGGGTCAGCGGTAGGAACTTCACGTGCTCAAGGGTAGATACACGCGGTTGCCCTGCTCGGCGAACTCCTGAGATTTCTCCGCCATCGCGTCCCGAATGTCCTGCGTGATGCGCATCGAGCAGAACTTCGGGCCGCACATCGAGCAGAAGTGCGCCGTCTTGGCGGGCTCGGCGGGCAGCGTCTCGTCGTGGTACTCGCGTGCGGTGTCGGGGTCCAATGACAGCGCGAACTGGTCGTGCCAGCGGAACTCGAAGCGCGCCTTGGACAGTGCGTCGTCGCGGCGCTGCGCAAGGGGGTGGCCCTTGGCCAGATCGCCTGCGTGCGCGGCGATCTTGTAGGCGATCACACCGACCTTGACGTCGTCGCGGTTGGGCAGTCCGAGATGCTCCTTCGGCGTGACGTAGCACAGCATCGCCGTACCCGCCTGTGCGATCATGGCCGCGCCGATGGCCGACGTGATGTGGTCGTACGCCGGTGCGATGTCGGTGGTCAGCGGGCCCAGTGTGTAGAACGGGGCCTCGTCACACAGTTCCTCCTCGAGGCGGACGTTCTCGACGATCTTGTGCATCGGCACGTGGCCGGGGCCCTCGATCATTACTTGCACGCCATGGGCTTTCGCGACCTTGGTGAGCTCGCCAAGCGTGCGAAGCTCGGCGAACTGCGCCTCGTCGTTGGCGTCGGCGATCGACCCGGGCCGCAGCCCGTCGCCGAGGGAGAACGTCACGTCGTAGCGGGCCAGGATCTCGCACAGCTCCGCGAAGTGGGTGTACAGGAACGACTCCGTGTGATGCGCCAGGCACCACGCCGCCATGATCGAGCCGCCGCGGCTGACGATGCCGGTGACCCGGTTGACCGTCAGCGGGATGTAGCGCAGCAGCACCCCGGCATGGACGGTCATGTAGTCGACGCCCTGCTCGCATTGCTCGATCACGGTGTCGCGGTAGAGCTCCCAGGTCAGCTGCGTCGGATCGCCGCCCACCTTCTCCAGCGCCTGATACATCGGCACCGTGCCGACCGGCACCGGAGAGTTGCGCAGGATCCACTCTCGAGTGAGGTGAATGTCCTTGCCGGTGGACAGATCCATGATGGTGTCCGCGCCCCACCGCGTGGCCCACACCATCTTGTCGACCTCGTCGGCGATCGACGACGTCACCGCCGAGTTGCCGATGTTGGCGTTGACCTTGACTCCGAACGCCTTGCCGATGATCATCGGCTCGCTCTCGGGATGGTTGTGGTTGGCCGGGATGACGGCGCGGCCGCGCGCCACCTCGTCGCGCACCAGATCCACGGACACGCCCTCGCGTTCGGCGATGAACGCCATCTCGGCGGTGACCTCACCGTTGCGGGCCCGCTGGAGCTGGGTCCCTCGGTCGCGCACCACGCCGGGGCGATGGGGTAGCCCGGCGGTGAGGTCGATGACCGCCGTGGGGTCGGTGTACGGCCCGGAGGTGTCGTAAAGGTCGAGGTGGTCGCCGTCGGACAGGTTCACCCTGCGGAACGGCACGCGGGCACCCCCGGCGAGTTCGCGGTAGACCTTCACGCTGCCCGTGATCGGGCCGGTGGTCACTGAGGGGTTGACGGAATCAGTCATTAGAGAGCTCCCTACGCCGGCATTACCCGGTCAGGTTCATACGGTCGACGGCCACTAGCCGTCCTCTCAGCGCACTTCAGGTGCGCTCCCGCGCGGACGGGGTCCAACGTACCGCAGTCGGTGTGACGTAATAGGAATTGCCCCGAGATGTTTTATATAGCTAACATATGTGTTTTGGAAGCCTTGGGCCGCGCGCGGCCCTTCTTTGAACACGCAAGCGATACGAAAAGCGAATTGATCATCGATGACGACTGAGCTCGACCCGACCGACAACATTGCACCGGCTGACGAGGCGCTGGTTGAGACCGCCCGTCGGCGCAGCCGGATGGACCACGACCATCCCCGCTACAAGTGGGTAGTGCTGTCCAACACCACGTTGGGCATCCTGCTGGCCTCGATCAACGCGTCCATCGTGCTCATCTCACTGCCCGCGATCTTCCGCGGCATCGGGCTCAACCCGCTGGCCCCCGGCAACGTCAGCTACCTGCTGTGGATGCTGATGGGCTACCTCGTCGTGACGGCCGTGCTGGTCGTTCCGTTCGGTCGGCTCGGTGACATGTTCGGCCGGGTCCGCATCTACAACCTGGGGTTCGTCGTCTTCACCCTTGCCGCCGTCGCGCTGTCGTTGGACCCGTTCACCCTCGACGGCGGCGCGCTGTGGCTGATCGGGTGGCGCGTCATCCAGGGCATCGGCGGCGCCATGCTGATGGCCTCGTCGTCAGCGATCCTCACCGACGCCTTCCCCGCCAACCAGCGGGGCATGGCGCTCGGGGTCAACATGGTGGCCGCCGTCGCCGGGTCGTTCCTGGGGCTGCTGATCGGTGGCTTCCTGTCGGAGTGGCACTGGAAGGCCGTCTTCTGGGTCGGCGTGCCGATCGGCATCATCGGTACCATTTGGAGTTACCGGTCGCTGAAGGAACTCGGCGTCCGCGCGGCCGGACGGCTGGACTGGGCGGGCACGCTGTCCTTCGGGCTCGGCCTGACGGTGCTGCTCGTCGGCATCACCTACGGCATCCAGCCCTACGGCGACTCCACCACGGGGTGGACCAGCCCCTGGGTGCTTGGGTCGATCGCCGCCGGACTGCTCCTGCTGGTGGCGTTCTGCTACATCGAACTGCACGTGGATTCGCCGATGGTCGACATCCGGCTGTTCCGGTCCGCGTCCTTCGGCATGGGCAACCTCGCCGGCCTCATGTCCTCGGTGGGCCGCGGCGGCCTGCAGTTCATGCTCATCATCTGGCTGCAGGGCATCTGGCTTCCCTTGCACGGCTACAGCTTCGAGTCCACCCCGCTGTGGGCGGGCATCTACCTGCTTCCGGTCACGTTCGGCTTCCTGTTGGCCGCCCCCATCGCAGGCACGCTGTCCGACCGCTTCGGCGCTCGGCCGTTGACGGTCGGCGGGATGTTGCTCATGGCGGTGTCCTTCGTTGCGCTGCTTATGATTCCGGTGAACTTCGACTATTGGGTGTTCGCCATCCTGGTGTTCCTGAACGGGCTCGGCGGCGGCATCTTCACCGCACCCAACACGGCGGCGATCATGTCGAGCGTGCCTGCGGCCCAGCGCGGGGCGGCCTCCGGCGTGCGGGCGACGTTCTTCAACGCGGGCTCGTCGCTGTCGATCGGCATCTTCTTCTCGCTGATGATCATTGGGCTGGCCAACACGCTGCCGTCGGCGATGAGCAGCGGCCTTCAGGCGCAGGGAGTCTCGGAATCGGTGGCGCACGACGTCGCGAACCTGCCTCCGGTCGGGAGCCTCTTCGCGGCGTTCCTCGGCTACAACCCGATCGGCGAGTTGCTCGGCCCCTCGGGCGCACTCGACGCTCCTGGCGTGAATGCCGAGGTATTGACCGGCAAGACGTTCTTCCCGCAGCTCATCACCGAGCCGTTCCACTCCGGGCTGAGCGTGGTGTTCATCGCCGCCGCGGTCATGATGTTGATCGGAGCGGTGGCGTCGCTCTTCAATCCAGGCAAGTACGCCACCGCACCGGGCGCCGACAACGAAGCCTGACTAGATCGCGTTCAAAGACAGTGGAGGCCAAACTGTCTCGCGGCTGCCGGAAGCTCGCCGAATTCAAACCCCGCCCGGGCAGGCCGATGAGTAGGGAAACACCCGATTCGCGGCGCGGGTAGTTGGTCTAATGTGCCGCGTTAGCCATCGCGGGCCCGCCACGCTCGCACGTGCTCAGCGACGCACCCTTGCCGTTGAGGCCCGGTACTGGGGAGAAATGTAGGGAATCACCTGATTCAAGGCAATCCGACTGTCGTTAGCGTCATTTCGCAGGACTTTGACCATCGCCGAAGGAGAGCTGTCATGACCGGGACGACGCCCCACCGCAAATCGCGGAACACCAAGGCGCAGGCCTGCTGTTCCCATCGTCAGATGAACACCGGCCATGTGATGGCTGTCGGCTCGCGGGCGGCAGCCAGTGCCGCATTGGTGGTGGGTCTCATCGCCGCGAGCGGCAGCTCCGGCGGTGGAATCGATGCTGCCACCGCCTCTCCTGCCTCCGGGCGCTCGGCCCTCACCTTGACCGCCACGACGACACCCGTCGGTACCGCTGGCGACGACGAGCCGACGGCGCTGGCGATACTCGGACTGCGTGGGCCCACTGCTCCTGGAACGCCGGGCACCGACGCAACCACCTTCGCGGACGCTGGCAGCACGGCGGCAACGCGACTCGCGGAGGCCAGCGCGCGGCTGCGCGTCGTAGCGCCGAACTTCTTCGCCCCCACCGTGTTTGCGGTGCCGTCGACAACCACGGGCGGTGGTGGCCCATCGGTGTTGTCGAGCCCGACGGCGTTCGCGCCGTCGCCCATGCTCGTTCCTCCCGGCATGGGTGGCGGGGCGTTTCTGGGACTGATCGGTCCGGGTGGGCTGCTGATCGGAGACGGACTCGACGGCGATGAGCCCGGCGAGAGCGGCGGGCCTGGCGGCCTGCTGTGGGGCAACGGCGGCAAGGGCGCTGACGGTGCTTTGGGACAGGCTGGCGGCGCCGGTGGCCGTGCGGGGCTGATCGGCAACGGCGGCGCCGGAGGTAACGGAGGTCTTGGTGCCGACGGCGGTAACGGCGGCAACGGCGGACTGCTGATCGGTGATGGCGGCGCAGGCGGCAACGGCGGCAACGGCATCGACGGCAGCGACGGTGTCAACCCGTCCGTCACGGGCACGGCGAGCCCGGGCGGCAACGGCGCCAGCGGCGGCACCGGAGCGGGCGGTGCCGGTGGCAACGGGTCCAACGGCGGCACCGGAATCAACGGAGGCAACGGCGGCACCGGAGGGCCGGGGATCCCTGGCGGCGATGGCGGTGCAGGCGGTGCCGGCGGTCCCGGTGGCTCCGGCGGTGATGGCGGTCCCGGTGGCATCGGCGGCGGCGTTGGCGCAGGTGGCAACGGCGGCGACGGCGGGTCCGGCCAGCTTGGCGGCGACGGTGGAAACGGCGGGGTGGGCGCCGCCGGCGGGATTGCTGGCGGCGACGGCGGCGACGGCGGGGCGGGCGGCGCAGGCGCTTCGGGCACCGCTGGCGGCGCCGGAGGTGCCGGCGGCAATGGTGGCAACGGCGGCCTGCTCGGCAACGGCGGTAGCGGCGGCAACAGCGGTGCGGGCGGTAACGGTGGTAACGGCGCCGACGGCGGCGACGGCGGCGACGGCGCTGTTGGCGGCCAGGGCTTGTTCGGCGAGGGCGGCGACGGCGGCGACGGTGGCAAGGGCGGTAACGGTGGCGACGGCGGGGCCGGAGGTGCCAGTGGCCCGGCCGGAACCGGCGGCTCCGGCGGCCAGCTCTCCGGCAGCAGCGGAGCTTCCGGCCAGGCCGGTCAAACTGGCACCGGCGGAACTGGCGGCAGTGGTGGCAGTGGCGGTGCCGGCGCCAACGGTGGCCCCGGCAGTACTAGCGGCGGCGCGGGAGGAAGCGCCGGCAACGACGGCAGCGACGGCTCTGACGGCTGACTCAACCACGACCCATCTCAAGGCGAGGGCGAAAGCTCAATCATCACCGGTGCGTGGTCGCTTGGTGCGGGGGTGCCCTTCTTGCCCGGCTTGCGTTCGTCGCGCACGATCTCCGCGTGCGTGACGCGCGCGGCCAAGCCCGGCGACCCAAGGATGAAGTCGATGCGCATGCCCTGCTTCTTGGGGAAGCGCAGCTGCGTGTAGTCCCAGTAGGTGTACACCCCGGGTCCTGGCGTGAAAGGCCTTACCACGTCGGCGAACTGAGTCTCGATCAATCGGAACGTGGACCGCTCCGGCTCGGTGACGTGGGTGCTGCCGCGGAAGAACTCGACGTCCCACACGTCGTCGTCGGTGGGGGCGATGTTCCAGTCGCCGACCAGCGCGATGGGTGCCGTCGCGTCGTCGGCCAGCCAGCCCGCCGCCGTATCATTCAGTGCGGCAAGCCATTCCAGCTTGTAGCCATAGTGCGGATCCTCGACCGTGCGGCCGTTGGGCACGTACAGGCTCCACACCCGCACCCCGCCACACGTCGCGCCGATGGCCCTGGCCTCGGCGACGTCGCTCCACTCCGGCTGACCGTCGAAACCGAGCTGCACGTCCTCGAGCCCGACGCGCGAGGCGATCGCCACGCCATTCCACTGGTTGAACCCGACGTGGGCCACGTCGTAGCCCAGCGCGGCGAACGGCATCGTCGGGAACTGCGCGTCGGTGCACTTGGTCTCCTGCATCGCCAACACGTCGACGTCGGCCCGTTGCAGCCAGTCGGTGACGCGGTCGACGCGGGAGCGAATCGAGTTGACGTTCCAGGTGGCCAGCCGCACGGGCTAAAGCGTACGACCGTCGACGTAACGCACCCGGTGCTGGGTGGTGAAGCCCATCGACCGGTACAGGCTCATCGCCGCGACGTTGTCCGACAGCACCTGCACGTAGGCCTGGGTGGCCCCGCGCTCCGCCGCCCAGCCAAGCAGTGCCGAGCACAGCGCCAGGGCGTGGCCTTCGCGACGGTGCCCCTCGTCGACCCGCACGGCGGCCAGCCCCGCCCACCGCGTCCCATCCGGCGCGCGCGTGACGGCGCAGCGGCCCACGGCCGCGCCTGCCAAGGTGGCGAAACCCAGTTCGCCGTCGAGCACCGCGGTGAGCACGTCGACGTCGACGGCACGCGCGTAGATGCGCATCCATCGCTCGTCGGGTTCCGGCGACACCTCTGCGGACGCAACGGGTGTGGCGTCGAACCGGCTCGTCATCACCATGGACTCGAGGGCGGCCGGGACGCCATCGGGCAGCCGCACCAACCGATCGGGGACGGCCAGCCACGGCGTTGCGTCTCGCGTGCGGTACCAGTCCACGATCGCGGGCAGGGATCTCAGCGTGGCGTGCACGTCCAGCGGCACAGCCGAATTCGCGCGGTGACTCTGCCCGCCGCTGAACCGCAGCAGCCAACCGTCGAGCCAGTGCTGCTCGAGCCCTGGCCACGCCAGCGCCGCCGCGTGCTCGAGGTTGCGGATCTGCGACGTCCGCACCGGCGCGTCGGTGAGTGCGCGCACCGCGATCACGTCCGCCGGTGAGACGTCAACGACCACACCGGTCTTGGTGCGCACCCGGATGGTCGGCGTGACGTCGAGCAGGTGCCCGACGACGTCGGTCAGCGGTGGCACCGACCCCGGCGGCAGCCGATGACGCAGGGTCACCCGAGTGCCGACCGGAGGCAGGTGTATCACTAGTGCCCGAACGGATCGGGGTCCTCGCCCGGCGTCCAACTCAGGCCGGGGACACCCCAGCCGTTCGCCTTGAGCGTCCGTTTCGCCGCCCGGGCATGTCGACCGATCAAGCCGTCGACGTACAGGAAGCCGTCCAGGTGACCGGTCTCGTGCTGCAGCATCCGCGCGAAAAGGCCATTGCCCTCGAGCACGACCGGATTGCCCTCGGCGTCCAGACCCGTCACCCGCGCCCAACTAGCCCGCCCCCGTGGGAACGACTCGCCGGGCACCGACAGACAGCCCTCGTCGTCGTCATCGGGGTCGGGCATGGTCTCGGGGACTTCGGAGGTCTCCAGCACCGGGTTCACGACGACACCGCGTCGCCGAGTGGTGCGGCCCCGTTCGTCGGCGCAGTCGAAGACGAACACGCGCTGCGACACGCCGATCTGGTTGGCGGCCAACCCGACCCCGTTGGCGGCGTCCATCGTCTCGTAGAGATCTGTGATCAAATCGGCAAGCTCGGGAGGCAGCGAACCGTCCGGTCCGACGGGCACGGGACTGGTCGCGGTGTGCAGGACGGGATCTCCCACGATGCGGATCGGAACGACGGCCACGATAGGCAAGCTTAAGTGAGCCGACTCGCGGGCAACGATCACGGCCCAACTCCCGTCGCCGTGGTTCAATGTTGGCCGACAGCACCGGAATGTCTCGTATCGCGGAGAGGGTCCTAGGAGCAATGGACGGAGCCATGGCGCGGACTGAGCGATCCGGGGACGATGCTGCGCTCAGCGACGGACTCACCCGCCGCGAACACGACATCTTGGCGTTCGAACGTCAGTGGTGGAAGTACGCGGGTTCCAAAGAGGACGCCATCAAGGAACTGTTCTCGATGTCCGCCACCCGCTACTACCAGGTGCTGAACGCGCTGGTCGACCGTCCTGAGGCGCTCGCAGCAGACCCGATGCTGGTCAAGCGGTTGCGCCGGGTGCGGGCGAGCAGGCTGAAGGCGCGCGCCGCCCGACGCCTTGGCTTCGACGTCACCTGAGCTTTTCCGTCTGCGGGACGCCGTGAAATAAGGTGGGTCCGATGAACCAGCGAGAGTCCTCTGGGCTGCCCTTGCGCGCCATGGTCATGGTGCTGCTCTTCCTGGGGGTCGTCTTTCTGCTGGTCGCGTTCCAGGCGATGGGTTCCGACGACGATTCCGGCAGCGGTGATTCGACGACTGTGACCAGCGCCACCACGACCACCACCACGACGACGTCGGCTACGCCCGCGCCCGCCAAGGCCGACGTGCGCGTGTTCAACATCTCCGAGGTGGCTGGTGCGGCCGAGACCGTGGCCAACCGGCTGCGCGATGCCAAGTGGAACGTGACCGAGACCGGCAACCTGGTGCTCGAGAACGTCCCGGGCACGACGGTCTTCTACGGTCAGGCTCCCGGAGAGCACGAAGCCGCCGACGAAGTGGGCAAGCTCCTCGACGCGCCCGTCCAGGAGCGCCGGCCCGAACTCGCAGAGCAACCGCCGGGAGTCATCGTGGTGGTCACCGGCTAGGCTCTCGGGCATGCCGATCTCCGCCCCGATTCGCATCCTCGCCGCCGCGGCAGTCCTCGTGCCGATCGCCAGCGCGTGCAGTCCGTACGAACCCACCGCCACCCAGCCCGGCACGACGCCGTCGGTCTGGACCGGATCCCCGTCGCCGTCGGCCAGTCCAGGCGCTGAGGGCGAGGGCCACGAGCCTGCGGCCGCCGCCGAGACGCTCACAGCCGACTTGCGCACCGCCGACGGCACCACCGTCGCGCGAGCCGAGTTCGCGTTCACGGGCGACTACGCCACGATCACCGTCAGGACCACCGCGCCGGGCCTGCTGACGCCAGGCTTCCACGGCCTGCACGTGCACTCCGCGGGCAAGTGTGAGGGTGACTTCACCTCTGCGGGCGGGCATTTCCAGGCGGCAGGGCGGACGGGACATCCGGCCAGCGGCGACTTGACCTCGCTGCAGGTGCGCGAGGACGGCACGGCGATGCTCGTGACGACCACCGACGCGTTCACCGCCGAGGACCTGCTCGGGGGCGCCAAGACGGCGCTGATCATCCACGAGAAGGCCGACAACTTCACCAACATCCCGCCCGAGCGCTACCAGCAGGTCAACGGCACTCCGGGTCCGGACGAGACCACGATGAACACCGGCGACGCCGGCAAGCGGGTCGCCTGCGGTGTCATATCCGGCCCGTAGGGCACCGGCCGGGCTGCGGCCGGATCACATCGCCTTCAATCGATCGCAGCGGCCCACCGTCGGTGTGGAGTGGGAGTTCGCGCTCGTCGATCCCAAGACGCGCGACCTCGCCAACGAGGCGGCCGGCGTCATCGCGGAGATCGGCGAAACCCCGCACGTACACAAGGAATTGCTGCGAAACACCGTCGAGATAGTGACGGGTATCTGTGACAACGCCGGGGCCGCGATGGACGACCTGCGCGGCACGCTCGGCATCGTCCGGCCCATCGTGCGCGAACGCGGGATGGAGTTGTTCTGCGCGGGCACCCATCCGTTCGCGGAGTGGGAGGCGGCCGAGCTCACGGACGCACCTCGCTACGCCGAGCTGATCAAGCGCACCCAATGGTGGGGCCGCCAGATGCTGATCTGGGGCGTCCACGTTCACGTCGGCATCTCCTCGGCGAACAAGGTGATGCCGATCATCACGTCGCTGCTCAACCAGTACCCGCATCTGCTGGCACTGTCGTCGTCCTCGCCGTACTGGGACGGCGCGGACACCGGCTACGCGAGCAACCGCGCGATGATGTTCCAGCAGCTGCCCACTGCGGGGCTGCCGTTCCACTTTCAGAGATGGTCGCACTTCGAACGCTTCGTCCACGACCAGAAGAAGACCGGCATCATCGACCACATGAATGAGATCCGCTGGGACATAAGGCCTTCCCCGCATCTCGGCACCATCGAGGTCCGAATCTTCGACGGGGTGTCCAACATCGCCGAGCTGGGCGCACTGGTGGCGCTCACGCACTGCCTGATCGTCGACTTGGATCGCCGCCTCGACGCGGGCGAGCAGCTGCCCACCATGCCGCCATGGCACGTTCAGGAGAACAAGTGGCGCGCAGCGCGTTACGGTCTGGAAGCCGAGATCATCCTCGACGCCGACAGCAACGAGAAGCTGGTCACCGAGGACCTCGACGACCTGCTGAACCGGCTGGAACCCGTTGCCGCGTCACTGGGTTGCGCCGACGAGCTCGCAGCGGTCGCCACGATCGTGGCCAACGGGGCTTCCTACCAACGTCAGCGCCGGGTGGCCGAGGAGCACGACGGCGACTTGCGCGCCGTCGTCGACGCGCTGGTGTCGGAACTGGTGCTGTGATGGCCGGTGGGGCAGGAGCGAAGCGCCACGGGGAATTGACACAGACGCCGATGTTCCCGCTGGAGTCGGTGCGACTCCCCGGCGAGGACCTGCCGTTGCGCATCTTCGAGCCTCGCTACGGAGCGCTGGTCAGGGATTGCCTTGCCGGGGAGCGGCAGTTCGGCGTGGTGCTCATCGCCGCGGGACGCGAGGTCGGCGGCGGGGACGCCCGATGCGACGTCGGGGCGCTTGCGCACATCGTCGAGGCGCAGGACCAGGGTGGCGGGCGGTACCGGATCGCCTGTGAGATGGGCGACCGTATCCGCGTCGAGCAGTGGCACGACGACGACCCCTACCCGCGGGCCACCGTGGCGCCGTGGCCCGACGAACCTGGCGACGTCGTGACGGGCGACGACATCGCCGACGTCGAGGACAGGGTGATGGCGTTGTTCGAGCGGATCGCCTCGGCGCAGCAGGCCTCGCTGCCGCCGAAGTCCGAACTGCTAGGTGAGCCCGAACCCGGCGACGACGCGGGCACCCGGCTGTACGCGTTGGCATCGCGCATCCCGATGGGCCAGGCCGACAGGTACTCGGTGCTTTCGGCTCCATCGGCGGCCGCGCGGCTGGTGGCGCTGCGCGATGCCGTGGAGACCGTCGCCGCGATGATCGAGTTTCAGCTGGCCGGGGATCCGCTGGAGTAGTGGCCTTCCACGAAGACCGTGCGTGGCGTGGAGTCGCCTACCTCGCGGTGGTAGCGGTGCATCAGGTCCGGTGCGAATATCGCCGACGTCTCCCAGCCGTGGTCCATCAGCCATTCGGCGACGTCGGCGCGCTCCTCGACGTACCAGAGGTCGGCCACGTCCGGACCATCGGGCTCGCCCGCCGCTTCCCTGTCGCGGCGCATCTGCTCGCGCCGCTGGGCCAGGTACTCCGGGTCGAAGAAGTCGGGTCCAAACGACTCGACGGCGAACCGGCTGCCCGGCGCGCTGAGCTCCTGAACCCGCTCGAAGAGCAGGTCCTGCCCGGCGGCGGGCAGATACGGCAGCAGTCCCTCGGCCGACCATGCCGTCGGCGACTCGGCGTCGAAACCCGCTTCCCGCAACGCCTCCGGCCAATCCTGGCGCAGGTCGACGGGCACGGCCACGTACCGCACGGCCGGCCGGACGTCGTACGCGCGCAACGTCTCGGCCTTGAACTGCAACACCAGTGGCTGGTCGAGTTCGAAGACGACGCTGCCCGAGTTCCACGGCAGACGCCATGCGCGGGCGTCGAGTCCGGCGGCGAGGATCACCGCCTGCTCGATGCCTTGCGCGCCCCCCGCGACGAAGAAGTCGTCGAACCACTTGGTCCGTGCGGCGGCATAGTCGACGATGCGCTCAAAGCGGGCTGAATTGGCGAGGTCGGGCCGCCAACCCTGCGCTGCCGCCGCGTCGACGAACTGCCGAGCGTGCGGATCGACGAAAAGCGGGCAGTCCTTGGCGCTTTCGTGCGCCCTGGCGTACGCGACGCCGAGCGCGGTGACCCCGACGCTCTGGGTGATGTCCCAGCTGTCGTCGTCAGTCCTCATCAACATTCCCCGTCGCTTCGCTCGCCCCCGATTTCAGCCACTTCATCCCTCGTCAGCAGATCGTCCCGGAAGCTCTGTTCCCGGTAGGCCAGCTGCCCAACCCGATTGGCCACCACCGGCGCGGTGATGATGGTGAACAGTCCGGTGAGGATCACCATGCCGACGTCGACGTTGCCGCGCAGGCGGATCGCCGCGCCAGCCAACACCAGCAGCAGTCCGAGCACCTGGGGCTTGGTGGCCGCGTGCATCCGCGACAACGTGTCGGGGAACCTCACGACGCCGATCGCGGCGGTCAGCGCCAATGTCGAGCCGGCGAGCACCAACACTCCTGAGGTGACGTCGAGCACGCTCATGGTCGGCCTCCCTCGCCGCGGTCGCTGTCCCGCACGCGGCTCAGGTCATCGTCCCGCACGCGGCTCAGGTCATCGTCCCGCACGCGGAAGCGAGCCACACTGACGGAGCCGACGAAGCTGATGAGGGCAAGCGCGGTCAGGCTGTAGGTGACGGTGGAATCCAGACTGTAGGCCGCCCACGTGCCGATCGCGCACATCGTGACGGCGACGAACGTGTCGAGCGCAACCAGCCGGTCCAGCGTGCCCGGGCCCGCGAGCAACCGGTACATGGTGATGATCGCGGCGGCGGCGAGCATGACGCCCGCGGCGACCCAGACGGTGTTCACGACGAGGCCTCGGCCGACGGACGCCAGTCGGCTGGCCGCTCGAACGCTGCGATCATCAGCTTCTCCACTTCCGTGATCTGGTGGTAGAAGCGCTGCACCGCGCGCTCCGAACCGACGTCGATGACGTGGACGTAGATCATCCGCCGGATCTGGTCGATCTCCAGCACGATCGATCCGGGGATGAGGTTGATGACGTTGACCGCCAACGCCAACACCAGATCCGATTTCAGGGCCAGGTGCGCCCGCAGCACCGCGGTTCGCGGCGGCGGCCCCGGCCTGATCGCCAACCAGGCCACCTGCACGGAGGACAGCACCAGGTAGTAGGCCACCTGGACGATCAAGCGCAGCAGCGACAGCGGATGCAGTCGCCCCTCGATGGGTACCGGCGGCAGCGGCAGCAGCAGCGTGGTCACCAGGCCGATGGCGAGCCCGCTGAGCACGTTGGCCGCAGACACCGTGCCCCACAACAACATCCACACCAGGATCAGCCAGCACAGCACCCAGGCGCGTAGCGCGTACTTTCTCATGACCCCAGCACCGCCATCACGTATTGGCCTCTGTCGAGCACCTCGGCGGCAGCCCTTTCGCAGTAGCCGAAGATCGGCCCGGCCAGCACCATGAGCGTCAACCCCACCGCGATGAGGGCCCCCGTGGGGACCAGCATCCCGACCGGCATCCGACCGACGTCGTCGCGGTCGGCGTAGGCGATGTCCTCCGAATCATCCAGCAGCGCAGCCGGGCTCGCCATCGCCAGCGCACCCTCCGGCGCGTCCGCACGCGCCCGCCAGAACGCCTTGGTCCACACCCTGGCCATCACGTACAGGGTCAACAGGCTGGTGATGACGCTGCCGCCCACCAGGAACCAGGCCAGCACCGACCCATTCTGGCTGCCCGCCTCCAACAACGCGACCTTGCCGATGAAGCCCGAAAACGGCGGTATGCCACCGAGATTGAGTGCGGGCACCATGAACACCATCGCCAGCAGCGGACTGGCTGCCGCGAGCCCACCGAGCCGCTGCAGCGTCGACGCGCCGGCCTGGCGCTCGATCAGGCCGACCACCAGGAACAGCGTGGTCTGCACCACGATGTGGTGGGCCACGTAGAAGATGGCGCCGGACATGCCGAGGTCGCTGGACAGCGCGATGCCGAACACCATGTAGCCGATGTGGCTGACCAACGTGAACGACAGCAGCCGCTTGATGTCGCTCTGTGCCATCGCGCCGAGGATGCCGATGATCATGGTGAGCAGCGCGGCCACCATCAACACGCGGTCGAGCGCGCCGCCGGGGAACATCAGCGAGTGCGTGCGAATGATCGCGTAGACGCCGACCTTGGTCAGCAGGCCCGCGAACACCGCCGTGACGGGCGCTGGCGCGGTGGGATACGAGTCGGGTAGCCACGCCGACAGCGGGAACACCGCGGCCTTGATGCCGAACGCGACCATCAGCACCGCGAACAACGCGCTGCGCGTTCCCACGGGCACGTCGTCGAGGCGCACCGCGAGTTCGGCCATGTTCAACGTGCCCGTCGCGGCGTAGATGAGCGCGATCCCGATCAGGAAGATCAGCGACGACACCATCGACACCATGACGTAGGCGATCCCGGCGCGGACTCGTTCGGCGCTGGCCCCGATCGTCAGCAGTACGAAACTCGCGGCCAGCAGCACCTCGAATCCGACGAAGAGGTTGAACAGGTCACCGGCGAGGAATGCCGTGCACACGCCCGCCGACAGCACCAGGTAGGTGGGCAGGAAGATCGAAACCGGTTGGCGCTCATCGCCGTCGCGGATACCCTGGCCGATGGCGTAGCAGACCACGGCAAGCAGCACGATCGTCGACACCACCAGCATCAACGCCGAGAGCCGGTCCACCACCAGCGTGATGCCAAGCGGTCCCATGCCTGGCACGGTCTGGCCCCATCCGCCGACGTGCACGGCGATGGTGCCGTCGCGGTCGGCCAGGTACACCAGCGCGCCGCACACGCCGAGCACCGCCGTCAGCGCCAGCACGGTGATCCCGCGCTGCAGCCGCGGTTGTCGCCCCGCGAACAGCGTGGCGGCCGCCGCCAACGTCGGGATCAACACGGGCAGCGGCGTCAAGACGGCGGCGGCGCTCATCGGGAGCCCTCGTGGCCCGGAAGGGCGTCGAGCTCGTCGGGTTCATCGGTGTCGCGGCGCGGCTGGGGCGGGGGTGGCTCGTCGTCGTCGCGGTCGGACGTGTGGGCGACGCGGGTGTCCTCGGCGTCGTCGTCGACGTCCTCGGCGTGGTTCAACCGGTACGATCGGTAGGTCAGGGCCAGCACGAAGGCCGCGATGCCCATCGTGATGACGATCGCGGTCAGGATCATGCCCTGTGCCAACGGATCCGCGGTGGCGGTCTGGCCGTCACTGGTGCGCCCGCGCACCGGTGGATTGCCCGACGGTCCACCCACGCTCAGAATGAGCAGGTTGACTCCGTTGCCGATGAGCAACAGCCCCAACAGCATTCGCGTCAGCGTGCGCTCGAGCAGCAGGTAGACGCCGGTGCTCATGAGACCGCCGATGAGCACGAGCGGAACGAGGTAGGTGGTCATCGGGCCGCCGCCTGCCGCGGGATCAGTTCCTCGTCGACGCGGGCGCCGAGGCTGCGCAGCACGTCGAGCACCAGCCCCACCACGATCAGGTAGACGCCGAGATCGAAGAACAACGCCGTCACCAGCTTCACCGAACCGACCACCGGAAGATCGAACGCGATCACCGCCGACGACAGCACGGGCGCGCCGAGCAGCAGTGACGTCACCGCCGTGCCCGCCGAGAGGGTCAGGCCAGCGCCGAGCAGCTTGCCCGCATCGATCGGCAGCGTCTCGCCGAGTTCGTATCGGCCACCGGCCAGGTAGCGCAGCACCAGCGCCAGGCCGGCGGTCAGGCCGCCCGCGAAGCCGCCGCCCGGGGTGTTGTGCCCGGCGAAGAAGAAGTACGCCGACAGCACCATGATCACCGGGAAGATCAACCGGGTCGCGACCTCGAGCACCAGCGAGCGATTGCGTGGATCGCGCAACTCGCTGCCTCGCAGCCACGTGATGTCGCCGATGGCGGGGCTGGTGGACAGCGCTGGGACGCGACCGATGTCGGGCTGGCCGGCGTCCGCGACGCGTGGTGCGGAGCCGAAGCGTCTGTGCCGGAACACCATTGATGCCACGCCGGTCGCCGCGACCAGGAGTACCGAGATCTCGCCCATCGTGTCCCAGGCGCGGATGTCGACCAGCAGCACGTTGACGGTGTTGGCGCCGTGGCCGCGCGTGTAGGCGGCGTCGGGCAACAGCTCGGCGATGGGCGTTGTGGTGCGGGCGGCCATCGCATAGCCGGCGAGCGTGGTGACGCTGGCCCCGACTGCGATCGCCAGCATCGCCCGCGGCACCCGGTTGCGCGTGACGTTGGCTCGGTCGGCTTCGGCGGGCAGGGCCCGCAACACCAGCACGAATATCACCAAAGTCAGTGTCTCCACCAGGAATTGGGTGAGCGCCAGGTCGGGTGCGCCGTGGAACACGAAGATGGCGCCGCAGCCGTAGCCGGTGACGCCGACCAGCAGCACCGCGGCAAGTCGGTTGCGCAACACCGTCGCGGACAGCGCCGCCGCGAGGACGATCAGCCCGACCACGACCTGCAGCGGCGAGTCCCACAGCCGCAGCCGGGGATCGTCGCGCGCGCCGAGGAGGAGCATCGCCAACGGAAGCAGCACCAGCGTCGACAGGATCACGGCCTGGGTCACCGGGATGGACCCACGCTGGGTGACCGAGGTGAGCCGGACGGCGAGCACGTCGGCGCCGCGGACGACGGCGTCGTAGATGCGGTCGGCGTTGCCGAGTGGCACGTAGCCCATCCGCAGCCGGCGCAGCCTGGCGCGGGCCAGGAAGGCGGCGGTGCCCACGGCCAGCACCAGGATCGACAGCAGCAGTGGAAGATTCACGCCGTGCCACAACGCGAGGTGGTAGTCGGCGCCGCCGGGCACGGTGTCGGCGTATTCGTCGAGCACGTGGTCAAGCCCCGTCGGCCAGACCCCGAACATCAGTCCGCCGAACGCGAGTACTGCCGGTGCGATCAGGAATAACGGTGCCGGAGTGTGCATTTCGGCGACGCGTTGGCTGGGCTCCGAGCGATGCTTGTCGGCGAACGCGCCGTAGACGAAGCGCAGACTGTAGATGGTGGTGAACACCGAGCCGCACACCACGCCCGCCAACACGTAGGGCGCCGCGCTCCCGAGCGAGGCACTGTGGGCGAGCGTGGTGAAGTCGGCCTCCTTGGCGACGAAGCCGAGGAACGGCGGCAGCGCGGCCATGCTGGCCGCCCCGCCGAGCCCGATCAGCAGCAGCGGCTTGTGGCGTCGCCCGAGCCCCGCGAGACGGCGGACGTCGCGAGTTCCGGTGGCGTGGTCGATGATTCCGACGACCATGAACAATGCGGCCTTGAACATGGCATGCGCGCACAGCATCGCCAGCCCGGCCAGCATGAGGTCACCGCCGCCCGCGCCGACCATGAGCGTGATGAGCCCGAGTTGGCTGACCGTGCCGAACGCGAGAATGAGCTTGAGGTCGTACTCGCGCACCGCGCGCCACCCGGCGAGCAGCATCGTGAGCAGGCCAAGCGTGATGACGATGGGCCGCCACGGTGGCGCGTCGGCGAAGCCGGGCGTCATGCGGGCCACCAGGTACACGCCGGCCTTGACCATCGCGGCGGCGTGCAAGTACGCGCTCACCGGGGTGGGCGCCGCCATCGCCCCGGGCAGCCAGAAGTGCATCGGGACGATCGCGGACTTCGACAGCGCGCCGACCAGTACCAGCACGACGGCGACCGACGCGGCGGTTCCGGTCGGTGGTTCGGCGATGAGCTCCGACAGTAGGAACGTGCCGGAAAGCTTGCCCAGCACGACGATTCCGACGAGCATCGCCAGCCCACCCGCCGTGGTGACCAGCAACGCCTGCGTGGCGGCCCGTCGGCTGGTGGCCCGTTCGGCGTAGTGGCCCACCAGGACGAACGACAGGACCGTCGTCAGCTCCCAGAACAGGTAGAGCATGAGCATGTTGTCGCTGACGACCAACCCGAACATCGCCCCGGAGAATGCAGTGAGCTCAGCGGCGAAACTCGGCAGCCGCTTCTCGGTATGCCCATCGTGATGGTGGAAGTACTCGCCGCAATAGAAGAGCACGAGCGCCCCGATGCCAAGCACCAGCACGCTCATGATCGCGGCCAGCGTGTCGAACCGCAGCACGATGTTCATCGACAGCGCAGGAACCCAGTCGATGCGCACGGAGGGCGCCGCGCGACCCGGCGATGGCCAATTCAGCACCACCCAGGACAGCGACGCCAGCGGAACCATCGCAAGCGGGTAGAAGGCCTGTCGTCCCCAACGGCGCACGAGCACCGGAGCCAACGCGGCGGCGACCGCATGGGCGAAGAGGATGGCGAGCATCTCACGCCAGTTTACGGTCTGGGGCCAACTCCTCGTCGTGTAGCGAGAGCCGGACGAGCTCGTGCCGCGAGGAGAGGCCGAGCTTCGAGAACACCTTGCGCAGGTGGTAGTCGACGGTGCGCGGGCTGAGGAACAGCTGCGCTGCGATGGTGCGGTTGGTCGCCCCGCCCGCGACGAGCCTGGCGATCTGGAGTTCCTGCGGGGTCAGTTCGGTGAGCGTGCTGACGTCGCGCTTGCGGGCGGTCTCGCCGGTGGCGAGCAGCTCGGCCCGCGCGTGCTCGGCCCACGGCGTCGCACCGAGGCGCTCGAAGGTCTCGAGTGCGGTCCGTAGGTGCTTGCGGGCGTCGGCGCGCTTGCGCCGCCTGCGCAGCCGCTCTCCGAACAGCAGTGCGGTGCGGGCCATGTCGAAGGGGCGTCCGCCGCCGGCGTGCAGCGCCAGCGCCTCGGTGAAGAGCCGGTCGCTCTCGTCGTCGGCGGCGGTGAGTTGGGCGTGACAGCGGGTCACCAGGGCGTGTGTCCACGGCGCCGCGGTGCTGGCGGCCCAGACGTCGAGCCGGGCCAATGCGGGTGCGACGGACGTTTCGCGGCCGGTGCGCGTCGCCGCATCGACCAGGTCGGCGGTCGCGAACATGCTGACCATCTGGTTGCCCTCGCCCGGCGCCGCCGCGGCCAGCGCCTGCAAGCGGTCATAGGCCTGCTCGGCGCGCCCCGACACCAGGTCGAGGTGTGCCAGCGCCCAGGTGGCGATCGCCGCGTGGGGTCCGAGCCGGAGCCCGATCGCGTGAGAGATGGCCGCGTTCGCGAACTCGGCGCACTCGGCGTCGCGGCCAGTCACGGCGGCCAGCCAGGCCAACACGCTGCGGGCGTGTGCCGCCGGGTTGTCTTGCCCGGTCTCGGTGGCCAGCTGGAGCCCCTCGGTGGCGGTGGATCGCGCGGTGGCGTAGCGCCCGGTGAACATCTCGATCGCCGCCAGTGGAGCGAGCAGCGTCGGCAGGGTGGCCGCCGCCCCCGCCGACCGGGTGCGTACGACGGCACGGGTGAAGAGGTCGATGGCGCGATTGTCCTGGCCGACGAACATCGCCCCAGCGGCGGCGAGCATCACCATGTGAGGCACTTCGAAGTCCCGCGCCAGCTCGGCGGCCGCGGCCAACTCCTGAGTGGCGCCGGTGGTGTCGCCGTGCATGAACTTGGCCAGCCCGATGATGGTGCGCGCGCCCGGGTTGTGCGTGCCAGGCAGCGCCGCCAGGCGGTCACCGGCTTGCGAGATCCTAGGGAGATCACCCGTGCCCCAAGCGATTTGACCGGCCTCGGCGAGCATCGCGCCGGCTCCTTCGGGATCCGTTTCGCAGATCAGGTTGGCCCCGTCGACCAGGGTTGCGTACGCGGCCACCGGTGCGCCACATGCCATTTCGATTGACCCACGCAGCGCGGCGATGCGTGCGCGCAACGGGGCGTCCGCCTTGGCGGGGGCAGCCTCGTCGAGCAGGTCGCGGGCAGCGTCGGGTCGGCCAGCGAACCAGGCGGCCTCCGCGGCCGACACGAGCCGCCCGGCCCGCACGTCGGCGTCGACGGTCAACTCGGCCGCGCGTGCGAAGGCGGCGCTCGCGGCGGCGTGCCCGCCCCGGTCACCGGCGCGCTGGGCGACGGCCGCCAACGCCGAGGCGACGTCGTCGTCGGGCCCGGTTGCGGCGTTGGCGCGATGCCAGGCCCGTCGATCGCCGTCATGCTCGCCGTCGAGCGCCTCGGCCAGCGCGTGCTCGACGGCGCGACGCTCGTGCGACGACGCGCCGCGGTACACCGCCGACCGAACCAGGGGATGCCGGAACGCGAGCGTCCCAGCGTCGACCGTCACCAGCCCGTCCCGCTCGGCCGCGTCGAGCGCGTCGGGAGCGATGCCGAGTTCGCGGGCGGCGCGCAGTACGGTGTCGAGGTCGTCGGAGTCGTTGGCCGCGGCGACGAGCAACAACGTCTGCGTGTCGGCGGGGTGGCGGCGGACGCGGTCGCCGAAGAGCTGCTCGACGTCGGCGCCGACGGGCAGCCGGTCGGGCAGCGGGGTCGACCCGTCGAGTTGGGTCGCCGTCAACGTCTCCGCGAGTTCGGCCAGGGCCAACGGGTTGCCGAGGGTGCCGGACAGCACCTTGTCGCGGACCGACGCGGCGACGGGCACGTTGGCGTGTTCGGTGAGCAGCGCGTGCGCCGCGTCGGCGTCCAGGCCCGTCACCCGTAGCTCGGGCAGCCCGGGCGCGGCGAATGGGCGCAGCGGATCGTCGCGAGCGGCGAACAGCATGGCGATGCCCTCGGCGTGCACGCGGCGCGCGACGAACGTCAGCGCGTCGGCGCTGGCGCTGTCCAGCCATTGCGCGTCGTCGACGATGCAGAGCACCGGAGCGGTGGTGGCGGCCTCGGCAAGCAGGTTCAGCACCGCCAGCGAGAGCAGCCAGCGATCGGCGACGACCGCGGGTCCGTCGCCGAACGCGCTGGCCCATGCGGCGTGCTGCGGCGACGGGAGTCGGTCGACGAGGTCGTGCAGCGGTCGCAACAGGCGGTGCACCCCGGCGAACGGCAAATCCGACTCGGTCTCGATCCCGGTGCCCTGCAGGACGCGCATGCCGTCGGCGAGGCCGGCGGCATGGGCGAGCAGCGCGGACTTCCCGATGCCTGCCTCGCCGCGCAGCACCAACGCCCCGCTCTGCCCGCCGCGTGCCGCCGTGAGGACATCCTCGACGTGCGCGCATTCGCGCCCGCGGCCATACAGCACGGGCTCATCGTAGGACTGGTGACTTCGCCGATTCGACGGATCGCGCCAGGACCGACGCTGAACTCACCAACGAATGAATTAAAGGAGTGATCGACATGGCTGACAGCGACGTGATCGTGGTGGGTGCGGGCCCGACCGGGCTGATGCTGGCCTGTGAGCTCGCGATGCGAGGCATCCAGGTGCGGCTGGTCGAGCGCAGGGCGCAGACGCCCAACATCACCAGGGCGTTCGCGGTGCACGCCAGAACGCTGGAACTGCTGGATTGCCGCGGGCTGGCGGACGAACTGCTGCCGCTGGGCTTGCGCATCTACGAGGTGGCCCCGGCGCCCGGCGCCGTCCTGGATCTGCGCAAGCTGCCCAGCCGGTACCCGATGCTGCTGATCGCTCCGCAGAGCGCGACCGAGCGGGTGCTCGAGGCGCGTGCGATACAACTCGGCGTCCAGTTCGCGTGGGGTACCGAGGTCGTCGGCCTGACCCAGGACACCGCCGGTGTGACGGTGGAGCTGAGCGACGGCACCGCGCTGCGGTCGAAGTACGTCGTCGGCTGCGACGGCGCCCACAGCATCGTGCGGCGGCTCGTCGGAATCGACTTCGTGGGCGACCAGTACGAGACGCACATCCTGCTCGCCGACGTCCGGCTCGCGAACCCGCCGAAGGAGGCGTTGTTCGCGAAGACGAGCGCCGCGGGCATCGTGCTGATGGTGCCGTTCGGCGACGGTTGGTTCCGGGCGATCGCGTGGGACCGACTGCGGGAACAGGCTCCGCTGGCCGAACCCGTCACCGAGGACGAGATGCGCGGGGCGTTCCAAAGGATTGCGGGCGACGACTTGGGGATGGCCGAGATGCGTTGGAGCTCACGGTTTCTCAGCGAGCGCAAGCAGGCCCGCCGTTACCGCGCCGACAGAGTGTTCCTCGCAGGTGACGCCGCGCACGTGCACTCACCGCTGGGCGGCCAGGGTATGAACACCGGCATCGGCGACGCGGTGAACCTCGGCTGGAAGCTCGCCGAGGCGGTCCGCGGCACGGCGCCGTCGAGCCTGCTCGACAGTTATCAGGCCGAGCGGCACCCCGTCGGCACGCGGGTGCTCCGGATGACCGATGCGTTCAACAAGCTGGTGCTCGGAACCAGCGCGATCCGGCGGACCTTTCGGCGGGTCGCGATCACCGTCATCCTCGCGCTACCCGTTGGCCGCCGGACGATGGGCGGGCTGCTGAGCGGCGTCGGCATCAAGTACGACCGGCCGCGTGGTGCGCATCGACTGGTCGGCACGCGGATGCCCGACGTGGGGGGACTCTTCGAGTTGCTTCGTGGGGGCGAGTTCGTGCTACTGACCCGGGCGGCCGTCGACGTCGCCCTGCCCGGGGTGACGATGGGTGTTCACGGCGACCCGAAGCTGCCCGCCGCGGTACTGGTTCGGCCCGACGGGTACGTCGCGTGGGCGTCGGACGCGACGCCGGACGCGGCAACGCTGCGGGTGGCCCTGGACCAATGGATGCTCGGGGCCGACGCGTCGCGCGTCTAGGGGTGCAACTGGCGTCCATAGGGCTAGGCAGTGTCGGTCGGCTGCTGACACAAGTCGCCGATTCGGCAGACCGCCTCATTCGTCGCGGGCCGCACCCAGACGGCGTCGTCTTCTTGGATCTTTGGCACGAGAATCCGCGTACCGTCCATGGGCCACTGCACGAACTCGTACCCGGCGAGTTCGTCTTGAATTGCGTCGGCGACCCACACCATGGCCTGAGCCGCCGACGTATCGAGGGTGTAGCCCATTCCTCGTGCGAATCCGCCGAGATCGGTTCCACCGCCATAGGGCGTGATGCCGATGTAGACCGTCCCGTCGGCGTGCACGGTCAACTCCCACGCGACGTCGTCGAAGCTGATCGTCCTGCCGTGGCGACGACATTGAAGGTCCTGCGAAACAGCCGCCAAAGCCGAAACCCACTGGGTGGGCACCTCTTCCGGTGCTTGCCCACCCACGGGCACATGCCATATGCCAATCCGGTCGGCCGTCGTCATCTGCTCACACTGTCACGGTTGAGCTGCGTCCCGAGTCGAATGGCGTATCGGTGTTGCCCGGAGTTTTGGTGTGTAGCTGGCTCGGTGACGGGATGTTCGTGCGTCGGCATGTGACGGGATCCGACCGCGCCCGACGCATACGGTCGGCGAGTAGACACCTGATGGCGCATCATGTCTGTGTGGCCCGATGGCGCATCGCAGTCGCCTTTGGCGTCGTCGCGGTGGTCGTGAACGTCGCTTTGATCGCCTCGCTCGTCAGCCTGCTGCCGAGCGATAAGGCGGCCTTGCAGCTACGGAGTCCGGTGCCCGTCGGTGACGAATTCGCGTGGATCAACCGCGTCTCACATTGGCCAGGCGACTGGACGGTGGCGGTCTGCAAAACACCGGTGTACCGGCTCAAAACCCCGAACGTGGACCTGCCGCATGCGACCCAGAGCGGTGCCTGCACGGCCAAGATTGAGCCGGCAGGCGAGTACCTCAACATCACCATCGCGCGATTTCGATCTGAATTGGAGATGCAGGTCGATCTGCACAATCAAGGATATGAACTGTATTCGTTCGCCTTCGACCAGGGAGGACTGCTGGTTTACGCAATCTTTCCATCTGCGACGAACATCGAGTTATCCGTAGTGCTGCAGCCGCTCGAAAAATTCGGTTTCAACGTCTACCACGATCCCGGACCGTAGCTCTTCTGGACGACGGCGTCGACGCAACTGGTCGCGATCAATGCTGGTGACGCGCCGAGTCTCCGCATCGACGATTGCTTCCGGCT
>Ga0207668_10000471_pt1 | contig 25279 bp, 21 predicted proteins | sample KBSS43metaG_FD_184323 | JGI IMG/M metagenome (GOLD analysis project Ga0207668, IMG submission 184323) | Switchgrass rhizosphere microbial communities from Kellogg Biological Station, Michigan, USA - KBS S4-3 metaG (SPAdes) (version 2) | ecosystem: Host-associated > Plants > Roots > Rhizosphere...
AGACGAGGTCATACTCGCTGTCGCAGGCGCCGGCATCTGCGGATCGGACCTGCACTTCACCGAGTCTGCCCCGCCGCTGCCAGAAAGCGGCCTGGTGCTCGGCCACGAATTTGCCGGCACGATCGTCGCGCTGGGCAAGGGCGCGGGCGGCAGCCTGAAGGCCGGTGACCGGGTGACGGCACTGCCGATCTTCCCATGCCGCAGCTGCGATGCCTGCGATGCCGGGCTGCCCGCGCTCTGTCCGGGCGGCATCTTCTCGGGATACGATCCCGACAAGACCGGCGGCTTCGCGGAATTCGTCAAGGTGCGCGCCGACATGGTACAGGCGCTGCCCGCCGGCGTCGACTTCACCGAGGGCGCCATGGTCGAGCCGCTCGCGGTGGGGCACCATATCGTCTCGCGCGCGTCGCTCCGCGGCGGCGAGGCGATCCTGATCCTGGGCGGCGGGCCGATCGGCGCAGCCGTGGCGCTGTTCGCGCGTATCGCGGGTGCTGCCCACGTCGTGGTGAGCGAGCCGTTCCCGGCGCGACGTGAGCGTGCGCTTGCCGCCGGCGCAACCGCAGTCATCGATCCCAAGGCGGAGGCTGTGGACGCGGCCTTCGCGCGCATCGCCGGGCGCCGGCCCGAAGTTGTATTCGAATGCGTCGGACTGCCCGGTCTGCTCGCGCAGGCAGTAAACCTCGCCGGCGTGCGCGGCCGGGTGGTCATTTCCGGCGTGGTGTTTGAAGAGGATCGTCTGGCGCCGATGATCGCACTCGGCAAGGAGGTGACCATCCTCTACAGCCAGGCCTACACGGAGCGAGACTTCGCCGCAGTGATCGACCTGATCGCGCGTGACATCGCCGATCCGGCACCGCTGCACACCGCCACGATTTCGCTCGACGCACTGCCTGAGACGTTCGAGTCGCTGCGCAGCGCCTCCCCGCATTGCAAGGTGCTGATCGACCCGCGGCTCTGACCGGCGGCAGACCGGCCGGAATTTCACCCGGCCGATCCGCCCGTTCGATCACGCCCGCATCAGCGATCCGCCGTTTACGTCGATGATGGTCCCGTTGATCCAGCGGCCGTCATCGGACAGCAGCATCGCCACCACGCCGGCGTGATCCTCCGACTCGCCGAGGCGGGTATGCGGGGTCTTCGACATGAAGAACTGTGCCCACTTCTCCGCCTCGCTCGCATTCTTCTCCATCTGCGCCTTCATTTCGCCAGTGACGGTGAAACCGGGCGCGAGGACGTTGGCGGTAACCCCCTCCTTGCCCCAGCGGGCCGCAACATGACGCATCAGCGCGTTCACGCCCGCCTTGGTCATCGCGTAGGAGGGACGCGTCGGCTCCGCCCCGTGCGCGGAGCCGGAGCTGGTATAGACGATGGCGGACGCCTCGTTCTTCAGCAGATGTGGGAGCACCGCGCGGGTGCAGAGCAAGTGGCCGCGCAGGTTGACGGCAACAGTGCGATCGAAAACCGCCAGGTCCAGCGCCAGCGCATCGCTGTCCTCCATGATGACGCGCAGGTCTGCAGCGTTGATGTGCGCACCATCCAGTCCGCCGAGCCGCTCCACCGCCTGCGCCACCGCGCTATTCACAGAGCCTTCGTCCGAAATATCGACGTGCAGCGCGAAGGTCTCGCCGCCGCAGCTCTCTGCGACCGCGCTGGCACCGGCGAGGTTGATGTCCGCCGCGCAGACCCGCGCGCCTTCTTCCGCCAGTCTCCGTACCGTCGCGGCACCAATGCCGGTCGCGCTGCCGAATACGATGATGCGACGTCCTGCCAGCCTGTCCTTCATGTCGGGTCTCCTTCCCTATGACTGTTCGCCCGTTGCGCGCTCAAACATCTTGGCGGGCGCGGTGCGCACGCCGGGGCGACAAGTGAGTACGCAATCGCGCATCGGCCCGTAGCGCAAATCATCCACGCATGTGCATTTTTCGCGCTGAGTTTCCGCACGTCGGAATCTCTCGCCCCCGCAGGCTCAATCTGGTGCGGCTTCAGGCGGCGCGGTGCGCCATTCCGATGTCAGACCGTCGAGATTGAGCGGGCGCACCATCATCAGCACGCCGCTCCAGTCGCGCCCGTCCAGATGTGCGGCGCGCTCCTGCTCGCCAATCAGATAGATGTCCTCGCGCAATGCCTCGAACAGGGCGTGGACCCGTGCACGCCCGGCCGCGCTCATCGCCACCATGTCGGACACGTAGAGCGCGTCGGGCGATCCGAAATCCATCGACAGGAAATGCGGCTTCACCGTCCGCTCGAACGACATGGAGAGCGGTCCGCCCCGCCGCCAGCGAACCGAGCGACGCACCCGCGGACGGAGACGCCCCGATCCACGCTGCTCGACGAGGCCGAGCCGCTTCAGGCGATCGAGATGCGCGTCCAGCCGGGCCGGAGGCAGGCCGATCCGACGATCGAGTTCGGCCAGCTGAGCGCCCTCCAGGATTGCGAAAAAGACCAGCGCGAGGCCGCGGTCGGCCGCAAGCACGCGCTCCTGCGCGAGCGTGAAAACGTCAGGCCGATCCTCGTCGCCCAGGGCCAGCAGATCGCGCAGGTCGAGATCCGCCAGCGCGCAGATCTCGTCAAGACGGTCCAGGGTCAGACCATCACCTCTCAACCAGCGCCAGACTGTCGGCTCGGCGACGCCGACCGCCTCCGCCACGTCGCGCGCACGCAGGCCTCTCGCCTTGAGCGTCCGTCGCAGGGCCGTGAGGATCGCCGCACTGCCGGGCCGCCGTGTCGTCGGGAATTTGCTCTCGCCTGTCATTTCGCGATCCTATCCGATCGCGAGATGATTGTCGTTCGGCCAAGCGGCTTGCGCACTGAAGGCCAAGTGGCATGGATCGGCGATCGAGATGGCGCCGACCGAGCGGCAGGGAGAGGACAATGGCGAAGACGGCGGATTACAACTTGGGGGACTTCGTTTTCCCCCGCGGCTGGCTGATGGTGGCCCGCGCATCGGACGTGACGGCAAAGCCGACCGCGCTCAGAATGCTCGGACGCGAACTCGTCATGTATCGCGGCGCATCCGGCCGGACCGTGCTGCTCGACGCCTATTGCCCGCACATGGGCGCACATCTTGCGGCCGAGCAGACCTCCGGCGCGGCCGCGAAGCGGGTCGAGGGCGACTCGATCCGCTGCCCCTACCACAGTTGGCGGTTTGGCCCCGACGGCCGGTGCGACCAGATCCCTTATTTCGACGGCCCGATCCCGCCGGCCGCGCGGGTGGGCGCTTATCCGGTGGAAGAGCGCTTCGGCTGCGTGTTCGCCTGGCACGATCCTGAGGAAGGCGAGCCGGACCACCCGCTCCCCGCTCTGCCGGAATGGGACGATCCGCAGTGGATGCGCGGTGATTATGACGATCTCGGCACGCTGGACGTCCATCCGCAGGAGATTCTCGACAATCTCGTCGACACGCGCCACTTCGGCCCGATCCACGGCCAGCGCATGGCCTATTTCGACTCGATCTTCGACGGCGTCGTCGGCCGGCAGGTTTCGGGCGGTGGCCATGAGACGATGACGAGCGAGGACGGCGTGCTCGACGTCGACGCCTTCTACACCGGTCCCGGCATTCTGATCGCGCGCTATTCGGGCGAGACCGACGCGGTGCAGATCATCTGCCACACGCCTAAAGAGGATGGTGTGACGCAGGTGTGGCACGGCATCGTCACGCGCGCCCTGAACACGCCGCCGACCGCCGACGACGCAGCGATGCGGACGCAGTATCATGGTGCCGGCCTCGCCGCGTTCCTTCAGGATTTCGAGATTTGGCGCACAAAGGCGCCGGCCTTCACGATCCTGCGGGTGCCGACGGATGGCCCGTTCCACCGCAGCCGCGCCTGGTATCGCCAGTTCTACAATCCGCGCGCCAGGGCCGCCGACTATCAGAAGCGGGCGGATGGCGTGCATCACACCAGCGGGGTCGCACCGGCGCCGCATATGCAGGCGGCCGAGTAAGGCCGCCGCCACCTGTCACAGGAGAGAGACGGAATATGAGCAGTAAATTTCCCGCGGGCGCCGTGGCGGTGTTCGGCGCCAGCGGCGGCATCGGCAAGGGCGTGGCGCTGGAATTCGCCCGCGCCGGCAGCGATGTCGCGATCTTCTATCGTTCGAAGCAGGACGCTGCGGAAGCACTGGCCACCGAGGTCCGCGGGCTGGGCCGCCGCGCCAGCATCCATCAAGCCGATGCGCGCAGCTACGAGGCGCTGGAACAGGGGTTCGCCGCGGCGGTGGCAGCGCACACGCGCGTGCACAGCATCGTCTGGGGCGCGGGACCGATCGTGGCGCAGGTCAACATCGCGGACTGGTCGCTTGAACAGTTCCGCGCGTCGATGGAGATCGAGGCGTTCGGCTTTTACTACGCCGCCCGCATCGCCATCCCGCATTTCCGGGCACAAGGCGGCGGCTCGTTCGTCCATCTCGGCTCGGCGGGGCATGATTGGTGGCCGCATCTGGACGGGCTGTCGGTGGCACCGAAGGCCTGCAACGAGTCGCTCGTCAAAGGCATCGCCAAGGAAGAGGGCGTGCACGAGATCCGCGCCAATTCGGTGCTGGTCGGCGTGATCGACGCGGGCCAGTTCAAGGTCGGCCAGGAACAGGGTTATTTCGACGCGGAGTGGGAGCGCAACGTGAAGGCGATGCTGCCCATCAAGCGCTGGGGCAATGCCGAGGACATCGGCCGCGCCGCCGTGTTCCTTGCCTCGTCCGATGCCAATTACATCACGGGGCAGACGCTGTCGGTCGCAGGCGGCTTCGGCGTCTGATCGGATCAGCCGCTCCCGCCCTCCACGGGCGGGAGCGGAGCAGCCTCACGCTTCGGTGCGGCCGAGGAAGGCGAGCACGACCGATTCGAACGCGGCCTTGCGCTCGATCATCGCCCAGTGGCCGCAATCGTTGAACACGTGCAGCTCGGCACGGCGGATCGCGCGCATCGGCAGCAATGCACCGTCGAGCGGGTTGACCCGATCGTCGCGGCCCCAGGTGATCAGCGTCGGCGCCTCGATTTTCGACAGGTGCGCCAGGTCCGCCAGGCCCTCCGGCCCGCGCATGCGGTCGGCGATCGCGCTGATGCCCGCGCGCGTGTACATCTTCTTGCTGGTTTCCATCACCACCGGGTCGAGCGCGGTTTGCAGGCGCATCTCGATCATCTCGTCGGTGACGATCGCGGGATCGAACACCATCGACCGCATCCACGTCACCAGCCGTTCGCGCGTCGGCTCCTCGATGAACTCGATCAGGCGCAGGATGCCTTCCGCCGGAAAGGGCGAGAAGATGGTGAAGCCAAAGCCGCCGACGGTCGCGAAACGGTCCACCAGTTCGGGGCTATGCGCCGCCACCACCGTGCCGACGATGGCGCCGTAGGAATTGCCGAGGATGTGCGCACGCGAGATACCCAGCGCGGCGAGGAAATCGCGGACGGCCTGAGCGCCGACCATCACGGGGTGCCCCGCCACCGGATCGCTCTTCCCGTAGCCAGGCAGATCGAGCACGAGGCAGCGGTAATGCTGTGCGAAGACGGGCAGGTTGGCGCCGAAATTGGCCCAGCCGGACACGCCCGGCCCCGAACCGTGGAGCAGCAGCAGCGGCGGGCCCTCGCCGCCCTCATGATAGTGGAGGGCGCCGCGCTCCGTCTTCACCGTGCGGCTCGTGCCTTCAAAGTCCATGCTGTCGCTCCTCGATGTCCTGTATGTCGTTGATCTGCGAAGCCGCATTCGAAGCGGCGGGATGAGCGAAGATCATGCTCCACCCGATCGGGTCGCTGCCGTCACGATAGCCGGCGTCGTTGGCCACCGCCATCGAACTCTCTCGACCTGCATCCCAGGCCGTCATCCGCGCGGCAGCGCCAGCGCAGACCCGGCGGGCCACAGCCCCAGATCGGCGTAGATCGCGGTCGCGGGATCCTCGCGCAACGAGAGGTTGGTTTCGGCGGGCATATACTGCGTCATAAGCACGATGTGCAGCCGGTGGATCGGGTCGACCCACATCCCCGTCCCCGCGGCACCGCCCCAGCCGAATACCCCCGCCGGCATCCGCATCGCCGAGAGGGGCACCTGCATCGCGGCGCCAAAACCGAAGTCAGTCAGCACATTGCCGAAGAATTGCACGACCTGACCGGTCGGCATCAGGTTCGATCGGGCAAGGCGCACCGTCTCCGGCGCGAGCAGGCGCACTCCGCGCGTCTCGCCCTCGCCCGCCAGCATCGCCGTGAAACGCATGTAGTCGGCCGCAGTGGACGTGAGGCCGCCGCCGCCGGACAGCAGAGCCGGCCGGGCGTAAGCGCTGTCGGCAGGATCGTCGACGAGCGACCAGCCGCCCTCCGGCCGCCGCTCGTGCAGGTTGACGAGCCGGTCGAGCTTCTCGCCCGACACGACAAAGCCGGTGTCGACCATGCCCAAAGGCGCGAAGATGCGACGCTGGAAGAAGGCGTCGAGCGTCTCCCCGCTCACCCGCTCGATCATCGCACCGAGAATGTCGATCGACAGGCTGTACTCGAACATCTCGCCGGGATCGCGCGCCAGCGGCAGTTTCGCGAGGCGCGCCACGAAGTCGGCAAGGTCGTGCGGCTGGTCACCCGGAGCGCGGTGCGCGGCGATCCGCACTCCCGGTTGCAGACCGGCCTGCCGGTACCGCGCGGCGAGTGGCGAGATCTGCAGGCCGTAGCTGAAGCCCGCGGTGTGCGTCAGCAGATCGCGGACGGTAGGCTGGCGCTTGGCAGGGCGTACCGCCTCGCTATCCGCGGATACCAGCACCGGCAGGTCGGCGAGTTCCGGCAGAAGCTCACCGATCGGCTGATCGAGCGCAATCCGGCCTTCCTCGATCAGCATCATCGTCGAGATGCCGGTAATCGGCTTGGTCTGCGAATAGATGCGGTGAATGCTGTCGGCGGCAATCGGCCGCCCGGTATCAAAGCCCGTTTCGCCGACCGCAACGAAGCAAGGCTCCTCGTCCCCAACCGCAATGCCGACGATAGCACCCGCTACGTCCCGGGCAGCGACGTGGCGCTCCAGCAGCGCGCGGAGTGAGGGGAAATGGCTTTCGGAGAACTGGCTGGGTGCGGCGGGCACGAAACATCCTCCCAATATGTCTTGGCGGCGCTGTGAGGCTGCCGTGGCGGTGAGTCTAGACTCACATGTATGGCCTGCAAAGGGGACGTGGCGGGCCGAGATCCAAGCGCGGAGCGATGTGCACCCCTTCCCGTTACTCATCGACAGCTGCGAGCACCGGTTGTAGCGAACGAGCCTCCCCGATCGGAGGACGTGCCTTGCTGACCCTGCACCACCTCGCTTTCTCGCGCTCCACCCGTGTCATCTGGGCCCTCGAGGAGCTTGGGCTTCCCTACGAGCTTGTCACCTATCAGCGGACGCCCGCCTTCCGCGCGCCGCCAGAGCTTGCGGAGGTGCATCCGCTCGGCAAGGCGCCCGTGCTTGTCGACAATGCGCTTCGGATCGCGGAATCGGCCGCGATCCTCGCTCACCTCAACGATCGTCATGGGAGCGGTCGCCTCGCGCCGCCGATCGGCAGCGACGCACGCGCCGTGCACGACGACTGGCTTCATTATGTCGAGGGATCGGCGGCGATGCCGATCATGCTGACGCTGATCGGCGGCATGACGGGCGGTCTGCCTGCAGGGCTGGCCGGCTTCGTCACTCCGGAACTGGCGAAGACGCTCGCCTACATCGCCGATGCGGTGGGCGACGGACCATGGCTGCTCGGGACAGACTTCACGATCGCCGACATTCACCTCGCCTATCTGGTGGAGCTTGCCGGGGCGGCGGGGATGCTGGCCGCCCATCCGTCGCTTGCCGCCTATCTCCAGCGCCTGCAGGCGCGGCCGGCTTACGCCGCGGCGATCGCCAAGGGGGGTCCCGTCGTGCCGCCCTATGCGGGTGGTCAGTAGCCGCGGAACGCGCGCGCTTCGCAAGAAAAGCGCGCCGTCTTCCCGTCGCTATGCGATGTCGACGCGCAGGCGCATCAGGCGGATGGCCTGAATCCGCCAACCATCCGCCTGTTTCACGTAGCGCTCGTGATAATGGCCGTAGCCGTGCATGAACGCGAAGGGCAGCACCGATCCCGGCTGCGTCCACAATTTATCCTCCATCGCCCAAATGCCCGTGGCTTCCGTCGGGGAAAGGACGGTGATTTCGGGCGTATGGCCGTGATGGACGGTCACGACGTTCTCCAGCAGCGGGGCGAGGTTGCCGACATGATTGGCGGCGCCGCGCGTCGGTGCGGTCGCTTCGCCGCCGTCCGCACCGCCGAAATCGGCAACGAGGTCTGGCGTGAACACCGCTTCGTGCGCGACCCAGTCCTTCGTGTCGAGCGTGCGGAAATAGCGCGCCTTCAGAGCGCAGATGTCCAGGATGGCGGCGATGCGTTCGGCGTCGGTCACGTCGTCCTCCGGCACTCGGAACCCTCATCCGGGTGCGCGTCCGCGACGCCGTCGCTCAAGCCCCCGTGGCAGACCAGCGCCGCCACGAAGCGGGCATAGTCGGCATCGCTCGTTTCGTCCGCGGCCCCGTTCCGGCTCCCTTCAGAGAGCAGGAGAGTGACGATCGCGGCGATCAGGCGCTCGCGATTCGGGATGCGCATCTCACCCGCAGCCTCTGCGGCAGCGAGGCAGGTGCGCAACGGCGCTGCGAAATTCTCGTCGATCTTGGCTTCTATGTCCGGCCGCAGCACGCGCAGATACTCGGCGTTGACGGTCAGCAGCCGCTGCAACGCCACCGCATCCGGCCGCCGGATCATCCGCAGCGCCTCCTGTGCATAGGCGGTCAGCTCCGCCTCGATACCACCGCCTGGCCTGAAGCGGATCGGCATGCTTTCCCGCAGAATGTCGCGCACGACCGCCAGGAACAGGGCATCCTTGTTGGCGAAGCGCGCATAGACGGTCTTGCGCGACAGGCGGGACGCCTCGGCAATCGCATTCATCGTCACCCCGCCAGGCCCGTCGCGCGTCAGCGCCTCGACGGCGGCGGTTCGGATCGCCGCATCGATCGCGGCGGCTTCAGCGACGCTCGGCCGGCCCTTCCCGCGACTGCTCATCTCCGCCTCCTAAGAAACACATTTGTATATTTTAGCGGGCATGTCTATAGCCGCAGCTGACCGTCGCCGGATTCTCATTCCGATATGCCGATCCGAATCTCCCGTCTCTGGCTGCCCTGCGCCCTTGCGGTCGCGGCAGCGGGCTGCGCGCCGCAGGCGCCGATCGGCCGTCCCCAGATCGGCCTGCCGCCACGTTTCGAATCGGCGGCCTCTCCGGTCGCCTCTGCCGCGCTGGACCGCTGGTGGGAGGGGTTAGGCGACGCACAGCTGACGGACCTGATCGAGACCGCGCTGGCCAGCGCGACCGACGCACGGCTTGCCCATGCCCGTATTCGCGAAGCGCGCGCGCTCCGGGCTCAGGCTCGCGCCGCCACCCTGCCGACCGGCAACCTCGCCGCCAGCGCCGCCGCCCAGCGTACCGAGCAGCTGGCGGGCAATACCACGCTCACGCCCGGCGCGATCGCCGGTCAGGGCTGGACGGAGGCCTATCAGCTCGCCTTCACGCCAAGCTGGGAGATCGACCTGTTCGGCCGGCTCGATGCGATCCGGGACCGGGCCGATCTCGACGAGCGCGCCGCCGCGTTCGACTATTTCGCGGCGCGCATGGCGCTTGCGGCAGATGTCGCCACCGGTCTGTTCCAGGCGCGCGGATTGGCCGCGCAGGAGGAGGACGCAGCCGAGACGCTGCGCATCGCGCGCGATCTCGCGGCCAGCGCCCAGCTCGGGCTGCGGCGCGGGCTGGTGTCGGGCGCGGATGCGGCGCGGCTCGACAGCGATGTCGCCAATGCCGAGGCGGAGGTGACGCGGCTGGCGGCGGCGGCCCGCATTGCCAAGCGCTCGCTGCTCGTGCTCTCCGGGCGACCCTTCGCAGCCACGGACCAACTTGATCACCCCGTTGCTGCCTCCGCCGCCGCCGCTCGGCGAAACAGTACCGAGCGTGTTGCTGGCACGACGGCCGGACGTGCTCGCTGCCGGCGCACGGCTGGCCTCGGCCGCGCGGGCGATCGACATCGATCGGCTCGCCCTGTTCCCGCGCCTGGATTTTCAGCCGGGCGCCACGCTCACGCGCACCACCGGGCTGTTCGGCGGCACGTCCGTCCTGTGGAGCCTGGCCGCCGGCATCGGACTGCCGGTGCTCGACCGGGCGCGCCTGATCGACCAGCTGCGGGTGACGCAGGCGCGCGGGGAGCAGGCAGTGATCACCTACGAGCAGGCGGTGCAAAGCGCGTTTCGAGAGGCGGAGAATACGCTGACGCAGCTCGCAGCCGACCGGGTCCGCCTTGACGAGCTTGGGCGTGCGACCGAGCGGGCGCGCTACGCTTTCGATGCCGCGCGCACTGGCTACCGGATCGGTCTGACCGATCTCACCACACTGATCCAGTCGCAGCGCACCTGGCTCCAGACCCGCTCGACGTTGCGACAGCTGCAATCGGCCGCGCTGGGCGATTATGTCGCTGCGGTGCGCGCGCTGGGTGGCGGCTGGTCGCCGCAGGCGGTCGCGCGCTCTGCCGGCCAGCCCGATGTCCTCCTGCCGGATCTTCGCTGATGCACATCCGCCCCATCACGGCCTTGACCCTGTTGACGTTGCTGCTCGCCGGCTGCGGCCGATCCGATGATTCGGAGCGGCGCGCGCCGGCACCGGCACCCACCGTCAGCGTCGCGCAGGTGGTGTCGCAGCCGCTGCCTGGCGGGCTGACCGCCTCAGGCCGGCTCGTGCCGCGCGAGGAGGTGGCGGTCGCATCGGAGCTTGGCGGCTACCGAGTGGCGCGCGTGACGGTGGAGGAGGATGCGCAGGTGCGCCGCGGCGAGACGCTGGCGCTGCTCGATCCCGCCCTGCTCCAGTCGCAGATCGCGCAGGCCCGTGCCACTCTGGCGCAGCAGGAGGTCGCCGCCGAGCGTGCCCGTGATGAGGCATCGCGCGTGGCCGGGCTGGACGATCAGGGCGTCCTGTCCAACGAGGCGATCCAGCAGCGCCGGCTGGCCGCACGCTCGAACGATGCCGCCGTGGCCGTCGCCCGCGCGCAACTCCGCGATCTGGAGGTGCGGCGCGAACGGCTGGTGATCCGCGCGCCCACGGCGGGCCGTGTGCTGGAGCGGGCGGTGCGGCCAGGGGACACCTCCGCCGCCGGCACGATGATGTTCCGTATCGCGCGGGACGGGCTGGTGGAACTCTATGCCGAGATCCCGGACGCGGAGGTCGCCACCGTTCGCGTCGGCGATCCCGCGGAGGTAACGCTCGCATCGGGAACGCGCATCACCGGGCGGGTGCGGCTGGTGGGCGCACGGGTCGACGAGCGGACCGGGCTCGCCATCGCCCGCATCGCGTTGCCGGTGCGCGCGGACCTGCGCGCGGGCGGCTTCGCGCAGGCGCGGTTCACCCGTGCCAGCGCTCCGACCCGCCTGGTGCCGGAGGCGGCGGTTCATTTCGATGCGGACGGCGCGTCCGTGCAGGTCGTCGATGCGCAGAACCGCGTCCACCGCCTGCCCGCGCGCACCGGGCGGCGCGCCGGCGGCATGGTCGAGCTGGTGGACGGCCCGCCCGTGGGTTCGCGGGTGGTGCTGACGGGCGGCGCCTTCGTGCTGGACGGGGACCGGATCCGCATCGCCGCGGCGGGCCGGCCGTGAAGCTGCACATCTCCGCATGGGCGATTCGCAATCCGATCCCCGTGATCCTCCTGTTCCTGCTGCTCACCATCGCGGGCATCGTCGCGTACCTGCAGCTGCCGGTGAAGCAGTTCCCGAACGTCGCTTTCCCGATCGTGACGGTGACGGTCACGCAGAACGGCGCCGCTCCCAGCGAGGTCGAGAACCAGATCACGCGGCTCGTGGAAAATGCCGTCACCGGCGTGGCGGGCGTCAAGCATATCAGCTCCACCGCGACGCTGGGCACATCTTCCACGATCGTCGAGTTCGACCTGCACACGGACATGCAAAAGGCGACGGACGATGTGCGCACCGCGATCGAGCGGACCCGCGTGCAGCTGCCGCCAGGCATCGATCCGCCGACCGTGCAGCGGGTGGATCTCGATAGCCAGCCGATCCTGACCTATGCCGTCGCCGCATCCGACATGAGCGCGAACGACCTGTCCTGGTTCATCGACAACACGGTGGCACGGGCCCTGCAGGCGCAGCCGGGCGTGGCACAGGTGGTGCGGATCGGCGGGGCGGAGCGCGAGATCAACGTGGTGCTGGATGCCGCTCGCATGGCCGCACTCGACGTCACCGCGCCGCAGGTCAACGCCGCGCTGGCCGCCTTCGGCAGCGACGACCCGGGCGGCCGGGCCAATGTCGGCGGACTGGAACAGACCATCCGCGTGATCGGATCGGCGCGCACGGTGGCCGCGATCCGCAACCTCACCATACCCGTGCAGGGCCGCTACGTTCGCCTGTCCGATATCGCGGAGGTGGGCGACGGCCAGTCGGAGGTGCGCGGCTTCGCACGGCTGGACGGCCGCCCGGTCACCGCCGTGCAGGTGTCCAAGACCAAGGACGCGAGCGACGTTTCGGTGGAAGACCGGGTGGAGCAGGCGATCGCCGGGCTGGCGCGCGACCATCCCTCCGTCCGTTTCACAAAGATCGTCTCCACGGTCGAGAGTACGCGCCGCAGCTTCGCCGCAACCGAGCATGTGCTGGTGGAAGGCGTGCTGCTGGCGGTGGTCGTCGTGTTCCTGTTCCTGCGCAACTGGCGCGCCACGCTGATCGCGGCCACCGCCATGCCGCTGTCGTTGATCCCGACTTTCGTCGTCATGTCCGCGCTGGGATTCAGCCTGAACAACATCACGTTGCTCGCGCTCACGCTGGTGATCGGCATCCTCGTCGACGATGCGATCGTCGAGATCGAGAATATCGAGAAGCGCATCGAGGCAGGTGCTACGCCCTATCGCGCGGCCCTCGTCGGTGCGGACGCGATCGGCCTCGCCGTCATCGCCACCACCGCCACGATCATCGCCGTGTTCGCCCCGGTTTCGGCGATGCCGGGACAGGCGGGTCAGTTCTTCCGGGAGTTCGGCCTCACCGTCGCGGTTGCCGTGATCTTCTCGCTGGTCGTGGCCCGGCTCCTGACGCCGCTGATGGCCGCCTATTTCCTGAAGCCCTTGGGCGCCCGCGCGCACAAGGGCAGCGTGACCCGCCTGCACCCGCTCCATGCGCGCGTGCTCGACTGGGCGCTCGCCCATCGCTGGCTGGCCGCGCTGACCGGGGGCGGATTGTTCCTGTTCGCACTGTTCCTCGCCACCTTCCTGCCCGTCGGCTTCCAGCCGACCGCCAACCCCGGCTACCTCTACCTGCAGGTGCAGGGGCCACCGGGTGCGAGCCGCAGCGACATGGAGCAGGCGGTCGGCCGGGCGACACGCCTCCTGCTCGCCCAGCCGGATGTGGCGCGGGTGTTCGCGCAGGTCGGTTCCACCGGCGGCACCTTCGGCGGGGCGGCGGACCTGCGGGATGGCACGATCACGGTGGTGCTTAACCGACACCGGTCGATGAGCACCGACGCTTTCGCGCAGATGATCCGTCCGCGGCTTGCAGCGGTCCCGAACGTGCGCTTCTCCAATCAGGGGACGTTCGGGCAGGCCCCCGTTTCCGTCGTGCTGGCGGGGGAAGACGGTGCGGCGCTGGAGCGGGTGCAGATGCAGCTGCTGCGCGAGATGCGGAGCGTGCCGGAGATCGCCGATCCGCGTGCGGCGCCGCCGCCGCCCGGGCCCGAACTGGTCGTGCGGCCCCGCCCGGCGGAAGCGGCGCGTCTCAACGTGGACAGCCGAACGCTGGCGCAGGTGCTACGCATCGCGACCATCGGCGACATCGATGCCAATGTGGCGAAATTCTCCGAGGGCGAGCGCCGCCTGCCGATTCGCGTGCGGCTGGCAGAAGGCGCCCGCGCCGATCTCGATGCGATTGCGGCACTCCGCGTGCCCACGATCGACGGGCGGACGACGCCGCTCGCCACCGTCGCCGATCTCGGCTTCCAGGCTGGACCCGGCAAGATCGTGCGCTACGATCGCGAGCGCCGCGTGTCGGTGGAGGCGGATCTGGCGCATGGCGCGGTGATCGGCGACGCGCTGCGGGCCGTATCCGCCTTGCCGGTGATGAAGCGGCTGCCGGCGGGCGTCCACCTCGCCAGCGAGGGCGCATCCGAGCAGCTGGCCGATCTCTTCGGCGGCTTCCTGATCGCCATCACCGCCGGCATCGGCCTGACCTTCGCGGTGCTGGTGCTGCTGTTCGGTGGTTTCTTCAAGCCCGCCGTCATCATGGGTGCGCTGCCGCTCAGCCTGCTTGGCGCCTTCACCGCGCTGCTGCTGTTCGGGTTCGCGCTCGACCTTCCCGCCCTGATCGGCCTGCTTATGCTGATGGGCCTTTGCGCGAAAAACTCGATCCTGCTCGTCGAGTTCGCGATCGAGGACGAACGCGCCGGCCAGTCGGTGACCGAGGCGCTGCGCAACGCCTGCGCGGAACGAACCCGCCCGATCGTCATGACCACGCTGGCCATGGCGGCGGGCATGATGCCGACGGCGCTGGGCATCGGAGAAGGATCCGAGGTCCGTCAGCCGATGGCGATCGCCGTCATCGGCGGGCTCATCACCTCGACCTTGCTGTCGCTGGTGCTGGTGCCGGTGATCTACGAGATCATAGACGGTTTCGAGCAGCGCGTGCGACCGCGCCTGGCCAAACTCGTCACCCCGCGCGAGCCCGGCGACGAGGACCCGCTGCCGGGGGAAGCCGCAAAGGCGTGAAGATCATCAGACGAGATTGGCCGCTAGCTTGACTCTTTCCAGCGACGCCAACCGATCCAGCGGGAACGTCGGCTCCTGATCGACGACGAGGCGACGCAGACCTGCGCGGACACTGCCGGTGTTTACCGGGAGCCGCGGGCGCCCGGCGCGGCGGTCGATGATCAGGCGGCGGCAGCCGCAGCGCGACGCAACTCGGTCTTCAGCAGCTTGCCGTTGGCGTTGCGCGGCAATGGCGAACGGGACAACGTGAATCCGTCCGGCACCTTGTAGTCGGAGAGACGCGCCGCGCACCAGCCGCGCAGCGCCTCCTCGCTCACCTCCTCCCCACCGTAGATGAAGGCCTGCGTCCGCTCGCCCAGCACCGCGCACGGCCGCCCCACCACCCCGGCCTCGATCACTGCGGGGTGGGCCATCAGCACGTTCTCCACCTCGACCGAATAGATTTTGTAGCCCCCCCGGTTGATCATGTCCTTCTTGCGATCGCACAGCTGGAGGTAGCCGTCGGCATCCAGCATCCCGACGTCGCCGGACCGCCAGTAACCGGCGACGAAAGCGTCCGTCGTCGCCTGCGGGTTGTTCCAGTAACACGGCACGGTCATCGCGCCGCCCAGCCAGATCTCGCCCTGCTGCCCGCGCGGCACCTCGTGCCCGGCCTCGTCCATGATCAGCAGGTCGACGTGGGGCAGCGGACGGCCAACCTGGTGGCGGCGTGCAGCGATCTGCTCGCTCGGCATCATCACCGCGGGCGAGCTCGTCTCGGTCGCGCCGTAGATGTTGGTCAGCCGCAGCTGCGGCAGGCATTCGCCAAGCGCGGCGACGCTGCTCTCGGGCATCGGCGCGCCGCCGAACGTGCCCGCCCGCCAAGCCGAGAGATCTGATCGCGCCATCTCGGGATCGAGCAGACACAGATTGTACATCGCCGGGACCATGCAGGTGTAGGTCATCCGCTCCCGCGCGGCGAGCTTCAGAAAGGCAGCCGCCTTGAAGCCGCGCATCATCACCGTGGTGCCGGCGACACCGATCATCTGCAACAATTCGAGCACCAGTCCGGTCACGTGCGACGCAGGCACCGCCAGCACCGTGACCTCCCCGTCGCCCAGGCCGAGCGCCTCGCGCGCGGCCAGCACACTGGTGATCGCGCTGAGATGGGTCAGCACTGCGCCCTTGGGTCGTCCCGTCGTGCCGGAGGTGCAGAGGATGGCAAATGGTGCATCCTCGTCGGCTTCGACCGGGGGCGGAGGCGCTTGCCCCGGAAGCGACCACAGGCGCCTGTCATCGTCGATCGCGATCGAATGGCGAAGCGCCGGGCAATCGGCAGCCGGGGGTAGTTCGCCGGCGAGGTCGGCTTCGTGCAGCAGCACTGTCGCCCCGGTCAGGTCCAGCACATAGGCTGTCTCCGGCGCCTTCTGGCGGATGTTCATCGGTACGACGATGCCGCCCAGCCGTGCGGTGGCGAGCACCGCGACGAGCAGATCGGCGCGGTTGCCGAGCAAGAGCGCGACCCGATCCCGCTTGCCTATGCCGCGGGCCGCGAGCGCCGCTGCGCTCGCGGCGACATGCGCCTCCAGCGTTGCGTAATCGATCCGCAGGCCACCATCGACGACTGCGATCCGCCGATGCGCGCGGGCCACTGCCGCCGCGAACATTGCGGATATGTCGGCGGGGCGTGCGGCATGGGCGCGCACTATCCTGCCGTGATGCAACTCGTGCCCGAGCGCCTGGGTGCCCATTGTTCGGCCTCTCCACTCTCTCCTGTCTACAAGGTGGCGCAAGACCTTGGACGACGCAATCCTTGGCGAAGGGCAATCACCGAACCCCCGGATCGGTAATATAGCTCTGCTGTCACTGCGCAGGTGAAGCCGGAGAGACAGGTTCGATTCGCCGCGCCGGCGCTTGCGGGCGCCCACGGCGCGAAGTAAGTGTGGCCTCACCGACCGCGCAGTGCGCGAGATCCGGTCATGGAGGAGGATGAGATGGCGGTAGGGAACGCAAAGCGGCAGGTTCTGCACGACATGCCGGCCGGCGACCAGCGGCCGGTGAAGCCGCTGGAATTCGACGGCGCCTTGCCCCGGCCCACGACCGACCTGAACCAGATCCGCGCCGATCTGTCCCGCGCAGGGTACGCGATCGCGGCCGAGGTCTTCACCCCGGATACCGCGCGCGAAATGCGCGACTTTCTGGCGGGCCAGATCGACCGCGAAGAGCAGGAGGACGAGGAACGGGTTCGCCGCTTCTATACCGATAATGACGATCTAAATCGTCGCATGTCGGGCGCGCTGCTGGTCAACCGACACAAATTCTTCCGCGACATCCTTGAACATCCGCTGCCACTGAAGCTGACGCGCGAGCTGCTTGGTCCGCAGACGTTGAACGAGTCCTATCTCGTCCACAGCTATGGTGCGAACGTCACCCGCCCCGGCAGCGCGGCGCAGGCGATCCACCGCGATCGCAGCGGCAACGTGCCGCTCTCGGCGGGCGCCGCGCAGACCCGCTTCATCTGGTGCCTCGACGAATTTACCGAGGCGAACGGCGCAACGCGCGTCGTGCCCGGCAGTCACCTCGATACCGAGCCGCAGAGCTGGACGGTGCAGTATGAATCGGTGCCGGCGGAGGCGCCCGCCGGATCGGTGCTGATCTACACCGACCTGCTGCTGCACGGCACCGGCGCGAACACGTCTGCCGACCGGGAGCGCGCCGGCGTCATCATTGGCTACTGCCCGCCCTGGTGGAAGCCGATGATCAATTTCCCGCTTACCACCGATCCCGCGGTGATGCGCGACTCGTCTGTCGAGCTGCGTCAGTTGATGGGCTACAGCTCGGTCGCGGTGGGCTTCGACGAGCCATGGACGTTCGCGCCGGCGGCGGTTCGCGATCTGGTCGTCCCGCCCGAAATGCATTGGTCGTTCTGAAGAAAAGGAAGGCGGGATGGCGCTGACTCTCGAAGACAAATGGGCGATCCAGGAGGTCGTCAATCGTTTCTGTCATTATTCCGACTATGGCGACTGGGATCGGCTGCGCGCGCTCTACACGCCCGACAGCGTGACCGAACTTGTCGGCCTGAACACTCGGTTCGACGGACCGGACCAGCAGCTGATCCATGCCCAGCACTCCTACGAAAATGCGCAGGGCCGCAACCGCCACTACAATCACAATCTCGTGATCGACGAGGTGTCGGATGACGAGGCCTGGGCCCGCTATTACATCCAGCAGCTGATGGCGCAGGAGCAGTACGGAGCGACGCAGCTCGGCGCCACGGCGCGCATGGAGGACCGGCTGGTGCGGACCGCCGATGGCTGGAAGATCGCGGAGCGGCGCTTCAACGGCGATCAATCGTTCCAGCTTTCCGCGGAGGAAATGGAGAATTACGCGTCCTGAGGCGCAGGGCGGCTCCCTCGGGCAGCATTCCCGCACGCTCTGCCCATGCACGGCGGAACACTGCTGTGAGCGCCGCCGCCCCTTCATAGCAAGCGCAACGGGCAGCTTCGGCGCGCGGCGGCATCTTTCGGTCGCCGGGGCGCCGGCCTAGAGCGGCATTCATATGCTCCTCACCATCCTGTCCGCGCTGGCACCGATTTTCGGACTGATCCTCGTCGGGTTCGGTTGCGCGCGGCACAAGCTGCTCCCCGAAACTGCCTTCGAGGTCCTCAACCGCCTCGTCATCAGCCTCACGCTGCCCGTCCTGACCTTTCGCAGCATCGCGCAGATGGCGGCGCACGATCTCGCCTCGCCACAGATGATCGTCGCCGTCGCTGGCGGCGCGCTGGCCGTCTATGCGGTGGGTTTCGCGTTGGAATATGCCCGCGGCAAGGATCCTGTTCGGGCCAATATCGCGGCGCTCGCGGCCTGCTACAGCAACACCGCGTTCGTCGGGCTGCCGATCGCCGCGATTCTGCTCGGCCCGGGCGCAATCGGACCGGCAACGTTGGCCGGCACGCTCTACGCGGGTGTGGTGTTCACGACAGGCGTGCTGGTAGGTGAACTCGCCGACAACGCCGGCGGTGCGCGGCGGCAGGCATTGCGCGCGGCGGTCACGGCTGTCGCGCGCAGCCCGCTGATCCTGGGTGCCGTCGCCGGAATCGTCTGGGCGTTGCTCGGCCTGCCGCTCGCCGGACCGGCCGATACGTTGCTAAGCACGCTTGCCGCGGCGACGCCCGCCTGCGCGCTGATCTCGATCGGCCTGTTCATGGGCCGTGCCAACCCGCCGGCCGAGCGACCGGTGATCGCGCGGATCGCGTTGCTCAAGCTCATCATTCATCCGCTGCTCACGTTGGGCCTCGTGCTCGTGCTGCCGCCGATGCCACCCCTCTGGGCCAAGGTTGCCGTGCTGATGGCGGCGATGCCAACGGGCACCAGCAGCTTCGTACTGGCCGGGCGCGCCGGATCGTGGGCGCTACAGACCAGTGCCCGCGCGATCCTCGTCACGGTCGCACTCGCCGCGGTTACCCTGGTGCCGGTCGTGTGGCTGGTGCTGATGCTGCCGGTGTGAGCGGCTGCAGCTTTAGCGAGGCAGATTTATTCTTGCACCCGGCGGGGCTGCTGACTGGCTAGGCTCGACATGCAAGCGGGAGAGTGTGCGATGGAAGGAACCGGGGCGGATCGGATCGACCGTAGGCATATCGCGCTGATCGCGCTGCTCGCGATCGTCGTGATGTTCGAAGGATTCGACGTCAGCGTGACCAGCGTGGTCCTGCCCTATATCGGCCGTGAGTTCGGCGCGACGCCGCCTGCGCTTGGCCGAGCCCTGGGCCTGATCGCACTCGGCTCGATCCTGGCCTGGGCGACGATGCGGCTCGGCGACCGGTTCGGGCGGCGTCCCGTGCTGCTCGTCAGTGCCGCCGCTTTCTCGCTCGGATCGCTGGCGACGGTGCTGGTAAACAGCGTCGCGGCCTATACCGCGGTGCAACTCGTCACGCGCATCTTCCTCGTCACCCAGATCGCGACCGCCTATGTCATCGTCAGCGAGACGCTGCCGGCGACTATCCGGGGTCGGGCCAACGGGCTGCTCGGCGCGCTCGGCAGTTTCGGCGCAGCCTTGCCCTATCTCCTGCTCGCCCCGTCGCTTGCCTCCCCGCTCGGCTGGCGGATGCTGTTCGTGATCGGCAGCGTGCCGCTGTTGATGCTGCCGCTGCTGTACGCGTGGCTGCCGGAGACGCCGGTGTGGCGCGCGGCGCGTGCGAGCGGGACGCCGCACCTGTCCGCGCTGGCGGAGCTGCGCGAGCTGACCGCCCCCGGTCTTCGCCGGAATGCCGTCGGGATGACGTTGTTGTGGACGATCGTGAATTTCGCAAGCTCGATCGCCGCCTTGTTCTTCACGCTGTATGTGGTGCAGGAGCGCGGCTGGGCAGCCGGCGATCTCGCCATGATCGCGCCCGCAGGGCTGGCAGGCGCCGTCGTCGGCTATGTCGGCGCGGGCCTGCTGATGGACCGGATCGGCCGGCGCTGGACGCTGACGATCTACATGGCGGCGCTCGGTGCCCTCATTCAGCTCTGCTACACGGCGCATGGCTGGTGGACGATCGCCGGTGCGTTCCTCGCGATCCAGGCTGCGATCGGCATCTGGGTGGTCGCCTACACGCTCAATTCGGAGCTCTTCCCCACCCATCTGCGCGCAGCGGCGAACGGCTGGTGCCATAATCTGGTCGCGCGATGGGGGGTGGTGGTCGCACCCTGGCTGCTGGGGGCGCTCAGCGCGCGGATGGGCGCGATCGGCCCGGCCGCAGCGACGCTGGGCCTCGCCGCATGGACGGCAATTCCCGTCGTATGGCTGCTGCTGCCGGAAACGCGCGGGCGCCGGCTGGAGGCGGACTGAGCGCCCCGGCTCAGCCGTTGGCCGTCGCGGCGCTACGACCGGCCTGCCGGCCGAAGAACGTGCAGTCCGCGAGACTCATGCCGGAGCTGTAACCGTGGCCGGAGCGCGGCAAGCCGGAGGTTGCCCGCCCCGCCGCAAACAGGCCGGGCACCGGCTGGCCGCCGCGATCCAGCACGTGCCCGCTCGGCAGCGTCGAGAGGCCGCCGAGCGTGAAGAATGAAAAGTAGCTGTCACGGAAGTTGAGTTCCAGCGCGGCGAACGGTCCATCGTTCAGCACCTTCAGCCACTGCGCCGCCTTGTGGAACACGGGATCGTGCCCTTCGGCCGCATAGCGGTTGAACGTGCGTACGGTGGCGGCCAGAGTGTCTTCCGGCAGGCCGAGTTCGCACTCCACCTCCTCCCAAGTGGCGCCCACCGCCGCGATGGAGATGCGCGCCATCTCGATCGGCTGGCTGAAGATGGCATTGTCGACCAGCAGCCACACCTTGTCGCCGCTTTGGTCCACCATCGTGCGGGTGACGCGGCCGTGGTAGCAATCCTCGTTGATGAAGCGATTGCCCGCCTCGTTGACGAAGATGCCTTTCACGAAGTCCGGCGGCATGATCCACGGACAGGTGGTGAAGAATTCGTCCATGTGGATCGCATCGCCCCCCGCGCTGATCCCCATCAGGATGCCAGATCCATTGTCGTTCTCGCCGATCGGGTCGGAGAGCTTGAGCGTGCCGGGCGCGTAGCGGCGCAGCATGTCCTCGTTCATCGCGAAGCCGCCGGTGGCGAGCACGACGCCGCGATGCGCGCGAACGTAGACCGGGCGGTTATCGATGCGGACCACGATCCCGACCACGCGTTCGCCCTCCACGATGAGGCTCTGGGCCTTCGCATCGAGGCGCACGTCAACGCCTGCCTCGCGCACGCGCGCTTCCAGGATGTCGACCAGCTTCCGGCCCCCGCCCCATCCCATATACTGAATGACGTGGCCGCGCGGCGCCGGCTTGACCGCCGCCGAATAAGGCCACGCTTCTTCGCTGCCGGACCAGATCAGCGTGTCGTCTTCCGGCGGCTCTATGATCTTGCCGGGCAGGAAATTGCCCTTGTAGGGCACGCCCTGCGCCTTCAGCCACTCGAAGTGGGCGAGGCTGTTCGCCGCGTAGAGATCGCACTTGGCAATGTCCGCATCGGGGCCGCCCGCCATCTTCAGATACGTGGCCATTGCCTCGGGCGTATCCTCGAAACCCGCGGCACGCTGCACGTCGGTGCCGCCGCCGATGTAGATTTCGCCGCCCGACAGCGCGGAGGCGCCGCCGCTGCCCGACCCCGCCTCGAACAGCGTGACGCGCGCGCCGGCCCGCGCCGCCTCCAGCGCCGCGCAGGCGCCCGAGGCTCCGAAGCCCACCACCGCGACATCCGTCTCGATGTCCCAATGGGATACGTCTTCAGCCAGCAACGGCCGGTGCAGGGTCCCGCGCGCCACATCATCCTCCCGACAGCGGCGCCTGAGCCGCGTTTCGAGAAGCGACCTAGCGGAAGAGCCGCGATTTGCGCAACTGTGGGCTGGCCTTCTGCCGCAATTTGCGGCTGATCACTCCATTTCGAAGACGCTCACCGCGCCTTCGACAATGCCCACCTCCGCGACGTAGCGGCGCCATGCCGCAATCAGCGACTCCAGGATCGCCGGCTCGTCGGTCGCACGGTCGCTGGTCTCGCCGGGGTCGCTTGCGAGGTCGTAGAGCTGCCAGCCGCCGCTGCCCTCCGGTGTGCGGAGCCATACCGCCTTCCAGCTGCCACGCCGGATCGCGCGCCGGCCGAACAGCTCCCATCCGGTCTCCGCGTCCTCGGGATGTATCTTCGCCTCGGCGCCGGAAAAGTGCGGAAGCAGCGAGCGGCCGCGCATCGGCTCGACAGGCCGGCCCTGCCACTTGGCCGGATGCGCGATGCCTGCCAGGTCGAGGATCGTGGCCGCCACATCCATGGCGGTCGAGAAGTCATGGCTGATGCCCTGACGCACGCCCGGCCCGGCGGCGAAGAACGGCACACGGATGCCGCCTTCCGTCGGGAAAGCCTTGTGCAGCCGGGAAGGCGCGGTCGCCGCCTGCGCCCAGCGGGGGCCGTACCAGATGCAGCTGGTGGGGCTGCCGAGATTGTCGAGACTGTTGTCGAAATGCTCGGCGATCTGCCGCTCGATCAGCGCACCCACGATCGGCATCGCCTCGACCATCGATCCCTCCGCGCCATTGTCGGACAGGAACATCACGATCGTATCGTCCAGGTCCCCGTCACCCCGCAGCCGGTCGATCACGCGGCCGACATTCCAGTCCATCCGCTCGACCATGCCGGCGTAGACTTCCATCGCGCGGGCAGACCAGGCGCGATCTTCGGGCGACAAGGCGTGCCACGGCTCACCGCCGAAGAAAGGATGAGCCACCGCATCGGCCGGGATCAGACCCTCGGCGCGCAGTCTCGCCAACCGTTCCTCGCGAAGCACCTCCGGCCCGGCATCGTAGCGCCCCCGATAGGCGAGGATGTTCTCGCGCGGCGCCTGCAGCGGCCAGTGCGGCGCACTGAACGGCAGGTAGGCGAAGAAGGGTCGGTCGCGCGGCCGCTCCGCCAGATAGCCGACCAGTCGTTCGGCAAAGTAATCCGAGGAGTAGAAGTCGGGCGGCAGGCGCACGTCGCGTCGTCCGTCCTCCTCATAGACCGTCTCCACGGTGGAAAAGGAGTCGGTACCGTCACCGATATAATGGCTCGACCCCGCCGGCAGTAGCGCGAAGGAGCGTTCGAAGCCACGCGCCGCAGGAACGCTCTGCGCCGTCTCGCCCAGGTGCCACTTGCCGGACAGCAGGGTATGCCATCCCGCCTCGCGCAGCAGCTCGGCCACTGTCACGACCCGTTCGTTCAGATGGCCCTCATAGCCCGGCGCGCCGGCAAAGCCCGGTGCCGCCACCTCCAGCATGGTGCCGATGCCCGCCAGATGCGGATCGGTGCCCGTCATCAGCATCGCGCGCGTCGGCGAGCAAGCGGGCGCGGAGTGGAAGTCGGTCGACCGCAACCCGCCGCGCGCCAGCGCGTCCAGATGCGGCGTCCGGATCTCGCCGCCGAACGCGCCGAGATCCGAGAAGCCGAGATCGTCCGCCACGATCAGGAGGATATTGGGACGGTCGGCCACCATCAGATCGTCCACCGGAGCGTCACGCCATAGGTCCGCGGATCACCCAGGATCGCGCTTGTCTGCCCGGTGTTGAATGCGGATGCAGTGGTGATGCTGAAATATTTGTCGTTGAAGAGGTTGCGTGCGTAGACCGAGAGGTCCCAGCCGGCACGCGAATTGCGCAGACCGAGGCGCGCGTTGACCACATCGAAGGCCGGTGCCAGCGAATCCGCCGCCAGATTGTACGACGTGTAGAAGTCCGAGCGATGCTGCCAGTCGGCGCTGAGATAGGCCTCGCGGTCATTGGCGATGGCCTGCGCGTACTCGCCGCCCGCGCTGAACGACCATTTCGATACGCCCGGCAGGCGCCGCCCGGAAAGGTTGCAGATCGTCGCCAGCCCGAAATACTCGACCGGGCACGGCGCGTTGGTGAAGTTGCGGTAGGTGGCATCCGTATATGCGCCCGATGCGAACAGGCTGAGGCCGCGCACCGGCCGGACGCTTCCGTCAAGTTCCACGCCGCGCGACCGCACCGTTCCGACATTGGCGATGTAGGCGGTGGGGGCGACGGTCACGTCGACCTGCTGGCTCTGATAGTTGCGCACGCGCTGGTCGAACACGGCCAGATTGAGGGTCGCCCGCCGATCGAGGAACTCGGTTTTCAGGCCCGCCTCAAGGCTGCGCACCCTTTCGGGATCGATCACCTTCGGTGCGACGGTGGCGTTGAGGTTGAGCCCGCCCGATTTGAAGCCGCGTGCATAGGTAGCGTAGGCGAGGATGCCCGTCGCCGGCTTCCACGAGAGCGTGGCGCGACCGGACAGGTTGTTTTCGGTCGTCTCGGGGAAGAAGGCCGGAATGTTCGGTGCGAAGCTGTTGCGGATCGCCTGCGCACCGAGCGCGATCTGGGCGGCGGTCAACGCGGGGCCGCGCTGCACCTGCTCGAAACTGCCGTCCTTCTTCTCACGCGTGTAGCGCAAGCCCCCGGTCAAATCGACCGTGCTGGTGGCGTGCCAGGTTGCCTCGCCGAACGCGGCGTAGCTCCGCGTGCGCGCCGTCGCCGCGCCGTCCGCGAACAGGCCCGTGAGCGCCGCCTGTCCCGCTGCCGAAGGCGTCGTGCCGCCGGGTACGGCAGGCCCGAGGATCCACAACGCCGCATCGCGCCCGTAGATCGTGAAGAAGCTGTCATCGATACGCTGGTTGAAATAATAAAGCCCCGCCACATAGTCGATCGTATTGCGACCGTTGGAGGCGATGCGCAGTTCTTCGCTGAGCTGGCGCTGGTCTTCGCGCACGCCGGCGTTCTCGAAAATGTCGAGACCGATGATGTCCCCATCCGTACTGGGACGGTATTTGAGCTTGCGCCATGCAGTCACGGACGTGACGGTAACTGGGCCGAGATCCCAGTCGGCGATTCCCGTGCCGCCATATGTCTTCAGCGCGACGGTGATCGGCCGGTTGATCTCCAGCTTCCGCGCGAACGGATCCACCGGGAGCGGCGTGTAGCCGAAGCGGGCAGCGCGCTGCAGGAAATTGTTGGGAAGCGGCGCGCCGTCGATGCGGGTCGTCCGGATC
>Ga0207668_10000472_pt1 | contig 25246 bp, 28 predicted proteins | sample KBSS43metaG_FD_184323 | JGI IMG/M metagenome (GOLD analysis project Ga0207668, IMG submission 184323) | Switchgrass rhizosphere microbial communities from Kellogg Biological Station, Michigan, USA - KBS S4-3 metaG (SPAdes) (version 2) | ecosystem: Host-associated > Plants > Roots > Rhizosphere...
CCCCCACCGCAAGAATCGCCCCCACCGCACCACCGCACCGCGGGGCATCCGGGGGCTCGGCCCCCGGAGCAGATATGACGAGTGGCCCCGGTCCGCGCTTCCCGCGGACAGAGACCACCCAAACACTCGTGGAGCTGAGGGGATTTGAACCCCTGACCCCCTCGATGCGAACGAGGTGCGCTACCAGTCTGCGCCACAGCCCCTTGCAGCCCGCGAACCTTGTCCGTGGGACCGCAGCAAGGCTAACAGGTCGGCGGCCGGGCCCGCGAACCCACCCCACCAAACTCAGGCCGTGTGGTGGCGGCCGCCCGCCTCGTACGCCCGGCCGCGCAACCCGCCGCCGCGCCGGTAGTAGACCGACGCTTCGGCCGGCAGGTCGGACGGGTCTCGGTCCAGCCCCATGGCCGCCCGCCGCACCGCTTCCCGCTGGGCGGCCAGCCGCCGTTGGGCCTCGCGTCGCGCCGCGGCACGGCGGGCCTGTTCGCGTCGCACCTCGGCCTGCCGGGCCGCCAACCAGGCCGCCTCGCGGGCTTCGACGCGCCGCCGCCGGCGGTCGGCGAGGGCGCGGTTGCGCAGGTGCACGAGGTCGACCGCGAGCAGCGCGGCGGTCACCGCGAAGCCGATCCAGAAGCCGGGGCCGACGGTCAGCACCCCGATCAGCTCGATCACGTTGAGCAGCAGCAGTGCCGCGAAGACGCGCCGGCGACGGACCACCGCGGGGGTGTGCCGCCGGGCCGGTGGGCGCCGGGTGGGGCGTTTGCCGGTGACCAGGCGCAGGCGGCGCTGCGGCTTCGGGGATTCACCCGATGGGGCCGGGAGCGTAACCGTCACCGCGCGGGCGGGGTTGATCGGTCGGCGTCCGGGCACGGTGCGGCGACGGCGGCGGCGTTGCAGCACCCGCGCCGTCGACGACGCCCGCTCCGCGGCGAGCCGCTCGGAGGCGTCGTACCGGCGCACGAGCGCTGGTGCGAGGGCGAGCAGTCCGGCCGCGGCGAGGACGGCGAGGAGCACCGAGGTCGGCACCCTCACCCCTCCCTTGCAGCTTCGGGCGGCCCGCTCTACACGTCGTCGGTGGCGGACCGCAAGACCTAGTCTTCTCCGAGGCTACGGGCGCGAGCTGCGGAAATGGTCACGGCGCGCCGGGCGCGCCGCTGCTTGACGTGCGGGGATCAGGCCCGTACGCGTCGCCAGCGGGCCAGCAGGCCGCCCTCGGCCACGACCTCCTCGCTGGTCAGTGCGTATCCGAGGTGGTCGCGCCAATTGCCGTCGATGTGCATGTAGCGCTGGTGGTACGCCTCCTCGCGGAAGCCCAGCTTCTCGACGACGCGGCGGGACGGCTTGTTCTCGGGGCGGATGTTGACCTCGATGCGGTGCAGGCCGCCGGGGCCGAAGGCGTGGTCGACGGCGAGTGCCAGCGCGGTCGGGATCACGCCGCGGCCGGCGGTCCGGTGGTCGACCCAGTATCCGGCGTACGCCGAGCTGAACGCGCGCCGCACGATGTTGCCCAGGTTGAGGTGGCCGACGAAGCGTTCGCTGCCGTCGGCCTCGCGGAGGCAGACGGCGAACGGCATGCTCTCGCCGCGCTTCGCCGCCCGTTTCATGTCGGCGTAGACGTAGCCGTACGCGCGTGCCGAGTTCATCTCGGCCCACGGCCCGGGCGGCGCCGACTCCCAGGGGGCCAGCCACTGCTGGTTGGCGATCCGCACCGCGGACCAGGCCCGGGCGTCGCCGCGCCGGTAGGGTCGCAGCAGGACGGCACCGTCCGCCAGGACGGCGGGCCATCCGGGCGTGGACCCCAGCATCAGCGCCTCCGGTCGAGCAGCAACACGTCCACGGTCGAGCCGGCGGCGGCCGTGGTGACCCGCTCGCCGAGCACCAGCAGGCCGTTGGCCTCGGCAAGGCCGGAGAGAGTGTACGGCCCACCGGCCAGCGGTTGCACCGTGTGGCCGCCACCGCGCCGCTCGGCGACGTGGGCGGGCCGGAACTCGCGCAGGCCACCGGGCGAGGAGACGGTTTCCAGCAGGTGTGCCTTGACGCTGTGCCGGAACACCGGCTCCGCGCCGGCGAGGAGCTGGATGACCGGCCGGGCGAGCACCTCGAAGCCGATCAGCGCGGAGCCGGGCTCGCCGGGCAGGCAGACCACCGGCACCTCCTCGCCGCCGACGGTGCCGAAGCCGAGCGTCGCGCCGGGGCTGAGCGCCACGTCGGTGAACTCGACCGCGCCGCGCCCGGGGTCGCGGCGGGACAGCACCCGGCGCAGCATGTCGCCGGGTCCGGTGCCGGTGCCGCCGGTCGTGATGATCAGGTCGGCCCGCAGGGTCTGATCCTCCAGCAGCCCACGCAGGCCTTCCGGGTCGTCGTCGCAGATGCCGATCCGGTACGCCAGGGCGCCCGCCTCCACCGCGGCCGCGGTCAGCGCGTGCGAGTTGGCGTCCACCACCTGCCCGGGCTGGCTGGGCCGGCCCACGTCGACCAGTTCGTCGCCGGTGGCCACCACGACGACCCGCGGGCTGGGCCGGACCACCACGTGACCGATGCCGGAGGCGGCGAAGGTGGCCACCATGGCGGGTGTCACGTAGGTGCCGGCGGCGGCGAGCACCTGCCCGGCGGCGAGTTCGTCGCCGCTACGCCGGACGCCCGAGCCGCGTTTGGGTGCGTGCAGGATCTCGACGGCGGCCATGCCCTGGTCGGTCCAGTGCACCGGGACCACCACGTCGGCACCGATCGGCAGCGGCGCGCCGGCCGCCACCGAGAAGCAGGTGCCGGGCGTCAGCCGTACGGGTCGCCAGCTGGCCGCGCCGAGGTCGCCGACCACGTTGAGCCGGACCGGCCGCGGCCCGCCCTCGAACCGCCCGAAGGACGGGTGCGAGCCGATCCGGCCGGCCGACGAGAGGTCTTCCCAGCGGGCCGCGTACCCGTCGATCGCGGCCTGGTCGAACGCCGGGTAGGGGTGCGGCGCGAGCACGTCGTTGGCCAGCACGTTGCCGTGCGCCTGGGTCAGGTCGAGGTCGAGCGGAGGCAGCGCCCGAAGCCTGCGCAGCACGCTGCCCAGGTATTCGGCGAGAGGCATCAGCTCGTTGGCGGCCGCCTCGGCATCGGCCGTGGCCGTCATCCTTTCGCACCGCCGGCGACGAACTCGGTCAGCCAGCTCCGGAACTCTTCGCCGAGGTCGGCCCGCTTCGCGGCGAGCATCACCACGGCCTGCAGGTAGCCCAGCGGCATGCCGGTGTCGTACCGGTGGCCGCGGTAGACGATGCCGTGCACCGGCACACCGTCGGCGAGCAGCTGAGCCATCGCGTCGGTCAGCTGGATCTCGCCGCCGCTGCCCGGCTTGGTGTTCTCGATCGCCTCGAAGATCGACGCGGGCAGGATGTAGCGGCCGAGCACCGCCAGGTTGCTCGGCGCCTCCTCCGGGGACGGCTTCTCCACCAGGCCGGTCACCTGTACGACGTCCTCGCCCAGGTCGGACGGCGCCACCGAGGCGATGCCGTAGCGGCTGGTCTCCTCCGGCTTGACCTCCATGAAGGCGAGCACGATCCCGCCCGTACGCGCTTGCAGCTCAAGCATCGCCGGAAGCAGCGGCTTGTCCTCCTCGACGAACTCGTCGCCGAGCAGCACCGCGAACGCATTGTCGCCGACATGCGAGGCGGCCGTGCCGACCGCATGGCCGAGGCCGAGCGGCTCACCCTGCCGGCAGGTGTAGATGTCGGCGAGCTCGCTGGTGCGCCGCACCTCGGCGAGCCGCTCGAAGTCGCCCTTCTCCTCGAGGCGGGTCTCCACGTCCGGGCGGCGGTCGAAGTGGTCGACCATCGAGGTCTTGCCCCGCCCGGTGACCAGCAGGACGTCGGTGATCCCGGCGGCGGCCGCCTCCTCCACGATGTATTGCAATACCGGCCGGTCGACCACGGGCAGCAGTTCCTTGGGCACCGCCTTGGTGGCCGGCAGGAACCGGGTGGCCAGGCCCGCCGCGGGGATCACGGCCTTCACCGCTCGGCGGCCGGACGGGGCGTTCGTGGTCATCGAGGTCACCGCACCTTCGCTGTCGTTAGTGCCCGGGATATGTCGCGAGACTATCGGCCGCGCCGATGGCGCGGCGGTCGTGGCCCGGTAACCGAATTTCCGTCAAGTGTGCCCGGCGAAACCCCCGACTTGATCACATCGGACGCCTCGGCCAGGCGATATGTGTCCCGACCGGCCCTCTTCGCCGCGTAGAGCGCCTGGTCGGCGGCCGCGAGCACCTGCTGGGCGGTGCCGCCGTGCTCGGGGAAGACGGCGACCCCGATGGAGACGGTGATCGGGATCTGGCCGGCATTTCCGTCGAGCGGCACCGGACGGTCACGGACCGCGGTGCCGAGCCGCTCGGCCACGATCGCCCCGCCGTACGCGTCGGTCTCCGGCAGCAGCACCACGAACTCCTCCCCGCCCTGGCGGAACGCCACGTCGACCTCGCGCAGGCCGACCCGGATGCGCCGGGCGAACTCGCCCAGCACCGTGTCCCCGGCCGCGTGCCCGTACGTGTCGTTCACTTCCTTGAAGTGGTCGAGGTCGAGCACCAGCACGGCCAGCATCCGCCCGAACCGGTTCGCCCGTTCCACCTCCCGGCGCAACGATTCCCGCAGGTAACGGTAATTCCACAACCCGGTGAGCGGATCGGTGAGTGAGAGCCGCTGCGCTTCCTCGTGCACCCGTACGTTGTGCACCGCCACCCCGGCCTGCCCGGCAAACGTACGCAGGGTGTGCAAGTCCGCGTCGTCGAAGGCGCCCCCGCCGACCCGGTCGTAAAGCGCGAGCACGCCCAGCGTGGCCGGCGTGGCGGGCGCGGGCGGGTCGCCGGGCAGCAGCGGTTCGTCGACGGTGACGGGCGCGCAGATCGGCACGGCCAGGTAGGTGAGGCAGGGCGGTTCGGCGGTGCCCATCTGCCCGTGGCCCCGGCGCGGCTCGCCGGCCGCCGCGACCGCGCCCAGCACCCCCGAGCCGACCGGCAGGCGCCGCTCGGGCAGCTCCGCGTCCGGCACGTCCCAGGCGCCGGTCAGGCCCACCCCGCACTGCGCGACGAGGTGACCGGCGGCCGGGTCGATGAGCAGCACGAGCCCCGCCCGGGCACCGGTGGCGGCGAGCGCCGTGCGCAAAATCACTTGGAGGATCCGCTGCACGTCGTGGGTGCTGGACAGGGTCTCGCCGAGGATCGCGAGATGCCCACGCAACTGGTCCCGGCTGGCGGTCAGCGCTTGCACGTAGGCCTGCAGCTCGCGGGTCATCCGGTTGAAGCTGGCGGCCAGCCGGCCCAACTCGTCCGGCCGTACGAGCGGCACACGGGTGTCCAGTTCCCCGCCGGCCACCCGGTCGGCGGCCCAGGCCAGATCGCCCAGCGGGCGGGTGGTGGACCGGGCGAGCCAGCGGGCGACGAGCACGGCGGCCACCGCGGCGGCGAGCACGAGGGTGGGCAGTACCGCGTACAGGAAGGTGGGGTGGGCCTGCCGCACGCTCAGCGTGAGTGGCAGCGGCTGGCCCGGCTCCGCGCCCAGCAGGCGGGTCTTCGCCAGCGGGCGTCGGCCGGTCAGGCTGACCTGCGCTCCGCTGGCGGCGGTGAGGCGGTCGAGGAAGGGCGGGTCCACCAGTTGGGCGGCGGTCACCCGGAGGCTGCCGCTGGTGGCGGTAGCGGCGATCGCGGTGATCTCGCCGCCGACCGGGGCGGCGCAGTCCTGCCAGCCCGGTTCGTCGCCGTGACCGACGGCCATCCCGCGCGCTTGGCGGTCGCTGAGCCGGATGTCGCTGGCCAGGCCACGGGCCACGAGTTGGTCGGCGACCGCGGCGCGGGCACCGGCCGGCACCACGGCCACCGCGTCGGCGCTGGCCTGCAACTGACGGCAGATCGCCCCGATTCCCGTGCGGACCGTGGTGGCGGCACGATCGAGCCGTTCGGTCGTGCGGTCCCGGCTCACCGCGGCGACCGTGAGGGCGACGAAGATGGACCCGAGCAGGACCGGACCGAGAACGACCACCAGAAACGCGGTGGTGAGCCGGCCACGTAGCGTCACGCATCCTCCCGGAAGTGGCCCTCTTTGGAGCGATGCTGACATAGTGTGCCCCGTTTGCCGCTTTTTGAAAGGGGGTGTTGCATGTCCGATTTGACCGGTGAAGCGGAAAGATCTCGCGCGGCCAAGATCGCTCTGCGCAATCGGCTGCTTACAGCGCGCCGCTCGTTGACCGCCGATGCCCGTGCCGCGGCAGCCGCCCAAATCCAAGATCAAACCCTCGATCTCGTACGGCGGGAAGGGCCGCGCACGATCGCGGCGTACGTCCCGGTCGGCACCGAGCCGGGTGGGGCGGACCTGCCTGAGGTGTTGGCCGCGTACGGCCAGGTTTTGCTGCCCGTGCTGCTGCCGGACGGCGATCTGGACTGGGCCGCGTTCTCGGGGCCGCCTGGATTTGCCGGCTCCGCGGGACCCGCCGGCCCTCACGGCGCCGCCGGTCCTGCCGGCTCGGGCGGTCCTGCCGGATCGGGCGGTCCTGCCGGCTCGGGCGGTCCCGCCGGATCGCTCGGTGCTGGGCCGCGGGGGCTGCGGGAACCGATCGGTCCACGTCTGGGCGTCGAGGCCGTCCGCTCGGCGGATCTCGTGCTGGTCCCGGCCCTGGCGGTGGACCGGCGGGGAGTTCGGATGGGGCGCGGTGGCGGATCCTATGACCGCGTGCTGGAACGGCTCGGGTCCGGTTCGGCGCTGGTGGTGGCGTTGCTGCACGACGGAGAACTGCTGGCAGAGGTACCGGCGGAGCCGCACGACCGGCGGGTGCACGGGGTTGTGCTGCCGAGCGGGATCGTCATGCTGAACGGCTGACCTTCCCCTCAACTGCCGGGCCGAGTGGACGAAATGACGTCCGATGGCGCAACATTGGCACTCGGAGTTGGCGAGTGCCAGCCGCCGAAGGATCCGGAGGAGCCGTGCCCACCTACCAGTACGCCTGCACCGAATGCGGTCACCAGCTCGAGGCCGTGCAGTCGTTCTCCGACTCGGCGCTCACCGAGTGCCCGAATTGCCACGGCAAGCTCCGCAAGGTCTTCAACTCGGTGGGCATCGTCTTCAAGGGCTCGGGCTTCTACCGCAACGACTCCCGCTCCGGCAACGGCAGCGCCGAGAAGTCGAGCACCAACGGCGATTCGCCGGCCAAGAAGTCGGAGTCGTCGACCTCGTCCAGCGACTCGTCGTCGACCTCGTCCTCGTCGACCTCCTCGTCGTCGACCTCCTCGTCGTCAACCTCAACGGCCTCGTCCTCGACGTCCTCGGGCACCGCGAAGGCGGCCGCGGCGTCCTGACGCGCTCTCACCCACACATCAGAGGCTGATCCGGTCTCGCCCGCACGCCGCAGGCTGATCCGGTCTCGCCCGCACGCCGCAGGCTGATCCGGTCTCGCCCGCACGCCGCAGGCTGATCCGGTCTCGCCAGCGAACCAGAGCTGACCCGGTCGCGGCCGCGCAGCAGACGCAGAACCGGTCTCACCCGCCATACCAAAATCACGCCGGCCTCGCCGGTTATCCACACCGCCGCGTTGTCCACAAGGCCCCAGCACGCCGCCGCCCGCCCCGCCTAACGTCTGTCCCGGCGCCCCGACCACGGCGCCACGGCAGACGGGGAGGGGCACGACGATGGGCAGACCTGGCACGGTCCGTCGCGGGCCCGCTCCACCCACAGCGCACGGGTCCGCACGCCGCGACAGCGGCGACGGGCGCCTGGATCCCGTGCGGTGGCGCCGGCCGGGCAACGGCACGCTACTGCGCCTCGTAGCGGTCGCAGTCCTCTTGGCCACCGCTGCCGTGGTGTCGTGGTCTCGCCCGGAGCCCTGCGCTCCACAGACCGGCGCCGCGGCCGTTCCCCCGCCATCTTCATTCGCGGCCGCGGCGCCTTCATCGCAACCCAGGCCGGCCTCCGCGCCGACGCTGCCGGCCGGCAGCGTGGGTGTCCCCGTGCGGCTGGCCGATCCCACCGCCCTCACCCTGGTCCGCCCCGGCAACCGCGTCGACCTGCTCCGCCTCGACGACGCGAGCGGCCGCAGCACGGCCGTGGCCACGGCCGCACTGGTGCTCAAGGTCACCGGCGCAGCCGACCCAACGACCGGCGGCCTGCTCCTCGCCCTGGCCCCACCCGAAGCCGAGCGCGCCGTGTCCACCGCAGGCAACGGCTTCGCCATCCTGATCCGCCCCGACTGACAGCGTCACGGTGAGCCAGGTCGAGCGGTCCGGCTCAGTCGAGCGGACCGGCTCACCAGTGCGGCGGTCGGTCCTCCAGCAGGCGGTCGTCGTTGCCATACCCGCGCTCGCCCCAGCCTCGCTCCGTGTCATCACGGGTCTGGTCGGGAAGAACCGGGGCCTCTTCCGACTCGAAGTCGACTTCCCGCTCGGCGTCGTGGTCGCGCTCGGGCTCATCCAGGATGTCCACGGGGTAAGGGTAGGCCCCGTCGCCTCGGACGTCTCCCCCCATCGGCTGTACCGTCGGTGAACGTGAGCTCCCCCACCGGCATCCCGGACGACGACGCGTACTGGCAACGCCCGGATCCCGCCTACGAGACACCCGGCCGGGCCCCCGAGCCGCCGCAGCCGGCCGACCACTACGAGGGCCCGCCCCGGCCCGCCCCGCCGTCGCCGCACTGGCGCCCGCCCACGATCGCCCAGCCGCCCCCGCCGCGGCAGATGCCGACGCAAGACATGGACGCCCTGAACGAGGCCGAGGGCTCGGCCCGCACGCTGACCTACGGCGTGGGTTTGGTCGCGGGCGCGATCGCCCTGATCCTCCTGTGCCTGCTCTGCGGCCGCGTCATCTTCTAGCGACCCAGGTCAGCAAGCAACAGTGTGGGCAAATCCGGCGCACTGGTCGGCGTGTCTCCCCGCACCACCTGCGGCGGTGGGGACGTCCGGCTCGGTGGTGGGTGCAGCGACCCGCACTCCCGGGTTTGGGGACCGGCGTGAGTGGATTCGCACGCCGGCACGGCTTCCGGCTACGCCACTAAACCCCGACAAGGCGACGGCGACGAACCGCGCGGCAGCACTAGTACGTGCCCCACACGGCGGTGGCGCCCGAGTCGCCGGTCTTGAACACGTAGTAGCCGGCGGCGGCTGCGAGCGCGATCATGACGACTGCGGCACCCAGTTCCGCGACTCGCGGCAGGGCTCGCGGGCGGCGCGCCGTCAACGCCACCATCAGCAGGCTGACCACACCCAGCGCCAGCGAGAACCAGAACGTGCGGTCGCCGAAGCCCATGTGATCGTCGAGGATCTCCTTGCCGGTTCCCTTCAGTCCCTGGGCGATCAGCCGGTTGTAGAGCTCGGTGCCGGAGAGCTTCGCCACATACGCGGACCCTGGGGCCGCCACGGCCAGCAGCGCCACCGCCCAGCCGATCTTTGGCCGCCAAGGGGCCACCAGCGCGTAGACGATGGCGCCGAGCGCAAGCAGCGGCACGAAGATGACCGCGGCGTGCAGCACGAGGGCATGCACCGGCAGGCCGTTTATCTGGTCGAACACGACGACTCCTCAATGTCGGGATGATCGCCAGCTTAGAGTTATCTGACGACGCAAACATCAACCGCCCATGCGTACACTCCGGCGGCCGATCCGGTTCACCCCTTGCGCGATCTTGTGAAAGATCGCCCGAACAGGGCTCCAACGGATCTTCGCGGTTGGGGTTTCCCCGGAAACCGTGCTGTCATGGACCGATGTCCACCGGCGAAGAACTGCTGCGCGAGCACGGTCTGCGGGTCACCAAGCCGCGCCTCGCCGTGCTGGAGATCCTCGCCGAGGGCGGCCATCTCGAGGTGGATGAGATCGCAAACCGGGCTCGCACCCGCATCGAGTCGGTCTCCACGCAGGCCGTCTACGACGTGCTCGGCGCCCTGTCCCGGGCCGGCCTGGCCCGTCGCCTGGAGCCGGCGGGCAGCCCGGCACGCTTCGAAGCCCGCGTCGGCGACAACCATCATCACATCGTCTGCCGCGGCTGCGGCGCCATCGCCGACGTCGACTGCACGCTCGGTGAGCGCCCTTGCCTCACGCCCAGCAACGGCCACGGCTTCGAACTGGACGAGGCCGAGGTCACTTTCTGGGGTCTCTGCCCCGACTGCCAGGCCCGCCGCGACGCCGAGGCCTGACCGGCTTCAGCGACCGCGGGCATCGCACTACGGCATTCACCTCGGGTTCCCGGCATGCCGACGGGCCAGGTTCGGCAAATCTATACCTGAACAGGTTCAACTTTTCCGGTCGGTCGTGGTTATGTTGAGCGCATGGGTGATGCAGGCTTGTTCGGACCGGACTCGGTGACCTGGAAGTTGCATCGGGAGCCGATTCTCATGCTCGGCGGGCTCCGCTCGCTCTACCTTCAGGCGCTGCACCCCCGCGCGGTCGCCGCCGTCGCGCAAAACTCCGGATACCGCTCCGACCCGTGGGGCCGGCTCATCCGCACCTCGAACTACGTCGCCACCGTCATCTACGGCACCACGGACGAGGCGGAGCAGGCCGGCAGTCGCCTGCGCCGGCTACACGCCAAGTTGTCCGCGACCGACCCCAGCACCGGCGAGCCGTTCCCGATCGACGAGCCGGGTCTGCTGCGCTGGGTACACGTCGCCGAGGTGGAGTCGTTCCTGACCACGGCCACCCGGGCCGGGCTGCGGCTCACCCCCACCGAGGTCGACCGCTACTACGCCGAGCAGCTCCGCGCCGCCGAACTGGTCGGACTCGACCCGGCAACAGTGCCGTCGACCGCCGCCGAGGTGGCCGACTACTACGACGCGGTGCGCCCGGAGCTTCGCCTGACCCGAGACGGCGCCGAAACCGCCGCCTTCCTGACCATTCCCCCCGTGCCGGACAACTGGGGCAACAAGGCCCTGCGCCTGAGCCTCACCCTGGGCCCGGCCCGCTGGGCGTACTTCGGCATCGCCGGCACCGCCATCGCCCTGCTGCCACCGTGGGCCCGCCGCCTCTACGGCGGCCTCGGCTTGCCGACCACCGACCTCACCGCGGATCTCTCCGTCCGCAGCATGCGGCTCCTCATCGCCTCGCTGCTAGCCACTCTCCCCCGTCGCTACCAGGCAAGCGCCATCCGCCAGGCCGCCCTGGCCCGTACCGCCCAGCCCTGATCCAGCAGCGCGTCCGGTGCGCGACCCGGGAACTTCGCGCGACGGCTGACGCCACCGATCCGGCTGGTGCGGTGTCGGACAGCAACGCCACAGAAGCCCTACCGGAACGACCATGCAGACGGCTGCCTCTGCCCGGCGTCACGCTCCGAGATGCTCGACCGCCGCCCACGGGTCGCGGGCTGCCACCTCCGATCCGGCCGGGCAGATCTTGCGGAAGTCGCACCAGCCGCACAACGGCCCCGGGTTGGTGGGGAACTCGGCATCCGGGTCGGCGCCGGCGGCAACCGCGCGCTCGGCCGCCATGATGTCGCGGGCCGTGTCCTCGGCGCGGCGGACCTGGCGGGCCAGGGACTCGTCGGTGTGCTCATGGGCCGCGGTGGTGCCGGTCGGCAGGTGATGCAGCTCGACCCGGTGGCAGGGGCGGCGGAAGACCCGCTGCGCCGCGTATGCGTACAGCGCCAGCGCCAGCGAGCCCCGCGCGTCGTCGGCGTCGAGGCCGGAGCGGCCGGTCTTGTAGTCGACGATCACCGCTTCCGCGCCGCCGGGGCCCTGACGGGCGTCGATGCGGTCGGCGCGGCCGTTGAACGCGAGCACCGCCGTCTTGGTGGCCACCACGCGCTCGACACCGAGCGGCTCATCCTCGGGGTCGAGCCCGCCCACATAGGCATCCAGCCAGCGCAGCGCCTGCCGGTAGGCCACCCGCTCCTGGTCGACGTCCCGATAGCCCTCGCGCACCCAGGTCGCCTTCAGCAGCGTCGGCAGCGCGCCGGGGACACGCCGGTCGGCAGGCAGCGCATACCAGTTTTTCAAGGCGGTGTGCACGCTCGCGCCGAGCGAATTGTGCGCCCACGGTGGGCCTTTTGACGGGGTGGGTCGATCGACATACGAATAGCGATATCGGCGCGGACAGTCCACGAATGCGCCCAGCTTGCTCGGCGTACAGACGAAGAGCCGCTCGGGCATGCCGGCGAAGCCGAGCTGCTCGGGGACCGCGTTGCGGGAACTGGTGGGGGGCACGTGGTAATCCTGCCAGCACGGTCTGACAAAAATCGGCTCAGCCCGCGGCGTAGAGATCCACGAAGGCCGCTACCGCGTCGGCGATCAGCTGCACCGCGATCGCGGCCAGCAGCAGGCCGGCGATGCGGGTGAGCACCTCGATGCCGGCCGGCCGGAGCAGCTTGACGATCACGCCGGAGAAGCGCAGCACCAGCCAGACCGTGAGCATCACCAGCACGATGCCGACGCCGATCACCAGGTACTCGTCGGGGCTTTCGGCACGCCGCACGAAGAGCATGGTGGCGACGATCGCACCGGGTCCGGCCAGCAACGGCGTACCGATCGGCACCAGCGCGACGTTGCTGGTGCCGCCCTGTTCGGCCGGTTCGTCGGTCTTGCCGGTGAGCAGTTGGAGCGCGACGAGCACCAGCAGCAGGCCGCCGGCGCCCTGCAGTGCGGGCAGTTCGACGTGCAGGTAGTCGAGCAGCGTCTGGCCCGCCACCGCGAACCCGACGATCACGCCCAGCGCGAGGAGCACCGCCTGCGTGCCGGCCTTCATCCGGGCGCGGGCCGGCATCGCCCCGGTCAGCGCGAGGAACACCGGGACCATGCCGGGCGGGTCCACGATCACCAGCAGGGTCACGAAGACCTCGCCGAGCAGCTTGAGATTCACCCGATCAAGGTAGGGCCCACGTCGCGACGGCGCAGGTCGGTGCGGCGATCGTCACCCCAGCACCGGCACACCGCTCGCGGCGGCGGCGATCTTCTCGTACGCCTCCGAAGCGGTGGTGAACGCTCCCAGCTGGACCGTCTTGTGCGTACCGTGGAAGTCGGATGAACCGGTGACGACCAGGCCGAGCTGGTCCGCCAGAGCTCGCACGTGAGCCTGCTCCGCCGGCGAATGATCTTCGTGGTCGGCCTCGAGTCCGAACAGGCCGGCGCCGGCCAACTCCTCGATCAACCGGTCCGGCACCACCCGCCCCCGCGACGTCGCCCGGGGATGCGCGAAGACCGTGACCCCACCGGCCTCCCGCACCGCTCGCACAGCTTCAAAAACGTCAAGATCGGTTTTCGGTACGAAGTAACGCGCGCCCAACCAGCGGGAGGCGAAGGCGTCATTTGTGGTGCGGACCAACCCGGCCCGGATCAATGCCTGGGCGATGTGCGGCCGGCCCACCGACCCGCCGGCGGCGTATCCGTGCACCTCGGACCAGGTGATCGGTACGCCGTCGGCGCGCAGCTTCATGACGATCTTTTCGGCGCGCTGCTCCCGATCGTTGCGCAGCTGGGCCAGGTCGGCGGCCAGCCGGGGCTCGGCCGGATCAAAGAGATAGGCCAGCAGGTGCAGCGCGATCGGGCGCCCGGAGCCGAACCAGCGGCAGGACAGCTCGGCACCGCGGACCAGGCGCAGACCGTCGGGCCGCGCCGCGGCCGCGTCCGCCCAGCCGCCGGTGGTGTCGTGATCCGTTATCGCCATCACGTCGAGACCCGCGGCCGCACCCGCGATCATCAGCTGGGCGGGAGTGAGCGTGCCGTCGCTGGCGGTCGAGTGGCAGTGCAGGTCAATTCGGGTCACCCGAAAACGCTACCGGCCGGAAACGCCCGGCGACCGGCCCGCCGGGAGATCGTTTCATCACACGGACGGCGGGTCAGGCGTCGTCGCCGTCGCTGTCCTTGCCGAGCCGGGCCTCGACGGCCTGCGGCTCATACATCTCCTCGACCACGCGCAGGTAGAGCTCGTTCGGGTTGGGCAGGTGCTTGACCTCGCGAAGCGCCTGATCCTGGCCGGCGGACTCAAGCACGAACGTGCCGTAGCTGAGCATCCGGCCCAGCGCCGACTGTTCGTACTTCATGTCGGTGACCCGCAACAGGGGCATCATCGCCACCTTGCGGGTGATGATGCCGTTGACGACCATCACCCGTTTGTTGGTGAGGATGAACCGGTCGAAATACCAGTCGAAGACCTTCCACGCCACCCAGCTGATCACGCCGAGCCAGATCAGGACGGCGACGGTGACCAGCCCGTCGACCTCTTGCCGGGTCAGGAAGCCGGCCAGGTAACCGAGGGCGAGGGTGGCCCCGGCGCCGATCGCCAGCGGGCCGGAGAGGTGGATCCAGTGCCTTTTCCACTCGCCGCGGTAGCGCTCGGTGGGGAAGAGATAGCGGGCGACCAGTGTGGTGGGCTCATCCTCGAGGGGCAGCACCCGGCGCGGACCGCCGCCACCGCCCTCGGGGCCGAGGCCTTCCAGTTCCTCCTCGGTGAAGACCGGAGCCTCATATTCACCGGAATCGGTCGCGTAGCCGGCATCGGCCGAGTAACCCGCGTCGGGGGAAAAGCCTGGACCGTCCGAATAGGCGCGGCGCCGGGGGTAGTCGGGATCGTCATCGAACGCCGGGTCGTTGAACCCGAAGTTGTCGTCGTCGTCCCGAGGGCGCCCGGCACCCTCGCCTCGAGGCTCGTGCGGCTCAGCTGGACCACCCATGTGGTGATGCTAAGCGACGAGGTTGGTGAAGAAGGTGCCGAAGCCTCGGGCAATATCGGCGATCGTGCCTCCGAGTGACTCGAAGACAGCCGCCGCCGAGCTCGGGTTGAAGGCGATGAAAAAGATCAAGAACGCGATACCAAGCCAGGTCAGAACCTTCTTGATCATGGCGGGCCTTCTCCTGTGGGTGCGGGTGACGGTCAGCGCCGCGGCAGTACTGACGGTATCAGCTTCGTCGCTCGGTGTGAACAATGTGGCCGAAAAGCCGATTCCATATCCGCAGGTCAGGCCTCTGTGTCAGGCCCGCCCATGCAGGTACGGCGACGGCGCTCCGTACACAAGCTCGGGCGGCACCCCCTCGGAGAGATCGTGCAGAACGACGTGCTCCGCGAGGAAGTAACCCGCGCTTGCGGGCCACGCTACCGCATAGAGCCACATTCCTTTTGCCTCACTCACGTAGGCGCTTCGATCCTCCGGGGACTTGACGCACCACAGTGGAGTGGGGTGGCCGGCTGCTTTGATCTTGGCATGCGGCCCCGGATGCCCCCGGGGGTCGGCCAGCGCCTCGGCGATCAGGTAACCAGGGTCGATGCCGGGGATACCGGCGAAGCGGGTGCCCAGCCCGACGCCCGGCTGCTCGGCAATCAACATCACGTCGGCCGGCCCGCCACCGAGCGGCTCGGGCCCGCTGCACGAGATCGCGGTGGCGCGTACGCCGGCCCGGTCGTCGCCGGCCCAGCCGACACCGGTCACCATCCAGCCCGCCGGCAGCGGCCACGGGCACCAGAACGGGACCTTTTCCGCCGCCCCCGCCTGGTGTCGCAGCATGCTCTCGACGATCTCGGCACTGATGTGCTGGGCGACGTGGAACGGCGGGACCTCGCCACAGTTGTCGCAACGCCAGCCACTGTGCATCAGATCCGGCTTCCGGACCTGCGCACCGCACCTGGGGCAACTCACCGTGACACCCACCCCCCTACCGTGCGGGTCCGCGGACCCCCCGTCAAGCGGATCGCCAGAACCCGGATGCATCAGCGAGATTCACCCGGGCGGAGGTCCCGCGTGCGCGCGAATCCAGGCGTGCATGGCGATGCCGCTGGCCACCCCGGCGTTGATCGACCGAGTCGAGCCGTACTGCGCGATCGAGAACAATTCGCTGCAGGCGGCGCGTGCGTCCGCGGACAGGCCGGGGCCCTCCTGCCCGAAGAGCAGGACGCAGCGGCGCGGGAGCGTGGTCGTCTCCATCGGTCGCGAGCCCGGCAGGTTGTCGATCCCGATCACCGGCAGGTCCTGGCCGGCGGCCCAGGCGACGAATTCCATGATTGTCGGATGATGCCGCACATGCTGGTAACGATCGGTCACCATGGCGCCACGCCGGTTCCATCGGCGGAGTCCGACGACGTGCACCTCGGCGGCCAGGAACGCGTTGGCGTTGCGGACGACCGTACCGATGTTGAAATCGTGCTGCCAGTTCTCGATCGCGACGTGGAAGTCGTGCCGCCGGGTGTCCAGGTCGGCGACGACCGCCTCGCGGCTCCAGTAGCGGTATCGGTCGACCACGTTGCGGCGGTCGCCGTGCGCCAGCAGCTCCGGGTCGTATTGCGGGCCGGTGGGCCACGCACCGATCCAGGGACCGACGCCGACCTCGATGGACTCGTCCTCACCGGCAATCATGGGCCGATACGCTACCCAGCGGTGATGGAGACGCAATGAGCGGCGGGGCCCTCCCCGGCACCCGCCGCCCACGCTCTGTTGGGGAAGAGTCTGCCTTACCGTGCGTATCGAAGTGAAGGATCTTCGGATGTGACCCGAATCACAGTTAAGGCTCTTAACTATTACCTTGAGTGGGTCTCGATCTCGCGGACACCAGCAGCTCCATCCGCCAGATGACGCGATGTCAGGATTACCTGCCGCAAAACAGACGTCACAACTTGCCTCATTGGCGCCGACACTCTCCGTTTTGATCGCTACCATGAGTAGCCCATGCCCAACACCGCGTTCCGAATTCGTGCTGTAGGCCACGTGTCGCTGGGGTACCGGACGGGAATGGCGAGTGGGAACGATGGGTTTCATCGCACGAAAGCCAAAATCCCGTGGACGGAGACATCATGGCGACGGTTGCGCTGACCGCTGAGAACTTCGACGAGGTCACCGGCAAGGACGGGATCGTCCTGGTCGACTTCTGGGCGAGCTGGTGCGGGCCCTGCGTCCGCTTCGCCCCGACATATGAGCGGTCTTCGGAAAAGCACACGAACATCGTCTTCGGCAAGGTCGACACCGAGGCCGAGCAGGCGCTCGCCGCGAAGTTCGACATCCGCTCGATCCCGACCATCATGGCGGTCCGGGACGGCGTGATCGTGTTCTCGCAGCCGGGCGCGCTCCCCGAGTCGGCTCTGGAAAACCTGATCGAGCAGGTCGAGAAGCTGGACATGGACGAGGTGCGCCAGCAGCTCGCCGCACACAGCCACTGAGCTCGGACGACCCCAGGCCCGCGGACCGATCGGTCCGCGGGCCTCGTCGTCCGTCCGGCTCGCCCGGGGACACGACACGCCGGAGTCCGGCTGGACACCCGCGTAGAACATGTGTTCGAATCTCTGCCATGCGATGGTCCAACCTGTCGGCTCCCCCCGACGGCGGCTCGCTCCTGGACAGGGCAGCGCCGGCGGCCCCACCCCTGCCGCTGGCGCTGCCCGGAGCCACGATCCGCACCTTCGACACGCCCGGCTTCGCCGGCATGACGTTCTACGAGATCCGGGCGAAAAGCCTGATCAACCGGGTCCCCGGGACGTCCCGCATGGCGTTCGAGTGGACCATCAACCCCTACCGGGGCTGTTCCCACGCCTGCGCGTATTGCCTGGCCGGGGAGACCCCGATCCTGATGGCCGACGGCACCACCCGGCCGCTCGCCGAGCTACGTCCGGGTGACGCCGTGATGGGCACGATGGGCGCCGGATCCTGCCGGCGATATGTGCCGACCACGGTCCTCGACCACTGGTCCACGTCAAAGCCGGCCTTTCGGGTCACGCTGGCCGACGGCACCCGCCTGGTGTCCAGCGGCGACCACCGGTTTCTCACCGATCGCGGCTGGCGGTTCGTGAGCCCGGCCGAGCCGCACCTGCCGGCACTCGCGGTCGGCGACCTGATGTTCGGGGTGGGCCATTTCGCCGAGCCACCCAAGGAGTCGCCCGACTACCAGGCCGGATTCCTCTGCGGTCTGGTCCGCGGCGACGCCGCACGCGGTGACGGGGCGGCACGCGAGGGCGACGCCTGGATCCGCGCCGACGGCTACCTCGAGGACATCCCACTCCACGAGGCGCTGCGCTGGCCCGAGTCGCCCACACCCGGGTGGCACCGCGGCTTCCTGGCCGGTGCCTTCGGTGCGGCCGGCCACGCCGAACGGCTTGCCATCACGTTCACCAGCGGTGACCAGACGTTCCTCGACCGGGTACGCGATGCGCTGACCCGCCTCGGCCTGCCCAGCCGCAGCCCGGTGCGCACCCGGCCCGGCGGCACGGCCACCGTCGAGATCGACCGCGACCTCTGGGCCGCGCTGCGGTTCCGCCACCTCACCGGTGTCGCCGACGCCCGTCTGGACGCGTCCGGGGTGGGCGTGCGCAGCGGGCGCGAGCTCGCGGTCGCCGACATCGAGGAGCTCGGCCTGACCCTGCCACTCTTCGACATCACGACCGGCACCGGCGACTTCATCGCCGACGGGGTGGTCAGCCACAACTGCTTCGCCCGGCACACGCACACCTACCTCGATCTCGATGCCGGCAGCGATTTCGACACCAAGATCGTGGTCAAGGTCAATGCGGGCGAGCTGATCCGGCGCGAGCTGGCGGCGCCGCGGTGGTCCGGCGCGTCCATCGCGATGGGCACCAATGTCGACGTCTACCAGCGCGCCGAGGGCCGCTACCGGCTGATGCCGGAGATCCTCGCGGCGTTGCGCGACCACGCCAATCCGTTCTCGATCCTCACCAAGGGCACGCTCATCCTGCGCGATCTCGAGTTGCTCACCCAGGCGGCCAAGGTGACCCAGGTCGGGCTCGCGGTGTCGGTCGGGTTCCTCGACGAGACGCTGTGGCGTTCGGTGGAGTCCGGCACGCCCAGCCCTCGGCGCCGGCTCGACGTGGTCCGCCGGCTGACCGACGCCGGCTTCTCGGTCAGCGTGCTGATGGCGCCGATCCTGCCCGGGCTCACCGACACCGACGAGTCCATCGACGAGACGGTCGCCGCGATAGCGGCCGCCGGAGCGTCCGGCGTCGTGCCCATCCCGCTGCATCTGCGACCCGGCGCCCGGCAGTGGTATGCGGCCTGGCTCGCCCGCACCCACCCGCAGCTCGCGCCGCGCTATCGCGAGCTGTTCGGCGACGGGTCCTACCTGCCGCAGTCCTACCAGCAGGAGATCGGCGCCCGGGTCCGGATGGCGGCCCGCCGGCACGGCCTGCACCGCGCCGATCCCGTCGAGGCGCGCCGGCTGGATTCCGGCACCGACACGATGCCGGCGGCCCAGCAGCTGACCCTGCTGTGACGAAGGGATCGGTCGGTGGACAGGGCGGCGTGGCTACAGTCGACAAGATGAGGAGTGCACAGCAGATTCTGGCGGAGGCCAACGTCATCGCCGTGGTGGGGGCGTCGCGCGATCCTTGGAAACCGGCCCACACCGTGCCCCTCCAAATGCTCCGGCACGGCTGGCGGATCATCCCGGTCAACCCGTTCGTCGACGAGGTGTTCGGGGTCAAGACGTTCCGGACGCTGGCCGACATCGGCGAGCCGGTCGACCTGGTCGACATCTTCCGGCCGGCACACGACGCGGTCGACGTCGTCCGGCAGGCGGTGGCGATCAAGGCCCCGGCGGTGTGGCTGCAGAGCGGCATCGTGTCCGCCGAGGCGCGGCGGATCGCCGAGGAGGCCGGCATCGACTACGTGGAGGACCGCTGCCTCGCGGTGGAGCGAGCCGCGGGACGGCTGACCAAGCTGCCCTAGCCGGGTTCCGCCATGGTCGACGGCATCGCGGACGGGTCCGATCGGCCCGCGCTGGCCGTCGGGGCCGGGGCGGCGGCTTGACCGGCCGAAAGTGCCCGACCAGAAAGGTCCTGCCCACGGCACGGCCGCTGGGCATGCCGTGCGCGACCGGCCGCGGCGTGCTGGCCTACCGGTCTGTCGGCCAGCCGCCGGCCGCGGAGTGCTTCGTTCCCACCGCCTGTCGACCCACGGCTGGCCGCGAGCGGCTGTGACCCCAGGAGCCTGCCCGGCCACCGCCGATTGCGGGCAGCCCTGACCCGACGAGCCTGCCCGGCCACCGCCGACTGCGGGCAGCCCTGCCCGACGGGCCTGTCGGCCTGCGGGCGGTCGGGGGTGCTGCAGGTCAGCGGAACTCGGCCTCGCGGACGCTGTTGCCGCCGTCGACCACCAGCATCTGGCCCGTGATGTAGGAAGCGGCCGGTGAGCAGAGGAAGGCGATTGCCGCGGCCACCTCGTCCGGGGTGCCGGGGCGGCCGATCGGCGTACCCAGGCCCTGCTTGATCTCGGTCACCGTCGAGGCGGCCGTGTAGATGGTGCCGGGGGCGACGCAGTTGACGTTCACGCCGTCGGCGACCAGTTCCATCGCCAGCGCCCGGGTCAGGCCGACCACGCCGGCCTTGGCCGCCGCGTATGCCGCCTCGGTCGGCAGCGCGTTGACCGGGCCGGCGGTCGCCGCGAGATTGACGATCCGGCCCCAGCCTCGCTCCGCCATGCCGCCCTGGAAGGCCCGGCTGCACAGGAACGCCGTGCTCAGGTTGCGGTCGATCTCGGCCTTCCACTCGTCGTAGCTGAGCTGGGCGACCGGCCGCAGCACCTCGGGGCTGGCCCGGCTCGCCAGACCGGCGTTGTTGACCAGCACCTCGACGTCGCCGAGCTGGTCGGCGATCGCGTCGGCGAGCGCGCCCACCTCGGCCTCGTCGGTCAGGTCGGCCACGAAGCCGGTGACGCCCAACTCGGCGGCGCGGTCGTGGATGCGCCGGGTGGTGGACACGATCGCCACCCGGGCACCGAGATCACGCAGCCGGCGGGCGGTCGCGTAGCCGATGCCGTCGGGGCTGCCGGCGCCGGTGACGAGCGCTACCTTGCCGTCGAGCCGCAGCGTGACGGGAGCCTCGTCCCCCTCGCGTTCCGGCTCGATCACCGAATCGGCGAGGAGATCGGGGGCAGTGGAGCGCGAGCGCCGGCCGGCGGCGGGACGGGTTGCGTCGCGTCGGGAACGGCTACCGCCGGCGGTGCGGGCGTCGAAGACCATGCGGCGATCCTGCCCTCTCCGGCAAGCCAGGGCAAACATCGCAGCCCATGTGGCGCACGGTGCGTCCATCCGCCGGATTACCGACCTTCCGGGCGCACCCGCATCGATCTTGACATCGGCCGGTTTCGGCGCCCGCGCGAATCAGCTGCCGGCCGACCCGACCGACCCACACGGACCAGCCACCGGCCTGCCCGACCAGCCCCAACGCGGATCAGTTGCCGGCCAGCCCGCCCGGCCTGCACGGACCAGCTACCGGACGGCCCACACCGATCAGCTGCCGGGTGGGCCGGCTGGGCGGCGGGGCGGGGAGGCCAGCGGCACGATCGGGCCCTCCTCGACGAAGACCAGCGGTGCCCGCGAGCCGTACCGGGCCGGCAGCTCACGCTTGGCGCGGGCCACGTCGCGGCTGCCGACCTCGACGCCGGTTCCGTCGTGGCGGGCGCCGATGGTCGCGATGCGGATGCCCTGCTCGGTCCAGTAGGCGAGGTCGGCGAGCACGCGGTCGTGCCAGTACGCCAGGTCGACGGCCGAGTGCGCGGCGTCCCGGACCACGATGCACGTGTCCTCGGCGGCCCTGCGGATGAAGTCGTCGAAGGCGGCCGACGGCACCCGGTAGACGATCGCGCGTACCCGGCCCTGGTCGACCTGCTGCCCGGCGTAGCTGTCGGCGAAATCGCCGCGCCCGGCCTGATCGATCCGGGCCATGACGGCGTCGAGTTTCGCCGGCGTGGCCGGCATCGTGACGCCGGCGACCGTGACATGTTCCGGAAGGCGGACGAGCTCGCACCCGGCCGTGCTCCAGCCGCCGGTCACGCCGGGCTCGTCGAGGGCCGGCCAGTCCTCCCCGTCACCGCAGCCGCCGATCATGAGGACCGCCCCGACGACCAGCAGCGGGCCGATCCGGAATCGATCGTGGAACATCGCATTCCCCCTCTTTACCCCGCCCCGGCGAGCACCGCCAAGCGCGCCCCGGCACCGGACGCCCGGGCACCAGGCCCGACTGCTCAACGACCGAGTAGCGGTCCGGGACGGCCGAAATGCCGGACCACTTCCGGCAGCGGCGGGTCGCCGGCGTCGCCCGGGAGGCCGGCGTGTTGTGGCAGCTGAGCGTCAGTCGGTCAGGGCCGGGTTCACGGCCTGGCGGTTCGCCCGTGCCGCGCCCAGCACGACCACCACCACGCCCGCCAGCAGCACTGCCAACCCGGGCAACGCGGCCGGGCGGGGCGCCTGGTTCAGCCAGATCCAGGCGAGCAGGGCCGCGCCGGGCACCTCCAGCAGGATCAACACGCTCACCGTGGTGGCCGACGCGCGTTGCAGGGCGTAGTTGAACATCGAGTGGCCGAGCAACTGGGCGCCCACCACCAGGGCGAGGATCGCGGCCCACGTGCGGTTGTCGTAGCCGACCAGATCGACCCCGCCCGCCAGGCACACCCCCAGCAGCACGACCGCGCAGGTGCCGTAGCAGATCCAGGTGTACGTGGTGGTGCTCAGCGTCGCCCGCGCCCGCTCGCCGAGGGCCGTGTAGGCCGCCGCGAAGATCGCGCCGAGCACGGCCAGGACGTCGGCGAGCACGGCCTGGGCGGACACCCCGACGTCGGCTCCGGTGGCCCAGGCCGCGCCGGCCACCGCGAGGGTGATGCCGAGCCAGCCGGCCGCCGAGGGGCGCCGGCCCTGGCACACGGCGATGAGGCCCTGCCAGGCCGGCTGGGTGGCGACCAGCGCGGTGGCGGTGGCCACCGACCCGAGCTGGACGCTGGGCATCCAGGTGGCGAAGTGGGCGGCCAGTGCGAGCCCGGCGAGGACGCAGAACAGCACGTCGCGCCGGCTGATGCCGAGAATCTCGGCGCGACGCGGACCGTACGTGATGGGGGTGAGCGCGAGGGCCGCGAGGCTGTTCCGCCAGAACGCGATGGCCAGGGCCGGAGCCGCCGCGAAGGCGATCAGCGGCGCCGACGAGGAGACCGCGACAACCGCGACGACGAGCGCCAGGACGGTCGGCAATCCGGGCCGTTGGTGCGGTGAACGAGCATTCATCCCCGGCCGTCGCTTCTTGCGGACTCGGGCAGCACTGTTGCCAACGCTATTGAACGGAGAGTGATGCTATGGCTACAGTCACCGAGGTTTCTCCTGACCCCTTTTGACCCCTCGATGCCCGGGAGGCTGATTTACCATGCCCGCATACCGTGCGGTCGTGTTTGACTTTTTTGGCACGTTGACCCGCGCGGTCCAGCGAGGCCCCCAGCACGCCGAGATCGCCCGGGCTCTCGGCGCCGACCCCGACGCGGTGCGCGGCGTCCTGGACCGTACGTTCCGGGCGCGCGCCCGGGGCCGCTACGGCTCCGCGGAAGCCACCCTACGGTGGGTCATCGAGCAGGCCGGTGGCCGCCCCCGCTCGTCCCAGGTGCGCGCCGGGGTGCCGGCCCGGGTCGATGCGCTCAAGGCGGACACCCGGCTGCGGGCGGACGCGGTAAGCGCTCTCACGGCGATCAAGCGACGCGGCCTCGGCACCGCGGTGATCAGTGACTGCACTCACGAGCTGCCGGCCTTCCTGCCGAGCCTGCCGGTCGCGCCCCTGCTCGACGCCAAGATCTATTCCGTACGCCAAGGGGTCTGCAAGCCCGATCCGCAGATCTACCTGGCGGCGTGCGAGGAGCTCGAGGTGACCCCGGCCGAGTGCCTGTATGTGGGCGACGGCGGCAGCCACGAGCTGACCGGGGCCGCCGCGGTCGGCATGACACCGGTCCGGCTGGCCGCGCCCGACCTGGCCAATCACCTCGTGTTCGACTCGGACAGCAACTTCGCCGGGCCGTCGGTGCGCTCGCTGACCGAGGTGATCGGTCTCCTCGACCGCACGCTGATGACGCGCCGGGAAGAGGAGGCGCCGGCATAGCCGAGTTGCGCCGGGAAGTGGAGGCGCCCACCTAACCGAGTCGCGCGGGCGCCGCCCCTGGCATCGGCCGGGCCGGCCGACGGCGTGCGAGGATGGCCCGGTGACTTCCGCGGTGCTCGACGAGGCCATGAAGAAGGCGGCGCTGGCCTGGGTGTCGGTCGGCGACGGGCCGGCCCTCGCGCTCTGGTGCATGCCGCTGGAGGGCTCGCTGATCGTGGTCAGCGGGCCGGGTGAGCAGTTCGCGCCGGGGCTCGCCGAGACGACCCGCGCCACGGTCCGGCTGCGCGGCGACAACGGTGGCCTCATCGTGGTCAGCGCGATGGCGGTCGCCCGCCTCGCCCCGGGGACCGACGAGTGGACCACGGTCGCTCCCCAACTCGCCGCCAAGCGGCTCAACGCCTCCGGCTCGGCCGACGAGGTCGCGGCCCGCTGGGCCGAGACCGGCTGCGCCGTCGTCCGGCTCACTCCGGATCAGGACGCGCCGGTGACCGCGCCCGACCTGCCGGCCGCCTCGGGCGCCGCCCCGCCGCGAGACACCCCGGCTCGGGTCCAGGTCCGCCGCCCGTTCCGCCTGCACCGGGTCCGCCGCCGCTGAGCCGAGCGGCTCGCCGCCACCGAGGCACAAGCCGAGTGGCTCGCCGCCGCTGAGCCGCAAGCCGAGCGGCTCGCCGCCACCGAGGCACAAGCCGAGTGGCTCGCCGCCGCTGAGGCCCAGGCCGAGGCTCGCCGCCGGTTGGGTCCGGACCGGGCGATTTACCGGGATTCGGGGTTCGGGCCCCGTTGCAACCGGAGCCGACAACCATCGCGTTCGTGGCCATTTCGGCGGACACCGGGAGTGGATGATGGGCGGCTATCGGGGGTTGACCCGACTGCGGCTGCGAGTGGGCGGCAAGTTTTTCCTCGTGCTCGCCGTGCTGGTGGCGTCGCTGCTGGCCACCGCGGCGATCGGCGCGGTCGCGCAGGCCAGGATGAAGACCGAGGCGGAGCACCTGTACACGGGCAGCATCCTCGGCATGGAACGGCTGGCGGTGCTGAACACGTCGGTGATCGACGCCAGCTGGGCCGCCCTCGAAATGATCCCGACCACCGACCCGGCTCGGCTGGCGAAGCTGAATGCGCAGCTCAACGACGAGCTCGTGCCGCGGATCGACCAGCAGCTCGCGACCCTGCTGCAGGGCGCCGGCACTCCGGAGGAACGGGCCGGCGGCCACCAGATCGGCGTCGGCTGGCAGGCGTTCAAGGCCGTGATCGCCTCGGCGGCCTTTGCGGCGACCACGCGCGGCGGCACTGACGAGGAATTCAACGACCGGCTGGCCGATCAGGTCATCACCGCGCTCGGCGGGATGCGAAGCAGCGTGCGACACCTGCGGGCGACGATGGCGGAGCAGGCCAGTACGGCGTACGCGCACGTCAACGGCCAATATCGGGAAAGCCTGTGGCAGGTCGCCCTCATCATCGCCGGCGCGCTGGTCCTGGGCGTCGGC
>Ga0207668_10000477_pt1 | contig 25111 bp, 27 predicted proteins | sample KBSS43metaG_FD_184323 | JGI IMG/M metagenome (GOLD analysis project Ga0207668, IMG submission 184323) | Switchgrass rhizosphere microbial communities from Kellogg Biological Station, Michigan, USA - KBS S4-3 metaG (SPAdes) (version 2) | ecosystem: Host-associated > Plants > Roots > Rhizosphere...
CAGCGGGCGCCGCGCGCGAAGGTCAATCACAAGTTCGGCGCGGCGCTGCAGGCTGGCGTGGATATCGCGGTCAACGACCAGGGGCTGGGTTTCACGCTCGACGCCAAGCGTTATTTCATACGCCCGGTCGCCAATTTCTATACTGCTGCGGGCGTTGATGCCTTATCGACCCGGCACAAGCTGGATCCCTGGGTACTGAGCGCCGGGGTCTCCTACCGGTTCTGACGCAGAATTAGACCAGCGAAGAACGCCCGGTTCATGGAGCCGGGCGTTCTATTTCATCATCGTCGATCAGGATGCGCATCGCCGCGCCGTCCATATCCTCGAACTGGCCATCGCGCAGCGACCAGAAGAAAGCCGCAAGACCCGCAAGACCCAGCGACAGCGCCACCGGAATGAGGATGAGAAGGCCGTTCATCGGGCCGCCCAGCGGAGCCGCATCGAATTGGCAATGACGATGAGCGAACTGGTCGACATCGCGATGGCGGCGACCAGCGGGGTCACCTGGCCTGCAATCGCGAGTGGCACCGCAAGCACATTATAGCCGATCGCCAGCACGAAATTCTGCCGGACGACCGCCATGGTCGCGCGTGCGGCCCGCACCGCACGGGGCACGCCGGCAAGGCTGTCACCCAGAAAGACGATGTCGGCCGCCTGCTGACCCACGTCGCTCGCGGAAGCGGGGGCCATGGAGACATGGGCGGTGGCGAGCGCGGGGCCGTCGTTGAGGCCATCCCCCACCATCAGCGGATGCCGCCCCGCCGCGATAAGCGATTCCAGCCGTGCGAGCTTCTCGGCGGGACGCATGCCGCCCTCGCCGGCCATGCCAAGCCGCCCGGACATGGCCGCCACGGCCTCCATCCGATCGCCTGACATGATCGCACCAGGCAGGCCGAGCTTGGATAGCGCCGCTATGGCCTCGGCTGCATCGGGCCGCAACGCGTCGGCGAAGTGGATGACATGCACCGGCCCCCGCCCGAAATCGAGCGCCACCGCCATGGCGTCCTCCTGCCCGGCCCTGTCGGTCTCCTTGGATGTCGGACGGCGCATGGCAACAGGGCGCCCCTCGAAACGCGCATATATTCCCTCGCCGGCTATGTCCTCCACATCGGTGAGCGTCGCGGGCCCGACATCGGCGCCACCCAGCGCCTGACGCAGCGCGACCGCCAACGGGTGCCGGCTTGCCATGGCAAGGCCCCGCGCGATTCGGGCTTCCTCTTCACCCAGCGCGGGCAAATCCACCGGCTGCGGCCGTCCGAGCGTCAATGTGCCGGTCTTGTCGAACAGCACCTCATCCGCCTGCGCCAGCCGCTCGAGCGCGCTGCCATCCTTGACCAGCAAACCGGCGCGCATCATCGCGCCGCAGACCACCACCTGCGCGACCGGCACGGCAAGACCGAGCGCGCAGGGGCAGGTTATGAGCAGGACCGCGACCGCGATCAGCAGGGACTGATGCCAGCCCGCCCCGGCAATCATCCAGCCCGCAAAGCTAAGCGCCGCGAGACTGTGCACCGCCGGCGCGTAAAGCCGGGCCGCCCGATCCGCGAGCCGCACGAAGCGCGACTTGGCCTGGGTCGCGCTTTCCATGAGGCGCGCGATTTCGGCAATCGCTCGCGCCTCTCCGACCGCCGTCACCCGGAGCGTGACCGGCCCATCGAGGTTGAGCGTCCCGGCCATCGCCGCAGCACCCGGCGCCAGCGTCACCGGCGCACTCTCGCCCGTCAGCAGAGAAAGGTCGAACCGGCTCGTCCCGATCTCGACCACGCCATCGGCAGCGAGCCGCTCACCCGCCGCAACCAGGAGCCTGTCGCCCACCGCCAGATCGTCCGCAGCCATCCAGCGGCTGGTTCCGTCCTCCGCCAGGACCAGCGCGCCGGGCGCGGTCCGCCGCACCAGCGCCTCTGCGCCGCTGGCCGCGCGCCCGCGCATCATCTCGTCCAGCACCCGGCCAGCCAGCAGAAAGGCGAGCAGCATCAGCGCGCCATCGAACCAGGCATGCCGGCCCCCGGTCATGGTTTCGAACAGGCTCATGGCCGTGGCGAGAATGACGCCGATCGAAATCGGCACGTCCATGTTCGTGGTGCCCGCCTTGAGTGCCCTTGCGGCGGACTCGAAGAAGGGCCGCCCGGCATAGGCCACCGCTGGCAGCGCGATAAGAGCCGACAGCCAGTGAAACAGGGAACGGGATGAACCATTGGCGCCGGACCAGACCGATACCGACAGCAGCATCACGTTCAACGCGGCGAAGCCGGCGACGGCAAGGGCGCGTAGGAGGCGCTGCAGGGCGATATTGCGCTGCGCCGCCGCCGCGCCGTGCAGGGGCTGCGCCTCGAAACCGATGGCATCAAACGCGCGGATGAGGTCCGGCTCGGCAAGGTGGGGCGCGTGGCTGACCATCACCGTCCTGGCGGAAAAATTTACCCGGGCGGCGCTGATGCCGGGACTCTGGGGCAACATCCGCTCGATCTTGGCGATGCAGCCAGCGCAGTGCATGTCCGGCACCGCAAAGCGGGTCGAGGATGCCCCCCGGGTCCAGTCTGACCGAAGCGCTTCAACATTCATGTGACGTCGACGATGCGATGCATCGTCTTGCCATGTGCGGAGACGGTGATCTGAACGATCCAGCGCCCGGCAGGCAGCGGTTCCATGCTCTCATATCGTCCCGCTCCGGTCGCACCGAAGCGCAGGTCGCGCTCGGGAAGGCGCCCGAGCGGATGGCGCGCAATCGCCGTGATGCGCGCACCGGTCAGGGGAAGGGAGGCATCGTCCAGCATCACCTGAAGGCGTCCGCCGGTCGGCCCGCGCCGGACATCGAGCGACCAGCCGAGGTCATGTTCCGCACGCGCCTTTGCCAGCCAGCCATTGAACTTCTGGCTCGCGACATAGCTGTTCTCGACCACCAGGCCACCGAAGGTCGTGCTGGCAAAATAGGCCATCACCAAATTGACCGCGATAACGGCACCGAAAAAGCCGATCAGGATCGCGGCCATATGCCGGCCCGTAAACGTCTTGCTCATCGCCCTGCCTCCGGTCTGGTGAAGCGCTCGCCATCCCGATCCTTCTCGCGGGCGCTATCCAGCGCACGCAGGGTGAAGGTGAAATCCTGCTGCTCGGGACCGGCAGCAGGCGCAACGACATAGATGCGGGCCTTTTGCACCTGATCCGCCGGGACTGTAAGGGCGACTGTCCGCGTGGCCGTGGCGCGATCACGCCCCTCGGTCCACATGCGCGCGCCCGGCAGTCCGGCAAGCCCGATCTCCATCTGGCGCGGACGGCTTTCCATGTTGCGCAGCTTGATCGCGAAGGTGTTGCGGATCGAACCGTCGGTCAGCCGGACATAGAGTGGATTGCGATCGGCACTGGCAGAAATGTCGAGACGGGTGCGCGCCCCCAGCGCGAACAGCATCGCCGTCCCAATGGCCGACCAGATGCCGAAATAGGCCAATGTGCGCGGACGAAACAGGGTCTGGAGCACCGGCGCCGGCTCCTCGCCCCGCATTTCCTTCCCGGAGTCCAGTTCCGTCGCATAGTCGATCAGACCGCGGGGCTTGCCGATCTTGGCCATCACCTCGTCACAGGCGTCGATGCACAGCGCGCAATTGATACAGCCGATCTGCAGCCCTTCGCGAATGTCGATACCGGTCGGGCAGACCTGAAGACATTGGGTGCAGTCGATGCAATCACCGGTGGCAAGGCCGTCCTCCCCGGCCTTTTTCAGGCCATGGCTGCGCGGTTCGCCGCGCCAGTGCTTATACGTGACGACAAGCGATTTTTCATCCAGCATCGCCGTCTGGATGCGCGGCCAGGGACACATATAGATGCACACCTGCTCGCGCATGAAGCCGCCAAGCACGAAGGTCGTCATCGTCAGGACGCCGACCGTAGAATAGGCGATCGGGGCCGCATTGCCGGCAAGGAAATCGCGCGTGAGCGTCGGCGCGTCGTTGAAATACAGGATCCACGCGCCGCCGGTGACGACGCTGATCAGAAGATATATCGACCATTTGAACAGGCGCCGGGCGATTTTCTGCGGCTCCCATGGCGCCCTGTCCAGTCGGAGTTGCGCATTGCGGTCGCCATCGATCAGCCGGTCGATATGCTGGAACAGATCGGTCCACACCGTCTGCGGGCAGCTGTAGCCGCACCAGGCCCGCCCGACCGCCGAGGTGACGAGGAACAGGCCGATCCCGGCCATGATGAGAAGACCCGCAACATAATAGAATTCATGCGGCCAGATCTCGATCGAGAACATGTAGAAGCGGCGATGGGCCAGATCGACGAGCACCGCCTGGTCGGGCGCATAGGGTCCGCGGTCCCACCGGATCCAGGGCGTCCCCCAGTAGACCGACAGGGTGACAGCCATCACCAGCCATTTAAACCGCCGGAAGGGGCCGTTAACCGGCTTGGGAAAGACGCCCTTGCGCTTCTCATAGGCCCCTTGTGGGGATTTGGTGAGATCGTCCAGCTTTCCCATCGCGCGTGGCCTATCGTCCCCCGGCCGCTGGAGCAGCCAGGGCGGTCTGAACCTGCGCCGCATTGGCCTCGCCGCCGCCAAGCGAATGGACATAGGCAGCGAGCATCTTGATCGTCACCGGGTCCAGCAGCGCGGACCAGGCCGGCATCACGCCGCGCCGGCTGTTGGTGACCGTCTGGGTCAGCGTCTCGCGATCACCGCCATAAAGCCAGATGCCGTCGCTCAGGCTGGGCGCGCCGACACTGCGGTTGCCCTTGCCGCCGGGGCCATGACACACGGCGCAATTGGCCTCGAAAAGGGCAGCGCCGCGCCGGGATGCGGCGCCTGGCTTATCCTGGCCGCTGATGACGCGGACGTGGGAGACGACATCCTGCACGGCCTTGGCATCGAGGATGCCATCATGGCCGAAGGCGGGCATCAGGCTTGTGCGGGTCGATTTGACATCGGGGTTCCGTACGCCATTGGTGATCGTATATGCGATGGACTTGAGGTCGCCGCCCCACAGCCAGTCGTCGTCGATGAGATTGGGATAGCCCTTCGATCCGGCCGCGCCGGAGCCATGGCACTGTACGCAATGGATCTTGAAGGTGGCCCGTCCGCCTTCGATGGCGGCATTGAGCAATTGCGGGTGCGAGGGCAGCGCCTCAACCGGCGTCGCGGCGATGGCGGCAATGATGGGTGCGCGGCGCTGGGTTTGCGCCGCCATGTCCGTGTCCAGCGCTCCCCGGCTCGACCAGCCGAACAGGCCCCGGCTGTTATCATGCAGCATCGGCAGTGCCGGATAGACGATCACATAGCCGATGGCGAAGAGGATGGTGGCGTAGAAGGTCAGCAGCCACCAGCGCGGCATGGGCGTGTCCAGCTCCTCGATGCCGTCCCACTCGTGGCCGACCGTCTCCGTGCCCGTCGGCTGGTCGATGCGCTTGTTCTCAGCCATGGCTGCCGTTCCTGTCCGCGTCTTCGGTCTCGGTCTCGCCCACGAAGATCATCGCGGCGGCCGCGTCGTGATGGGCGCGCGCGCCTGGCCGCAGCGTCCAGAATGCGAAGACGAGATAGAGGACCACCATCGCCGCCAGGCCGTAACTGTCCGCGAAATGCCGGATCGTTTCATAGGTCATTTCACCGTCTCCTGCGGCGCGGCGCTGTCGAAATCGACCAATGTGCCGAGCATTTGCAGATAGGCGACGAGCGCATCCATCTCGGTCAGGCGGTCGGGATTGCCGTCGAAATCGCGCGCCTGCGCCTTGGGATAGCGCGCCATCAAGGCCTTGGTGTCGGCATCAGGGTCCGCCTGCGCGGCAAGATCGGCATTGGCCTCCTTGACCGCCTCGTCCGTATAGGGAACGCCGACATCGCGCAACGCGTTCAGGTGCGCGGCCATGTCTCCCGGTTTCAGGTCGCGGTCGGCCAGGAAGATATAGCTCGGCATGATGGATTCCGGCACGACGCTGCGCGGGTCCTTCAGATGCTGGACATGCCATTCATCCGAATAGCGCTTGCCGACCCGCGCCAGATCGGGCCCGGTCCGCTTCGATCCCCACTGGAAGGGATGGTCGTACATGCTCTCGGCCGCGAGGCTGTAATGACCATAGCGTTCCACCTCGTCGCGGAACGGGCGGATCATCTGGCTATGGCAGTTATAGCAACCCTCGCGGATATAGATGTTCCGTCCCGCAAGCTCGAGCGGCGTGTAGGGACGGACCCCTTCCACCTTCTCGATCGTGTTGTCGATCCAGAATAATGGCGCGATCTCGACGATGCCGCCAATGGCAACGACGACGAGGGATAGCACGCCCAGCAGGGTGACGTTGCGCTCGATCCTCTTGTGCTTTTCCGCAAGCGTGGTCATCGAAGGACGTCCTTATTCGGCGGCGATGGCTTGCGGAACGCGACCAATCGGGCGGTCACGCTCGGCATCATGGAGGGTCTCGGTCATCGGCGCTTCCGTCCGGCTGTGGCCAAGGATGGTCCGCCAGACATTCACGGTCATGATGACGGCACCGGCAAGGTAGAGCAGGCCACCAACCGCACGGATGATGTAGAGCGGATGCATCGCCTTCACGGTGTCCGCGAACGCATAGACCAGATAGCCATCATGTCCGTACTCGCGCCACATCAGGCCCTGCATGATACCCGCGACCCACATCGAGGACCCGTAGAAGACGATCCCCAGCGTCGCGAGCCAGAAGTGCCAGTTGACCATGCGCAGCGAATAGAGGCGCTGTCGGTTCCACAGGCGCGGCGCGAGATAATAGATCGCGGCAAAGCTGATCATGCCGTTCCAGCCGAGCGCGCCCGAATGGACATGGCCGATCGTCCAGTCGGTATAGTGCGACAGGCTGTTGACGCTCTTGATCGACAGCATCGGCCCCTCGAAGGTGCTCATGCCATAGAAGGCGAGCGCCATCACCATCATGCGGATTATGGGATCGGTGCGCACTTTGTCCCAAGCCCCGTTGAGGGTCATCAGGCCGTTGATCATGCCGCCCCAGCTCGGCATCCACAACATCACCGAAAAGACCATGCCGAGCGTCTGCGCCCAGTCCGGCAGCGCCGTGAACAGCAGATGGTGCGGGCCCGCCCAGATGTAGAGGAAGATCAGCGACCAGAAGTGAATGATCGAAAGACGGTAACTGTAGATCGGCCGTCCCGCCTGCTTGGGCACGAAATAATACATCATCGCGAGGAAGCCGGCCGTGAGGAAGAAACCCACCGCATTATGGCCGTACCACCATTGGGTCAGCGCATCCTGCACGCCCGCGAATGCGCTATAGCTCTTCGACCCCAGCCAGCTCACCGGCACGGAGAGGTTGTTGACAATGTGCAGCATCGCAATAGTGATGATGAAGGCGAGGTAGAACCAGTTCGCGACATAGATATGGGGTTCACGCCGCTTCAGGATCGTGCCGATGAAGACCGCGCCATAGGCGACCCAGACGATCGTCAGCCACAGGTCGACATACCATTCGGGCTCCGCATATTCGCGCGCCTCGGTAATGCCGAGCAGATAGCCGGTCGCGGCCAGCACGATGAAAAGCTGATATCCCCAGAAGACAAAGCGGGCGAGCCCGGGAAGGACAAGTCGGGCGCGACAGGTCCGCTGCACGACATAGAAGCTCGTCGCAATCAGGACATTGCCGCCAAAAGCGAAAATGACGGCCGAGGTGTGCAGCGGGCGCAGCCGCCCGAAACTGGTCCATTCAAGGCCAAGGTTCAGCACCGGAAAAGCGAGCTGCAGCGCTATGTAGAGACCCGCCAAAAACCCCGCCATGCCCCAGAACACAGCGGCAATGACACTCCAGCGCACCGGATCGTCATCATAGCCGTCGAGGTCCGGTATATGCAGGACACCCCGGGCAATACCGGCATAATCCGCACGGCCCAGCGTGACCCAGCAGCCGATCAGCGCCGCCATGCACGTGATCGCCATTTGCACGGCAAAGCCACTGTCCGCGGCGTAAGCGGACGCCAGAAAAGCCAGAAAGGCGACGCCCAGGAAAACGCCCGCGCGTATAGTCAGTTCCGTCATGTGCCCACCCTAATCGCAGCGCCCCGGCAAAGTACTGCACCGTCTTTTCTGAGTGCGAGGAGCGCACCGTCGTCCGGCGCCCGGCGGCGTCCGCACGGCCGCTATGGCGCGGCGGCGGGTCACGAGCATTGACATGAGTCAACAGCCGGTGCGTATCTGAAAAAAGAGAGCGAGATGAGGCGGTTCGGCTCTGCGGGCCGATCCGCCCCCGATCAGCCTAGACCGGCTTCGCCCATCATGGCGGGACGATCCAGAATCGCAACGGCGCGGCGATCCGGCAAATCGATGATACCGGCCTGCTTGAGCCGTGTCATCTGGCGGCTGACCGTCTCGATGGTCAGCCCGAGCAGGTCCGCCATCTGCTGCCGGCTGAGCGGCAGATCGAAACGGTCGATGCCATCGCATGATTTCTCGCAACTGGCGTTGACGAAACGGTCCGCCATTTCAAGCAGGAACGTGGCAACCCTTTCGCTGGCGCTCTTGCGGCCAAGCAGCAGCATCCAGTTGCGGGCCCGATCGAGCTCGGTGAGCGTGCGCTGGAGCAGCTTATGCCCCAGTTCCGGGTGAACGCGCGCGAAATCGTCAAAGGCCGACCGGGTGAACATGCAAACCTGCGCGTCGCTCAGCGCCGTCACGCTATGCGGGGTGGTGCTGCCAAAGGGACGACCGATAAAATCCGACGGATAAACAACGCCGACGATCTGCTCCCGCCCGTCCACCGTTGACGTGGACAGCTTGAGTACACCGTCGAGTACATTGGCGACGAGCGAGCTGTCATCGCCTTCCCACATCAATGTCTGGCCGCTGCGCACTATGACGCGCCGACCGAGACGGTTGAGCGCATCGAGCTCGTCCGGCTCAAGCGCGGCGCAGATTGCGCGATTGCGCACATTGCATTGTTGGCAGCTTTCCACGCCACCTTGATACAGCATGCCTTCCGCCGCGCCAATGGCAAACGCGGAAGATATCTCACCAATTGGCCTGCACCCTGAGGAAGGGGTGGCAAATCAGGCAGGCGCCGCTCGACTACGGAGTGGTCTTCTTCCGCAAACAGGAACTCTGTGACGGCCTTCCTGTCGAGTTTCGCCGAGCCAACTCCCGAACCGTTTGTTCGGTCAAGAGGGCCAGGACTCCGCCGGTCATGCAGGGCAATCTTGCGGGCACGAAGCACGCCACATGCATGTGGTATCACGACACATCATTCATGTCCGAGCCGCCGACCTTTACCGCGTTGCGCGCGGTGCGGCCGGGGAAGCGGGTTGAGGCATGACCGTCGCGCAATCCCGCCTTGCCGATCTTGCCCGTTGAATCGACGCATCTAGCGGGCCGCGTCGCACGCCCTTGGGCGGCGAAACCGTAGTCGGACGATACGCCGTCATTGTGCCTTGCGACTTCGACTAAGCGCCGCCGATCCCGAAGCCCTGTTGCTGTTCGTATCCGGTGAAGCGCTTCAAGTTCACGCCGCGCGGTAAGCGCCGCCTTCACAGCAAGCCCAACGCGCGCGACATCCAGCATTATCGCTGGCGGCTGGGCCGAAGAGGTGCGGCTGGTCGATCCAACCGTGGTCGTGGCGCTCGGTGCGACGGCGCTCCAAGCACTGAGCGGAAAACGGCAGACTCTCGCGCCGTTGCGCGGTATATTGCGCCCGCGGGAAGATAGATATCTACTTGTCACCGTCCATCCCAGCTTCCTGCTGCGCCTGCCCGACAAGCAAGCACGCGCGATCGAGCGGGAGGGCTTCGTCGACGACCTGCGGCGAGCCGCAGGCGGTGTGGTGCAATAATCGCGGCGTCGTTCCATGTACTAATTATGGTGCGGCCCGGAGCACGGTGCGCGCGATCGGGGTATCGGTGAGCACAATATTGCTTCGCTAACCGGTCGGTTATCCACTCCCGTCGCGTCCTCGCAATTCCAAGGCGGTTAACCGCAAGCCGGTGAAGCCGAAATCCAACTCATGCGTTATCTTCGTGAAAGACCGAGGAGAGCGCCATGGCGGCAGCTGCCAGCCTTCGGGACCTGATGGTGAATAGTCAAATCGTCGCACGCGGGATTCGGGACAGTCATGTGCTCGAAGCGATGCGTGCCGTCCCACGCGAGCATTTCGTCCCCGAGCCGCTCGGCGAATTCGCCTATGAGGACACGCCGCTGCCGATCGAGGCCGGCCAGACTATCTCGCAGCCCTATATCGTCGCGCACATGATTGAGGCGGCGGCGATCACGCCTGGCGACCGCGTGCTCGAGATCGGTGCCGGCTCGGGCTATGCCGCAGCCGTGATGAGCCGGATCGCCAAAGACGTGTACGCGATCGAGCGGCACGCGGAGCTGGCCGAGCTTGCACGCTGGCGTCTGGGCCAGCTCGGCTACACCAATGTCGAGGTCCGCACCGGCGACGGCACGCAGGGTTGGCCCGAGGCCGCGCCGTTCGACGCGATCCTTGTGGCCGCCGGCGGACCCTCGATCCCGAAGCCGCTCTCCAGCCAGCTCTCGATCAGCGGCCGATTGGTTATGCCGGTCGGCGAGGCGGACCAACAAAAGCTCATGCGCGTTACACGCATCGCCGAGGATCGCTACGACGAGCGGGATCTTGGCGACGTGCGCTTCGTGCCGCTGATCGGCGCCCATGGCTGGGCCGAAGATCATGGCACCGACGCGCTGATCGAACCCAGGCCGCTGGCGAGCCTGATCCGCGAAGGTGCGGAGCCGCTGCCCGACATTGACGATGCCGCCTTCGGGGCGATGTTCGACCGCTTCGCCGAAGCGCGGGTCGTGCTGCTCGGCGAAGCGAGCCATGGCACTTCGGAATTCTATCGCGCCCGCGCCGCCATCACGAGGCGGCTGATCGAGCAACATGGTTTCACCATCGTCGCGGTCGAGGCCGACTGGCCGGATGCGGCGACGATCGATCGCCATGTCCAGCACAAGCCGCCTCGCGCAGACGCGGAACCGGCCTTCCAGCGTTTCCCGACCTGGATGTGGCGCAATACCGACGTCGATGCGTTCGTCGCCTGGCTTCGCGAACACAATGCAGGCATGGCAGATGAACGGCGGGCCGGCTTCTACGGGCTCGATCTCTACAATCTGAATGGTTCGATCCGCGCGGTGATTCATTATCTCGATCGCGTCGATCCGGCCGCCGCAACGGTCGCGCGCGAGCGCTATGGCTGCCTCACGCCCTGGAAGAGTGATCCCGCCGGCTATGGCCGCATGGCCCTCAGCGAGGGCTATGCGCGCTGCGAGGAAGCGGTGGTGTCGATGCTGCGCGATCTGTTTGCGAAACAACGCGGCTATGCCGCGGCCGATGGCGAGGATTTCCTTGACGCGGCGCAGAATGCGCGGCTCGTCGCAAGCGCGGAGAGCTATTACCGGATGATGTATTACGGGTCGGCGGAAAGCTGGAACCTGCGCGACATGCACATGTTCGACACGCTCGAGCTGCTGCTCGCCGCTAAGGGAGCAGATGCCAGGGCAGTGGTGTGGGCGCACAACTCGCACGTCGGCGACGCGCGCTTCACCGAGATGGGTCAGGGGCGCAAGGAGCTCAACGTCGGCCAGCTCGTCCGCGAGCAATATGGCGAGCAGGCCCGGCTGATCGGGTTCGGCACGCATGGCGGCACGGTCGCCGCGGCGAGCGCCTGGGACGCGCCGATGGAGGTCAAGCGCATCAATCCGTCGCGGCCCGACAGCTATGAGCGTCTATGCCATGACGCAGGTCTTGGCCGTTTCCTGCTCGACCTGCGCGAAGGCCGCAACGAGCCCATGCGCGAGCGGCTACTGGAACCGCGGCTCGAACGCTTTATCGGCGTCATCTACCGGCCGGACACCGAGCGCTGGAGCCACTATTCGGCCGCGATTCTGCCCAGGCAGTTCGATGCATTCGTCTGGTTCGACGAGACCAGCGCGGTGACGCCGCTGCCGACGGTGCAGCGCGGAGGCGCCGAGGAGACCTATCCGTTCGGACTATAACAATCAGCCGATAGCGATGACAGGTCGGGTTGTTCCTTCCGACCGGCCGTTTCAAAGCGATCGCTTAGACGGGATTCGGCAATGCCGATATAGTCGCGCGTCAACGGCACCGCGTCGCGTCGGCGCGCGAGCTGGAGCTGGAAATTGCAGTTGCCGTCGTGGTGAAAGGTCGCGATCGCGCCCGCCAGATAGAATTGCCACATGCGGAAGAAGCGCTCGTTATAAAGCTCTTCAATTTCGGCGCGCCGCATTGGTCCGTTCGTACCATGGGCCAGGGTCTGCGCATAATGAAGGCGCGATCCGATGGAGCAGCGAGCAGAACCAGCGTATCATGCGGACTTAGCTTTATCAGGCGACCTTTTCACGCGCCTGACAAGAAGAAAGCCCGGCAACAGCGGCAGCCAGAGGGTAAAGCCCCGCAGCAGCAGTGTTGCCGACAAAGCCGGCTCAAATGCACGCCGAGCAGACGGAGCATGCCGATCGAGACGGCTTCGAATGCACCAAGGCCCAGCGGAAGCGGCGCAAGCGTCGTTGCAATCGAAGCCATGATCAGCGCAATATAGGAACTTGCAAAGGGTTCGGAATAGCGCAGCGCAAGCAGACAGACCGCCAGTGTCGCGGCGTCGGCAACAAAAACCAGACCGTTCATCAATCCAACGCGCAGGATCAGGGCGCGATCGGCTACCAGATCGATCGGTGCTGACCCGACGGTCTCTAACAATCTGCGAATGAAGCCAATCTGCATCAGCAGCGGCGGCAGCGGTTGGGCGCCGCGACGGCGCAGCCAAAGCGCGAACGCGGGAATAGCGAAGGCGACCAGCAGGAAAATCGATATCGTTCCGGCCAGCAGCGGCGTCGCGCGGGAATGCCACCAGAGCAGGACGAGCGCCACGAGCGCAAGCAGCGCATAGGCAGCATAATAGCCGATCATCGAGACGATCAGCGCTGCGGCCGCATTGTCCCGCGGCACCCCGCTCGCGATCAGCCGATCGATCATCAGCACATTGCCGCTCATGCCTGCTGCGGGCACGGCCTGGTCGGCGAACAGCTTGGATATCGCGAGTGGAAACAGCCGCCGTACCGGCAATGGAGAATGCCCCGCCCGGAGTACCATGGACCATCCAAATGCCACACACATATAGGTGATAAGCTGCAAGACCACAGCGGCGACGAGCCATCCAGGCTTTGCCGATCGCGCGAGGTCGGCGAATTTCTTCAAATCCCCGAAATGAAGCACCGCCGTGATCAGTCCGGCGATAAGCAGCACAGCGATCAGCACGGATTTCCAAATCGACTTGCCGGCAGAGGTCTCCGTCATGTTCGATCACTCCTGGCGGCGGCCCCAACCCATTAATGCGGCTGGCGGCCCGAGGCATGGGATCATCAGCACTTGCGGAGGGAACATGCCGGACTGTTGCAGGGTTCCGCAGGAACCGCACCGATCTGGAAATGCGAGCAGCGGCGCGGCCTCGCCATCGAACGGTGGGAGACAGGTGCATGATTCAGAATCAGCTTCTCGAGCCGGACGAACAAGCCGACGCGACACCCGGCGACATCGCAATTCACAACTACACCATCAATTTCGGTCCGCAGCATCCTTCGGCGCACGGCGTATTGCGGCTCGTTTTGGAGCTGGATGGCGAGATCGTCGAACGCGTCGATCCGCATATCGGGCTGCTGCACCGCGGCACCGAAAAACTCATCGAATACAAGACCTATCTTCAGGCGCTGCCCTATTTCGACCGGCTCGATTATGTTTCGCCAATGAGCGAAGAGCACAGTTTCGTGCTGGCCATCGAAAAGCTGCTTAATCTCGAAGTGCCGTTGCGCGGCCAATATCTGCGCGTGCTGTTCGCCGAGCTCACTCGGATTTCCAATCACCTGCTCGCGGTGGGCAGCCATATCTTCGACGTGGGCGCGATGACGCCCAATCTCTGGCTGTTCGATCTGCGCGAAGACACCATGAATTTCTACGAACGCGCGAGCGGAGCGCGGATGCACGCCAACTGGTTCCGGCCCGGCGGCGTGCACGAGGACGTGCCGCTCAGGCTGCTCGACGATATCGGCCGATGGCTCGATACGCGCTTGCCGCGGCTGTTCGAGGATGCAATCGCGCTGGTCGCCGACAACCGCATCTTCAAGGAGCGCAATGTCGATATCGGCGCGGTGGACAGAGACGACGCGATCGCCTGGGGTTTTTCCGGGCCGATGCTGCGCGCTTCGGGCGTTCCCTGGGACCTGCGCAAGAGCCAGCCCTACGATGTCTACGACCGGGTGGAGTTCGATGTTCCGATCGGGGTCAGGGGAGACTGCTACGATCGCATGATGGTGCGGGTGGAAGAGGTCCGTCAGTCCGCGCGAATCATGAAGCAGTGCCTCGCCGAGATGCCCAGCGGTCCGGTGGCCTCTGGCAACCGCAAGGTCGTGCCGCCCAAACGCGGCGAGATGAAGCAGTCGATGGAAGCCATGATTCACCACTTCAAGCTCTATACTGAAGGATTCCACGTGCCCGCCGGCGAGGTCTACGTCGCCACCGAAAGCCCCAAGGGTGAGTTCGGCGTCTACCTCGTCGCCGACGGCACCAACAGGCCCTACCGCTGCAAGATCAGGCCGACGGGGTTTTCCCATCTCCAGGCGATGGATTTCATGACGCGCGGGCATATGCTCGCCGACGTCACTGCCATTCTCGGTTCGCTCGACATCGTGTTCGGCGAGATCGACCGCTAAACGCTCAACTGACGCCGAGCAGAGCGAGAGCCGCTGCCCGACCTGGTCGGGGTCCTTCGTCGCGGCAAGACGACACCAATCGTCCAGGTCGCCGATCGTCGTCTCGGCTTGGCGCCGGGCGACCTTCGGGTGCCTTCCGCGTGGCGCTCGAGATGGCCTGACCGGCAGGCCCTGGGCAGAACCGGTCATCTCAATACGCATATCTCGCCCAGCCTAGGACAAGGGCGAGCACGACGAACCCGGCCAGGCCAGCGATGAAGACGATACGCTGCCAGATCTCACCCTGGGCGAGCACGACGAACCCGGCCAGGCCAGCGATGAAGACGATACGCTGCCAGATCTCACCCTGCCGGGCTTTGTCCGCTGGATAATGGAACGGCTCCTCGGGCTTGTCGGGCATGGTTCTAATCCCTGTCGGCCCAAGGCTCGCTGAACTGGCCGTGCCGCGCAGGCCGGGTGAGGCGCGCAAATTCAGCCTGATCCATATGGAGGAGCGAAGCATGGTCGCCGCCTTCGAAGTAGACGTCCGGCTGGCGCTCGAGGCTGTCGTCGACGATGGTGGCGATGCCGTAGCCGAAGCCGAGCGGCGGCACGGCACCGACCGAGCAATCGTCGAAAATCAAAGCCACTTCATCCTCATCGGCGAGCCGCGGCTTGCGGCCGAGTTCGCTCCTGAGTTCGGAAAGGTCGACGCGGCGATCCGAGGGCAGCACTGCCAGCAGATAGTCGTCGGCGGTATCGAGCAGCACCGCCTTGGCGAGGCGTTCGGGCGGGATATGGCAGATCGCTGCATTCTGCATCGCCGACCGCGTGGGCGAGTGTTCGATCAGCTCATAATCCGCATCGAGGGCGTCGAGATAGTGGCGCAGCTTGGGAGCAATGGTCATCGATCGTCTCCTGCCGCGCGTTCCGCAAGCGTGGTGCGCTCGACGTCGATGCCGTCGACCTTTTCGGGATAGAAGCAGTAATAACCTTTAATCGGCGGCGCGTCGGGAAGCGGATCAGGATAGGCCCAGACGGCATCATCGGCGACGCGATTGCCCACCTTGACCAGCCAGTAGGACGCAGTGCCCTTGTAGGGGCAGATGCTGGTCGTCTGCGTCGGCACGAGCAGGTCCGTCCGCACGTCCTCGGGCGGGATATAATAGCGCGCTGGCAGACCTGTCTCGAACAGGAACCGGCCGCGCCGCGACCGCGCGATCGTCTCGCCGGCGAAGCGGACACTGACCTCACGGGAACTGGCGCGCACATCGATCCGATGGTGCGGGTCGCGTGGATGGCCGAAGATCTCCTCGTCCTCTTCGAACCAGTTGTCGACCTTGTCCCAGTAGAAGGCGAGATGGTCTTCGATCGGCTCGGCAGCCGGCAAGGGCCTGAGGTAGCTCCAGACGGCGTTCTCGATCTGCCTGCCACCCGCTTCGATGCTCCAGTATGAGGCATCCCCCTTGTAGGGGCAATGGCTGTGATGATCGGTGGCCTGCAGCAGATCCATCCGCACGTCGCTTCGCGGGAAATAATAAACGGGGCCGTGATCGGTCTCCAGCAGCAGCAAGGCGGCGAGCGAGTCGGCGACGGTCTCGCCGCCAACCATCACGCGCACGCGCTTGGTGCTTGGCTCGATTGCGATGCGATGCTCGTTTGTCATGGTGTTCCTCCTGATTGATCACTCCGGAAGCGAAGCTGGAGCCGCATGGCAAGGCCGAGCTGGACGAAGCCGGATGCGAAGGCGAACACCGCGACCAGCCAGATCAGCGTGAAAAGCGCGAGCGGCGGCTCGATTGTCAGGACAATGCCCAGAAGGCCGAGCACCGCGCCGTCGGCAACCATCCACCAGCGTCCATGATCATGTCTGAGACGCAGGCCGGCGATGACAGTAAAGACACCTGCGACAAGCGCCCAGACCGCGATCATCACCATGAAAGCGAGGAGCGTGATGCCGGGGTAAACGAGCGCGATCACACCCGCCGCCAAAGCGACGAGCGCTGTCAGCGCCGGCCATAGCCAGCGCCCGCCCTGCCTGGCTCCGCGAACGGCGAGGAGTGCGGACAGGATCGTATCGAGGAAGCAATAGGCGGCGAAGACCAGGACCAGGGTGTAAAGCGTGATGGCCGGCCAGGCGATCGCAAGCAATCCAAGCACGATGGCGGTCGCGCCTCGCAGCGCGACAACCCACCAGTGCCGGGCAACCCGCGCGTTCAATAATTCATTGTCGTGGACGGCCCCCAACGGCGGTTGTGCGCCAGCGCCGCCGGTTTGCCCGGCCGAGGATCGACCACCGACGGTCGTCCCGATCCAGCCCGGCGGGTCGCTTGCCGGAAAGGACTGGGCTGATGCGCGATCGACGGGGTCTTCCGGATCGTTCGGCTTGTCGTTGCCCATGGCCGGCTCCGCTTACTTCGCCTCCGCCAGCAAGCGCGTCTCGGTGTCCCGCCAGAAGCTGCGCAGAGGCTCGGGGAGCACATGCTGGACCTTGGCGACTTGGCCTTGCTCGACGTGCCGGGAGAGTGTCGCGAACACCGCCGCGGTCGCGGCTTCAGGATTTACCGGACGGATATCCGACAGCCATTTGCCGACCTCGGCGATGAACTGCTCGCGTGTGTCGCAATCGCTCGGGCAATGCGCCGGCTGGTACTGGTCGTAGTAGACGCCGCGTACGAGCAGCGGTAGCTGCGTGCCGAGATGGACCGCGACGTCCAGCGGCAGCCGGTCGCGCAACTTGTGCAGCACGATGCCGAGCACTTTCCAGGCGACCTGGCGATCCGGGCCGATTTCCTGCTCGATCTCGCCCAGCCAGATGTTGGTGGTCTGGATGGTCTTGTCGAAGACCTCGAGGCCGGTGGCACTCATGACACAGCACTCCTTCTCTCAGATCGCCTGGGAATGAAGGCCGCTTGGCCGGGCGATTTCGCACAGCACCTCGCCGCTGTGGGCCGCTTCGCCATTGGCCGCGAGGTCGGTGATCGAGACGATGCCGACCAGGCGCTTGTTCCGATCGACCACCGGCATTCGCCGAAGCTGCTGCTCGGCCATATTGTCGAGGATGTCGCCGACATCATCGTCGGCGTAACAATATTTGACTTCCTGGCTCATCACGTCGCCCACCTTGGCGACCGGAGGCCGGCCGGTGCACGCGCCACGAGGGGGAAACGCTGCATCCGGCCACCTTCGCCCAAAGTTGCCTGGCCGCGTGCCGCTGTCCTCGACGTACCCGCATGCCTGCTGTGCCCGGCCCGCGATCGCAACCCTTGGATAGGATCTGCGTTCCCGTCCGTGGCCGATTTTTTTGATGGATGGTGGTGATGCCGGGTCAGGTCGCGTAGGGTTGTCGGCGTTGCCCCGCATCACCGGTCAGAGACCTTTCCAAAGAGGCTTCGAAGCTCCGTCTTCGCTGCCTCGAGTACGCGCCTTTGCCCTGTCGGCAGCGTGTCACCGGCCCGGTTGATATAGAACGTCAGCATCGACATCGCCGACTGGAAGGGCGTTCCCTTCCGGCGATGGCTGCGCTCGGCCGAGCGTTTCAGCGAGCGAGCGATCTCTGCCGGATCGTCTCGCGTGAACACGCCTTGGTCGAGATCGAGCGCGTTGGAATGCTCGGTCACATCCTGGGACCATTTCTTCGCCGGCATGTCCATTCCTTTCTCAATGCCGTTTGAAATACTGGACTTCGCGCTCGTGCTTCTCGGTGGCGCCATCAAGTTTCTGCAGGCTGTGATGATCCAACGATGCCCGCCAAGCAGTGTTCCCAACATTGAGCGAAGCGGGATCAAAGGGCGCTTGGCGGGATTAGCCGTGCCGCCCTTGCTGGAACCATGTCCATGGGCAGGCGATTATTCGTTGGAAGGGAGGATGGCTGCCTGCGCCCTAAAGTCGCGATGCTGCCCCGGCCAGCCCATGCGCAAGGTCGCTCGATCAATCCATGAAGGTGCGCGCGATCTCGCCAGGGATCTGTCGAAGACCGACGCTTACGTCACGTCCAGACGGGAAAGGAAGAAGGTCGAGATGCTCTTCGCCCACCTCAAACGCATCCTGAAACTCGATCGCCTGCGCCTGCGAGGACCCAATGGCGCAAAGGACGAGTTCCATCTCGCTGCCGCCGCCCAGAACCTCCGCAAGCTTGCAAAGCTCATCCCAATGCTGCCAGCCATCACCCCGGCATGAGCCACGCGTCGGCTCGCCACAATGTCCGAGACTGACAATCCCGGACTTTTTCAACACTATCGACCCAAGTCAGACATTCAGACGCAAAGCGGGCTTTCCTAAAAGCTGTCATTCATTCATCTGACTCTGTGTCGCTACCCGCCAGGGTCGTCATGGCCGACACCGCCTATGATGCTGATCGCTTCCGGCAAGCCATCGCTGACAAAGGCGCTTTCGCCGTCATCCCATCCGGCCCCTCGCGGGCACGGAGGGGCCTATTGGACGTGGATGGGTGATGGAGACTGTCTGCGGGGCATCGAAAAGGCCAATACCACGCGCCCCACCTCAACGGACAGGGATCATCAGATGCGCGTAGGGCGTGCCGGCCCACATAACGTAGGGCTTGGTGGTGTCCGGCGTCGGACTTTCTGGATAGCCCTCCATCATCGACATCGCACCGACGACCATCACGTGCGGCCCGGTGCTGACCCAGTTGTTTTCGCTAGTGGGCTTTTGGGCATATGGATCGGTGTTGCTGGCGTCGGTGCCGCCTGCCAGCATGTACATGAAGCCGACCTTGTTGGCCGGTGGCGGCTTATGCTCGATCCAAGCCCGCGCCCAGGCCATGGCATTGGCATCGCCACACATTGGATCTGGTCCTGGCGTGGCGGGGTTGTCGGCCATGCAGGTGAAGCCGTTGGTGCCCTTGCGGACCTCGGTCATGGCGCCGCCGGGACCCATCTTTATAATCGTGGCGTCTCTACCTACAGCCGGGGGTGCGGCTGACATCGCGCTTTGGATGATCGCCGCGTCGCTCATTGCTGGGGGCGTGGCCATGGTGTGACCGGCGGGCTTCCTTGCTGTGGCTGGCTTGGCAGCCGCGATGGGCTCGGCCTTGCCATGGTACGTCGGTGCAGCGACTGCACAGGGGGCCAGCGCGATGGATGCTGTGAGAACTGCGGCTCTGAGCATATTTTCCTCCAAGCCCCCGCAGTCCAAGAATAACACAGCTGCCTATGTTGATCGTTATGAATTTTCCATAAGATTGTTACGCCGACTACCGCGTTCATAGTCCGACCCATCCCGGCCGTTCAGCGGCCAAATTTGCCTTCCCAGCAACGGACCTTCAGCTTTTTCACCGCTGCATCACGAATAGCGGCCATCTCGCACGCCGCCTGCAGAATGGCCGATGACATGGTGTGCCCAAGTTCGAGATGCTGGTGTGGCAGTGCGGGCCTCACCGCTGTAGGCGGCCGAGCAGCGCGACCAATGTATCGGCGCTAACAGCGGGGGCCAGATGCGCGACGTTCTTGGGCTTCGCCTCGAATAGGGCCTTCGCGATGCCGGTGCCGGCGAGTGCGAGCAATTCCCAAGCGGATAGGACCGCAGCGCCATTCGCGAGATGCTCCAATCCATCACCAATGATGGCCAGGCTCTGGCGGTCGCCCTCGACCTGGCGCACCAAGCATCAGCGCGACTGATGAGCAGCTATCACAAGCGAATGCTGCTGGCGAAGCTGGTTACGCGCGTAAAACTGCTGGGCGATGCGGTGGAGATCACCATCGACCGCCGCGGCGTCCTCGAAATCCTCGGCCACAAGAAGCTGGAGAACATCTCCCATCCCTTGACGCTCACCGCATCCATCACCCGCGCCCGCATCGGCAAGCAGGTCAAGCTGGTCATGGCTCAAGGGTCGGACGATCGTGACGAGGCGCTTGTCGCCCTCATCGCTGAAGCTCAGCTGGCAAGGGCGCTGGTCTTGGAACGGTCTGATCAGAGCATCAAGGATGTCGCTGCCGCCTCGGGGCAATGCCGCCACCGTCTTGCCAGGCTGATCAAGCTCTCCTGGCTGGCGCCGTCTATCATCGAGGCCATCATGACTGGCCGTCAGCTCGCCAAGCACCTGCTCACCGCACGTTCCGCTTGACTGGGCCGCGCAGAAAGCTGCGCTCGGGTTCGCCTGACCCCCGCTGCACGTGGGCGCCGTCCGATCGCCATCCATATAGCAACCTGTACAACTCCCACTTATACCACGCTCGATGATTATCATCGGGGTGACCGGTCAAATGGTACGCGACATAACAAGCTGAAATCCGGCCGGCCGACCAGCCTCGCATCGATTTTGGAATGCAGTCTGGAATTATGGCCTTCGAGATATGCCCCCTTTTTGGCCCGCAAAGGTGCCAGCCAGAGCGTCTCTGGTCTGCACGCGGTCATGCCTGTCCCCCGGAAACGGCGCGGTTCCGCGCCATTTCCGGGGCGGCGCGAAAGCCGACCCGATATCGGTGTGAATTTATAAAAAGAGTGGTGCGGGCGGTCGGAATCGAACCGACACTCCTTGCGGAACCGGATTTTGAGTCCGGCGCGTCTACCAGTTTCACCACGCCCGCACGGCCCAGCTCTGGGGATCGCCGCTATAGCCCCCGCAAAGCCCCACGCAAAAGAAAAATGCAGCAGCCTCCCGCTGGCCAGGGGCCCCCCATGTCCCAAGCGAGGGTCCTACATAGTACCATATGGTTAGTTCTCGGTTATGTAGAACCATACCCCCGCGAGCCCGGCGACAAACCAGAGCTGCCGGATTTCCGTCCCGTCCTCCGCCATGACGGCTGGCCCCCCGAGCGCCAGCGCGCCTTCATCGACGCGCTGGCCGACACCGGATCGGTCAAGCATGCCGCCAAGGTGGTGAACATGTCGAGCGAGGACGCCTATTATCTGCGCCGCCAGCCCGGCGCGGAGGAATTCGCCGCCGCCTGGCTCGCCGCGCTCGACCACGGTATCGCGCGGCTGTAGGACATCGCGCTGGAACGCGCCATCCACGGCGTCGAGGTGCCCGAAACGCGGCTTCGCGCAGGCTGCCGGCATCGGCCATGCGGTCGACCAGCCCCAATCGGCGATCTCCTCCGGCTTGTACCTGTTGCCCGTCATGAGCATCTGCGCGGCCCGCTGAGGCCCGACCACGCGCGGCAAGGTGCAGGTGAGCCCGAACCCCGGATGGAAGCCGAGCTTCACGAAATTCGCGGAAAAGCGCGCCTCCGCTGTGGCAATGCGGAGGTCGGCGGCAACCGCGAGGCCAAGCCCGGCACCGATCGCGGCGCCCTGCACCGCCGCCACGATCGGCTTGCGCCATTCGAAGACGCGGATGACCTGATCGTAGAATTCAGCGCATCGGCCAACAGGCGGAGCAGGCCCACGGTTGCATGATTATGCGGCGGATTCCGGAAGGTCAGCATGGCGACATTGCCGCGCACTTGCAGGTCGATCTGTTCATTCATCGGCATCTATCCAGCTAGGGTCAGGACGTGGGCGGTGGCCACGCCACCATATGTCTTTCGTCATCCCCGTCCATATTCTTCCCGGACCAGAGCGACAAACGGGCTGGCGTCATAGCGTAGCGCGTCACAGCCGGCGGAATAAAGGATGCCGACCTCCCGCTGGAGATCGAAATCCACCACCCGGACAAATCGCACCCGAGGATCGTGGAAACTCTCCGGCATCATGCCGATCCCTGCCCCGGCGCGCACCACCGCCAGCATGCGCTCATCGCTGGTCGTCTTGAGCACGAAGCGCGGGCGCACGCCATGTTCGGTAAAGAAGCGGCTGATCTCCGGCAGCGCCTCGCAATGCCGGCGCACCACCATCCGGTCGCCGGCCAGCTGCTCGGCCTGCACGGTGTCGAGGTTGGCGAGGGCATGGCCCTGCGGCAGGACCATCATATAGCGTTCGCTGCGCAGCGTCTCGGGCCGGAAGCGGCTGTGCTGGGGGCGCACGACGGTAAGGGCGATGTCTATGCGGCCGCGATCCAGCCGCTCGGCCAGGTCGCGTTCGGACCCTTCGACGATTTCCAGCACTTCATTGGCGCTGTTGCCCCGGTGGCGGGCAATGATATGTTCGATGATGGCCGTGGGGATGGTGACCAGCACGCCGACGCGCAGCAGGCGCGGTTCCGGCACATGCTGGCATTCCTGCAGCGCCAGCGCATATTCGGCGGCGATGCGCCGGGCGCGCACCAGGAAGCGGCTGCCCGCCGGGGTCAGCGCGACGCGCTGCTTGTCCCGGTCGAACAGGCGAACGCCCAGCAGCCGTTCGAGCTTGGCAATGCCGGCCGACAAGGTCGGCTGGGTGACACTAACGCGCTTGGCGGCACGGCTGAAATTCCCGATTTCCGCAACCGCCAGGAAATAGCGCAGCATATAATGGTCGATCATAGACGCCATCTATCACGTGGCCCCAAATCTTTCAATTTGCGCCGCCATGGCGGGAGGGTTAAACCCGCCGAAAATCATAGGAGGGCGCCCATCATGTCCGACCGTCAACTGATCGAGAAAGCTGCATGAGCGCGCCTGTCCTTCCCTCGTTACTCATTGCCAAAAGTCCCGAGGCCCAGGCCTGCGCCGCCCACAACCGCGCGCTGGCGGACGAGCTGCGCGCCAAGACCGCCGAGGCGGCGCTGGGCGGAAACGAGAAATCGCGCGAACGCCACACCAGCCGCGGCAAGCTGCTGCCGCGCGAGCGCGTCGAGCGGCTGCTCGATCCCGGTTCGGCGCTGCTCGAGGTCGGGCAGCTGGCGGCCTGCGACATGTATGGCGGGGACATTCCCGGCGCGGGCATCATCACGGCCATCGGCACCGTCTCGGGCCGCCGCTGCATGATCGTCTGCAATGACGCGACGGTGAAGGGCGGCACCTATTACCCGATCACGGTGAAGAAGCACCTGCGCGCGCAGGAGATTGCGGAAGCGAACCGCCTGCCCTGCATCTATCTCGTCGATAGCGGCGGCGCGAACCTGCCCCACCAGGCGGAGGTCTTTCCCGACCGCGACCATTTCGGCCGCATCTTCTTCAACCAGGCCAATATGAGCGCCAAGGGCATCCCGCAGATCGCCTGCGTCATGGGCAGTTGCACCGCAGGCGGCGCCTATGTGCCCGCGATGAGCGACGAGACGGTGATCGTGAAGAACCAGGGCACGATCTTCCTCGCCGGCCCGCCGCTGGTGCAGGCCGCGACCGGCGAAGTGATCAGCGCCGAGGACCTTGGCGGCGGCGAGCTGCACACGCGCAAATCGGGCGTTTCGGATCATCTGGCCGAGAATGACGAACATGCACTGACAATCGTGCGCGATATCGTCAGCCATCTGGGGCCCGTGCATCGCCATGACCTGCCGCTCAGGGACCCGCGCCCGCCCAAATATCCGGCCGAGGACCTTTACGCGATCGTCCCCGATGACGTGCGCGCGCCCTATGATGTGCACGAGGTGATCGCCCGGATCGTCGACGGGTCCGAATTCCATGAGTTCAAGGCGCTGTACGGCTCCAGCCTGGTTTGCGGCTTTGCCCATATCTGGGGGATGCCCGTCGCGATCCTCGCCAATAACGGCGTGCTGTTCAGCGAAAGCGCGGTCAAGGGCGCGCATTTCATCGAACTGGCGCAGCAGCGGCGCATTCCCCTGTTGTTCCTCCAGAACATCTCGGGCTTCATGGTCGGCGGCAAATATGAGGCGGAAGGCATCGCCAAACATGGCGCCAAGCTGGTGACGGCGGTCGCGACCGCCACCGTCCCCAAGATCACCGTCCTCATCGGCGGCAGCTTTGGTGCTGGCAATTACGGCATGTGCGGCCGCGCCTATGATCCCCGTTTCCTGTTCACCTGGCCCAATGCCCGCATCTCCGTGATGGGCGGCGAACAGGCGGCATCCGTGCTCGCCACCGTCCACCGCGACGCCGCCAAATGGACGCCGGAGGAAGCCGAAGCCTTCAAGGCCCCGGTCCGCGCGAAATACGAGCATGAAGGCAATCCCTATCACGCGACCGCGCGGCTGTGGGACGACGGCGTGATCGACCCTGCGCAAACACGCGACGTGCTGGGGCTGGCGCTGGCGGCCTCGCTTGAGGCGCCGATACCAGAGAGGCCGCAATTCGGCGTGTTCAGGATGTAATGGCCATGATCAAATCCCTCCTCATCGCCAATCGGGGCGAAATCGCCTGCCGGATCATCCGTACCGCGCGCCGGCTCGGCATTCGTACCATCGCTGTCTATTCGGACGCCGACGCCAAGGCGCTGCATGTGGCCCAGGCCGACGAGGCCGTCCATATTGGCCCGTCCCCTGCGCGCGAGTCCTACCTGATCGGCGAGAAGATCATCGCCGCAGCCAAGGCAACCGGCGCCGAGGCGATCCATCCGGGCTATGGCTTCCTCTCGGAAAATGCCGCATTCGCGCAGGCCGTGATCGACGCCGGCCTGATCTGGGTCGGGCCCAAGCCCAGCTCGATCACCGCCATGGGCCT
>Ga0207668_10000479_pt1 | contig 25024 bp, 24 predicted proteins | sample KBSS43metaG_FD_184323 | JGI IMG/M metagenome (GOLD analysis project Ga0207668, IMG submission 184323) | Switchgrass rhizosphere microbial communities from Kellogg Biological Station, Michigan, USA - KBS S4-3 metaG (SPAdes) (version 2) | ecosystem: Host-associated > Plants > Roots > Rhizosphere...
CGTCAACGCCGCGGGCCTCGGCGTCGATCAGATCGGCGCCGAGGCCCGCGGCGTTGACGACCCAGCGCGCGGTGACGGTGCCTGCGTTGGTGCGCAACCGGGTCACGTCCGCGCCGACGTCGACCGACTCGACGCGGTGGTTGGTCAGCAGCGTCGCCCCGCGGCGGACGGCATCGGTGGCCAGCGCCAGGTTGACCGTCCACGTGCAGATGATCGATTCGTCGGGCACGGTGAGCCCACCCAGCGCGCCGTCGCCGAGCGCCGGAATCATCCCATACACCGTTGCGGCGTCGACGATTTCGCACTCGTGATAGCCGTTCTGCTCGGCCTTGGCCTTGAGCCCGGGCAGCGCGGCCAATTGTTCGTCGTCCCAGGCGACCAGGACGGCGCCGGTGCGTTCGATGGGGATGCCGGTGGGTTGGGCGTACTCGGAGAGCAACCGGTAGCCGCGGCTGACCAGCTCGGATTCCAGTGTGCCGGGCTTGGCGTCGAACCCGGTATGCAGGATCGCGGTGTTGGCCTTGCTGGTGCCGTCGCCGACGTCGTCGCGCGCCTCCACGAGCGCCACGGATAGTTCGTGTCCGGCGAGTTCACGGGCGGTGGCCGACCCGACGATGCCCGCCCCGATCACCGCGACGTCGTAGTCGGCCGTCACTGGGTTTCCTTGGCGGGGTAGGTCGTGTCGGCGAGTGTCCGCCATTCCGAACGGAATTCGGCTGCGCGCTGCGCACTCCATGCGGGCTCGTAGCTGGATGCTGGAGTCCACTGCGGCACGACGCCTCGAAGTCCCTTGTCGGGGTACAGGCTGAGCTCGGCCAGCGCCGCCGCCCCCAGCGCCGTGGCATGCGGCGATGGGTAGACGTCGACGGGCACTTGGAGGATGTCCGCGACGGATTGCATCAGCACCTTCGACTGGGTCAGCCCACCGTCGACCCGCAGTCGGTTCAGCCGGGCCGACGCGGCATCGGATTCGATGGCGGCCACCAACTCGCCGACCTGAGCAGCGACGCCCTGGAGCACGGCGAGCACGACGTGGCCACGGCCCGTCGACAACGTCATGCCCGAAATCGTTGCGGTGGCGCCCGATTGCCACCACGGCGCGGCCAGGCCCGCCAACGCGGGCACGCACATCACGCCGTCGCTGTCGGTGGCGGCTACCGCGTCGAGCTCTTCGGCCCCGGCGATGATGCCCAATGAGCTCAGCCAGCGCACCGCCGACGCCGCGGTGTAGACCTGCCCGTCGACGCAGAAGGTGTCCTCCCCCGCGACGCGCCACGCCACCGACGTCGTCAATCCGGAACGGGAACGCACTGCGGTGGCGCCCGTGTTGGCGAGCAGGAACGCACCAGTTCCGAAGGTGCACTTGGCCATTCCGGCGTCGAAGCATGCCTCGGCCAACAACGCGGCCTGCTGATCGACGACGATGCCGCCGACGGGAACGTCGCCGCCGAACGCCGACGTCGTGCCCACGACGACGTCGTTGGCGACGATGTCGGGCATCAGCTCGCCGTCGAGTCCGAACAGCGCCAACAGTTCTCCGTTCCACTGCTGGGCACCGAGGCTCACCACGAGCGACCGGCTGGCAGTCGTAGCGTCGGTGACGAACGCCCCGGTCAGGTGATGCAGCAGCCAGGTGTCCGACGTGGTGACGACGCCGCCGGTCTCGACGTTGCGCCGCAGCCACGCCATCTTGGGCGCCGAGAAGTACGGGTCGAGCACCAGGCCCGTCTCCGCGGCGAACAGGTCCGCGTAATCCGCCAAGCCCGCACACAGCGACTCCGCGCGGCGGTCCTGCCACACGATGGCCGCGGTGAGTGGCCTGCCGGAGCCTGGGTTCCAGGCCAGCACCGTCTCGCCCTGGTTGGCCAACGACACCACGTCGATCGGCCGCCCCGCACTCGCGACCGCGGCACGTCCGGCGGCCAGCACCGACTCCAGCAGTTCACCGGGGTCCTGCTCGACGCCGCCGCCGTCGAGGTAGCGCGGGTGCACCGGCACCTCCGCAACGCCACACACACCGGCATCGGGGTCCACGACGATGGCCTTGGTCCCCGAGGTGCCTTGGTCGATGGCCAACACGGTCATGGAGTCGATTCTTCACGACCGTGCCAGGCGCGCATACAGTTGATTCGTGCGACGCCGGCGTGGAGATCCACTTGATCGGGTCAATTCCGCGGTGGCGGACCTCGAGCTTCCGCCAGCCGTGTTCAAGACGTGCCCGTGGGAGCCCCGGCCGCTGGTCGAAGCCGGTCTGCGGCAATGGCTTCGCTGCTGCGCGCCTGCCATCCGTGACGGGCAGCTCATCGGCATGCCGTCGCGCGCGGTCGACGAGGCCTGGCACGGGTTCATCCTTTGCACCGCGCGGTATTCGGCGTTCTGCGACGCCGCGTACGGCAGGTTTCTGCATCACCACCCCGAGGGCGGGGCACCGGCCGGTTCGGCAGCGCTCGCCGACTCCGCCTCCGAACAGCTACGTCGTACCGTCGTCGCCTGGTCGTTGGTCGCCGCCCCTGGCGAGCAGTGCGTGCTCTGGGATCTCGACTCCAAGATAGGCGTGGACGAGCCGTGGGGCATCAGCCCCGAGTTGGTGGCCGCCGTCCACGACGACATCGCACGTCGTACCGCGCACTAGCGACGTTGGCTGCCGCTCAACAGATTTCGAACGCCGACTCCGTCATCCACCGCCGCCGCAACCGCCACCACCACCGCCGCAACTCGAGCCACCTCCGCCGCAGCTTCCGCCGCCGCCACAATTACCGCTTTCGCCCGTAGCACCGCCGTCTCCAACGAAACCGCCGTCCGCGCCTTGCTGACCGGCCAGCCAAAGGCCGCCTGCCGCCAGCCCCAGCCCCGCCGCACCGTAGTGGCGATTGCCTCTGCCTAGGTGGACGCCTCGCCGCATGCCAAGCACTTCGCGCCGGTACCGCTGCTCAGGGGTCTCGGTCATCCGACGCACGACGTGAATCAACAGCAGCACGAACACCACGGCGACGATGAGCGCGAAGAGCCCGCCTATCGCGAACAGGAGGAGGATCCAATCGGCGTTCATGGCTTGCGCCGCGCCCCGTAGCCGGCGATGCCGAGACCGATCAGCGCGGTGATGGGCCCGATGATCGACCACGTCGTGGTGTTGCTCATGGGGCTACCACCCACTACGCCGAACCCCTGCAGTGCCCATAGCGCGCCGAAGCAGGCGAGGATGATTCCGACCACGATGATGACGATGCGCATGAAACCGAGCGTAGCCCTCGGTTACGACCGAGCGGTTACATCACGTCGATGACTTCGACGCGGAAGCGGTCGATGGCTTCCTGCGCGTGCGCGATACTGTCCCCCGGCAGGTGCACGTGCACCCAGGTGACACCCAGCGCCGCAAGCGCTTCCAGCCCCGCGATGTGAGCGTCGGCGTTGAAGTCATCCTGACCGGGGTTTCCGCCCTCTGAGTTGGTGAAGGCGATGTCGAGCGCCGACGGATCCCGGCCTACGGACTCGCACCGGCGCCGGAGGTCACCGATGGCCGTCCCGAGCGCCTCCACCGAGTCCAGCGCGGCCGTCTTCGCGGTCTTGGCCAATGCCGCGGGCGCCGCGAACGGGCACCAGCCCTCGCCGCGGTCGACGACGCGCTGGCGGGCCGCGCCGGTGTTGCCGCCGATCCAGATCGGTGGCCGCGGGCTGCTGACCGGCCGCGGGTGGGCGGTGATGCCGTTGGCGGTGAAATGCCTTCCCTCGTAGGACACGTCGTCACCCGTCCAGATGGCCTCAATGACGGCGAGCGCCTCGTCGAACAGGTCGGCACGCTCGTCGTAGTCCACCCCGACCGCGGTGAACTCCTTGCGGAGGTAGCCCACGCCGACCGCGAGCGTGAACCGCCCCTCCGACAACCGGTCCAGCGTCGCCCCGGCCTTCGCGACGACGAACGGGTTCCGGTACGGCAACACCACGATGTTCGGGATGAGCCGGATCGTCGACGTGTGGGCGGCCGCGAAGGCCATGGCGACGAATGGGTCGAGCGAGTCGTGGCCGCCTGCGTCCAGCCAGCGTTGCGTGGGCGCCGGATGGTCGGTGAAGCCGAAGCCGTGGAAGCCGGCTTTCTGACACGCCGCGGCCAGCGTCGCGACACCCGCGCCTGACGCAAAGTCCGGATGGTAGGGGTGGTTGTGCATCGGGTAGGTGATCGTGAACTTCATCGTCGTGATCCTCCGGTGGCGTGGGGCCACGCTGCTCGTCGAACGTGACGATTCAGTCATATACCGTAACGCTCACGGCGCTGCGGCCGCCCCTGCAAAAGCGGGTGCGACGTACCGTCGCAACAATTGCCGCTCAGCGCGGGCGTCCTGTTCGGGCAGGAAGAGCAACGAGAGCACCAGCCGGACGATCCACCTGGCCGCAATGGGATCGTCCCCGGACAGTCCGGCGAGTTCATTGGCCAGCCCGGTGACTTCCGGCGAGCCGGCCAGCCACTCGCCACCACGCGTGCCCGCAACGGACTCGACGAACAACTGACCTGCGGGGTCGGACCGGATCTGAGTCACCGCGACCTCGATGGCCGTGATCACCCGTTCGGCGCCGGTGAGGTCCTTCACGCTCGCTCGGACGACGTCGACGATGCGCGCCGACAAGCGAGCCAGCACGGCGTCGCGGATCTGCCGCTTGCCGCCGACGTGGCGATAGATCGTGGCGCGCGAGCAATGTGCCCGCACCGCAAGCTCATCCACGGTGAATGCCTCGAAGCCATCGCGCGATATCAGGTCGGCGGCCACCGCGTATAGCCGCTCCCGAGCGACGCCGCTGCGGTCACCGTCGAAGATCCAGTCTCCCTGTGGCATGTTCGGCAATCTATCTCACGAGTGAGACGGAATCGATGTTTCATCTCAGCGTTTCAGCTGGTTCGGACGTCGCGCTGAGACGCCACCCCGGAAGCTGCGTCGACGGGCGAGTTTCGAGTTGTGCTGCTTCCGTTGACCTCGGCGTTCTCCAACGGTCAACCTGAGCGGGTGACCGACCTTTGCGATCCGCTCGAGTTCTTCTGCGCCGACTCGCTGCAAGACCCGTACCCGCTCTACGACCGCCTGCGTGCTGCGGGTCCGGTGCATCGAGTTGGCACGTCGGCGTTCTACGTGGTGCCCGACTGGGCCGCCGTCGAGGACGCCATCGCACGCGTCGACGACTTCTCGTCCAATCTGACCGCGACGATGGTGTACGACCCCGACGGGAGCGTGACGTCCTTCGACATGGATTCGCTCGGCGGACCCACTCACGTGCTGGCCACCGCCGACGACCCGGACCACGCGGTGCACCGGCGGTACGTGGTTGCCCAGTTGGCGGCCAAGCGCATTCGGGCCGCCGAGTCGTTCGTCACCGACACGTCCGAATCGCTATGGCGCGAAGGGGTTCACGATGGCCGCATCGAATGGATGAGCTCCGTGGCGAACCGACTGCCCATGATGGTGGTCGCGCGGTTGATCGGAGTGCCGGACGACGACGTCGACCAACTCGTCGCGTGGAGCTACGCCACGACGCAAATACTCAACGGCGTGGTGTCTGCCGACGAGCTCGCCGCGGCCGGGACCGCAGCCTTTGAACTCGCGAGCTACATCGCCACCCACTTCGACCGTGCCGCCACCGAGCCGCAGGACAACCTGCTCGGCGACCTCGCCACCGCGGTCGCCAGCGGCGAACTGTCGACCGTCGCGGCGCTGACGATGATGATCACGCTGTTCGCCGCCGGTGGTGAATCCACCGCCTCGCTGATCGGCAACGCGGCGTGGATCCTTGCTGACAGAACGGACGTGCAACGGCAAGTGCGCGAAAACCCTGGTCTGTTGGACGCATTCATCGAGGAGACGCTGCGGTTCGAACCGCCGTTTCGGGGTCACTACCGTCATGTCCGCGTCGACACCACATTGGGCGGCACGGCGGTACCCGCGGATTCGCACCTCTTGCTGCTGTGGGGCGCTGCCAACCGCGATCCCACCCAGTTCGATTCGCCCAACGAGTTCCGACTCGACCGGACACAGCCCAAGCGGCACATGACGTTTGGCAAGGGGGCTCACTTCTGCGTCGGCGCCGCGCTGGCCCGACTCGAAGCCCGCATCGTGCTCGACATGCTGCTCGAGCACACGGAACACGTCGAGCTCATCACGGCCGGGCAGTGGCTTCCGAGTGTGATGATGCGGCGCCGGGAAAGCCTCGAACTGGCCGTGCGGTGAGCGTCCTCGCGCTACTCCCCCGCCAACGGCGGCAGCTTCCCCGCACTGACCACTGACTGCAGTTCGACGTACTCGTCGAGCCCTTCCACGTCGAACTCCCGGCCGATACCCGATTGCTTGAATCCGCCAAAGGGACTGCTGATGTCGAGCATGTACATGTTGATTCCGTAGGTGCCCGTGCGTACCTGCGCGGCCAGTTCCAGCCCGTGCGCGACGTTGCGGGTCCACACCGAGCCGGCCAGTCCGTACTCGCTGTCATTGGCGATGCGTACGGCGTCCTGCTCGTCGCGGTACTTGATCACCGTGAGCACCGGACCGAAGATCTCCTCGCGCGCGATCCGCATGTCGTTGGCGACGTCGGCGAACAGCGTCGGTCGTACGTACCACCCGCGATCGTGCGGAGCATCCGCCCCTCCCAACACCATTCGCGCCCCGTCGGCCTGGCCCGACCGGATGTACTCCTGCACCCGCTGCTGATGGCGCTGCGCCGCCAGCGGACCGACGTCGGTGGCCGGGTCGGTCGGATCGCCGACGACGAGCCCCGACATCATGTCGGCCAGCGCATCGACGAACTCGTCATGGCGCGCCTCGCTGACCAGAATGCGGGTCTGCGCGACGCACGCCTGGCCGTTGTTCATCAGACTGGCCACCTTCAGGCCCGCGACGGTACGGCCGACGTCGGCGTCGTCGAGCACGATGGCCGCTGACTTGCCGCCCAATTCGAGGCTGTAGCGCTTGAGCTGCTCGCCGCACAGACTGGCAATACGGCGGCCCGTCGCCGAGTTCCCGGTGAACGCGATCTTGTCGACGCCGCGATGGCGTACCAGCGCCTCGCCGGCGTCGGTTCCTCCCGAGACGACGGAGACGACGCCTACGGGTAGGTCCGCCTCCTCCAGCATTTCGGCGACCCACAACGAGTCGAGCGGCGTTTCGGGCGCCGGTTTGACGACCACCGTGCAGCCCGCGACGAGTGCCGGAATCAGCTTGGGCATCAGCAGACACTGCGGCACGTTCCACGGGATGATCGCGCCGACGACGCCCATCGGAGCCCGGCGCACGTGGACTTCGCCGAGTACGCCCTGGCGTCGTTCGGCCCACGGATACCTGCGCCCGACGGCGGTGGTGAGGTGAATCATCGACGCCGCGCCGGCCGCCTGGCCGAGCTGGCTGAAGCTGGCAGGCGATCCCATCTGCGCGGTGATGAGTTCGGCCATCTCGTCGACGTGTTCGGCGTAAACCTCCGCGAACCGTTCGACTTTCGCGATCCGCGCCTCGGGTGACATCCGCGGCCAAGGTCCCTCGTCGAATGCCACCCGGGCAGCGCGCACCGCAGAATCGACGTCGGCAGGCGAGCCCGCAGGCGCGTGCCCGATCACCTCTTCGGTGTGCGGTGACACGACGTCGATGAGTCCGTCGGTGGCGGGTTCACACCAGCGCCCGCCCACGAACAGCTTGTCGTACGAGGGAATCTTCATGGCGCGCCTTCCCCTGTTACCCCGCGGCCCAATTTCGCCGAAATAGCATTCCCTGTCGTCAAGCGAGCGTCTTGGCGACAGGGAATGCTATTTCGGCGATGGTTGGCGGTCATCGCTCCACGGCCTTCGACACGTCCAGTGTCACGTCCGCGGGGCAACACAACTCCCCGCGCTGGTTGACCACGTCGACGTGCATGTCGATCAACCACCGGTCACCGGCTCGGCGCTTGCCAGTGATGCGTCTGCGGCCGGTGATCGTGTCTCCTGCATAGATCGACGCCATCAGCGACACCTTGCGCCGCACGACCCTGCTGAAGGGGCCCGCCCACTCGGTCACCACCCGATCGACGAACCCGGCGACGTGCATCGTGTTCACGAAGATGGTCGGTTGCCCGACGGCTCTGGCGTATTCGGGATCGTAGTGTCCGGCAAAGTAGTCCCACGTGGCTCCGGGGTTCATGACGACCCGCTCGTAGCTCATGGGGTCGTCGGTGACGTCGGGCAGCTCAGACGGCGCCACGACGGCTGCCCAGTCGAACTCGGTGGCCGTCACGCCTGCTCCGCAGGAGTGAATCTGAACAACGTATTCCGGTTGGTCGCAACGGGTATGCCGTCGTCGCGGCGATACGTCTCGAGGGTCTCGACGAAGTGGCCGGTGCCAAGTCGCGTGGTCTTCTCCGGCGAAACGGACACCACTTCCTCGACGACCGTCAACCGGTCCCCTTCGCGGATCGGATCGAGGAACTCGGCCTCGTTCGATGCATTGACGAAACTGGTTCCGGGAAGCGGGATCCTGACGGCAATCGACGGCACCGGTGGCCGCCCCGTCGGCTCCCACGGCGGCGGAATCAGCCAACCCATCAGCATCGCCGGCGGCGCGATCAGTCCGCCCCACGTCCGCTCGGCGAAGTTGCGGTCCCAGTATCCCGGATTCGGGTCACGCACCGTCGCGGCGAACATCTGTATCCGCGCGCCGCTGACGACGGTGGCAGCCACTCGCGGTTCCGAGCGGTAGCCGACCATCTTCAACGCGTCTTCGTATGTGCCGAAGACGAACTCGTAGCTCAGCGGTGGATTCACGACGTCGGCCCTGAGGCACCGAGCTTGCGGTGATCCCAACTCGCTCCGCCCGTGAGCTCCACCGAGTAGACGATGCGAGCTCGGATTTGACGGGCGACGTCAGCTCGATCGACGGGACGCTCCGAGTAGCGCTGCGCGACGGCGCACGCAACGTCGAGTCGCTGATCCGCGGATACCTCGGTCGCGCGCCCTCGCAACTGCACCCCCCGCAACTCCGCGTACGACGACCCGGCTTCGACCATGCAGGTGACCCTGTCGTCACGGGCAAGGTTGCGGCACTTCTGCGAACGCCGGTAGGCCATGAACGTCACATGGCCGTCGTTGACGGCGAACCACATCGCGGTCGCGTGGGGCCAGCCGTCGCTTCCGTTGGTGACGAGCGTCATCGTGCGGCACTGCGCCAGGATCTCCTCGACCTCGGCGTCGTCCATCGCAACCCGGGTCCGGGCCGATGACGTCACGACCCGACGACGGACAGGCTCGCCTGGGTGTCCCATGCCAGGGTTCGGCTGGCGTAGTACCACCCGCCGCGTTCGTAGATCAGGGTGTCGGCGTAGGTGCCGACCGCGCGGATGGCACCCGACGCGTCGAATTGCATTGCCACGCAATGCTGATTCGCGTTGACGCCGTCGACGTCGATCTCGTGGTCGACGGTGACCAGCCGCCCGGCGCCGCCGTCGAACGCGTCCCACACCTTGGTGTAGGTCTGCCCTCCGACGGTCAGCGTGGCACCGGTGTGCTTGAACGTGGCCAGCCACCCCGCGCGCTCACCTGACGAGTACAGCCGATTGTGCCGCGCGTTCAGGTTGAGGATCGCCGCGCGGGCCGCGGTACCTTCCAACACGAACTGCTGCTGATATCCAAACGTCATGCCGTTTCTCCTTCTAACGTCGAAGCACGTAGCCGTGCACCTCCCGGTCCCAGCTGTCTTCCCCGGTGCCCGCGGCGCGTAGCAGGTCCTTGCGCACCCGACCGACGATGTTGCGCGGCAGTTCGGGCACCGTGCGCACGTAGCGCGGAACGCAGAAGTAGGGCATGCGCTCCGCGCAGAAGTCGAGCAATTCTCGAGGATCGACCACAGCCCCATCGACCGTGCTGAGCACCATCAGAATGTCCTCTTCGCCGAGCTCGCTCGGCACCCCGACCGCAGCCGCCTCGGCAACCCCGGGGTGATCCATGACCACCGTCTCGACCTCGACCGACGAGACGTTCTCGCCTCGGCGCCGGATGGCGTCCTTCACCCGGTCCACATAGGTCACGTTGCCGTCGGCATCGACACGGCCGAGATCGCCGGTGCGGAACCACTCCCCGTGCGGTCGCACCTGTAACCCATCGGTGGACTCGTCGACATAGCCCTGGCTCATCACCTCTGATGACTTGCCGCGACAAGCGATTTCACCGACACCGTCGACGACGTTGCCGTCGGCGTCGAGGATCGCGACGTCGAAGTGTGGATTGACCCGACCCGAGGTGCCGGGGAGTCCGTCCTCGCCAACGGCCTTCACGGCGATCGGGAAGGCCTCGGTCATGCCGTACATCGTGACGAGCCGGCAGGCATAGCGCTGCTCGATCGCTCGGAAGAGGTCGGCGGCGATCGGCGCCGCGGAGATGAACCGCAGGCCGACCTCGCGGTCGCGTGGCTCTGGCGGTAGGTTCACGAGCATCGACACCATCGCGCCGGCCCCGACGAAACCCACGGCCCCGGCGTCGCGCACGTCGTCCCACACCCGAGTCGGTCGAAACGAGGGCGCCAACACCGCAGTGCCGCCCACCAACATCGGCGCCAGGATGGTGGCCACCGCGCTGAGGTGGAACAGCGGCATCGCCGACCAGATCACCTCGCCTTCGGCGAACTCCCATGAGTCAGCGATCGTCGCGGCGGCGGTGAACAGGTACTGCCAGCTCGTCACGACGGCCTTCGACGGTCCCGTCGTGCCCGAGGTGAAGAACAGGGCGGCTGGATCTGACGGGTTAAAGCCAAGTGCCTCGGCTGGTTTCGCCGTCGACGCGGCGTCGAGTAGGTCACGCGTCAACGTGACGGTGGGTCCGCGGCTCGCCACCGGTTCGTCGGCGAGCACGGTGTGCAGTGCGTCCACGTCACCCGCGACGTCGAGCACCCGACTGCACCGCTCCGCGGTGTCGGTGACGACGACCTGCGCCGATGACAGCGCCAGCGCGTGGCGCAGGTAGTCGCCCTTGTTGGCCACGTTCACCGCGGCACTCACGGCGCCGATGCGGGCCGCGCCGAGCCAGAAGTACACCCACTCGGGGGTGGATCCGGAGAAGAGTGCCACCGTGTCGCCGCGGGAGACGCCCAGCCCCAGTAGTACATTGGCCGCCGCGATCGAGCGGTCGCGCATCTGCGCGAAGCTGACGTCGACGCCGTCGATGCGCATCAGGGTACGGTCGCCACACTCGGCGGCGCGGGCATCCAGCACCGCGGGCACGGTGAACTCGGATACTCGGGCAGTCGCGGCGGCGCTACCGACTCCGCCGCCGGCCATCACGCGCTCGCTGCGGCCGGGTCCGGTTGCCCGTCGGGCAGATACCCGAAATCGGCGGGCGAGGCCTGTTCGCCCGGATAGAAGCGATGTGCCCAACGGCGAAGCGCCGCATAGTCGCGCGCTTCCTCCGGCGCGAGGTTGGGCTTCTCCAGGTACTTCATGTTCTCCCACGTGAAGAAGTCTTGCTTGATGACTTCTTGTTGCAGAGCAAGGAATTTCGCCGCCCGACCCTGCGGCACGTCGCCGTTGTCGCCGGGCTCGCGCACCGAGGCCTGCGTGTAGAAGTAGTCGGTGTACTCCTCGTCGACCGGGGTCTGTCCAGTGACCTCGATGGTCTCCACCAACTCCTTTGGGAAGCGTACGATCCCGAGGCCGAGAGAGTAGTTGTCGTAGACGATGTTCGCGTCGACCGGGCCGTCCGGGGTCAGCCACGTCGAGGCGCGGCCGCCACCGAAGTTCGCCGTGACCGTCGCATGCAGGTGATAGCCGTCGGTATGGAACGACGTGGTGTTGGCTGCACTGTCGGCCTTGTGGACGAACTGCACGTGATACGGGTCGGCGGCGTTCTCGATGATCATCTGCGCGTGCACCTTGACCCGGTTCACCATTCGCGAGTGCGGATGCAGTGGGTAGTAGTGATCGTGCTCAAGGTCGGGAAGCACGGGAGGCTGCCAGTACGGCGCGCGGCCGTGACGCTCGTGCCACACGACGATGAACCCGTACCACTCCTGACATGGGTAGGCCGTGATCCGCACGTTCTGCTTGCAACCGATCTTGCTGTACGGGATCAGCGCGTTGGTGCCGTCGCCGCGCCACTGCCAGCCGTGCCACGGACAGACGACGTGTTCCCCCTCGACGGTGCCGCCGACGCCGATGTTGGCGCCCAGGTGCAGGCAGTACGCGTCGAGCACGTTGACGGCACCCGACTCGGTCCGGAACATCACGAGTTCCTGCCCGAAGTAGTGCAGGCGTTTGACCTGACCCGCGGCGAGGTCGGAGGCGAACCCGACGATGAACCACCCGGTCGGGAATCGGTAGGGCGACAGCGCGATCCCCGACGGGCCGAATTCCCGTTCCGAGGGATCCACCGCGAGGTCCGACACAGTGTTGGTCACGTCAACTCCTCCGACGTCGTGGCGGTGAGACACCGCTGTGGCCCGCGACTGTGAGCCGGGCCACTGTGATTCGTCTATTATTACTAAAATAAACATTCAGCGTCAATCGAGGGGTGAGCTCATGGGAACGACCGCGTCTGTCGACCTGTCCGACTACAACTTGTGGCGGGACGGCTTTCCCGATGAGGTGTTCACCGAGCTACGTCGCGACGCTCCGGTCTTCCGCCACGGAATGAACGACCGCGTCCAGCGGATGCTCGGGACCGACTTCTGGGTGACCACCAAGCACGCACACGCCCAACGCATCCACCGCGACATCGACTCGTTCACCGCCGTCGACGGCCCGCTGATCCAGGACCTGGGCACGTTCTCCGAAATGCCAACGCTCATCAACATGGACCCGCCAGAACTGAGCAAGCGCCGCAGGGTCATCGCGAGCGCGTTCACGCCAAAGGCGATCGCCAAGCTCGAGCACGGTATCCGTACGCGTGCCGCCGCGATGGTCGGGGCGCTACTCGAGAAGCGTGAAGGCGACTGGATCGACGGCGTCGCCGACGCGCTGCCCATGACGGTGATCGCCGACATCATCGGAATGCCGGAGCAGGACCGGCCGAGGATCTACGACTGTTTCGACCGCATCCTGAAGGCCAAGGATCCCAAGTTCCAGTTATCGGAGAAGGACGAACTCGGGCTATACACAACCATTTTCGACTATGCGACGCGGTTGACGGCGGATAAGCGGGAGCACCCCGCCGACGACATCTGGAGCACTTTGGCCTCTGCGGTCATCGCCGACGAGGACGGTCAAGACCTTTCCCTACCGGCGGCCGAGCTCGAGATCTTCTTCTTCGTGCTGGCTTTGGCCGGCAGCGACACCACCAAGAACGCGCTCGCCATGGGCCTGCAGGCCTACGTCGAGAACCCGGACCAGATCGCGCGCTATCAAGCAGACGAGAGCGTGCGCCAATCCGCCGTGGAAGAGGTGCTGCGGTGGAGCACCCCGGTGACGTATTGGACGCGCAGCACCAAGGTGGACATCGAACTGGACGGTCAGCACATCCCGAAGGGCGATCGGGTGGTGGCCATGCTGAGGTCGGCCAACCGTGATGAGGACGTCTTCGACCAACCGTTCCGTTTCGACATTGGCCGGGAGGCGAACCCACACGTGACGTTCGGCGGTGGCGGTCCGCACCATTGTCTCGGCGCCATGCTCGCCCGCGCCGAGATCCGGGCGGTGTTCGACGAGCTGCTCCCCCGCATCGAGCGAATCGAACTCGGCGAACCAAGCGTCGCCAACCCGTCGCTCATCTCTAACATGTTCGTCTTCGACGAGTGGCCCGTCACCATCACCCCGAAATGAGCATGCTCACAAACCCTTCGGCCTGGTGCCGATCACCGCTTCGGCGCGCAACCGCGCCAACTCCTCGTCGGTGACGCCGCACAGCCCGCGCAGCACCTCATCGGTGTGCTGACCGAGCGTCGGTGCCGGAGTCCGCAGCCACCGGCCGCCCGTGGCCTCGATGGGCGCGAACGGCGGCCGCGGATAGCCGCACGGACCGGAACTCGGATGGTCGAGCGGTTCGAAGTACCCGCGAGCCACCAGCTGTTCGTTGCCGGTCACCTCGGAGGGTGAGATCACCTGAGCCGCAGGCACTCCCGCGGCGGCGAGTCGCTCAACCACGACGTGCACGTCCTGGGCCGCGAACCAGGCTCCCAGCCGGTCGTCGACCGCGTCGGCCATGTCGCGGCGAACTTCGGCGGTGGCGAAGTCGTCGTGTAGCGCCCAGTCCGCCGCCCCGATCAACGCGGTCAGGGCGCGCCACTCGGCGTCGTCGCGCACCGTCACGGCCACCCAGTCGTCGACGCCCGCGCATCGGTAGACGTTCTGCGTGGCGGTTCCCTGACTGCGATTGCCCTGACGACCGGCCACCACCCCGAACGCCTGCGCCTCCAGCATCTGGACGGCAGTGACGTTGAGCACCGATTCGATCATCGCCAGCTCGACCAACTGACCGTGGCCCGTCCTGCGCGCGAACTCGAGTGCGGCCAGTGTCGCGAAGGCGGCGTGCGCGCCGGCGAGCGGGTCACACACCCCGCGCGGCGGAATCGGCGGACCGTCGGGAACCCCTGTCACCCAGGCCATTCCGGCGATTTGCTCCATCGTCGGCGCGAATCCGACCCGATCACGCCACGGCCCGTCCAGCCCGAACGCTGGCATCCGCACGACGACGACCCGCGGATTGACCTCGAGCAGGGCGTCGGCGCCGAGCCCGAAGTGGTCCATCACGCGGGGCGAGAAGTTCTCCATCACCGCGTCGGCCCCGGCGACGAGTTCCTTCAGCAGCCGGATGCCGTCGGGCGACTCCAGGTTCAGCGTGACCGACTTCTTGTTGGTGTTGACGGCCTGGAACACCCAGCCGTACTCCCACCAGTCGTCGACGTCGGTGCGCATCCCGCCGGAGTACCGAATGCCGTCGGGACGCTGAATCGACTCGATCTTGATGACGTCGGCGCCGAACGCGGCAAGCAGGTGGGTAGCCGACGGTCCTGCCCAGAACGCGGTCAGGTCAACGATTCTCACGCCGGCCAGCGGAAGTTCCGCGGGACCGTCACTGGGCAACCCCTCGCGTCTCGTCCAGCCCAATCCGGCACCCGCCTCGCCCAGCACCGGGGCAGGTGCGTCCGGGGCGGGTGCGGCCAGGGCCATGCGCCACGGCGGCCGGGGGCACAGCAGTCCCGCGGCGTTGCGCACGAACACGCCACGCTCCCGGAGGTGGTCCTGTTGGGTGATCGTAGCGCCGTTGCCCAGCGCCGCCATCGGCAGGCGGAAGAGCTCTCCGAGTTCGACGATCTCGTCGACTGTGTGCGCCCGCATCCAGGGTCCGATGAGTTCGTGGATCCGGTCGCGGTGGCCCCACCGGCCGAGCTGGAACTTCAGTTCCGGAAGCTCGCCCAGCTCAGGACATTCCACCATCGCGGTGAAGTCGAGCCACTGCTGGCCGGTGATGAAGGTCATGCCGACGAAGCCATCCTTGGCCTGTTCGATCGACGGAACTTCGATGGACCGCTGGATCGGACCCACCTTCAGCAGATGGGTGTGCAGCCATTCCGAGCTCTGCATCGCCAGCGTCATCGCCTCGAGCAACGCCAGGTCGAGGTGCTCCCCCGGACCGCCCGCCTCGACCCGCCGGGCGACGGCCAGTGCTGCGAACGCCGCCTGGGTACCGGCTACGTACTCCCCAACGTCACCGCCGACGGATATCGGTGGTCCATCGGGCATTCCGCGGAATCCCGTAGTGCCGCACCAGCCCTGAAGCGTGAACTCGGTGGCCGCCCGCTCCGCCCATGGACCCGTCCAGCCGAAGTCCGAGATGGTGACGACGATGCGGCGACCGCCCGGTTCCAGGAGCCGGTCCTCGCCAAGACCTGACCGTTGGGCGACCGCCTTGCTCGCGGTGAGGATGACGATGTCGGCGCCGTCGACGAGGTCCGCGACGACGGGCCCGTTCAGGTTTGCGACGACGCTGCGCTTGCCCGCGTTGAGGTAGGTGAACAACGGCGAGTCCGCGCCGGCCGCGAGCGCCGACCGCGTCGCGGTGTACCGGCGGAGCGGAACGCCCGACTCGGGTTCGACCTTGACCACTGATGCGCCCGCGTCCCGGAACAACTTGCCGCAGTAATCTCCGGCGATCCGATCGCTGAGCTCCAACACCCGAAGGTCCGTCAGTGGCGTCGGCCCGGTCATTGGATAGTGTGACCTTCCATCGTTGGCGGCCGCTCACACATGAGCTAACTCGCAATCTTAGTCATGATGCCCACCGGCCGACGAGTGAACTAGCTGCAACGATGGCAGCACCCACTGACGGACCGGGGTCAAACGCGTCCTAATACTGCTAAAATAGCCATGAAAGCGTAGCGCGGTGGTGAGCGGCAACCACTGGGCTCCCACACGGCCGCTGGTGGATGTCCATGACTGCGATCGGTTCTGGCCGACCGGCCCGGCGGCGGTTGACCTCGCCCCGGATCGCCGAGACCGTGGCGAACGAACTGCGGCAGCAGATCATCGATGGCCACCTGGCCGACGGCGACCTGCTGCCACCGCAGGCAGTGCTTGTCGAGAAGTTCAACGTCAGCCTGGTGTCGCTCCGCGAAGCGCTGCGCATCCTGGAGACCGAGGGGCTGGTCTCGGTCCGGCGCGGCAATCGCGGAGGCGCCGTGGTGCATGCACCGGCGAAGGCCAGTACCGCATACATGCTGGGACTCTTGCTTCAAAGCGAAGACGTGCAGCTCAGCGATCTGGCGGCCGCACTTCAGGAGCTCGAGCCGATGTGCGCCGCGCTCGCCGCCAAGCGGTCGGATCGGGCCGTCGAGCTGGTGCCCGCGCTAACCCAGCTCAACACTCAGATGGCCGAAACGATCTCAGACGGACCGACTTTCACCGAACTGGGCCGCCAGTTCCACGACATGGTCGTAAGGGGTTGCGGCAACCACACCTTCATTGCGGTGTTCGGCAGTCTCGAGGCCCTGTGGAACAGCCACCGGCATGCCACCGAACGGTCTGACGCAAGCGCGTACCCGTCTACCGGTGAGCGGCAGGCCGTGCTCAAGTCACACGCCGCGTTGACCGATGCCATCGAACTCGGCGATCCCGACCTCGCCAGATCCGTTGCCACCCGGCACCTCAACGACTCCAAGTCGTACGGACTGAGCGACGACGCGGCGCATCCCATCGTCGCCACCGCGCCGAACGTCATGGACCACCGCCCCCGCGATTGGCGACTGATCTAAGCGTTGAGATAGCGCTGGCGGCGGTGTCCACTAGAACTTCTTCGCGCTGAGCACTATCACAACGCAGGGCGGCCTCTTCGAGGTACCGCTGACTTACCGTCTTCACCACCGCACGAGCTACCGTAAGAAACTCCGTGCGGACGAGGAGGCGACATGACTGATGCGCGACCGAACGTCGCCGCCCCTGGCCGGCGCACCGCTTCCGACGGCCCCGGCCGCCGTCCGCGTGGATCGATCACCCCCGACGACGTCGTCGCCGCGGCTTTCGACCTCGCCACAGAGATCTCGCTGACAAGCCTCAACATGCCCAAGTTGGCCAGGCATCTCGACGTGCCCGTCACCAGCATCTACTGGCACTTCCGAAAGAAGGAACAGCTTCTCGACGCGATGCTCGACCATGCAATCCACGAGTATCACCTCGAGACGACGTTCGTCGACGAGAAGGCGTGGGATGAGGCGCTGCGCAGCCACTTTCGACGCATGCGCGACGTCTTCCGTCAGAATCCCGTGCTGTGCGACCTGGTGCTGATGCGGGTCGGCGAGCTGAGTCCCGAGGCCACCAGGACCGCGATTGGGCGGATCGAGGCCGTCGTCGAGACCTTGGTGGAGGCCGGCTTCAACCCCGACGACGCCCTCGAGGTGTACCTCGCACTGTCCGTGCACAGCCGGGGTAGCGCGCTCGTGGAACACCTGGCCAGACAGCAGGGCACCGGCGGTGCGCCCATGGCCACACGCGTCATGAACCGCGGCGTGGTCGGTGCGGACTTCCTCGCGCACGCCAGCCCCACGGCGATGAAGGTGGCCACCTTGCCCAACGGTGACGACACCGCGGCCGACACGAACTTCGAGTTCACCCTCGACGCGCTCATCGACAAGGCCAAAGGACTCCTCGACCGCGCCAGGGCCGCATCCGACGCGAAGTAACGGTCTGCAATTCGGCGAACTTCACCCGCGCCGGTCCGCCGTACGGTAACTTCAACCGTCGAAGCGACGGGAGGGGTTGGATGCTCTGTCGCCTCCAGAGGAGCCGCCGATGGACCCGAACGCTGGCCGCGCACCGCCTGCCGCGGTTGGTTCGCTGGTCGCCTTTACGTCGCCACCCGGCGAGAACGCGCTCGGCAACGTCGCGACACCCGAAGAAGCGAACTGCGCGTTCGCCACATGGGCCGCAACCGGCCACGTTGAGGTTATCCCAGTTGGCTGAATCCGCAATCAACGATTGGTTACGAGCTACGGTGAAGACGAAATTCGATGCGACTGACCCCGTACCAACGTTTGCTGCCTAAGACACTTCGTGGGGAGGTGGAGGCATGCCCCCAGCGGCACTACGGGTCGACGTGCCGGGATGCCCGTGAGTAGCCACCTCGGGCCTGGGCGGCTGCACCGCTCCGAAACCTCCAGCGCCGCGACACCGGTCGCGGCGTCACCTGGCCGGCACTTCGGCTCGAGCAGCTATGCGCGGCCGCTGGCCGGGCTTGCCATGGTGGTGGCCGTCGGGCTGATCGTGGCGATCGCGGTCCAGCTGTTCCGCGGATCGTGGACGGATTCCGTTCCGGTCACGGTGATCTCGGAACGCGCGGGTCTGGTGATGAACCCCGATGCCAAGGTGAAGATGCGCGGCGTCGAGGTTGGCAAGGTCGCCTACATCGAGGAGCGTCCCGACGGCGAAGCCGCGATCCATCTCGCGATCCAACGCGGGCAGCTGCGCTACATCCCCTCGAACGTCGCGGTCGACATCACGTCCTCGACGGTATTCGGCGCGAAGTTCGTCAAGCTGATCCCGCCCGGCGAACCGCACCGGGAACGGCTGCACGAAGGCCAGGTGCTGCAGGGCCAGCACGTCACCGTCGAGATCAACACCGTCTTCCAACAACTCACGGCGCTTCTCGACAAGATCGACCCAGCAAAGCTCAACGAGACGCTCGGCGCGCTGTCCAAGGCATTGGACGGGCGCGGCGAGAAGTTCGGCCAGATGCTGGCGGAGCTCGACTCCTTCCTCACCAAGCTCGAACCCAGCCTGCCGAACCTTCGCGAGGACATCGCCGCGCTGCCAGAAGTGTTGCGCGCCTACGCCGACGCCGCACCGGACCTGGTCAGGATCGCCGACAACACCACCCGGATCAGCCAGACCATCGTCGACGAACAACAGAATCTGGACGCGGTGTTGGTCAGCGCCATCGGGCTCGCCGACATCGGCAACGACGTCATCGGCGGCAACCGTCAAGCCATCACCGACCTGCTGCACCTTCTGGTGCCCACCACCGACCTGCTGAACCGGTATCACGAAGCGCTGAATTGCGGTGTGGCCGGCCTGCTTCCGTTCACCAAGGCCCCGCCGCAGCCGGAGAACGCCGTCGTGATCTCCACCGGCTTCACCCTCGGCATCGAACGTTATCGGTACCCCCAGGACCTGCCGAAGGTGAACGCCACCGGCGGACCGGCCTGTCGCGCGCTCGGGCTGCCCACCCTGGCTCCGCAGACCCAGCCACCCTTCATCGTCGCGGATACCGGAGCCAACCCGTGGCAGTACGGCAACCGCAGCGCCATGTGGAACTCCGACGGACTCAAGCAGGCGCTGTACGGCCCCATCGACGGACCGCCCCGAAACGCCACACAGGTTGGACAACCCGGATGACGCGCGTGCGTGGAACCATCGTCAAGTTCGGCGTCTTCGGCATCGTGATGGCACTGCTGACGGCGTTCCTCTTCCTCATCTTCGGCCAATACCAATCTGGTTCCACCAACGGCTATTCCGCGCAGTTCGCCAACGTCTCCCGGCTGAAGTCAGGCGACTCGGTGCGTGTCGCCGGGGTGCGGGTGGGCACCGTCGACGACGTCACGCTTCAACCCGACAAGACCGTCGTCGTGAAGTTCGACGCCAAGCGCGACATCGTGCTCACGACGGGCACCACCGCGGTGGTCCGGTACCTCAACCTCGTCGGCGACCGCTATCTCGAGCTAGTCGACGCTCCCGGATCCACGCGGATTCTGCCCGCCGGATCGCGACTGCCCATCGAGCGCACCCAACCCGCGCTCAACCTCGACCTGCTGCTCGGCGGGCTCAAACCCGTGATCCAGGGCCTCAACCCCGAGGACGTCAACGCGCTCACGTCGTCCCTGCTGCAGGTGCTGCAAGGCCAGGGCGACACGCTGGAGTCGCTGTTCACCAGAACCTCCTCGTTCACGAACGCGCTCGCCGACCGCAGCGCAGTCATCCAACAGGCGATCGACAACCTGCGCACCGTACTTCGCACGCTGTCCGAAGAAGACGGCAATCTCTCGGCCTCGATCGACAAACTCGACGACCTGGTCACCGGACTTGCCAAGGACCGCGAACCCATCGGCGAGGCGATCGACGCGTTGAGCGCCGGCACCGCCTCCCTTGCGGATCTGCTCACCGAAGCCCGCCCGCCGTTGGCAGGCACCGTGAGCGAGCTGAATCGCCTTGCGCCGCTTCTCGACATGGACAAGGAGATGATCGAGACGGCAATTCAGAAGTCGCCAGCCAACTACCGCAAGTTGGTGCGCCTCGGTGCGTACGGAAGCTGGCTCAACGTGTACCTCTGCGGCATCACCCTGCGCGTCTCCGACGTGCAGCTGCGCACCGCGGTGTTCCCCTGGTTCAAGAACCAGGGCGGAAGGTGTGGTGAGCAGCAATGAACAAGTACCGGGGCGGCCACCTGATCCGGGCCGGCTTCATCGGAACCGTGCTCGCCGTTCTGATCATCGCGGTCGGGCTTGCGCCCGAGCGCATTTCGGCGTGGGCCACGGCAATCCGCTATCAGGCCCAGTTCGTCGAGGCGGGCGGGCTCGCCGTCGGCAATGACGTCGTGGTGTCCGGCATGAAGATCGGCCGGGTGGACGCCGTGGCCCTCGACCAGGACGCCGGGGGCGCGCTGATCACCTTCACCGTGCCGGGCAGCATCGGGCTGGGCTCGCAGACCACCGCCCACATCCGCACCGGAACCTTGCTCGGCGAGCGGGTGCTCGAACTGGAGTCCGCCGGCGACGGGACGATGAAGCCGGCTGACGTGATCCCCACTACCCGCACCTCGTCTCCGTACTCGCTGAACGACGCCATCGGCGAGCTGACCACCAATGTGGCTGCGACGGACACCGATTCACTCAATCAAGCGCTCAACACGCTCTCGGAGACGATCGATCAGTTCGCGCCGCAGCTCGGCCCGACGTTCGACGGGGTCACCAGGGTGTCGCAGGCCCTCAACCAACGCAACGAAGGCCTGCGCGAGCTGCTCGCCAGCACCGCCGACGTCAGCACCCTGCTGTCCGAACGTAGTCAACGGGTGAACTCGCTGCTGCTCAACGGCAACGACCTACTCGGCGAACTGGTCGCCCGCCGCCAGGCCATCATGAGCCTGCTCGTCAACACTTCGGCGGTGGCACGCGAACTCTCGGGACTCGTCGCCGACAACGAGGCACAGTTGGCGCCCGCGCTCGAAAAGCTGAACTCCGTCAACGCGATGCTGGAGCGCAACCGCGACGCACTCGGCAAGGCGATTCCCGGGCTCACCAAGTACACGATCACTCAGGGCGAGGCGGTGTCGAGCGGCTTCTACTACAACGCCTTCGTCGCCAACCTGCTGCCGACCCAGCTCCTACAACCGTTCCTGGACTACGCGTTCGGCTTCCGGCGCGGCGTCAACGCAGGGCAGCCGCCCGACACTGCTGGGCCGCGGTCCGAACTCGCGTTCCCCCACAACGGAATTCCTGGCGGATCGCGATGACCCGCAAGCGACTCGTCGCGGGGCTCATCGCCACGCTGGTACTCAGCGCGTTGGTGGGCGCCGGACTGGTCGTGCGGCAGACGTTCTTCGGACCCAAGACCGTCACGGCGTACTTTACGTCGGCCACCGCGATCTATCCCGGTGACGACGTCCGCATCTCAGGGGTGAAGGTCGGCACCATCGCCGCGATCGACACCACCGGCACACAGGCCAGACTGACGCTCGACGTCGACCACGGGGTGCGGGTACCCGCCGATGCGAAGGCGGTGATCGTCGCCCCGAACCTCATCTCCGCCCGCTACGTCCAACTAGCGCCTGCCTTCAAGAAGGGGTCCGCCGAGCTGGCCGACGGCGCGGTCATCGGAATCGAACGGACCGCGGTCCCGGTCGAATGGGACGAGGTCAAGACCCAGTTGACCCGCCTGGCAACCGAATTGGGACCGAAGCCAGGCGAAGCGGCGCCCGGGACGTCGGTGTCGCGGTTTCTCGACAGCGCGGCAGGAGCGCTCGACGGCAACGGCGAGAAGCTGCGCCAAACGCTGGCCCAGCTGTCCGGGCTCGGGCGCATCCTCGCCGACGGTAGCGGCGACATCGTCGGCACGATCGAAGGCCTGCAGAACTTCGTCTCGGTGCTGCGTCAGAGCAACACCCAGATCGTGCAGTTCCAGAGTCGACTCGCCACGCTGTCCGACGTCCTCGACGGCAGCCGATCCGATCTCGACGAAGCCCTCACCAAGCTGTCCAGCGCCATCGACGACGTCAAGCGCTTCGTGGCGGGCAGCCGAAACCAGACCAGTGAACAGGTCCAACGGCTGGCCAACGTCACCCAGACGCTCGTCGACCACCGCGAAGACCTGGAAAACCTTCTGTTAAACGCTCCGAACGCGTTCGCCAACGCCTACAACATCTACAACCCGGACACCGGTTCGTTCATCGGCGCCTTCGTTCTGCAGAACTTCGCCAATCCGCTACAGCTGCTGTGCGCGGGCATCGGCTCGGTCGAGAACGCCACCGCTCCCGAAACCGCCAAACTGTGCGAGCAGTATCTGGGTCCCGCCCTGCGACTGCTGAACTTCAACTACCTGCCGATACCGGTGAACCCGTTGCTCATGCCGTCGGCCAGCCCCGACCGGATCGTCTACTCACCACCGAATCTCGCGCCTGGCGGTACCGGACCCATTCCCGGGCCGCCCGACGTCCCGCCAGCGATCTCCGCGTACACCGGACTGGACGGCGACGTGCCACCACCACCGGGTTACGTGCCGTTGCCCGAGGCGGTTTCGGCTCCGGCCGGCCTGCCGGACATGCTGTTGCCCGCGGAAGCCCCGCCGCCATGACCACACGCATCCTCGCCAGAGGCCTGATCGCCGTACTCGCCGTCGCGATGGCCGTGACGGGTTGCTCGTTCGAGGGACTCAACTCCGTACCGCTGCCCGGCGCGGTCGGGCGCGGACCCGACGCGACCATCTATCACGTCGAGATCGCGAACGTCGGTACGCTGGAATCGAATTCACCCGTCTTGATCGACGACGTGGTGGTCGGCAGCGTCGGGGCCATCACCGTGAAGGACTGGCATGCGGTGGTCGACGTCTCGGTCAAGCCCGACGTCGCGGTGCCCGCCAACGCCGTCGCCAAGGTCGGCCAGACCAGCCTCTTGGGGTCCATGCATCTGGCGCTCGACCCACCCGTCGGCCAAGCGCCGCGAGGCCGGCTGCAACCGGGCGCCACGCTCGGCCTCGATAGGTCGTCGACCTACCCGTCAACCGAACGCACGCTCTCGTCGCTGGCAGCCGTCGTGAACGGTGGCGGCCTCGGCCAGCTCGGTGACGTCATCCACGAGTTCAGTACCGCGCTCAACGGCCGGGAGGCCGAGGTCCGCGACGTGCTGACCAAACTCAACGACATCGTTGGGCTGCTGGACGATCAGCGCGGCGACATCTTGGCGGCCATCGACGAGGTCAACCGATTCGCCGGAACCCTTGCCAGTGAACGTGACTCGATCGACGCGGTGTTGCGAAAGGTTCCGCCGGCACTCGACGTGTTGGTCCGGGAGCGGCCACGGATCACCACTGCCCTGGACGAACTCGGCAAGCTGTCCCAGACGGGCACCCGCCTGATCGATGACAGCCAAGCCGATCTGGTGCGCAACCTGCAGAACCTCGAACCGGCGATCAAGGCACTCGCCGACATCGGTCCCGAGCTCGATGCGGCGCTCGCGTTCATCCCGACCTTTCCGTACACGCAAGGCGTGGTCGACCGGGCGGTGCGCGGGGATTATCTCAACCTGCAAATCATCATCGACCTGACGATTCCCCGCCTTCGCCGAACTCTGTTCCTTGGCACGCGCTGGGGTCAACCCGGTGCCACACTGACGCCCGCGCCCGGGGATCCGTACTACCTCAACTACACGTACGCGCCGTTGAGCGTCGGGCTCAATCCGCCTGTTCCGGAGGCACCTTCGATGCCGATGGCCGGCGGTCCCGTGCTGCCCGTCGCGCCGCCGGACGCAACGGCTCCACCCAGCCCGGCGGGTCAGCTGTTCGCGGGGCCCTATCCGGGCGAAACTCCGGGAGGCTCCTGATGCTGACCCGGTTCGTGCGAGTACAGCTGATCGTCTTCGTGATCGCGTCGGTCATCGGCGTCGCCACCATGGCGGTCGTCTACATGCAGGCGCCGACGCTGCTGAGCATCGGGCGCATCACCGTCAAACTTCAGCTGCCGGACACCGGAGCGTTGTACCGGTTCAGCAACGTGACGGTACGAGGTGTGCAACTCGGCAAGGTGACCGACGTTGGCCTGACCGACGAAGGAGCGGTGGCGACTTTGTCGCTGGCCACGTCCCCGAAAGTGCCCACCGACCTCGTCGCCCAGGTGAAGAGCCTCTCGGCGGTCGGCGAGCAGTACGTCGACCTGTTGCCCCGCAAGGACTCCGGGCCGTACCTCACCGATGGCTCGATGATCGCGGCGAAGGACGTCGTGCTCCCCCAGGCCGTCGGGCCGATGCTCGACCAGGTCAGTTCGCTGCTCGAGAGCGTGCCGAAGGAGCGGATCAGCGGACTGCTCGACGAGTCGTACAAGGCGCTCGACGGGGCGGACTACGACCTCGGC
>Ga0207668_10000481_pt1 | contig 24975 bp, 20 predicted proteins | sample KBSS43metaG_FD_184323 | JGI IMG/M metagenome (GOLD analysis project Ga0207668, IMG submission 184323) | Switchgrass rhizosphere microbial communities from Kellogg Biological Station, Michigan, USA - KBS S4-3 metaG (SPAdes) (version 2) | ecosystem: Host-associated > Plants > Roots > Rhizosphere...
GCCCCCAAGCCGCTCGCCCTCGCTTCTCGCTTCTCGCTTCTCGCCCCACGCCCACGCCCACGCCCACGCCCACGCCCACGCCCACGCCCACGCCCACGCTCAGAGTGTGATTTCCGGACCGGCCGAAAGTCGCAGTCTCCACAGCAGGACAGGCCCCGGGCCAGATGTTGCGCACGGCCGCCTGCCCGATGCTGGATTCACCCCCACCCAGCAGGAGGCGACGATGTCCGCGAGAGGAATGTTCAGCGTGGTAGGCACCGCGGTCGGCGGCCTGATCGGCTGGCCGGAGACGCCGCCGGCGGCCGATCCGGCGAGTGTGCGCACGCTCCTCGCCGAGCTCGGTCTGCCGGCCGGCCGCGGCGACGAGGAGCTCACCCGGGCGGTGCGGAACTTCCAGGCCCGGACCGGCCTCAGGGCCGACGGCGTTGCCGGGCCGAAGACCGTGCACCTTCTTGCCCGGTATGCCAACGAGGTACGCGAACTACGCCTGGATCTGGCGGCCTAAGGTATTCGCCATGTCCGGCAGCCTCACCCGAACCAGCCCCGACGAGCTGATCACTTTCCGCGACGACGCCGGCGGCGAACGCGTCGGCCTCACCGCCGCGGAGGTCGGCGGCTGGACGGCGGCGACCGCGGCGCTGCTCACCGAGGAGTGTGGGCTCGACCGCGGCGCCCAGGCGGCGGTCCTGCTGCCGCCACATTGGCAGACCGCGGCGGTGCTGCTCGGCGCTTGGTCGGCCGGCATCGAGGTGTCGTTCCGCCGGTGGGCGACCGCGGGCTTGACACCGGCCGGCGATCCGCTCGACGTGTCGTTCGTCGACCTGCGCCGGTTGAACAGTTGGCTGGACGAGGTGCCGTCGGCGACACATCAGTTCGTCTTGGGGCTGGACCCGGCCGGCGCGCCCGTCTCGCCGGTCCCACCGGGATACCGGGACTTCCCGACGGCGGTGCGTCCCCATCTGGGCGCGCCCGCTCCGACGCCGGCGGCCGCCACCCACGAGCCGGCCGCCGTCGACGGTACGACATTCGGCCAGTACGGCGCGCTCGCGGCCGAGATCGCCGCACGGCGCGGCATCGGCCCCGGCGACCGCGTGCTGGTCGACCCCGACGAACTGGACGAGCCCCTGACCTGGCTCCTCGCCCCGCTCTCGGCGGGCGCATCCGTGGTGATCTGCAGGAACCTGAATCGCGCGCGGCTGGACGACCGCCTCGCCGAGGAGCGAATCACCCACGTCCTGTCCTGACCTCCCCGCGGCGCTCAGTCGTCGAAGCTCACCATGAGCTTTTCCGAGACCGGGGTGGACTGGCAGGTCAGCACGAAACCCGCCGCCACCTCGGCCGGCTCCAGCGCGAAGTTGCGCCGCATCGTCACCTCGCCCGCCACGACCCGCGCCCGGCACGTGCCGCACACCCCGCCCTTGCAGGCGAACGGCAGGTCGGGCCGGGACCGTTGAGCGCCCTCGAGCACGGTGACGCCCTCGGCGATCGGCACCGTCGTGGACCGCCCGTCCAGCAGCACCGTCACCTCGCTGACCGGCCCGGCCGGCCGGCGTTCGAACCGGGCCGGCTCCGGCGGGGCCTCGTCCACCCAGAACAGTTCCCGATGGATCCGCTCGGGCGGAACGCCGGCCTCGCCGAGCACCTCGGTGGCGTCGGTGACCATGCCGAACGGCCCGCACAACCACCAGTGGTCCACCGCCGGCACGTCGATCAGCAGCGGCAGGAGGGTGCGCAGCCGGGCCGCGTCCAGCCGGCCGCTCAGCAGGTCGACCTCGCGCGCCTCGCGGGACAACAGATGCACCAGCTCGAGCCGGGACGGGTGGGTGTCCTTGAGGTCGGCGAGCTCCTCGGCGAACATCACGGTGTCCGCGCGCCGGTTCCCGTACAGGATGCCGACCTGCGCCGCCGGGTTGCGCAGCAACGAGGTCGCGATGGAGAGCACCGGCGTGATCCCCGACCCGGCCGCGATCATCACGTGCCGCCCGCCGGCCTCCAGGTCGGGCGTGAACGTCCCGGTGGGCGGCGCCACCTCCACCGCGTCGCCGACCCGCACCTCGTGCACCAGCCAGCTCGAGATCAGCCCGCCCGGCACCTCGCGCACGCCGATCCGTGGCCGCGCACCGTCCGGCGCACAGATCGAATAGGACCGGCGCTCGTCCGCCTCGTCCGCCGGCCGCCGGACGGTGAGTGACTGTCCGGGCCGGAACGCATATCGCCCGGCAAGCTCGTCCGGCACGTCGAAGGTGACCGCCACCGCATCGGCGCACAGTCGCTCCACCGCCGCCACCCGCAGCGGGTGGAACTCTCGTACCGCCACGTCAGATCTCCTTCACGTGCTCGAACGGCTCGCGACAGGCCGGACACCGACGCAGCTCCCGACAGGCGGTGGCGCTGAACGCCGCGATCTGCTCGCTCTCCGGATGGCCGCACTGCGGGCACGCCACGACCGCCCGGGCGCCGCCGAGCACGAGCGGCACCGGGCCGGCGGCTCGCCGGGGTGCCGGGCCGGGCGGCGCGATGCCGGCGGCGGCGAGTTTCGCCCGCCCGGTCTCCGAGATCCAGTCGGTGGTCCAGGCCGGCGACAGCACGGTACGCACCCGCGCGCGCTCGAATCCGGCCGCCCGCAACGCCGTCAGGATGTCGTCGCGGATCGCCGCCATCGCCGGACAGCCCGAATACGTCGGCGTGATCGCCACCTCCACACCGTCGTCCGTCTCCCGTACTGCCCGGACGATGCCCAGCTCGTCCAGGGTCAGCATGGGCAGCTCGGGATCGGTCACGGTGGCCACCGCCTCCGCGGCGCTCAGCAGCCGAACGCTCACCACGCACCGCCCGGCATCGCCCGCGCCAGCCCCTGCAACTCGGCGAGGATCTCCACGAGCTCCGCGCCGTGCACCCCATCCCGCCCGAACCCGGCCGGCTCCCGTTCGTCCGCACCCTCCGCCCCGGGCGGCCGCAGCGTCGCGGTCTGCCACACCTCGTCGAGCACCGCGTCGACCTCGGGCCGCAACGTCGACGGGTCGACCGCCACGCCGGCCGCGGCCAGCCGCGACTCGATCTCGTGCGGCCGGAACAGCTCGTCGAGCAGCGGCAGTACGGCATCGGCCGCGCTCTGCATGCGACCGTGCGACACGTCGGTGCCGTCGCCGAGGCGGACCACCCACTGCGCCGCGTACTCCCGGTGGTAGGTGACCTCCTTGACGCCCTTGGCGCCGATCGCCGCCAGCACCGGGTCGCGCGAGCCGGCCAGCCGGTCGAGCAGCGCGAGCCGCCAGGCCGCGAAGACCAGCAGCCGCGCCACCAGGTGCGCGAAGTCGTCGTCGGCGCGCTCGGCCAGCCGTACGTTGCGGAACTCTCCCGCGTCGCGCAGGTAGGCCAGCGTGTCCTCGTCCCGCCCGGCGCCCTCGGCCTCGCCGGCCCGGCTGAGCAGCAGCCGGGACTGCCCGAGCAGGTCGAGCCCGATGTTGGCGACGGCCAGCTCGTCCTCGAGTTCCGGTGCGCGGGTCACCCACTGCTGGAGCCGGTGCGACATGATCAGCGCGTCGTCGCCGAGCATCAGGCAATAGGCCGCGAGATCGAGACGGGCCACATCCGGTGGGATCGCGGTGGGCACCCCGGCGAGCGGATCGGCGAAACCCGTCCCGTACGCCCAGCGGGCGTCGTCGTCGTGGTCGGTGAGCGCCTGGTAGGCGTCGTCGAATGACATGCGGGCCTCAGATGTGCGGAACCGAGTCGGGGATGGCGTAGTAGGTCGGATGCCGGTAGACCTTGTCGCCGCTCGGGGCGAAGAAGGCCTCCTTGTCATCCGGCCCGGACGCGACGACGTCGTCGGAGCGCACCACCCAGATGCTGACCCCCTCGTTGCGTCGCGTGTAGAGATCGCGCGCGTGATGCAGCGCCATCTCATGGTCGGCCGCCCGCAGCGACCCGACATGTACGTGGTTGAGGCCGCGCTTGGCCCGCACGAACACCTCGAACAGCGGCCACTCGTGCCGGATCTCGCCGCTCATGCCGCGCCCTCCTTCAGGTGAGCGCGCGGGCCCCGGCTCACTCGCTTTGCCGCGTGGGCCGCGGCCGCCTCGCGCACCCACGCGCCGTTTTCGTCGGCCCGCCGCCGATGAGCGATCCGTTCCGCGTTCATCGGGCCGTCGCCGGAGATGACCCGCTTGAAGTCGGCCCAATCGATCTCGCCGAAGTCGTAGTGGCCGCGCTCGGCGTTCCAGCGCAGGGCCGGGTCGGGCAGCGTGACGCCGAGCGCCTCGGCCTGCGGCACGCTCATGTCGACGAACCGCTGCCGCAGCTCGTCGTTGCCATGCCGCTTGATCTTCCAAGCCATCGACTGGGCGCTGTTCGGCGAGTCGGCGTCGGGCGGCCCGAACATCATCAGCGACGGCCACCACCAGCGGTCGACCGCGTCCTGCACCATCGCCCGCTGCTCGGCCGTGCCGCCCATCATCGTCATCAGCAACTCGTAGCCCTGCCGCTGATGGAACGACTCCTCCTTGCAGATGCGGATCATCGCCCGCGCGTACGGCCCGTAGGAGCTGCGGCAGAGCGGCACCTGGTTGCAGATCGCCGCGCCGTCGACGAGCCAGCCGATGACGCCGACGTCGGCGAAGGACAGCGTCGGATAGTTGAAGATCGACGAATACTTCTGCCGTCCCTCGATCAACCGCCGGGTCAGGTCGCCGCGATCCGCGCCGAGCGTCTCGGCCGCCGAGTAGAGGTACAGGCCATGGCCGGCCTCGTCCTGCACCTTGGCGAGCAGGATAGCCTTGCGGCGCAGCGTCGGCGCCCGGGTGATCCAGGCGCCCTCGGGCTGCATACCGATGATCTCGGAGTGCGCGTGCTGGGCGATCTGCCGGATCATGGTCTTGCGATAGCCGTCGGGCATCCAGTCCCGCGGCTCGACCCGCTGATCCTTCGCGATCGTCTCGGCAAAGGTCCGCTCCCCCGCACCGGGATCGCCGGCGGGGGAACCGGCGGTGAGGTCGGTCATGATGTCTCCCAGGTGAAGAAGCCCTGTCCGGTCTTGCGGCCCAGCTCGCCCCGGGCCACCTTGTCCCGCAGCAGGCGCGGCGGGGCGAACCGGTCGCCCAGCTCGCGGTGCAGGTGTTCGGCGATGGCGAGCCGCACGTCGAGGCCGACGAGGTCGGTGGAGCGCAACGGCCCCATCGGGTGCCGGTAGCCCAGCTCCATCGCCCGGTCGATCGACGCGGCGTCGGCGACGCCCTCCTCGAGCATCCGGATCGCCTCGAGGCCGAGCAGCACGCCGAGCCGGCTGGTAGCGAAGCCCGGCGAGTCGCGGACCACGACCTCGGTCTTGGCCAGCCCGGCGGTCCACGACCGCACCGCGTCGCGTGCGGCGTCGCTGGTCCGCGGCCCGACCACGATCTCGACGAGCTTGCTGGCCGGCACCGGGTTGAAGAAGTGCATGCCGGCGAACCGCTCCGGCCGGCGCAACCCGTCGGCCAGCCCGGCGATCGACAGCGAGCTGGTGTTGGTGGCGAGCACGGCCTGCTCGCCGACGGTCTGCTCGGCGGCCGCGAGTACCCGCACCTTCAGCGCCGCGTCCTCCGGGACGGCCTCGACCACCAGATCGGTGTCCGCCGGCAGGCCGGACACGTCGTCGACGAGCACGAGCCGGTCGAGAACGGCGTCGGCCGACTCGGCCAGCAGGCCCTTTTCGGTGGCCCGCAGCAGCCCCATGGCCACCCGGTCGCGGGCCGCCGCGGAGGCCGCCGGATCGCGCTCGACGAGACACACGACTGACCCGGCCACGGCGAACACCTGGGCGATGCCGGCGCCCATCCGCCCGCCGCCGATCACCCCGACCACCTTGGGCACCGCGGGCCGGGGCGTGCCGGTGGCCGCGGTGGTCATGGGCGGTCCCCGGACAGGAAGGCATCCATCCGGCTGCGTTTCTCGGCCGACTCGAACAGGATCGCCTGGGCCAGGTCGTCGGTCACCGGGTGGCCGCCCGGGGCATCCGCGACCAGCTTGGTCAGGCGCAGCGCGAGGGCGCCGGAGCGGGCCATCCGGTCGAGCAGCGCGTGCGCCCGCTTGAGCAGGTCGCCGGGCGGCACGATCTCGGCGACCAGGCCGAGGCGGTGGGCATCGTCGGCGTCGAGGCGCCGGCCGGCCAGCAGCACCTGCTTGGCGACGGACGCGCCGACCAGGTCGCGCAGCCGCCAGCAGGCGCCGGCCGCGGCCAGGATGCCGAGGCCCGGCTCGGGGTTGCCGAAGACGGCGGCCGGCGAGGCCAGGCGGAGATCGCACGCATACGCCAACTCGGCGCCGCCGCCCAGCGCGTAGCCGTCGACGGCGGCGACCGTGGGCAGCGGCAACCGGGCGATCCGGTCGAACAATCGGCTGTTGATGCCCTGGAGCGCCTGCTCGCCGCCGCGCTCGCGCAGCTCGGCGATGTCGGCCCCGGCCGCGAACACGCCGCCGGCCCCGATGATCAGCAGCAAGCGGGGCCGCTCCTCCAGGATGGCGCAGACCTCGTGCAGCTCGCGCACCATGGCGGCGTTGATCGCGTTGCGCGCCTCGGGCCGCCGCAACGTCACCACCACACGGTCGTCGAGTTCCTCGACGGTCAACGTCGTCATGGGCGCTCCACCAGCATCGCGACGCCCTGGCCGACGCCGACGCACAGGGTGGCGAGGCCGCGCCGGGCGTCCTCCCGTTCCATCCGGCCGAGGAGGGTCACCGTGAGCCGGGCGCCGGAGCAGCCCAGCGGGTGCCCGAGCGCGATCGCGCCGCCGTCGGCGTTGACCCGCTCGTCGTCCAGTTTCAGCCGGCGGATCACGGCAAGCGACTGCACGGCGAACGCCTCGTTCAGCTCGATCGCGTCGAGGTCGCCGGCGCCCCAGCCGGCACGGGCCAGCGCCTTTTCCGTGGCCGGGACGGGGCCGAGCCCCATGAGCTGCGGGGCCACGCCGGCGCTGGCCGCGGTCACGACCCGGGCGCGCGGGGTCAGACCATACCGCTGCACGGCCTCTTTGCTGGCGACCACGAGGGCGGCAGCCCCGTCGGAGAGCGGCGACGAGGAGCCGGCCGTGACCACGCCGCCGGAGCGGAAGACCGGGCGCAGGCCGGCCAGCTTGTCGAGGGTGGAGCCGCGGCGCGGGATCTCGTCGGTGGCCACGTCGCCGACCGGGACGATCTCGGCGGCGAACCGGCCGGCGTCGATCGCGGCGACCGCCCGCTGGTGGCTGCGCAGCGCGAACGCGTCGCTGTCGGCCCGCGTGACGCCGTCGAGCGCGGCCACCTCCTCGGCGGTCTCACCCATGCTGAGGGTGACCCGGCGATCCTCGGGGCCGGCACCGGCCCCCCGGTCGTGGGCGGTGAAGGCCGGGTTGGTGAACCGCCAGCCGAGCGACGAGTCGACCACCTCGCCGGGACGCGCCCACGGCGTGCCCGGCTTCTGCATGACCCACGGCGCTCGGGTCATCGACTCGACGCCGCCGGCGACGATCAGATCGGCCTCGCCGGCCCGGACCGCGTGCGCCGCGGAGATCACGGCGGTCAGCCCGCTCGCGCACAGCCGGTTGACCGTATAACCGGGCACGGTGTCGGGCAGGCCCGCGAGCAGCACGGCCATCCGGGCGACGTTGCGGTTGTCCTCACCCGCCTGGTTGGCGGCGCCGAGCACCACCTCGTCGATCGCCTCGGCGGGCACCGCGGCCCGGCGCACGGCCTCGCCCACGACCAGCGCGGCGAGGTCGTCGGGCCGCACCCCGGCCAGGGCACCGCCATACTTGCCCTGCGGGGTGCGGACTCCGCCGACCAGGAACGCCTCAGGCACCGGTCTGCTCCGGCGCCGGCACGTGGTGGCGGGATTGCAGGGTGAAGAAGCGCCCGGTGACGAAGAAGTCATCGGTCAGCGACGCGGTGGCGGCCGGGTTGGCCCCGGTGCCGTGCAGGTCGCTGAACGCCGCCGTCTGGTTGACGAAGACGCCGCCGGTCAGGTTTTCGGACAGGTGCACGCCGGCGTCGAGCGCCGCCTCGCGGACGGCGGCAAGGACATCCGGCGAGGTGGTGTGGACCGCCGCGGTCAGCGCGCCGTGCGCCCGGACCGTCTCGGTGAAGATCTGCACGCTTGCCGCCGTGGAGTCGGTGGCGATCAGGAACGAGACCGGGCCGAACCACTCCCTCGTGTAGACCTTGTCGTCGGCGGCGTCGAGCCGGACCACGACCGGGGTGCGGATGGTCGCCTGCGGATATTGCTCGTCGGTCACCTCGGTCGACGGGCGGATCACGCTCGCCGCGTTGCCGGCCTCGGTGAGCCGGCTCAGCACGCCGTCGTTGACGATCGCACCGAGCGTGCCGGCCGCCCGCTGCGGGTCGCCGAGCAGCTTGTCGAGGGCGGCGGACAGGTCGGCGCCGAACTCCTCGATGGTGCGATGCCCGGCGTCGGTCTCGATGCCGGCCTGCGGAACCAGGATGTTTTGCGGCGTGGTGCACATCTGGCCGCTGTAGAGCGAGAGTGAGAAGGCCAGGTTGCGCAGCATGCCCTTGTAGTCGTCGGTGGAGTCGACGAGCACCGTGTTGAGGCCCGCCTTTTCGGTGTAGACCACGGCCTGGCGGGCGTTGGCCTCCAGCCAGTTGCCGAAGTCGCTCGACCCGGTGAAGTCGACGATGCGCACGTCGGGGTGGGTGGCCAGGGTGGCGGCGATGCCGTCGCCGGGCTCCTCGGCGGCGAGCGTCACCACGTCGGGGCTCAGCCCGGCCTCGGCCAGCACCTCGCGGCAGATCTGCACGGTGATGGCCAGCGGCAGGACGGCGCCCGGATGCGGCTTGACGATCACCGGGTTGCCGGTGACCAGGCTCGCGAAGATGCCGGGATAGCCGTTCCAGGTGGGGAAGGTGGTGCAGCCGATCACCAGGCCGACGCCACGGCCGACCACCGTGCTGCTCTTGGCCATCCGCAGCTCGCCGCCGCGCATCGGCTTGACCCAGCCGGCCTCGGCCGGCAGCCGGGTGGTCGCGGCCAGGGCGAAGGCCACCGCCTCGAGCGCGCGATCCTGCGCGTGGGTGCCGCCGGCCTGGAAGGCCATCACGAACGCCTGGCCGGTGGTGTGCTGCACGGCGTGCGCCAGCTCGAAGCTGCGCGCGTTGATCCGCTTGATGATCTCGGCGGCGACGCCGGCGCGCCCCTGCGGGCCCACCGCGCGCCAGGCCGGCATGGCCGCGCGGGCGGCGGCGACGAGGGCCAGTGGATCCGCTTTCGGATAGCTGACGCCGAGCTCCAGGCCGAACGGCGAACGCTCGGTCGTCACCGTGCCGGTGGCGCCGGGCACGTCGATCGGGAACGGCTTGCCGAGCAGGGCGGTGAACGCCCGCTCCCCGGCGGGGGCGGCGTCCTCGCCATACACGGACTTGCTCGGTGACTCTGGGAAGGCGGACCAGTAGTCGCGGACGGTGGCGGCCCGGATCGCTCGGTCGAGCAGCTCGCGATGCGTCTCGTACAACTCGGCGGGGGTTGTCATCTGCGCTCCATTGCGGTTGGCTGTCTTCATTATCTACCGTCCGTTCGGTCGGTAATCAACCCCGAGGAGACAACGTGGCACGCGACAACGTGGCGCTGAACGCGGCGCACGCGATGTTCGATCGGGACACCGCGTCGAAAAGTCTCGGCATCGAGCTCCTCGAGGCGGCAGACGGGCGGGCCACGGTGCGTATGCGGGTCACCGGCGAGATGGTCAACGGGCATGCGCTCACCCACGGCGGCTACGTCTTCCTGCTCGCCGACACCGCGTTCGCGTGCGCGTGCAACAGCCGGGGCCCGGTCACCGTCGCGGCCGGGGCGGACATCACGTTCCTCCGCCCGACCACCGCGGGCGACATCCTCACCGCGTACGCGGTGGAGAGGGTGACCAACGGCCGAAGCGGTATCTACGACGTGACCGTAACCCGCGACGGCGAGGTGGTGGCGGAGTTTCGCGGCCGCAGCCGCACGATCGGCGAGGGCCGGCCGGCATGACCGCGCCCACCCCGCGCCGCCGCGGTCGTCCCGGCCACGACCAGGATGCCGTGCTGCAGGCCGCGGTGCGCCTGTTCAACGCCCGCGGTTACGACGCCACCAGCATGTTCGACATCGCCGAGTCGCTGGGCATCACGAAATCAAGCGTCTATCACCACATCAGCGGCAAGGAGCAGTTGTTGCAGATGGCGATGGACCGGGCGTTGGACGGTCTGTTCGAGGCGGCCGACGAGGTCCGCGTGCTCGATCTGCCCGCGCTGGATCGCCTGGAACGGCTGATCCGGCGCAGCGTGCTGGTGCTCGGCGAGCGGTTCGAGTTTGTGACCGTGCTGCTCCGGGTGCGCGGCAACACCGCGGTGGAGCAGCACGCGCTGGCCCGGCGGCGCGACTTCGACACGATCGTCACCGACCTGGTCAAGCAGGCCCAGGCCGAGGGCGGCGTCCGCCCCGACGTCGACGCCGCGACCGCCGCCCGCCTGCTCCTCGGCATGGTCAACTCGCTCACCGAGTGGTATCGCCCGCGCCACGGCGGCGCCGAGGCCATCGCCGACGCCGTCACCACGATCGCCTTCGACGGACTTCGTATGTGAGAGGAGCTTGCCGTGCAGGATCGCACCCCCCGCCCCGACGATCTGGAACCGATCGAGCGAGCCTCCGTCGACGAGTTGCGCACGGTGCAACTCGAGCGGCTGCGCTGGTCGCTGCGGCACGCCTGGGAGCACGTCCCGGCGTACCGCAAGATGTTCGACGAACGCCAGGTGCACCCCGGCGACCTGGGTGAACTCGACGATCTGGCCCGATTCCCGTTCACCGACAAGTCGGTGCTGCGAGAAAACTATCCGTACGGGATGTTCGCCGTGCCCCGCGAGCAGGTCGCCCGCCTGCATGCCTCGTCCGGCACGACCGGGCGGCCGACGGTGGTCGGCTACACAAAGGACGACCTGCGCACCTGGGCCGGTTTGATGGCCCGCTCGATCCGCGCCTCGGGCGGCCGGCCCGGCGATCGCGTCCATATCGCGTACGGATATGGGCTCTTCACCGGCGGCCTCGGGGCGCACTACGGCGCGGAGGCGCTGGGCTGCACCGTCATACCGGTCTCCGGCGGCATGACCGAGCGTCAGGTCCGGCTGATCCAGGACTTCGCGCCGGAGATCATCATGGTCACGCCGAGCTACCTGCTCGCCATCGTCGACGAGATGGAGCGGCAGGGCGTCGACCCGCGCGCGACCTCGCTGCAGGTGGGCATCTTCGGCGCCGAGCCGTGGACCCACGACCTGCGGCGCGAGATCGAGACCAGGCTCGACATGCACGCGCTCGACATCTACGGCCTGTCCGAGGTGATGGGTCCCGGGGTGGCCAACGAGTGCGTCGAGACCAAGGACGGCCTGCACCTGTGGGAAGACCATTTCTATCCCGAGATCATCGATCCGGTGACCGGCGACGTGCTGCCCGACGGCGAGACCGGCGAGCTCGTCCTCACCTCGCTCACCAAGCAGGCCATGCCGGTGATCCGCTACCGGACCCGCGATCTCACCCGCCTGCTCCCCGGCACCGCGCGCCCGATGCGCCGCATCGAAAAGATCACCGGACGCACCGACGACATGATCATCCTGCGCGGCGTGAATCTCTTCCCGACCCAGATCGAGGAGCTGATTCTTCGTACGCCGCAGCTGGCGCCGCACTTCCAATGTGTGCTCTCCCGCGACGGCCGGCTCGACACCCTCACGGTCAAGGTGGAACGCCGGGCCGGGGCTGAGCCCGAGGGCGCCGACGCGGCCGGCCGGGATCTCGCCGCGGCGATCAAAAACACGATCGGGGTCAGCGTACGGGTGGAGGTCATCGCACCGGACGGGGTGGAACGATCGGTGGGCAAGATGCGCCGGACAGTCGACCTGCGATCCCCTGCGGGAGGTGCGCCCAGCGGCTAGCGTGGCCTCGGTGAAGCGACTCGGGCCGTATTTGATCGTGGTGCTCCTGTCCGTGGCACTCGGCGCGTGCACGTCGGAACCGTCGCCGGCCTCACCCTCGTCCTTATCCCCGTCCCCGTCCCCGGCCTTGTCCTCGGCCTTGTCCTCGGCCTTGTCCTCGGCCGCCGGACCGTCCTCCCGGCCGCCGAGCCCGCCGGCATCGCCGTCCGCCTCAGCCGACTGCGTCGCCGGCACCCTCGATCGCCTCACCCTCCCCCAGCGGGTGGGCCAGATCCTCATGATCGGCACGTCGGTGAATGAGCCGGACGAGCTCGGCGACGCGGTGCGCCGCTATCACCTCGGCGGCGTCTTCCTGCACGGCCGCAGCGTGCACCGGGCGGCTCAACTGCGCGCCGATGTGGCCGATCTGCAGCGCCGCGCCCGCCTGCCCCTACTCATCTCGCTGGACCAGGAGGGCGGCAACGTGCAGACGCTCAAGGGTCCGGACTTCCCGATCATCCCGACCGCGCAGCGGCTCGGCGGCGGCCCGCGCGCGACGCTGCGAAACACCGTAGCCGACAGCACGCGCCGCCTCGCCGGCATCGGCGTCACGGTCAACCTGGCCCCGGTCGCCGACACCGTGCCGCCCTCGATCGGCCGGGACAACCCGCCGATCGGCGCCTTCCGCCGGCAGTACGGGTCCGACTCGGCCCGGGTCTCCGCCGCGATCCGGACCGTCGTTCCGGCCTCGCAGGACGCGGGTGTGCTCACCGTGCTCAAGCACTTCCCCGGGCTGGGCCGGGTGCGGGCCAACACCGACACGACCAGGGGCGCGGTCGACGACGTGGCGACGGCGACCGACCCCTACCTACGGCCGTTCGCCGCCGGCATCGGAGCCGGCTCGGCCGGCGTGATGATCTCCTCGGCGTCCTATCCGCGGCTCGACCGCTCGACGATCGCCGCCTTCTCGAAACCCGTCATCACCGGCCTGCTGCGCGGCCGGCTCGGCTTCCGCGGCCTGGTCATGTCCGACGACCTCGGTGCGGCGGTCGCGGTGAGTGCGCTGCCGCCGGGCGAGCGGGCCGTACGCTTCGTGGCCGCCGGCGGCGACCTGGTGCTGACGATCCGGCCCCGGGACGCCGCGCCGATGGGTCAGGCCCTGCTCGACAAGGCCAAAAAGGATCAGTCGTTCCGGGCCCGGGTGACCGACGCCGCCAGGCATGTCCTGCGCGCGAAGCAGCAAGCCGGCCTGCTCCGCTGCGGCCGCTAGCGCAAACTCATGACTTTCCAAGGGTACGCAGAGCTTCGTCGTACGCCGCCTTGGTGTCGCCCGGTTTGCTCACCTCGAACCAGACGCGGTCGTCCTCGTGGTCGAAGGCGATCGTCGCCCCGGCCGGGAGCGCATGGAGAAGTGCCCCGATCGGACGGCATCCGGTCGGCGGGGTCCGTGTCGCGCGGTGGTCAACCGGCGGCCCGCGGTGGGGCCGAGCTGCCGCGGACGATGAGCCGCGGCACGAGCACCATCTCGCTGCGCAGGGTGCGGCCCTCGTCCAGCCGGGACACCGCGGCCCGCACCGCGTTGCGCGCCTGGCCGGCCGGGTCCTGGTTGACCGAGGTGAGGTCGATGTGGGCCAGCCGGGCCAGGGTGCTGTCGTCATACCCGACCACCGACACGTCGCCCGGCACGGCGACGCCGGCCCGCAGGAACGCGTCCATGAGGCCCACCGCGAGCCGGTCGTTGGAGGCCACCACCGCGGTCGGCAGGTCTCCCTCGGCGGCCAGGAGCCGCCCGGCGCGAATGCCGCCCTCCTCGGTGTGATCCCCCGCCAGGACCCGGGCGGGGAGCCCGGCCCGGCGCATCGCCCGGCGATAGCCGCGGCGCCGGACGGCCGCCACCTCGCCCGCGCCACCATCCAGGAACGCGATCTCGGTGTGTCCGAGACCGATCAGATGCTCCAGGGCCGCGTCGACGCCCACGTCGTCGGCCGACCGCACCACGTCGAGCTCGGCACCGCCGGCCATCACCCCGACCACCACGCACGGCACCTGCGCGGCCAGCCGGTCGAGGAACGGAGCCGGGGCGTCGGGCCCGAGCAGGATCAGCGCCTCGCACCGGAAGTCGAGCAACGTCTCGACCGCGCGCTGCTCGTCCCGGTCGCGGGTCAGCGTGGCCAGGACCACCTCATAGCCCGCCCCCGCCGCCTGGACATGGATCTCCTCCACCAGCTCGGCGTGGAACGGGTTGCGCACATCGAGCAGCACGCCCAGCAGGTGCCGCCGGCGGCGGGCGAGCAGGCTGGCCGTGCGGTCGGCGCGATAGCCGAGCTCGGCGGCCGCCGCGAGGACCCGCTCGCGGGTCTCGGCGCTGGGGCCGGGCGCGCCGCGCAGCACCAGCGACACCGAGGCGGTCGAGACGCCCACGCGGGCCGCCACATCCTCGAGCCGCGGCCGTTGATCCACCCGAACCACTCCCCGCAACACCCTTGACACGCATCGAGATCGACTTAGATAGTACAGGGGACTTAAAGCGCTTTAAAGCGAGGTCCGCAATGACAGATCGGTCCCTTGGAGTTGCCGTCATCGGCGCCGGCATGGTCGGCCGCGCGCACGCCAACGCCTACCGCAACGCCGCCACCGTGTTCGACCTCGGCCTGCCCGCCCCTCGCCTGGTCGCGGTCGCCGACCTGCACGAGCCGTTCGCGGCCGACGCCGCCGCGCGCTACGGTTTCGCCCGCGCCGAGACCGACTGGCGGGCCGCCGTCGAGGCCCCCGACGTCGATGCGATCAGCGTGGCGGTCGCCAACAGCCTGCATCGTGAGATCACCGAGGCCGCGCTCGCCGCCGGCAAACACGTGCTCTGCGAAAAGCCCCTCGCCCCGAGCGTGCCCGACGCCCAGGCCATGGTCGAGGCGGCCGCGGCGAGGCCCGCGCAGGTCAACGCGGTCGGCTTCACCTTCCGCCGGTCCCCCGCGATCAACGCGATCAAGCAGCAGGTCGAGCAGGCGCTCGGCCCGGTGCGGCACTTCGTGGGCAACTACTGGTGCGACTACGGCTACGACCCGCTGCGTCCGATGAGCTGGCGCTATCTCGGCGGTCCCGGCTCCGGGGTGCTCGCCGACATCGGCAGCCACCTGGCCGACCTGGCCGAGTTCTTCTGCGGCCCGACCGCGGCCGTGCAGGGCACCACGATGGCGACGCTGATCAAGGAGCGGCCCCGGCCGCTCGGCGTCGCGGTCGGCCACGCCGGCGGCGTCGAGGTCAGCGACGAGCGCGTCCCGGTGGAGAACGAAGACGTCTGCACGTTCACCACGACCTATGCCGGCGGCGCGGTCGGCACCTTTTCGCTTTCCCGGGTCGCGTTCGGCCATGCCAACACCCTGCGCATCGACCTGTTCTGCGAAAACGGCAGCGCCTCGTTCGACATGACCCGGCCGGCCGAGTTCAGCATCGCCGACGGCGCCCCCGGCACCGCCGTCAACGGCGCCCGCACCGTCTTCGTCGGTCCCTGGCATCCATATGTGGCTCGCGGCCTCCCGATGGACTTCCCGACCGTCGGCCACGGGCAGAACGACTTCTTCGTCTACCAGGCCCGGGCGTTCCTCGACCAGATCGCCGGCGTGGAAAAGCTGCCGCCCTGCCCCGACATGGCCGCCGGCCTGCACAACCTGCGCGTTCTGGAGGCCGTCGTCTCCGCCACCGACAAGCCCGTCCAGCTCTGAGGAGCCCGCCATGAAGCTCGGCGCCTACACCGCCTGCCTGCACGACCGCACCCTCGACGAGTCGCTGAAGATTCTCGGCGAGCTCGGCCTGACCAGCGCCGAGATCAACACCGGCGGCTTCATCGCCGCGCCACACATCCCGATCGACGACATCCTGGCCGGCGCCGGCGCCCGGGAGGACTATCTGGGCCGGTTCGCCCAGGCCGGCATCACGCTGACCGGCCTCAACGTCAACGGCAACCCGCTCAACCCCGATCCGCTGGTCGGCCCCAAACACGCCGCCGACCTGCGCCGCACCATCGAGGTCGCGGCGCTGCTCGGGGTGAAGAGGGTGGTCACCATGTCGGGCCTGCCGGGCGGCCACCGCGGGGCCACCGCCGCCAACTGGGTGGTCAACCCGTGGGACAGCCAATATCTCGACATCCTCGACCACCAGTGGAACGAGGTGGCGATCCCGTTCTGGCGCGACATCCAGGCCCGCGCGGCCGCCGCCGACGTCAAGGTCTGCATCGAGATGCACCCACACAACCTGGTCTTCAACCCGCCCACCCTGCGGCGCCTCGTGGAGCAGACCGGCGCCACCCACGTGGGCGCCGAGATGGACCCGAGCCACCTGTTCTGGCAGGGCATCGACCCGGTCGCCGCCATCGAGTACCTCGGCGACCTGGTCTTCCACGCGGCGGCCAAGGACACCCGGATCAATCCGGAAAACGTCCGGCTCTTCGGCGTGCTCGACGACCGGTTCACCCGCACTCCCGCCGACCGCGCCCCGCTCAACCTCGGCGGCAACAACACCCTCAACCAGTGGCCGGAGCGCCCGTCCTGGCAGTTCGTCGCGGTCGGCCGCGGCCACGGCGACGAGTTCTGGGTGCCGTTCCTGCAGGCGTTGCACGCGGTCGACCCAGACATCGCGGTCAACATCGAGCACGAGGACACCGAACTAGACCAGATCGAGGGCCTACGCCTCGCCGCCGAGAGCCTGACGGCAGCCGCCCGAGCGGCCGGCGTCTGACAGCCCCACAAAGCCGGCTTCCAACGGCTGCCGACCGGACACCGCACGAACCCATGCGGGCCCGGGCTCCATCGTGGTGCGTTGCCGCGGCGCGCCATCGGCCGTGGCTTCGGAGGCGGTGCGGTTGATTGGCTGCGCGGTGTTCTGCCCGTGGCCCACCGGAAAAGCCGCGGCGGGCGAGGTCGACTTCGTCCTGTTTGGAGTCGTCCGCCCTACGATCGGCGCCGGATGATACGGGCCCCTGGGCACGGTGCCCGTCGCCGGGGGCTCCCGAGCCGCATCGGCCGCATTCTATGCTCTGCGCGTCACACCGGTCGGGGGACGGTGGGACGCGCGATGCTCGCTGCCGTCGTCATCCTCCCTCGAGCCGAAACCCGTCACCGAGAGAGCGACCCGCGTCATGCGATTCCTGTCCGGCACCACCGTGTCCGCCCTGTCCGCGGCGGCCCTGATCCTCGGCGGCGGGGTGACCCCCGCGGCAGCCGACCCGCCAGCCGATCCGTCCACTGTCGAGGACTTCGCCTATCCCGGCGCGGCGGCCATTCTCAGCGCACACGACGTCAAGCTGGTCAGCGGCGACGGGCACATTCTGTTCGCCGACTGCGCCACGCCCCCGGTGGACGGCGTGAGCGTCATGAAGGTGTGGACCACCGAGCCGATCCGGTCCGGTGGCGGAGGACTGGTGTGCTTCAAGGTCACCGCGGATCGCGGCTGGCTGACCCTCGAGGTGCCGGGGGTGTACGAGATCCGCGGCGACGGGCAGCGGACCGGCACCGGGCACGCGGTCACTGCCGAGGTGACGACGGACGCAGGTCAGCACACCACGGTGGCGGTCAACCCGTCCGGCAGCACCCAGGTCGGCATCGGCGTCGATCAGGGCAACGCACCGACCACCCTGCTGCGGCTGGCCGCCGGCGGGGCCGCGCGTCCGGTCGTCGCAGACGACCCGTACGGGTTCGGCGCGAAGGTGGACGTCGGCGGCGTCCGGGCCTGCTCCGGCGCCCTCGTCGCGCCGCAGTGGATCGTCACGGCGGCCGCCTGCTTCGCGGAGGAGGGCCGGCCGGCCGGCGCGGGCGCGCCCCCGCGTACGACCACGGTCACCGTCGGCGGGCGGGTGATCCCGGCGGTCCGGCTGGTGCCGCACGCCGACCGGGACGTGGTGCTGGTCCGGCTGAGGGTCCGGGCGATCGGGGTGACCCCGGTGCCCGTGGCCACGACCGCGCCGGCCGGCGGCGAGGCATTGCGCGCGGCCGGCTTCGGGCGCACCGCCACCGAGTGGGTGCCCGGCCGGCTGCACACCACACCGGTCACCGTGCAGGCAGTCGCCGCCGGCACCGTGGACCTGCCCGGGCCGATCTGCAAGGGTGACGCCGGCGGTCCGCTGCTGCGCTCCGCCGGCGGACGCATCGAACTCGTGGCGATCCACCACACCTCCTGGCAGCGCGGCTGTCTCGGCTCCGATGAGACCCGGCAGGGCGCGGTGGAGACCCGGCTGGACGATCTGGCCGGCTGGATCGGCCAGGTCACCGCGCCGCCGGCCGAGGCCGTGCGGATGTTCTACGAGTACGGCGGGGCGCAGACCCGGATCTTCAATTTCACCGGCCTGGCCGGGTCCGCGGAGGTCGCCGCGAGCTGGGACTCCGGCCCGGGCAGCTGGGACGCCGCCCGGGGCAAGCCGGTGACCGCCGACTTCGACGGCGACGGCAGCGCGGAGGTGGCCGTCTTCTACGACTACGGCAACGGGCAGACGAAGCTGTGGCTCTTCGAGAACCTCGACGGCACCCCGACCGTCCGCCAGGTGTGGGACTCCGGTCAGGGCAACTGGGAATGGAGCCGGTCGAAGTTCGTGTCGGGTGACTTCGACGGCGACGGCAAGGCGGAGATCGGCGGGTTCTACAACTACGACGGCGGGCTCACCCGGCTTTTCGTGTTCGGCAACGTGCCGGGTCCGGTGAACATCCGGGTGGCGTGGGACTCCGGCCACGGCAACTGGGACTGGAACCGGTCGAAGTTCGTGTCGGGCGACTTCGACGGCGACGGCAAGGCGGAGATCGGCGCCTACTACGACTACGGCAACGCGCAGACCCGGCTGTGGCTGTTCGACCCGGTGGACGGCCGGCCCACCACGCGCGTGGCGTGGGATTCCGGCCCGGGGAACTGGGAGTGGGCGCGCGGCCGGCCTGCCGCCGGGGCGTGACGTCCACATGCCCGTGCTGTTTCGAGCAGTATCGAGGAGAGTTTTGTCCACCTTGGCGATTCGTGCCGTAGGTTTCGCGGCCGCGCTGGCCATCGGTGCCGGCGCGGCGGTGGCGGTGGCCGCCGCACCGGCTTCCGCGGTCAGCGGCGGGGCCGCGATGACCGGCACCGAGTTCGCGTTCCTCGCGAAGATCCGGTTCGGCGAGCGGGCGGGCTGCACCGCGGCGCTGGTCGATCCGCAATGGCTGATCACCGCTCGCAGCTGTGTCGCGCCGGACGGACGGGTCTCGGCCGGCGCGCCGGCCGAGCCCGCCGCGGCCACCGTCGGCAGCACCGACCTGGCCACCGGCGGCCAGGCGCGCACCGTGCTGGAGGTCGTTCCCCATCCGGACCGCAACGTGGTACTGGCGCGGCTCTCGGCGGCGGTGACCGGGGTGTCGCCGGTGCCGCTGGCCACCGTCGCGCCGGCCGCCGGTGACGTGCTGAGGGTCGCCGGGTTCGGCCGCACCGGCACCGGGTGGGCGCCCGATCGGGCGCAGGGCGCGGCCTTCACCGTCCGCTCGGCCGCCGGCGGCACTGTCGAACTCGGCGGCGGCGCGGCGAGCCTGTGCCAGGGCGACGCCGGAGCGCCGATGCTGCGTGCCGCCACCGGCGGCCCGGCACTGGCCGCGGTGGCCGCGACCTCGTCGCAGGCCGGCTGCCTGGATTCCGCGGGCGGCGGGGACACGGCCGGCGCCACCCGGGTGGACGACCTCGGCGCCTGGGTCCGGGACGCGACCACGCGGCCGTACGCGATCCGGAACGTGGCCACCGGCAAGTGCGTGGACGTGCCGAACTACGGCAGCGGCGCGATCGGCCAGCCGCTGTATCAGTACACCTGCGACAACACGCCGTCCGACAACCAGCTGTGGTTCTTCGACGCCCGTGGCCGCACGGCCGCCGGCGAGGTGCTCTACTCGGTGCGCAACGCGAAGGACAACCTCTGCGTGGACCCGCCGGGCTACGACGCGGTCGCGCCCGGCACCCGGATGGCCGAGTACTACTGCGGCGGCGCGGAGGACAACCAGTTCTTCCGGATGGCCCCGCGCGGCGCCGGCTTCTGGCTGGTGAACGACAAGAGTGGCCTCTGCCTCGACGTCGTCGGGTCGGCCACGGGTGGCAACGACGCGCCGCTGGACGTCTTCGCCTGCGCCGACGGCGACGACCACGTCTGGCGCCTCGACCGGGCGAACTGGACCGCCCCGCCCACCTTTCAGTCGTACGCGATCGCAAACCTGGTCACCGCCAAGTGCGTGGATGTGCCCGGCTACGGTCCCGGCCCGGAGGGCGGCCAGCTCTACGAGTACGACTGCGACACCACCGCCGCGGACAACCAGTTGTGGTTCCTCGACGTCCGCGACCTGACGGCCGACGGCCAGGTGCGGTACGCGCTGCGCAACGCCAAGGACGGGTTGTGCATGGACGCTCGTCCGTCCTCGGGCGGAACGGTCGGGCCCGGCTCAGCCGTGGTGGCGAACAGGTGTGCCGGGCCGGCCGGCCACCAGTACTTCCGCGTGGTGCCCCGAGGCCCCGGCATCTGGCTGGTCGACGACCGCAGCGGGTTGTGCCTCGACGTGGTCGGGGTCCGCACCGGGGGCAACGACACCCCGCTCAGCCTCTACCCCTGCAGCGAGGCCGACGACCACATCTGGGCGCTGCGCGCGGGCGCGGTCACGGTCGCTCCCGGCCCGGCCGGCCCGGAGCCGGCCCCGGTCGCGGCGCCCGTGCCGGCCGGGTCCGCGGTGGAGGGCTTCGCCTATCCGGGCGCCGCGGCGATCCTGCGCGACCACGGTGTCACCCTGCTCACCGGCGACGGGCACGTCCTGTTCGCCGACTGCGCCACGGCGCCGGTCAACGGCGTCGGCGTGCTGAAGGTGTGGACAACCGAGTCGGTCGGTTCGGGCGGGCAGGGGCTGGTCTGCTTCCGGATCACCGGGGCCTCCGGCTGGCTCGACCTGCGGGTCCCGGCGGTGTACGAGATCCGCGGCGACGGCCAGCGATCGGGCACCGGGCACGCGGTCACCGCCCACCTGATCACCGAGGACGGTGACCGCACGTCGGTGGCGGTGGATCCGTCCGGCAGCACCCAGGTCGGCGTCGGCGCGAGCCCGGCCAACGAGCCCACCACCCTGCTGCGGCTGACGGTCACCGGCTGACGGTCACCGGCTGCCGACCTCGGCATGGCAGGGGTCACAGCGAACGGGACGGCCCACCCGTCCTACATTGACGGTTATAAATGCGCGTTTCACGGGGAGTCGGGATGGCGGTTCAGGCGTTCGCGGATGTGGTCACGAGCCGGCGGCGGCCGGTCGGACGGTGGCGCCGGGTCATGGCGGCCGGCACGGTCGCGGTGCTGACGGCGACGTTCGTACAGGCCCAGCCGGCCCGCGCGGAGGGCCCGCCGGCCGCCGCCGACCGCGCGCCGGTGGTGCACGCCTGGCTGAACGGCGGCACCCAGGTGCGGGCCGCGGCCGAGCGGGCGCTCGTCGGCTCGGCCGCGGAGGTCCGGCAGTTCCTGGACACCGGCTGGCCGCAGGCCCAGCGGCTCGACGAGCGGGACGCCCTGGTGGCGGTCATCGCCGACTCGGGCCCGTCGGTGCGGGCCGCGGCGAGACGCGCGCTGAACGCCTCGGACAGCGGGGACGCCGCCGCGATTCCCACGTTCCTGAACTCGGGTTGGCGGCAGCCCGCCGCGGTGGACACCCGAGTGCAGGTCAACCAGCTGATGGCCGCGGGCGGCCCGCAGGTCAAGAAGGCGGCGCAGGCGGCGCTGGACAAGCAGGACGCGGCCGTGCTGCGGACCTTCCTCGACTCCGGCTGGCAGTCGCGCTGGCTGGTGGACCAGCGGATCCGGGTCAACCAGGCGATGGCCACCGGCGGGTCGGCGGTCAAGGCGGCGGGGCAGAAGGCCCTCGACGCCGGGACGCCCGAGGCATTGGAGTCCTTCCTGGACAATGGCTGGGCGGTCGCGGCGGCCCGGGACCAGGAGACCGAGTCGCTGACCGCGCTGCTGGCCCAGGCGCGGACCCAGGGCGACCTGGCCAAGCAGGAGACGCAGCGGGCGCTCGATGAGTCGGCCAAGGCCAAGGAGGCCGCGGAGGCGGCGCGGCGGGCGGCGGCGGAGGCGGCGCGAGCCACCGAGGCGGCCGGCAACGACGTGGCCGAGGCGGCCGCGCAGGCCCAGCGGGCGGCGGTGGCCGCGCAGAAGGCGGCGGCCTCCGCAAAGATCGCGGTGCAGGCCGCGGCCTCGGCGAACCGCGCCGCCCGGTCGGCTGCGGCGGCGGCGCAGCGGGCAGCGTCGGCGGCCTCCGGCGCGGAACGCGCCGCCGCGAAGGCGTACAACGCGGCGGCCGCGGCGGCGACGGACGCGACGAAGGCGAGCGACGCCCGGATCACCGCACAGGAGGCGCGGGACAACGCGAAGCTGTCCCGCGATTTCGCCACGATCGCCAACCTGGCCGGCATCGCGGTGCAGGCCGGCATGACCGCGGTGAATGCGGCGAAGTCGGCTGCGGACAACGCGACACAGGCCGCCGCCGCCAACGACGAGGCCGTCCGGTACGCGCAGGCGGCGGGGGCGAACGCCTCGGCCGCCGTCGCGGCGGCCCGCCAGGCCCGGGCGGACGCGGCCCGGGCGGTCCGCGCGGCCACAGCCGCGGAGAACTACCTCCAGGTGGCGGCGGACGCGGCGTTCCGCGCCCGGGACGCGGCCAACCGGGCCGCGGCGCACGCCGACGCCGCGGCGGAGGCGGCGATCGAGGCGGCCGACCACGCCGGCGAGGCGGCCGAGGCCGCCCGCCGGTCCAGCGAGGCGGCGAACGCGGCGACCGCGGCCGCCTCGGCCGCGGTCGAGACCGCCAATCAGGCGATCAAGGTGTTCGACGCGGCGCGGGCCGCGGACGCCGAGCGCATCGCGGTCGCCCGCGACGAGGGCATCGAGACCGCGCGGCAGGCCGCCGCCCAGTACGACGAGGCGCAGCGGGCGGCCACCTGGGACGCGGTGGAGGCCGATCGGCGCGACGCCGAGACGAACCGGCTCATCGCCGAGGCGCGTAACCCGGCCACCGAGCCGGCCGCGGCAGCCGGTGCGGCCCGCCGGGTGGCGCTGCACCTCACCGGCTCGCCCGGGGCCTGGACCCGCGAGGCGGCGCTCGCCGCGCTGGGCGGCACCGATGCGCAGGTGGTGGAGTTCGTCCGCACCGGCATCGCCGAGGCTTCCGGGCAGGACGACCGGGTGACCGCCCGGAACATCGCGATCACCGACAACACCCGGCTGCGTGACGCCGCCCTGGCCGCCCTGAACGGCAGCGACGCCGCGGTGGCACAGTTCGTCCGCACCCAGGACTACCCCGGCCGGTACAACCAGGACCGGATCAAGGTCAACCAGGTGCTGTCGGCGGCGCGCACGGCCGGCGACGTGGTCCTGGTCCAGCGGGCCCAGGAGGCGCTCGACTCGGAGAACGCGCAGACGCTGCAGGACTTCCTCGCCGCCGGGCAGTACACGGCGGCCGCGATCGGCCAACGGGTGCAGGTCAACCAGGTCCTGGCCAACCCCGACAGCGGACCGGAGACCAAGGCGGCCGCGCAGATCGCGCTCGACGGGCCGCCGCCGGGCCTGCGACAGTTCCTCACCGAGGGCCGGTTCGCGGCGGCGGAGCGGGACAACGACGCCGCCGCCCATCTCGCGGTGGTGGCGGGCCTGGTGCAGCGGGTCAACCAGATCGCACAGACCGCGGTGCAGAACGCCATGGAGGCTCAGGCCGCGGCGGCGCGGGCGCGCAACGACGCCGGCCAGGCGGCGGAGTACGCGGGCCAGGCGGCCCTGTCGGCGGAGAAGGCAGGGGGATACGCGAAGCAGGCGGAGAAGTACGCCGGTGAGGCCGCGCAGTCGGTGGAGAAGGCCGCCGCGTCGGTCCGGACCGCCAAGGACGCCGCGACCCGGGCCACCGCGTCGGCGCGCCACGCCATCCGCTCGGCGTCCTGGGCGGTGGCCTCGCACGAGCAGGCGGTCCAGTCCGCCAAGGAGGCGTACGACTCCGCCCAGCGCGCCTACGATTCCGCCGTAGCCGCGGGCAAGGACGCCGACGACGCGGTCGCCGCGGCCAACACCGCCTACGGCGAGTTCGAGTACGCCCGGAACATCGAGCTGTTCAAGTGCCACTCCGAGTACGCGTCCGGTCCGGTGCCCGACATCGAGAGGCTGCTGACCGGCACGAAGGGCGACTGGTTCCGCAACTGCGTCGGCAACGTGATCGCCGACCCGCAAGAGTTGGCCACGCGGGCCTACACGAACGCGTCGTACTGCAGCATCTACGCCGAGGGCAGCGACTTCTACAAGAACTGCATCGCCTCGGTGCTGGCGCCCGAGTTCACCGGCACCCAGACCCTGGTGCTGCTCACCGAGGTCATCAAGGGCGTCACGGCGATGCTCATCCCGGTGGCCGCGGCCCTCGCCGTCGGCTGCGTCGTCACGGTCGTCTGCGGATCCGTCGCCGGCACGCTGCTGACCATCGGCGACGTCGGCCTCAACCTCTACAAGCTGATCAACGGCGACCAGTCGCTCGCCGACACCCTGCTGAAACTGGGCGTCGTGGCGCTGGAGGCCCTGGTGTTCGCCGGGGTCGCCAAGCTGGTCGGCGCCGGCTTCCGGGCCGCCAAGGAGCTCTACGTCATCAGCCGGGCGGCCAAACAGGCCGAGGCCGACCTCGGCGCGGCCAGCCGGTCGCTGTGGAAGCTGCGGATCGCCAAATGCATGCTGGACGGCAACAGCTTCACCCCGGACACCCCCGTGCTCCTGGCGGGCGGCGCCAGCAAGCCCATCGGCAGCATCCGGGTCGGTGACCTGGTCATGGCCACCGACCCGGTCACCGGCGGCACGAGTCGCGAGCCGGTCACCAGGGTGATCACGAGCGTGGACACCGAGGCCACCGACCTGACCGTCGAGCAGCGCGACGGCCGCCCGGCAGTGCTGCACACGACTCCGCACCACCGGTTCTGGACGCCGTCGACCCGGCGCTGGACGTACGCCGGCGAAATGGCAGCCGGGGACGCGCTCCGCTCCGCCGACGCCGGCCCGGCCCGGGTCGCCTCGGTCCGGACCTACCACCACCGCCG